>Ga0213876_10000373_pt1 | contig 38136 bp, 27 predicted proteins | sample BarmaccomBMRX_R9_FD_160113 | JGI IMG/M metagenome (GOLD analysis project Ga0213876, IMG submission 160113) | Root-associated microbial communities from Barbacenia macrantha in rupestrian grasslands, the National Park of Serra do Cipo, Brazil - RX_R9 | ecosystem: Host-associated > Plants > Roots... | reverse complement strand
AACAAGCGAACTCCACGAGGCTCGAGCGCGACCCTGGCGGGAGGGCCTGTCAGGGTCTGACGCACTGCTGGGTTTCGCCCCCCAGAACCGCGTGCCCTCGCCGCTGGACCATGTTAGCCTCCCGCCCGCGTCCGCGGTTTCAATGTGAGGTTGAGATGTCCGGTCGGCCGGTCGCCGTCGAGAACGAGAGCGGCCCCCTCGTCAGCTCTTCCCCGTTTCTCAACGACCCCGGCATACGCGAGTTCTTCAGCACCCACTTCCTGCGCAAGAACGCCAAGGGCTATCCGACCATCAGCGACAACATCGTCCTGAACAGGGCCTTGTCGGAGCTCCGCGACCGGGAGGCGGTCGACGCCTGGTTCGAACGGGAGCGCAAGACCAGCGAGCCGCTCGACCGCTGGATGACCGAGCGGCACATATCCACCTTCACGGTCGAAGATCTGGAGAAATGCCCGCCCGGCAGCGTCGGCAAGCGGTATCACGAATACACGGTGGACGTCGGCATCGAGCTCGACGTGGGCTTTCGGCTTCAGACCCGCGACTGGGTCGAGTACGCCAATGTCCGCGCCTCGCGGAACCACGACTTCGATCACATTCTGACCGGTGGCTCCTTCACCTATCCGGGCGAGATGGTTCCGGTGGTGGCGGTCATGACCAACACCTACACGTTCCTCAGTCCAGAGTTCGCGAGCTTGCTCGGCTCTCGTGGGCTTGGCCCGCTGCGCTTCCTCACGCGCGCGGCGTTGCACTACCCGAAGAGCGTCTGGCCCTTCTTCGAAGGCATCGCGCAAGGCGTGAAGGTCGGCCTGGACTCCGAGCCCATACGGCTGCTGAACATCGACGAGCTGCTGCATCTGCCGGTCGAGGCGGCGCGCGAAGCGGCGGGCATTCGGGGCGCCTACGATGTCGAATCCGAGCCTTGGGCCTCGCACTTCCTCAACCCGATGGACGATGAGGCCGTCGCGGCCGACGCGCACCTGCCCTATTACCGGCGCGGGATGCGGGAGATTCAGACCCGCAGCAGCGTGCCGGCCAGTTCGTCCAAATACCTGAACGATGTGCGCCTTCGCGACTGGACTCCCACCGCCCTGCTCCGCAAGGCGGGTCCCGATTACCCAGACCGGGACGAATTTCGCTATCTGGAACACATCATGGACGGCCTGAGAGATCGGCGACGCATCGATGCGCTGATCGGGGAAGCGGTCGGCCGCGACCCGCTCCTAGCGCGACGGCTGTCGGCGCCGCCGGCCATCACGGCCGAGGCGCTCGCCGCCAAGCCCGCCGGCAGTGTCGGCGACCTGCTTCTTCGCCGGCTGCGCGAGAACGGAGAACTGGATCTGCTGGGGCCAAGCCCGGGTCATGGCGACTGGGACCGTCTCTATCGGCGCCTGTCCCTGGACGAGGAAATCCTCGCAGTTGTGCTGGGTTCGACGGGCGACGCCCTGGACGGGATCCTGCCGGGGTGGGCCATGGTGGTCAGTCTCTACCGGGACCTTGATCCCGAGCTCGCCGCGGAACTGTGCAACGCACGCATTCTCGGTCTCCTACGCTTCGTGACCCGAGCGCAGCTTCATTATCCCCGCAGTTGGATCACCGTGGCGCGCGCCTGGCGTCAGGGGATCCTTGTCGGCCAGGCGTTGCCGGCCCTGTTCACCCTCCCCTACGAGGATGTCCTCGAGCTCACTCCCGCCAGGGCGCGGGAACAGTTGCAGATCCGGGGGTGGGAGGCGATCGACACTCGGCCTGCGTCCGCCGCCTACGGTGAGGAGATTCAAACCGCCGCCGTGGGCTAGGGCCGTGAGGCGCTCCAAGAGCCTCCGACACCGGATGTGCCTTGCGAAGGCGGCGCCGGGTAGGATCGAAGCCGGTTCGACGAGCAGCCCCCGAAGAGCTGCTATGTTGTGTGGCGGATAGGGAGACACGCCATGGAATTCGATTGGACCGCCGAGGACAGCGAATACCGCGACAGCGTGCGCGCGTTTCTCGCCGAGGCGCTGCCGCCGGGATGGGACGGCTACGACAAGAGCAACCTGCCGAAATACAAGGCTGAATCCACCGCGTTCTGCAAGGCGATGGCCGCCCGCGGCTGGCTCACCCAGAACTGGCCACGCGAATATGGCGGGCAGGAAGCCTCACCCTGGCGCCACGCGATCCTGAGCGAGGAGCTCTCGCCGATCGGCGAGCCGCGGGGCTCGGCCTATATGAACGTCAACTGGATCGGGCCGGCGATCATGCTGGCGGGGACGCCCGAGCAGAAGGCCTACCACCTCAGCCGGATTTCGGCCGGCGACGTCTTCTGGTGCCAGGGCTTCTCCGAACCCGACGCCGGCTCCGATCTGCCGTCCCTGCGCACGCGCGCCGTGCGCGACGGCGACGACTATATCGTCAACGGCTCCAAGATCTGGACCTCCCACGTCGGCACCGCCGACTACTGCTTCCTGTTGGCGCGCACCGACCCCCAGGCGCCGAAACGACAGGGGATCAGCATCCTGCTGACGCCGATGGACACGCCCGGGATCGAGGTTCGGCACATCGACGGCTTCGTGGGCGAGCAGTCGTTCCACCATCTCGTGTTCACCGACGCGCGGGTTCCGGTGGCGTTCCGTCTCGGCGAGGAGAACAGGGGCTGGGACATCGTCCGCCGAGCCTTGTCGGTGGAGCGGGTGGGCATAGCCTACTACAAGAGCGCGTCATTCATCCTGGATGCGGCCGTCGCCGAAGCCAACCGCAACGGCCTAATCGCCGATCCGGAAATCCAGACCCGCATCGGCGAGACCGAAGCGGCGGTCGCCGCCGCGCAGCTGCTCGTCTACCGGGTCGTCGACTTGCGCGCGCATGGCTTGCCGCCGACGGCCGACTCCAATATCGCGCGCGTCGCCCAGACGCAGGCCATGCGGCTAGCCGCCGAGCTCGCCCACATCGTGTTCGGCGAGCCAGGGCTCGAGGCCGGCAGCGGGGGCGACATCAGGCGCGCCCTGGCCTCCAGCGTGGCGGCCGGCACCACCGAAATGCAGCTCGACCAGATCGCTTCACACTACCTCAACCTGCCAAAATCCTAGTTCAGGGCTGAGCTGGCGCACCCGTCACGAAAAAGGAAATCGCTATGCCGGACGCATCCCTGCCCGACCTGGACCGCAAGACCGCGCGAGAGAAATACGGCCCCTGGGCGGTGATCGCCGGGGCCTCCGACGGGACCGGCGAAGCCTTCGCCCGGCAGCTCGCGGGCGTCGGCGTCAACAGCCTGCTCGTCGCGCGCCGCCCCGACGTCCTGGAGAGCCTCGCGGCGGACCTGCGCAGCCAATATGGCGTCGAAACCCGCATCCTGGTGCAGGACCTGATGGAGGCGGACGCCGCCAGGAACATGCTGGCGGCCTCGGCCGACCTGGACGTGGGCGTCTACGTCTCCAACGCCGGCGCCGATGGAACCGGCTCGCACTTCTTCGAACAGCCCGTCGAGCGCTGGCTGCGCTTGGCGACCATGAACGTCATGACGGTGACCGAGGCCACCCATGGCTTCGGCGCCCGCCTGCTCAAGCGCGGCCGCGGGGGGATCGTGATCATGTCCTCGGGCGCCGGGCTCGGCGGCACCCCCTTCCTGTCCATGTATTCGGCCACCAAGTCGTTCGAGATGGTGCTCGTGGAGGCGCTGTGGGGCGAGTTGGAGAAATCCGAAGTGGAGATCGTCGGGGTCATCGCGCCGGCCATGGACACCCCGCTCGTCCGCCGTCACGTGGCTGGGCAGGGCTTCAAGCTGGGCCACTTCTACGCGCCTGACGAGGTGGTTCGCGAGGCCCTGGCCAGCCTGGGGCGCCGGCCGCTCATCATGTTCCCCGCCGATCGGCGCCCGCCGCCCGACGAGGTCCTGAAGGACCGCTACGACCAGCTCCTCCTGTCGCTCGAAGCGGGGAAGAGCTTCTTTCCCAAAGGACAGAAGGTCGAGGACTGAAGGGGCGTTCGGACGTCGCCAAAGGCGAAGGAGAGCCCAGGGGGGTTGGGAGGCAGGCCGGCCGATCGGGTTTCAGGCCAGCACGAAGCCCGCGTACCCGCCCTTGGCGATCACGTCACACCGGTCGCGGTAGACGTCGAACCCGCCAGCGTAGGGCATGTAGACGCGCACCTTCCCGGGCACGTTGGCGCCGAGGTACCAGGAATTGCAGCTCCTGTGGGTGTGCATGCCTCCCTGGGCGACCTCTGCGACATGCGTCACCCATTCCTCTTGAGCCCGCTGCGTCGCTTCGATCGTCCGTAGCCCGTTCTTCCGCAAATGCTCCAAGCACGTCGTTATCCACTGGCCGTGCTGCTCGATCGACGAGATCATGTTGGTGAGCACCGACGGGCTGCCCGGCCCCGTGATCGTGAAGAGGTTCGGAAAGCCGGCCACCATGAGCCCGAGATAGGTTCGCGGACCCTCGGCCAGCCATGCGTCACGCATGAGCCGGTCATCGCGGCCCCGGATGTCGATGCGGTTGAGCGCCCCCGTCATGGCGTCGAAGCCGGTGGCGTAGATGATGACATCGAGGGGGTAGAAGCCCTGTTCCGTCTCTATCCCCTGCGCCTTGACTTGCCTGATCGCGCCCTTGCGCAAGTCGACGAGCGTAACGTTTTCGCGGTTGAACGCTTCGAAGTAGCCGATATCGATGATCGGCCGCTTGCACCCGAGGGGGTAGTGCGGGATGAGCGCCGCCGCCGTCTGCGGATCGTTCACGTGACGACGGACCAGCTCGGCGTAAAGCGCTTGCGCGGCGCGGTTGGCCTCCACGTCGCTCCTGACATCGGACCATGCGTAGGGGCTGGCCACTAGCCAGCCTTCGCGCTCCAGGCGCGCCAGGCGTTCTTCCATGGGCGTCTCGAGAATCTTCGGCGACGTCCCTCCGGTTATGGGAAGACCGATGGCGCTGTAGCGGGCGGCGCCCTGCGGCGAGGCGAATTGCGCCGCGCGGATCGCGTCGTAATCGCGGCGCAGCGCCTCGAACTCGCCCGCCGCCCAGGGGCGGTTGCCGGCCGGTACGGTGTAGGCGGCCGAGCGCTGGAAGACGTAAAGATGCGCCGCCTGCCGCGCCACCACCGGCGTCGCCTGCACGCCGGACGAGCCGGTGCCGATGATCCCGACGCGCTTGCCGCTGAAGTCGAAGCCTCCCTTCGGGAATCGATTGGTGTAGAGCGAGACGCCGGCGAACTCGCCGACCCCGTCGATCGCGGGCTCGAGCGGCGCCGAAAGACACCCCACCGCCGTCACCACGAAGCGGGCCCGCCAAAGATCTCCCTGATCGGTCTCGACGCGCCACACCGCAGCCTTCTCGTCCCAGGTCAGCGACGAGACCCGGGTGTTGAACTTGATGTTTCGCCGCAGATCCAGTCGGTCTGCGACAAAGTTTACGTAGCGCTCCAGCTCGTCCTGGGCCGCCATCAGCTCCGTCCACGTCCACTCGTCCTGGACTTCCCGGGAGATGCTGAGCGAGTATTCGATACTTTGAACGTCCACTCGCGCACCCGGATAGCGGTTCCAGTACCAGGTGCCCCCAACGCCGTCGGCCATCTCCACGGCCTGCGTTGAAAAACCGAGCTCTCTGAGGCGATAGAGCATTTGCAGGCCGCCGAATCCCGCGCCGACCACCAGCACGTCGACGTCCGCCGTCGCACGGGTCTCGGAATCCTGCATTTTCACTCCCTTTTTTTCCACGCGCCCCGCTTGCTCCCAGCAAGACCGCCGGCCGCATTTGCCTAGAAGACCACCACCGATCTGATCGACTCTCCGTCCTTCATCATTCGAAATCCGTCATTGATCCGTTCGAGCGGAAGCTTATGCGTTATGAGATCGTCGACGTTGATGAATCCATCCATGTACATGTCGATCAACTTTGGAACGCCGGAGCGAGTCTTTGTGTCGCCGAGTATAGCGCCTTTGATGGTGCGCCCGAGCAGGATGGACATAGGCTGAATGGCGAATTGCGACGCTGTGGGCGCCGCACCGACGATGAGACTGACGCCCAGGCCTGGCCTCGCGGTCTCGACCGCTTGGCGCATGAGCTCGGGATTTCCGACACATTCGAACGTGAAATCGGCCCCGCCGCCGGTCAGCGCGTTGAGGTGCTCCACGAGATCGCCGTTGATCTCGCTCGGATTGACGAACGCGGTTGCGCCGAATTGCTTGGCCACGGTCTCGCGCCTCGGATTCGTGTCCACACCGATGATCCGATAGGCCCCCGCGAGCCGCGCGCCCTGCAGCACGTTCAGCCCGATGCCGCCGAGGCCGAAGACGATGACCGTCGATCCTGGCGCGACCTTGGCGGCATTGATTGCAGAGCCCACTCCCGTGATGACGCCGCATCCCACGTAGCAAGCCGAGTCGAACGGCGCATCCTCCCGGATCTTCGCGATGCATATTTCCCTCACCACCGTGAAGTTCGAGAACGTGCCCACCCCGGAGTACTGGGCGAGTGGGTTCCCCTTCCAGGAAAAGGGAGTCGTCTGTTCCGATCCGTTGAAGAACTGCAGGCAGAGATTGGTTCGCCCGGACGTGCAATTCGCGCATTGCCGACATTCGGGCATCGCCACGGGAACCACGTGATCGCCCGGTCGGACGCTCGTCACGCCCGGGCCGCACTCGACGACGACGCCGGCCCCTTCGTGGCCCAGCACCACCGGGTAGGGACAAGCTTTGATCGAGCCGTCGATCTGGTGGTAGTCGGAGTGGCAAAGTCCCGTGGCCTTGATCTCGACCAGGACCTCTCCTTCCTTGGGACCGGCGACGTCGATCAAGTCGATCTCGAGCGGCTCGTTCGGCCCAACGCAAATGGCGGCGCGCGATTTCATCGTAAGCCTCCTCCCCGGAGAGCATTGGTTGTATTTGTTTAAAGTGCCTCGACGGCCGACCTCGAGTCCAGATGCTGCTCCAACGTGGGCGCGCCGTCGATCAGCGCAGTCAGCTTGGCCCTTTTAGCGGGGCGGCACGGCGCGGACCGCGCGAGATTCCCGGAATGGGATGTCCCGATCCATCTCCATTTCCCGTGGCAAGCCCAGCACGCGTTCCGAGATGATGTTGCGCTGGATCTGGTCCGAGCCCCCGCCGATCGAATTGATGAACACGAAGAGCGATTGGTGGTTCATCGCAGCTTCGACGGGGAAGCTCTGGCCAGTCAACATGCTGCGAGCGCCGGCAATCTGGGTGAGCACCCGCGCCTCTCCATGAAGAATGCGTGACATGGCCAGTTTGCCCAGCGACATGATGGGAGAGGACGTGCCGAGGGCGGCTTCCTCCGTGGCCCGGCGCATGTTGAGCGCGTTCAGCTCCTTGAGCGCCATGATCCGCGCGATGTTCTGGCGGATCAGCGGGTCGCCGAGCTTGCCGGCCGCCTTGGCCGCGCGAAGCATGCGCAAGGGGTCGCCTGCGAAGGCCGAGCCGGCCTCGCTGCTGCCCATGAGCTGCCGCTCGTAGGCGAGCGCCGTCTGCAGCACCTTCCAGCCCGCGCCCTCTTCGCCGACGATATTCTCCGCGGGCACGATGGCGTCGGTGAAGAACACCTCGTTGAATTGAGATTCGCCGGTGATCTGCCTCAGCGGGCGAACCTCCACGCCCTTCTGGTGCATTGGAAGGATGAAGAAGCTTATGCCGCTGTGCTTGGGCGCATCCCAATTGGTGCGCGCCAGGAGCAGGCCGTGGTCGGCGATCCGCGCGCTGGACGTCCAGATCTTGGAGCCGTTTACGATGTAGTGATCCCCCCTCCGCTCCGCCTGCGTTCTCACCGAGGCCAAGTCGGAGCCGGCGTTGGGCTCGCTGTACAACAGGCAGGCGGTCGCCTCGTTGGTGAGAAACTTCGCCAGCATCCGGTGTTTCAGCTCATCGCTGCCGAAAGCGAACACCGTGCCCGCCGCGATGCCGGGATCAGCAGCGCCAGGAGCTTTGACGCGCGCGAACTCGCGCTGGACGATCTTGGTCTGCTGGGCTGAGAGGTCCCGCCCGCACCATTCGCGCGGCCACGCCGGAACCCGCCAGCCCGCCTCGAGCAGGCGCCGGAACCAGGGCGCCGGGCCCCTCAGCGCCATCGGCGCCTTGAAGTATTCGCGATCCTCCTCGGTCCAGTTCGCTTCCAGCCAGGCGCTCACCTCGGCGCGCAGTTCGTCATCGGTCATGGGCGACCTCCCTCAGAGCGAATTTTCAAAGGCGGCGACATAGCGGTCACGATGAGCGTCGGACGAACCGAAGAGCTGAACGCCGGCCCGCGCGTGGCGCAAATAGAGATGCACGGGATTCGCCCAGGTGAATCCGATCCCGCCGTGCATCTGCAGGGCGTTGTGCGCGGCGTGCATGAAGCCGTCGGCGCAGGAGAACGCCGCTAGGCTGATCGCGGCGTCCTTGCGGGCGTCGTCCGATGCGAGCGCCCGCGCCGCATTTCGCGCCGCGCTGATGGCCGATTCCACATCGATGAGAATATCGGCGGCCATGTGCTTCAGCGCCTGAAAGCCGCCGACCGGACGGCCGAACTGCACGCGCATCTTGATATAGTCTAGAGTGATATCGAAAATTCGGCGCGCGGCGCCGGCGTGATCGCCTGACAAGGCCACGAGGCCCGTCTGGAGAACTCTCTGGATTTCGGCGGGCCCAACGCCGCTCAGCTTCGCCGCGACGGCGTTGTCGAACTCGATGCGAGCCAAGCGCTGCGTCATGTCGAGCGTTTCGAGCGGCGTCACGACCACGCCGGGGGTCGCGGCGTCGAGCTCATAGGCGCCACGCCCGTCGGGGCCTTCCGCGATCACGAGGAGGACATCAGCGATCTGGCCGGAGGTGACGAACGAGGCGACGCCGCTCAGGCTGAAGGCGCCGCCTTCCGGCGAAGCGGTCACGTTCACTTCGTCCGGCGTCCACAAGCCGGCGTCGCCCGTCAGAGCGACGGTGCAGATGGTTTCGCCGGAGGCGATCTTCGGCAAGAGCCGCGCCTTCGCCGCCTGGTCGCTCGATAGCCCAAGCAGCGTCGCCGCCAGCACGCCGCTGGAGAAGAGCGGCCCGCAAAGCAGCGCCGCGCCAGCGATCTCCATCAGACGCTCCATCTCGACGGGCCCTGCGCCGAGCCCGCCGTACTCGGGCTCGATCAGCAGCCCCGCGACGCCTAGATCGGCGATGGCGCGCCAGAGCTCGCGATCGAACCCTTCCGGTGTCTCCATGACGCGGCGCACATCCGCTTCGGCGCCACGGTCGGCGAGGAGGCGGCGAAAGCTGTCCTCCATCGCCGCGCGATCTTCGGCCTCAATCGTGTCCAGTCCCACGCGCGTTTCCTCCGCATGCAAATCTGCGCCTCCAGACGAGACCCGGTCGTAGTCCCGGGAAGCGACTCAATTCTTTGCGGCGCCTCATCCGATCGCCCACAAGATGATATGGGCGATGCGCCGTATAGCGCGCCCGGACATCATGCCGGCCAGGCGGCCGGACTAGAACAGCGTCGCCGCTTTTCCTCATAATGAGGCCGCCTTATCGAAACCGATACTTTCAATCCCAAATATCAATCCAGTTCCAAAACGCCTGCGGCAATGAGACGGTCAATCTCCTCATCCTCCAGTTCCAGCAGATCGCTCGCGATCTCGCGCGTATGCTCGCCGCGCAGCGGCGCCGAGCGAAGCGGCGGATCAGCAATATTCTCGGATGGGGCGCATTCGTACTGTACGTAGAAGGGCTCGGGCATGTGGGTCTGGCGCATCATTCTGAGGGCGCCGCGCCGCGCCAGGGGTGGGAACTCCAGCAGATCGGGCGGCCTCAGCACCGCGCCCGCGGGGACGCCGGCGCCCTGGAGCGCCGTCATCGCCGCATGCGGCGTCATTTCGACGAGCCAAGCCTCGAGCGCAGCCTCGACGTGCGCGCGCTGCGCCCGGCGCCCGTCGGCGTGGGCAAGCGCCGGATCGGCCGCGAGATCGCCTCGCTCCATAACGCGGCAAAGGCTCGCCCAGTCGGCATCGTCGCGCACCGTGACCACGCACCATTCGTCCTCGCCGGCGCAGGCGAAGACCCCCCAGGGGGCGTCGTGCGCCGAGCCCTCGATGGTGACGCCCGTGCGCTCGAGGCTCCGTTGCGCGATCTGAGCGCTTAGGTGACTGAGCATCACCTCCGCTTGCGAAACGCTCACGACCCCGCCGCCGCCCGTGCTGGCGCGCCGGATCAGCAGCGCGATCACGCCGGCGGCCACGACCCGCGCGGCGACGTGGTCCGGATAGACCGTGAGGCTGTCACGGAAGGTCTCGGGTTCGTCCTCGTAGCGCCAGAGCGCCGTCAGTCCAGCCGAGGCGCGCACCAGCGGGCCATAGCCCATGCGGCCGCTCCACGGGCCGGTGGCTCCGAACGCCGACGAGTCAGCGAGTATCAGGCGGGGGTTGGCCCGCAGGAGCGTGGCGTTGTCGAGCCCGAGCGATTCAAGCGTGCCGGGCTTGAAGTTCGAGAGAACCACATCGGCCTTGCGGGCTAGTCCGAGGAACAGGTCTCGCCCCTCCGCCGTGCGCAGATTGAGCCCGATGCTCTTCTTGTTGCGATTGCCGCAAGCAAAGCTCGGGGAGATCTTGCCGCCACTCGCCATGCCCGGCTGAATTTGGCGTGAGCCGTCCGGAAAGGCGCTGTTTTCGACCTTTATGACCTCCGCGCCGAAATCGGCGAGCAACCGGCCCTGCTCGGCGCCGGCGATGATGACGCCCAGATCGAGCACGCGCACGCCGGCGAGCGGCCGGCCGGAAAGGAAGGGTTCGTCGGCTCCAGCGGACACGCCCTTGCGTGGTCCCCATGCGCCGCGATCCGTGCGCTCGTGGGCCACGGCGCGAGCGCCGTCGACCACGAACACGCCATTCGGCGCTGTCGCGGCGACTCCTTCGGCGACCGGCAGTGAAGCAAACACGTCGCGGGCGCAGAAATGTTCTGCGTCGATGGCTTCATCGAACGCGCGCAGGCTGGCGATCGGAATGCCGCGCCTCTGACTCTCGGCTTCGACGGCGGCGCAGGTCTTCTCCGAGAGGAAGCGCGCGGTGGCCTCCTGCAAGGGCCGCGACCCGATGCGGACCAGCGTGGTCTCGAAGCTCGGATCGGCGAATTCCGGCGGTTCGCCCATCCAGGCGAACATTGCTTTCCACTGGCGGGGGGCAAGGATGCACAGACGGACGAAGCCGTCGGCGCAGCGCACGATCGGATAAGGTAGATAGCCGGCAAGATCGCCGCGGGAGATGTCGGCGGGGCGCATGCCGCTGATCGCGCTGCCTCCCATGCCGAAGCTCGGATCGAACGCTTGCGCCGCCGCTTCCAACAGCGAGACTTCGAGATGGTCGCCGACGCCGGAGCGCAGGCGGTGAAAGTAAGCGAGCAACAAGAGGAAGAAGGCCTGCTCGATCGCGCAGTTCAGCGCCAGGTCGGCGGGGGCCAGCAGAGGCTCGCGGTTCGGCGCCCCCGACCGCGACAGTGGGCCCGCCAGCGCCTGGAGCACCGGATCGGTCGCTTGCCAACGTTCGTGCGACCCTCTCCCAAAAGGGCTTACGGACAACGTCACCAATCCTGGGTTGCGCATGTGCAGGCCGGCCACGTCGAGAACTCGCTCCTGCTCCGAACCGGGCGGCGCCGTTTCGATCAGCAGATCCGCTCGCGACGCCAGTTCCTCGAATGCGCCGCGATCCGCCTGCTTCCCCAGATCGAGCGCCAGATGCGCCTTGCCGAATCTGGCGATGGCCACGGCGACAGTGTCGACATCCATATCGCCCTGATCGGCTCGGCGCTCGCCCGGCGGCTCGATCCGCAATACATCCGCGCCCAGTTCGGCCAGGCGACGGCCGATGCCGGAGAGCGCGCGGCTAGAAAGATCGAGCACGCGAACGCCCGAAAGTGGCTCGTCGGTCCCTGCCCCTTCCGGCTCCATCTCGCTCCCTCGAGACCTTCCAGGTCGATGCCTGGAGGCCATCAAACCTCCAAACACCTCATTTTGCCAGCTTTCGGGCGGCTCGAAACGTCAGAAGGATTTGATGCGGATTCGATCCGCGACGGATCGACCGAAGATTTCATCGCCGACTGCATCATGTCGCACCCGTTGGAGCTTCGGCCTAGATTGATCATCCCCCAGCGCTTGCGCCGAAACGGTACTTCAAGCCGAAGCCGAACATCCGCGGCGGCCCCCAGATTTTCGCTTCCATCCCCAGCGAGGAGTTTTGCAGCAGGTAATTACTCACGGTCGGATAGAGGGTATTGGTGACATTAGTCATGAAGAAGGAGGCGTCTACCGGCCTGCCAAAGATCTGATGCCAAGCGACGGAAAGATCCAACAGATCATAAGCAGGTTGAAGCGGCTCCGGCGCGGCCCGGCTGCTGTTCATGCTCGATTGGTAGTAGTAGTGGCCGCCGACGCTGACCGTGCCGATCGCTTCGTCCAGCGGCAGGATGTAGTCGAGGCTGACACCGATCTGGTTCTTGGGCGTGTTGCCGACGGAATTGAAGGGGCAAAAGCCGATAGTGGGGCCCGCGACCGCGGGACTGCAGGGATCGTTCGAAGTTCCCGCGTGCGGGTTGATCCCATGGTAGTGGGCGTAGGTGTAAGCGTAGTTGACGTTGATCGTCAGCGCCCGGATCGGCTGAACCGTCAGTTCGACTTCCGCGCCCTCGATCAGCGCGGACGCCACATTGGTGACCACCGACGAAGGAACGTTGCCTGCGCCGATGATCGTGTTGAGCTCCTGAATATGATCGTAGGAGTCATGGTAGAGTGCGAGATCGGGTCGGAACCGCCAGTCTCCGACGTGGAAGTCGCCTTTGAAGCCGACTTCGATCTGGGTGACGAACTCCGGATTGTAGCTAGCCAGGGCGCCGGGCGGGGCAGTGCCATTGACGCCGCCCGGCCGATAGCCGCGGCTGCCCTCGACATAGATCAGTTGGCCGCTCGGCAACTGGTAGGAGACCCCAGCCTGCCAGGTGAGGGCATGGGACGCGGCCCTGTAATGGATGCAGGGCGAGGCGAAGATCCCCGCAGGGAAGTTGACGCACTGACCGTATGGCGTCGGCGTGTTCACCGTGGCCGCCGCTAGGCCAGGCGCGATGGCGCTCGCTATCGCGGGGGGGATCCCCTGCGCCTCGAGCACGAACGGCGCTACGGCCAGGAACGACGGAAAGGCGAGCGGCGAGAAGATCGGCGAGATGTAGTTGTTCTGTATCGAATCCACCGAGTCGGTGCTGTAGCGCAGGCCGCCGTTGAACTTGAGGCCCTTCACAAAGTCCGAGGCGTCATATTCAACGTAGCCCGACCCCGCCTTTTCACGGTTGGTGACGTAGTTTACATCGGTGCGGCTGAGGATTCCCAGATTGATCGTCTGGTTCTCGAATTGCTGGCTCGGGAACTGATAATCGAAGTAGGCGCCCAAGGACCAAGTCAGTCGCTGGTTGAGCGCCTTGCCCGAAAAGCGCACCTCGTCGCTGAACTGGCCCTGTGCGACGAACGGCATCGCACCCGCGGAGCCATTGAGATACCCGCACCTGTCCTCGCAGGTCAGCACATAGGCGCCGTTGGCGCCGCCGAAGTTCGAGGCGCTCCAGTCGACGGTGTTGATGTAGCCGAAGATGTTCTTGAACTGGATATCGGGCGTGAGGTCGACCGTCGTGCTGTTCACCACATAGAGGTTCTCGCGCCGATCGTAGCTCTGCAACGTCTGATAGACTTGGCGCGGCCCGAGCGCCTGTTGGCGCGCGAGCTGCTGCTGCAAGTCGGCGATATAGTTGGGGGTGGTGAGCGGCGTGAGGCCTGGCCTGAATGGCACGACATCGCCCGCCGGGTTGATGCCGTACGCGCCCGGGAAGAGGGCGAAGGTGCTGGCGGTCGAGCCGATGATCCCCCCGATCTTGCCGTTATAGGGGTCCGGCGTGCCGGGGTTCAGGGCGCTGATTGTGATGCCGGTGCCGTTGTTGTGGATGTGCTGGTACTGGACGATGGTGTCGTTCTCGAAGCCTCGCACCGGCTTGAAGGTGACGGCGGCGCGGTACGCCTCGGACCCGACGTTGTCGAGCTTCTGACCGTTGTAGACGTTGGTGGTGAAGCCGTCGCGGCGGTCGACCTCGAAGCCGCCCCGCACCATCAACACGTCGGGGATGATGGCGCCGCCGATGGCGCCGGAATAGTTGTTCAGCCCGTAGTCGCCCACCTTCACCTCCACGTAGCCGTCGAAGGCGTTGCCGGGCCGCTTGGTGTTGATCAGGACGTTTCCGCCATCGGTGACCCGACCGAACAGCACGCCTTGGGGCCCGCGCAGCACCTGCACGTCCGACAAGTCGAAAAACGAACCGGCGCTGAGCAGAGCCACCGGCACTTCGTCGAAGTAGGTGATCACCGCGGGAAATATCGTGCCGTAAGCCCAGTTCTGGCCGCGGATGCTGTAGGTGACCATATCGCGCTCATTGGTGCCGCCTTGCGTGGTCACTGTGAGCCCCGGCACCTTCTCCGCCAAGTCATCGGGCCGGAACACACCTTTTAAATCCATAGTCTTTGGAGTTATTACAGACACGGCCACTGGCGCGGTCTGCAAATTCTCGGCGGTCCTTCGGGCGGTGACCACCACTTCCTGCAGGTTTGTTTCACTTGCGCCGTGCGCCGTCTGCGCCAAGACCCGGCCGCCACCCATAAGCGCGACGACGCACACGCCAGCACGGAGTCCGGCCCGAAACCCAGCCCTCATAGACTCGCCTCCCCTTCCGCATTTCAGCAATATTATATTTTATAGTCTTCCGCGCTGACGTTTAGTCCGCGGGCCATTCGTTGGCAAGCGGATTCCGGGCAGCCGCTCTCAGCCGCTCGCCTGTTCCATGCGCTGGCCTTACAAGTTAACCGAAGGTCCGCACCGGTTACGCTCACGAAACATCAGTTCATGACCGTCTAGGGGTTTCCCGCTACGGTCCGTGGCGTTACCGCACAATTCCGCGACGATAATCTAGCGCCGCTTAGTATATTTATTGTCGACTGACTCGGCCTACCGGGGCTTTGAGGCCGAGGTCCACTAGGAGCATCCGCGCGGCGAGCTCGATAATCTCGTCTCTACCGTAGCCTCCGTATAGACTGATCACGTTCTCGCTTAGACCGAACGTGTCCAGGCGGGAAACGATCAGATAGCCAGCGAGTTGCGCGTTGAGATCGGGGTCCAGCCGTCCCGCCGCCATGGAACGCTCGAGTTGGACCCGGCATGCGCCGGCGAGGTCCCGATGTCCAAGCTCCCGCATAACCACGTAGTCGGACATGCTCGCCCCCAACTCGACCGTGTAGGCCCAGCTCAGCGTACTGGCGTGCTCGCGCCAAAATTCCATGAGTTGGCGCGTCACCTCGAGTGCGCCCTTCAGGCCCATGTCATCGCGTATCAGAGCGCCGACTTGAGGATAGGAGCTCCAGGAGAGCTCTGCGCAGGCCAGCAACGCCTCCTGCAGATTTCTGAAGTGATTATAGAAATTCGGCTGTGACACGCCGACGGCCGCCGCGATCTCGTGGGCGCGGATCTCTCCTGCGGGCTTGGTTTTCAACATCTGCCGCAGCGCCTCGATCATCCGGCGGCGCGTCTCTCCATCAGGGCCGCGGCGCCTGGTCATGGTTGGAGGCTGAAGGTTCGTCACGGGGGCAAGATAGGCGGTCTGCCAATTTGGTCCACATTTCAATAGCGTTTCAAATGATATAGGTTATGCCTAATAATCAGATGCCGCCAATCGGCCAAAATGGGGAGGACCGTCGTGCGATCGATCAAGCTTTTTGGCATGCTGTTCGTCGCGGTGTGCGCCGCGCCCTTGGCGGTTCGCTATGTGGGCGCGGCGGTGAAGGCCGATGACAAGGGCGCCCCGCGGGCGGCGTCGGCGTCGCGCGCGTCGTTCAACGAAAGCCCGGCCGCGCAGGGGTCGCCAGAGCGCTGCCGAGCGGTCGCGGGCTGGTCGCAGGGTGACGTCGCCGTCCTCAGCGCCGAGCCGGTCGCGGCTGGAACCGAGGTGGCAATGCCCATGGCGCCGGTGAAGGCCAATGCGCCAGCGCACTGCCTCGTAAGGGGAGAGATCGCTCGCCGCACCGGCGCCGACGGCAAGTCGTATGCAATCTCCTTCGAGCTGCGCCTCCCCGACGACTGGAACGGCCGGTTCCTCTACCAGGGCGGCGGCGGTTTCGACGGTTTTCTTTGGCCGGCGCTGGGCGCGATGACCGGCGGCCCGACCACGGCCCTGGAGCGCGGCTTCGCGGTGGTCTCCACGGATGCAGGCCACCGCGACTCAGGAGCGCCCGGCGCGCAAGGCGACTTCGGGACGGACCCGCAGGCGCGACGCGACTACGCCTACAACGCCCTCGACCGGGTGACCGTGACGGCGAAGGATCTGGTGACGCGCTACTATGCGACAGCGATCCGGCGCAGCTATTTCGCCGGCTGTTCCGGCGGCGGCCGGCAGGCGATGCTGGCTTCGCAGCGGTTCCCGACCTATTTCGACGGCATCGTCGGCGGGGCGCCGGGAATGTACATCGCCGACATCGGCATCGCCGGTCTGAGGCGCTTCCAGGCGCTGGACCGGCTGCCCGGCGACGCCGAACATACGCTGCAGCCGGCCGACCAGAAGCTCATCTTCGATGCGTTGCTGGCCCAATGCGACGCCCTCGACGGCCGCAAGGACGGGATCGTCTTCAACCAACGCCAGTGCCACTTCGATCCGGGGAAGCTGCTTTGCCACCCGGGCGGTCCTCAGGCTTGCTTGTCTTCTGGAAAGCTCGAGACCCTCGAAGCGCTGATCTCGCCCACACGCACTTCGGATGGTCGGATGGTCTACAACGGGTTTCACCTCGACACTGGCGTTGCGACTCCGGAATGGCTTTTCGGCCTCGCCGTGGGTCTCCCAGGCAGTTCGCACAAGCAGTCGATGCGTTCCGTCCAACTGGCCTACGTCACGCCGCCGGTCGAGCGGGATTATCAGACCCTCACCGTCGATCAGTTGGTCGCCGGCAGCGAAGACATGCGCCGAATGACTGAGACCGCGTCCACGGATCTGGACGCGTTCCGCGCCCGCGGCGGAAAGATCCTCCTATACCATGGGATGAGCGATCAGATCGTTTCCCCCGACGACACAATCCACTATTACGAAGCCTTGTCGGCTCGGTACGGCCCGGCGACCGGGCAGTTCGCGCGCTTCTTCGCCGTTCCTGGGATGCTGCATTGCTTTGGCGGCCCCGGTCCGGCGAGCTTCGATCCGCTGGCCGCGATGGTCGATTGGGTCGAGCATGATCGCGCGCCCGACCGTCTGATCGCAACCAACAGCCGCACCATGCCAGGCCAGTCGCGCCCGCTTTGCCCCTATCCGTCCTATGCTCGCTATGAGGGCAGAGGCGACCCGGCGCGGGCTGAAAGCTATGCCTGCGCGAGATAGGGCGTAGCCAAGGCCATCGGGGCTATTCGGCCGGCGTCGGCAGGGCGCCGCCCACTAGGCGCCGTCAGTCAAAGGATCCGACGGCCTGGCCGTCCAGTACATAGAGTTGGTACCGGCGGCTCACGAACCGCCATCCCCGGTCAGAGTTCCGATACGAATCCCGGTAGCAGGCCACAAACCCCGCCGGCGAACGCGGCGACACTCGGCTTTGCACGACGCAGGTGCCCGTCGCATCATCGCCAGCCACCTCGATGACGTGGTTGCTGATCACCGGGACGAGGCTGCCCCGCCCGGCGCTCGACACCAGCTCGGCGATCGCCGTCTTGCCGCGAACGACATTGTCCGGGCCGATCTCGATGAAGCAGTCGTCGGTGAAGAGGTCCGCGAGCGCCTCGCCGTCGGCGCGCGTCGCGAACCAACAGTAGCGCGCCGTCAGCTCCCTTATGTCGTCCTTCGCCTTCAGGAGCGCCACCGTTCGGGCCAGATCGTCCATCCCAACCTCCTGAAGACTACGCGCCGACCGTGTTCTATAGCATGTCGCCCGGGTCGACGGGCGAGCGCGGCGACCGACCAATCAGGCGCCCGGAAGGATGAACGCGATGGTGGTGGACGGCGACGGCCATATCGTGGAGCCCAACACGCTCTGGACCGACTATGTGTCCAGGGCGTTCCGGGATCGAATCTATCTCGAACGCAACGCCAAGGGCGAAGCGCAGCGGGTGGTGGTAGGGAACGCCGCGTTCCAGGTGGCGGCGGCGAGTGAAGGCTTCAGCTCCCCGGGCAATTCGGTCACCCCTGGCGGCTACCGCGATCCAAAAGCGCCCCGCAAGTCGTGGGACGAGGGCGATCCGGGCGGGTTCTTCGCCGCCGATCGCCTGCGCATGCACGACGCCGAAGGCATCGACGCGGCGGTTCTGTTCCCCACGATCCTGCTTTGCCTGGCGAACGACATCACCGATCAGGACGTGGCGGCCGCCGCGGTGCGAGCGGTCAACGACTGGGCGGCGGACTTCTGCAAGGCGGCGCCCGGCGAGTTCTATGGGGTGGCCGCGCTGCCGCGGCAGTTCCCGGACTTCGCGGCCGAGGAGTTGCGCCGCTGCGTGCGCGACCATGGCTTCGTGGCCGCCGCGATCCGGCCGACGCCGCTGGCGGACGGCCGGGTGATCAACGATCCGTCCATGGATGTCGTCTGGTCCGAGGCCGAGGCGCTGGACGTTCCGGTCACCGTGCACAACGTCGCTTTCCCCAATCCCCGCCAGGCCGGCGAGGCGCGCTTCACCACCTTCCTCACCCGCCACTCGGCCGCCCATCCGATAGAGGCCATGTACGCCCTCGGCGGCCTGCTGGAGGCGCGGGTGTTCGAGCGCTTCCGGCAGCTTCGCTTTGGCTTCATGGAGAGCGGCTGCGGCTGGGCGCCGTTCTGGACCGAGCGGCTGCAGGAGCACGCCGAGATGACCGGCTGGAGCTGGAATCCGCCGCTCACGCTGGACGTCATGGAGCTGTTCGCCACGCGCTGCGTCGTCGGCACCGAGGCTGAGGAACGGATGGTGGGCTATGTGCAGCAGGTTCTGGGCGACGAGACGGTGGTCTGGTCGAGCGATTTTCCGCACTTCGACACCCACTCCCCGTTCGTGCTGCCTCGCCCGGACCTGAGCGAGTCTCAGCGCGACGGCCTCTACCGGCGCGCGGCGCTGAAATTCTATCGTCTGGACGAAGACCGGATCGCCCGGGCCAACGCAGCGCGACGAGGCGCGAACCGCGGCGCCCAGGCCCGGGCGGACGGCGTCGCGCCATGAGGCTGGGCTTTGTCGGCCTTGGCAACATGGGCGGCCCCATGGCCGCGCTCATCGCCAGGTCAGGGCGCCCGCTCAGCGTCTTTGACGCGGACCCTGGAACGCTGGCCCGCTTCGGCGCCTCCGAAAAGGACCGCGCGGCGGGGCTGACGCTCGCCGCCAGCGCGGCCGAGGTCGGCGCGAGCGCCGACGTCGCCGGGATCTGCGTCCGCGACGCGGCCCAGGTGGAGGCGGTGCTGTTCGGCGAACGGGGCTTGATCGGCGCGATGGCGCCGGGCGGGCTGGTGATGATCCACAGCACCATCGAGGCCGGCCGGGTGGAAACGCTGGCCGAGCGCGCCGCGCGCTCGCAGGTGCGGGTGCTGGAGTGCGCTGTGACCCGGAGCCGGCGCGACCTCGACCACCCCTTCGTCACGGCCATCGTCGGCGGCGAGAGCGCCGATCTGGAGCACGTGCGCCAGGTGCTGGAGCTCTTTTCGGTGCGGATCGTCTATGGCGGGCCGCTCGGCGCGGGCATGGCCCTCAAGGCGGCCAACAACCTGGTCACCTTCCTGGCCTTCGTCGCCATGGCCGAGAGCCACCGGCTCGTGTCCGCGGCCGGCGCCGACCCTGAGCGCCTGCGCGAGCTGATGACCGAGAACGGGAACCTCACGCCGATGATGCAGGGCCTCGCCGCCCAGCGCGGCAATCCGGCGGAGACCCGCATCAGTGGATTGCGTCTGATGCAGAAGGACGTCGGGGTGGCGCTCGACCTGGCGCATCGGTTCGGTATCTCGCTGCCGGCGACGGCGCTCGTCGGCGAGCTGATCGAGGACGCCGTGCTCGGGCCCTGGTGACGGCGCGTTGGCGCGGGCCGCCGCCGGCGTGGCCTATCCCTCCGCGTCCATCCACTTGCGGAAGAAGCGCAGCATGTCGAAGACCGCCTCGCGCGCCTCCGGAACCTGGATGTTCATCTGGAAGCCGTGCTGCATCGCCTCGAAGACATGCAGCTCGCAGGGCACCCCGGCCCGGTGCAGCTTGCGATGGATGAGCGCCGTCGAGGAGAGCAGCATGTCGCGCGTGCCCGAGAGGAGATAGCTGGGGCTGAAGCCCTTCTCGTAGTCGCCGTAGATCGGCGAGACGAGCGGATCCTCCACGTCGGCCTTGCCGACGAAGAGCGCCGTCGCCCCACCGTCACGCTCCTCGCCCTCGGCCGGAGCGCTCCCGGAGAGAACGTCCAGCCCGTCGTTGGTGACCAGGGTGTCGCCCGAGTAGCCGCGCCGACCGCTGAGTTCGATGGCGGGCGTGCAGATTCCGGCCGCGGCGGGTAGTGGCAGCCCGAGCTCGCGCGCCTTCAGGATGGTGGTCAGCGTGTAGGTGCCGCCGGCCGAGGTGCCGAAAACGGCGATGTCCTTCGGCTTATGCGTTTCCAACAGCGCGCGGTAGGCGCCGATCGTGTCCTCGAGGTTGGCGGGGAACGGGTGATCGGGCGGCACCCGGTAGTCCACGGCCAGCACATCAACGCCCCCGAAGTGGGCGACCACCGCCGCCTCCATCACCGATCCCTCGCCGAGGATGAAGGCCCCGCCGTGGATGTTCATCAACACCCGGTTCGCGAATTCCGGCGACGGATTGCGGGGTCGGACCCACGCTGCGCGCACCCCGTTCAGCGTCGTGCGTTCGATGTCGACCGCGAGCATCGGCAAGATCAATGCCTGCATCTGCTCCATGAACTGGTTGGCTTGCCGGATGTAGGCCCGCCAGGCCTCGACATCGTCGAGCGGGGGCTGCTGTCCGCGGTCCAGCACCACCGGCCGGGGCTGCGCCAACGCCGCCTTCGCCTCGTCGCTGATGAAGTGCGACATGGGCACGCGCCGGACCTTGAGTTCGACATCTTCAGTCATTGAGCCCTCCCCTTTTCCGCCCCCGCACCGCGCTCGTTCTTCGCTCATGTCGCATGGCCCCCGAAAACCGGTGCGCGCGGGCGGGATCGTCTCAGGATTATACAGTATCACCAAATCCCGGCAAATCCCGGATTTGGCCGCCCCTTGCGGACATCGCGCCTCCCCGCCGATGCGAGGGTCTCGGGCGGGCCGCTCAGACGAACTGGGCGCCGGCGAGGCGGCGGTCGAAATGGGGCCCGATGCGGTCGGGTCGCGACGCCTCGAGGGGGCGGCCGTCGATGACGCCGATCCGCCAAATCTCGCGGCGTTCGGCGTAGTCGTGCACCCCGTAATGCTGGGTGCAGCGGTTGTCCCAGATGACCAGGTCGCCCTTCGAATGCGCGCGGCGCAGGGTGAACTCGGGTTGGGCGGAGAATTCGCGCAGGTAGTCGAGCAGCAGCCGGCTCTCCTTGCGGCGCAACTGCGGGATAACGGTGAGCCGGCCCGTGTTTATGTAGAGGAATTCGCGCCGGCTGACCGGATGGACGGCGACCAGGGGGTGCTCCTGGACGCGCGCTTCGGCGCCGCGGCGCACGTGCAGCCCGGTCAGGCTACGCAGCATTTCCTTCATGGGCTCCGAGAGGGCCGCCAAGGCGGCTCGCTGGTCGCTCCAAAGGGTGTCGCCTCCCCACGGCGGCAGCGACACCGCCTGCAGGATCGCGATCGCCTGCGGCACGACGTTGTCGGAATTGTCCATGTGCCAGGCGTCGACGTGGTTGTGCTCTCCGCCAAAGGGGCTGACCACCACGTCCATTTCATGGATGTCCGGATGGCGGCTGGTGCCGGCGTGCGCCTTCGTAGGCGCATAGTCGTCGGGAACGCCGAACAGGCTCGCCAGCGCGCGCATCTCGGCCGGCGACAGATGCTGGGCCGGAAAGAACAACACCGAGAATTCCGCCAGCAGCCCCGTCAGGCGGTCCGCGAACCCCGGCGTGGCGAGCATCGAGCGGACCTCCAGGCCATCGATCTGGACGCCGAAAGCGCCGGTCACCGGCGTCAGCTTGAAGTCGGAAGATGAATTCGCCGCCGGATCGTTCATCGCCAATGCCTTAGGGGCTACCTGCCAATAAGACGCCCAGCCTATCGCCAGGGCTTACGGTTAGATAGGCGGCGCGCGGTTCTCCGAGCACCCGTCTCGACGGTCTAGCGGGCTCTCAGATGCGCCGACCGGGGCGGCAAGGCCATAGGCCGCAGTCCGCGACGCCAAATCAAGGTAAAGCGCATGGATCATCTTGACATGAGCCCTCACAGCCCTCGCAATACAGAAACAGGAGCGTCTTGACAGCGCATCGCTGATCATTTCTACAGCCGTTCCGGCCTGAACGCTGGATGCAGACCGAACAAGACACCGGTGTGGCGATGACGAGCTATCTGTTGGCGATGGACGTGGGCGGAACCTTCCTGGACACCGTCGTCGCCGATTCCGACGGCGGCGTGACGACCACCAAGGTGCTGTCCACGCACGAGGACTACGGCAGGTGCGTCAGCGCCGCCGTCGCCTCGATCGCCGAAAAGCTCGGTCTGTCGGTCCGTCAGTTCATCCAGCGCTGCACGCTGGTGATCAACGGCACCACCGTCGCCACGAACGTGCTTGCGCAGCTCAAGGGCCCGCGCGTGGGTGTGCTTATGACCCGAGGGTTCGCCGACACCCAGTATATCGGTAGAATCCAGCGTTGGGGCGCAATGGATCTTTCGCTGCTCACACCCCTGCCGCTCATTGCGCCGCGCAGGCGCATCCTCGAACTCGACGAGCGGGTCGACAGGAACGGCGCGGTGGTGCGCAAGCTGGAGCGCGCGCACGTAGAAGCGCAACTGCGCGAGCTCGTGGAGCGCCACGGGGTCGAAGCGATTGCGGTGTCGCTGTTGTGGTCGTTCGTCTACCCGGATCACGAGAGGCTGGTGAAGGCGGTGGCGGCGGAGCGATATCCCGATCTGCCGGTCTCGATTTCCAGCGAGGTGTTCCCCGCCATCCGGGAATACGAGCGGACCAACACCACGGTCATCGACGCCTTCATCGCGCCGGGGGTCCGCAAATACCTGCAGGAGCTCGAGGGCTATTTTCGAGACAACGGCTTCACGGGCGCCTTGCGGCTGGTGCATTCGGCCGGCGGCGTCTCCACCCCCGACGAAGTTCGCCGCTCGCCCGTGACCCTGATCAATTCTGGTCCCGTCGCCGGATATGTCGGGGCGATGAAGTTCGCCGAGCGTCTGGGACGGCGCAATGTGATCACCGCCGACGTCGGCGGAACCAGCTTCGATACCGGCATGATCGCCGACGGGCGGCTCGCGCTTCGCCACCGGACCATGGTGCCTGCGCCTGGCCACCCGAGCCCGGGTTACCTCACCGGCCTCAGCATGATGGACGTCTCGGCCATCGGCACGGGCGGCGGCAGCATCGGCTGGGTGGATGCGCGCGGAATGATCCAGGTGGGGCCGCGCAGCGCCGGCAGCAATCCAGGGCCCGCCTCGTTTGGGCGCGGCGGCGTCGAGCCTACCTTGACCGACGCCTGCGTGCTCCTGGGGCTGCTGGACCCGGACAATTTTCTGGGCGGCCGCCAGAGGCTTGACCGGGAAGCGGCGGCGACGGCGGTGCGCACGAGGATCGCCGAACCGCTTCGCCTGCCGAGCGAGTACGAGGCGGCCGCGGCCATGTATCGGCTGGCGCTCGCCGATATGGCGGCCAATGTCCGGCGCATGTCCATCGACAAGGGCCACGATCCGCGCCAGTTCTCGCTGTTCTCCTACGGCGGCGCGGGCGGTCTGTTCTTGGCCTCGGTCTGCGCCATCGCCTCGGTGCCGGAAATGGTTTCCCCTGCCAACTGCGCGGTGTTCTCGGCCCTCGGCGCCCTCATGAGCGACTATCGCCGATCGGCCATCCGCAGCTGCGCGTGGCGGGTCGGCGAAGACACCGGCCCGTTCGCCCGCACGCTGGGGGGGCTGGAGGCGCAGGTTCTGGCGGAGGTCGGACAGGCGGGCTTCCCCGCGGACGCGATCCGGCTCGAGCGCACGGCCGACATGCGGTTTCTCGGTCAGACCTCCGAGATCACCGTCGCGCTTCCGCCTGGACCAGCGGGCGCCGGCTTTTCCGGGGCGCTCACCGAGAACTTCCGCGCCGAGTATGCGCGCGCCTTCGGGGCCGAGGCGATATGGCCCGACACCCCGCTCGAGTTGATCAACGTGCGGGTCGCCGGCGTCGTCCCCAGCGCGACGGCGGCGGTCGGCCGCGGCGCGGGGCCGGCCCCGGGCCAGTCGCCGCCGGTCTCGACGCGCCAGATATTCTGGCCGTTCACGATGTCCTTCGCCCCGTGGCCCGTCTACGCCCGCGCCGGCCTCGATCAGGGATTGGCGGGGCCGGCGATCGTCGAGTCCGAGGACACCACCATCGTCATTCCGCCGGGATGCTCCGCGCGGATCGACGAGCTGCGCAATCTGGTCGTCGACGTCACCGGGCACGAAGACATCAGGTAGCTGGACACAAACACGTGGTCAGGCCAGCCTGCCGCGGCCTAACCCAAGCAGGGGCGGCCCTGGCTTCGCAGGAAGGATTTGCAGCCATGCTCGACGGCGACATCACCACCGCCTCCGACCTTGTCACCGAGGAAGTCGTCCGGATGGCGATCCGCCAGATCACCGAGGAGATGGCTTCGGTGCTGACCCGGATCTCAGCCTCGCCGGTCATCACCGAATCCGATGACTTCACGGTGCTGATCTTCAACGCCGAGGGCGAGCTTCTGGATGCGCCGCGCGGTCCTGTCTACACCGGCCCGGCCGGCAGGGCGATGAAGCTGTTCGTCGAGGAATTCGGCGACGGGGGCTTCGAGGAGGGCGACACCTTCCTGGGCAACGACCCCTTCAGCGCCGGGGCGATGCACGCCAACGACATCCAGACGATCACGCCGATCTTCGACGACGGCCAGTGTGTCGGCTTCTGCTACCTGCACGCCCATATGCTGGACGTGGGCGGCATCGTTCCGGGTAGCTGGGGGGTCGGGGCCACCGACTGCTTCGGGGAGGCCTTCCGCATCCCTTTCGTGAAGTACATCGAGAAGGGCCGCGTCAACGAGACGGTGCGGAAGATCCTGGCGCGCAACACGCGCCTCCCAACCGCGGTGCTCAACGACCTGCGCGGCATGGTGACCGCGGGCGAGACCGGCGCCCGGCAATACCGTGCGCTGGTGGCCCAGTACGGGCGCCAGCGCTTCGACGCCGTCTTGGAAGCCATCATCGCCCGCACCGAGCGCGCGGCTCGGCGTCGCCTGGCGTCGCTTTCGCCCGGCGTCTACGAGGTGACCGACTGGATGGAGCACAACGGCCACGTCAACGACCTCTACGAGGTCCGCGGCCGGTTGACCGTTTCAAGCGAGGAGCTGCGCTTCGAGTTCAGCGCCGCCCCGCAGACGAACGGCCTGATCAACTGCACCGGCTCGGGACTCGTGGGGTTCCTCACCTCCGCGGTGGTGATGATGCTGTTCTGGGACATGCCGCTCAACGAAGGCATCCGCAAGGTCATCAAGGTCAGCGCGGCGCCGGCCACCGTCGTGTGCGCCGTCGAACCCGCGCCGGTGTCTTCCGGGCACATGGACGGCGGCATGAAGGTCCTCACCTGCACGACGCGGCTGCTCTCGGAGGCGATGGCGAAATCGTCCGATCCGGAGGTGCGTAAGCGGGCTTGCTCCCCGTCGGCGGCGTCGGCCAGCATCTGCGTGTTCGCCGGCGTGGATCGTCAGGGCGCCTACAGCGTCTTCCCGGACATGAACGCCCTGGCTTGCGGCGTCGGCGCCTCGCCCACCATCGACGGCCTCGACGCGGGCTGTTGCCAGGCCGGCACGAGCATGCGGATGCCCGACGTCGAGAGCTATGAGGAATCCTATCCCGTCCTCTTTCTCTGGCGCGGCCTTGCGGTCGATTCCGGCGGCGCCGGTCAGCATCGCGGCGGCGCCGGCCTCGACGTCGCTTGGACGCTTTGGAACGCCGACTCCATGGTCGGCATCACCAACGCCGCCAGCTGGCAGATTTCGGCGCCCGGGCGCGAGGGAGGCTATCCCGGCGGCGGCACGGAGTATCGTCGCGTGCGCGCCGCGCAGCTTGCGACGACTCTGGGCGCAGGCGCGGCCCTGCCCACGCGCAGCGACCTTCCCCTGGGGGAATCGATGCCTGCCAAGTGCAACGGCGTCGACCTTCAGGCGGGCGATGTCTGGCGCGAACGCTTCCCCGGCGGCGGTGGTTGGGGCGACCCGCTCGAGCGCACGCCGCAGGACGTTGTCGCCGACGTGCAGACGGGGCTGGTGAGCCCCGCCGCCGCGCGGGCGGCCTACGGGGTGGCGCTGACCGCCGACGGTCATGACGAAGCGGCCACCGCCCGGCTTCGCGCGCAGATGCGCGAAGCTCGGCGCGCGGCGGCCTCGGGCGAGGATTCCGCCGAGCGGCGGCGACCGCTCGCCGAAGCGCTCGCGGAGAACGGCGCCTTCGTCGCACCGCGCGATGAACTGGAACTCGTGGAGGTTATCGACGCCGAATCCGGCGCTCTTCGGGACGTGCGGCACGGGCGCAAGGGGCGGCGCAGCGCGCTTGCGCCTTCCTCGCAGACGCTGCTTTAAAATCCGTACGCGAGTCCGCTCCTTCCCGCGCCTGAACCGCCTGCTCGGGGCGGCCCGCAAGGCCCTCTTCGTCTTCAGTCGCCCGTTGCCTGGCCGCCGGGGACGACGATCAGGCGGTCCGCCTGAAAGTGATCGGCAGTGACCGAAGGCCGCGGAATGAAGGACTGTCGATGTGGCGTGGCTCGGCGCCCGGCTTCAGACGGATGTCTTTCAGCCGCGTGAGCAACTGCTCGAAGGCGATCGTCAGCTCCAGACGCGCCAGCGGCAGGCCGAGGCAGGCGTGCGGCCCGTGGCCGAAGCTCACGTGCTTGTGCGTCGCGTCGCGGTCGATGTCGAAAGCGTCGGGGTTCTCGAACACGGTTTCGTCGCGATTGGCCGAACCCCATCCCAGGAAGACATGCGAGCCGGCCGGGATCTTCACGCCGCCGAGCTCGACATCCTGCGCCACGCGGCGGGGGACCCACTGGACGGGCGCTTCGACGCGCAGGGCCTCGTCGAGGAAGAGGCGGATCAGGGTCTTGTCCTCGGAGACGCGCCGCAGGACCTCGGGGCGCCGGATCAGCAGCAGCAGCCCCATGCCCAGCATATGGGCGGTGGTGGTCGTGCCACCGGCCAGCAACACCGCGGCTTGGGCGCGCACATAGGGCAGGTTGAACTGGCCGTCCCGCTCCACCTGAAGCTTGATAAGCTTGCCGATCCCGTCATCGGGCGGATGGTCGGCGCGCGCCTCGATGGCCGAGCGTACGTACTCGACCATCGAATCGCGCGCGCGCAGGTGCTCCTCGTACTTCTCCGGCGGCAAGAACGGCGCGCCGGACGCCTCGATCTGCCCCCAGGCGTGCGAGTCTTCCAGTAGAGAATTCGGAAACCCGGCCATCCGGGCGGTGACCAGGGCCGGGAGCTTGCTGGCGAATCCCGAGACAAATTCGACCTCGCCCTGGTCGATGAAGGAGTCGATGAGCTCCTCGACCAGCTTCAGGATCATCGGCCGATAGTCGCGCAGGGCTTTGGGGTTCAGAAGCTGAAAGGCAAAGCTGCGGTGAACCGAATGATCCGGCGCATCGCTCTCGGTCATCGTCCTTATTTCAATGCGCGAAGCGGTCCTTGGCGTTCGAATTATAACTTCAATCTGCCGGGGCCTAATATAGATAGCCGTCCCGGCGTCGGGTTCGCGGCGGCGCCCGGCCCTGGTCGCCCTAGCCTCAGCCGCTTTGGGCGATCCTTCGCGACAGCCGTTCCTGCCGCCTTTTGGCGTCATCGTCGCGGAAGTCGATCCGGGTATCCAGGTAGACCTTGTTGATGCCCCGTCTGGGCGCCCAATCGGTCGCCCAGGAGATGGCCTGGCGGAGGTCGTCTCCGGCGCCTGCCGACGAGTACACGACGAACACCTCGCGGCAGCCGACGAACCAGACCTCCACCCGCTTTTCGCCCAGATCCCGAACGATGACCGTGCCGGCGGGCTTCGGCCAAAGATCGGCTGGAAGACGATCGATCTCCACGTCCATGTCCTGATGGTGCGGCCGATTCTGTGTCAGGAGATAGAACAAGCCGCCGGTCGTCCGTAACCACCCACCCCGGGTGTTAGCCGCAAACGCCGAAAGGGAAGAAGCCAAGTCCGACGGTCCGGGAGTCTCGGGCCGGCCGGGTCAGAGGAGAAGAGGCGAGGATCATGAACGACATCTCATTCGAAGGCCAACATGCGATCGTCACCGGCGCGGGGGTGGCGATCGGCCGCGCCCACGCGCATGAACTGGCGCGTCGCGGGGCGGCGGTGCTGGTGAACGACGTCGACCGGGGCGGCGCCGACGCCGTGGTCGAGGAGATCCGCGCCGCCGGCGGCAAGGCCGTGGCGAACTACGACCCGGTGGGCTCGAAGGAAGCCGGCGAGGCCATCATCGCCCAGGCGGTCAGGGATCTTGGCGGGGTGGAGATCGTCATCAACAACGCCGGCGTCCGCGGCCACAACCTTTTCGAGAACATGACCGAGCAGCAGATCAAGGCCGTGATGGACGTCCACCTCATGGCCAGCATCTATGTCACCCAGCCGGCGTGGAAGATCATGCAGGCTCAGAAGTACGGCCGGATCGTGATGACCAGCTCAAGCTCCGGCATGTTCTCGCATCAGGGTCTGGCCAACTACGCCGCGGCCAAGGCCGGCGTTTACGGCCTGACCAAGGCGCTCGCCTACGAGGGCGCGCCCTACGACATCAGGGTCAACGCCCTCTTGCCCTATTCGCCGGACGTCGGGCAGCGCAAGCCGCCTATTCCGCGAATGGCCGAGGAGTTCGCCAAGTATCTGCCGCCCGAGCTGGCGGGCCGGCTGGAGCACACCGTCAGCACGCCGGAAATGGTGGCCCACATGGCCGCATACCTCGCCAGCCGCGCGTGCGAGGTCAGCGGAGAGCTCTTTTCGGTGTGCAACGGCCGCTATGCGCGGGTGTTCGTGGGCGTCGCGGACGGCTGGCTAAGCCGCCCTGCCGACAAGGTCGACGCGGAGGCGGTCCGCGACCACCTGGCGGAAATCCGCGACATCGGCCGCCACTCGACCCCGATGTGGCTGTTCGAGGAGGTCGCCGACGTGGCTAGGCGCGTGTGACACCCCCAAGGTCATGGCGCGACGACGCCCGCGGCGCGGCGTGCTGGACCCGTGACGATCGGCCCGCTAGGGTGCTCGCCGAAACCTGGGCGCTTCTCCGAGGAAGCAGTCGAGCATTGCAGCTCTGTTGCGCCCTGCCCTTCTGTAATCTTCTTCTTGCGGATCATGGCCTTCCCTCCACCCCCGATCGTCGAAAAGCCCGAGCACGTTCCCGCCGACCTGGTGCGCGACGTCGACTTCTACCACCTGATCCATGGGGAGCAGGACGCCCAGGAAGCCTGGCGGCGAGTGCAGGTGGAGAACCCGGATATCTTCTGGACGCCGCGCAACGGCGGTCACTGGATCGCCACGCGGGCGGCGGACATGGAGACCATCATCACCGACCACGAGCGGTTCTCGGTGCGGATCACGGTGCTGCCGGCCCAGCCGCGGCTGCACACCAGCATGCTCAACATGGATCCGCCGCAGCATACGCCCTTTCGCCGCCTGATCACCCCGGCGTTCCTTCCCAAATCGGTGGCGGCGCTGGAGACCAAGGTCCGCGAGCTGGCGCGCAAGCTGGTGGACGAGCTGGAGCCCAGGGGCGAGTGCGAGTTCGTCGCCGACTTCGCCAAGGTGCTGCCCATCGTCGTCTTCCTCGGCATGGTGGACCTGCCGGTGCAAGATGCCCCCATGCTGCTGCCCTGGGCCGAGGACATGGTTCGCGGCGAGCACGGCAAGGAGCGGGCGGCGGCCGAGCTCAACATGTCCAACTACCTGGCGACATACGTCGATGCGCGGATCGCCGATCCCGGGGACGACCTGATCAGCTTCGTGGCGAACGGCATGATCGGCGATCGGAAGATCACCCGCGAGGAGGTCATGGCCACCTGCTCGCTGCTGCTGTTCGGCGGATTGGATACGGTGGCGTCGATCCTGGGGTTCATCGCCCGGTTCCTGGCCATGCATCCGGAGCACCGCCATCGGCTGGTGGCCGAGCCCGCCCTCATCCCGCACGCCACCGAAGAGCTGATGCGGCGCCACGGCCTGCCCAATCAGTCGCGCGTGCTGGTGAGCGATCTCGAGCTCAACGGCGTCTCCCTGCGGGAGGGCGACATCATCCAGTGGCCGAGCTGCCTCTACGGCCTGGACGACCGGCTGAACCCCGACCCCTTGACCGTCGACTTCGACCGTCCCGCGCCGATCCGGCACGGGGTCTTCGGCTCGGGAGCGCATACCTGCCCGGGGGCCGTGCTGGCTCGGCGGGAGGTTCGGGTGTTTCTGGAGGAATGGCTGCCGCGCATCCCCGATTTCTGGATCAAGCCGGGCTCCAAGCCGAAGATCGCCACGGGTCCGGTCAACGGCGTCAGCGAACTCCATCTCTGCTGGACGCCCTCGCAGCGACGGGCGACACAGTAGCCGCTCGAAAACCGGCCTCGGCTATCCCAGATCCACTTCGTGGGTGGGCCCGTGCAGGGAAAACACATCCAGTCGGGAAAGATCCGAGAAGGATGGCGCGTCGACGAGCTGGCGCTTCAGGAGCTCGTCCGAGCGGCCAAACTCTTCGCAGGCCTGCGCGGTATCCCAGTGCACGATGGCGAACCCGTCAAAATCGGCTTCCGCATCCTCGACATAGCACTGAGTATACCCCGTTATGTATCCTCCCCGCACCACCATCGGACCATGAATGTCGCGCCAGTGCGCGTGGCTCTCGGCGCGCGTAGTCAACGGGTTTCTTCGATACAACGGCAGATGCGTTACGCCGGCCTCGAAACTATCTTTGGACTCGATCACCACCAGCTCGCGCGTGAGCGCCAGCGCGCTTCTTTCGAAGTCCACGGCCCCTTCGAACTCGCCTCTCAAGCCACGCTCGGGGCTCACGATCGCCTCGCGCACCTCGTCTACGGCGGCGGCGGCGCACCAGATTTCCTCGAGCGCCACCGGGCGGCCGACCAGATCGTCGTGGGGCCGGGAAAGGCGTTGCTCCGTGGTTCCCGCCGAGCGGCGCCACCTGACGATGGACTCCGGCCGGCGCCAAGCCGTTTCCGCCGCCATCCACAATTTGTAGAATTGGTCGCTCTGAAGCGACGAATGTAAGAGCCACATAAATTTTTTCATAAAGGACTGCCCAGCACAGCTATGAATGTCGGGGCCTTGGCTGCTCCGGCGTTCTTGTTCATCGCGCGGCCCATCCGCCGTCGACCGGTAGGGTGAGTCCGGTGACATCGGCCGCCTCGTCCGAGCACAGCCAGGCGAAAGCGGCTGCTTGAGCCTCCGGAGAAATGAGCCGGCCCATCGGGTGGTATTCGGCGACGATTCTGGCGCGCGTTTCTTCCGAGCTCTTGGTTATGGTCGAGACTCCGGTCAACCCGGGGGCGACGGCGTTGATGCGGATGTTCTGCTTTGCGTAGAGCACCGCCGCCATCTCGGTCAGGTGGATCACCGCCGCCTTGGCGGCCGAGTAGGCGGGCGAAGCAAAGGGCGTCACGCGCATGCCCGCCATGGAGCTGGTGTTGGCGATGGCGCCGCCGCCGCTGGCCAGCATGGCGGAGATCTCGTGCTTCATCCCAAGAAACGTGCTGCTCAGGCTGAGCCGCATCGTGCCTTCCCAGCCCTCGAGGGTGCATTCGTGCAGGGGCGCGCCCGGTTGGTCGTCCGGGGCGTGGGCGCCGAGATTGTTGATCGCCACGTCCAGGCGTCCGAACCGCGCGACCACCGCCTCGACCACCCTGGCCACGGAAGCCTCGTTCGACCCGTCGCTATCGAGGAACATCGCCTCGAATCCCTGGGACGTCAGCCGCTCCTGCAGCGCCTTTCCCCGCTCCACGGCGATGTCCGAGAAGGCGACCTTCGCGCCCTCCCCGGCCAGACGCTCCACCGTCGCCATTCCGATGCCGGCCGCGCCGGCGGTCACCAGCGCGACCTTGCCCACGTACCGCCGCGATCCGCCTTGAGCCATTGCTGATCCTCCCTCGCATGCCGTCCGCCGCCGGCCGGGATTGCGACGCGAGCGCAGAGCCCATGGTCGACGAGGCGGCCCCGAGACGGCGATCGGACCGGCACTATCCAATCCTACGCGCTCGAAAAGCAAGCCACCCTCGAGTAGCAGATGCGTCGGCGACCCGCGCGCGGAGTCCGCAGGGCGGGGGCGGCGCAAAGATGACCTCGCTCCTATCGGCGGCGCTGTCTGCGGTGGCCCACACCGCCTCAGGGCGAGACGGCCGCCCGACAGAGGCTTCCCTGTCGCGCGAGGTGTTGGCGTCAAGCCATGCGCAGCAGTGCGGCGGAAGCCCCGCTCGGCACGCCCAAGCGGCGTCAGCGCTTGTCGGGCGGATATTCGTTCGGACGCAGCAGCACGGCGCGGCGCCCATCACGCGTCGCCATCACCTTGCTGCCCGCGGGCAGGAGTTTGGCGATTTCGTCGGGGCCGACGATGGCGGGAATCTCCCCCCGGCCCGGCTTCCTTCCGCGCAGATGCGACGTCTCGGTGAATTCGAGGGTGAAACTCTCTCCGGTCCGGTCGTCCCGGATGGAATACCCGGAGCTGTCGATCGCGGTGATTGTCCCGTAGATCGGCGGCGCGCTTCTCGGCCGCACCACCCGGATATCGAGGGAAAGCCGGAACCGGTCCGACCGGTTGGCCAGCCCGGAGTGCATGGTGGTGGGTACGAACATCAGGATGTCGCCACGGCTATAGTCCGCCCGCGCCCAGGCGGCCTCGGGCGCATAGTCGGGATTGAACCAGTTGCCGTGGAAGATGCCGTGCTTGTGGGTCCCAAGGCAGAGCGTCACTCCGCCCACGTCCGCATCGATGTCGTTCAAGGGAATCCAGCAGGTCATGAAGTCAACGCCGGGGAGCCCGTGGCCGTCCTGGTGCCGCCCCTGGTAGGGGTCCTCCGGCAGCTCTTGCGTGGGAGCGACCATGCGATAGAAGTCCGATGAGGTCAGCCAGTCGAGCGGACCTCCCAACAGCTCTTCGATGAAGGCGTTGACGGCGGGGTGCGCGACAAAGTTCTGCCACACGCGCCGCTCGCGCAATTGGGGGAACAGCATGACGTTCAGGCCGTCGCCGATCGCCTCCGTGGAATTCCCATTCCAGATGTAATCGGTGCTGTCGGCGTCGATCAAGTCGTGGTCCCGCAGCACGGATTCGTACTCGTTCTGCAGCGCGGTGACCGCGTCCTCGTCGAGGACATTGCGGAAGAACCAGTATCCCTTCTCCTTCAGGATACGATCGAGCGCCTCTGGATCGCCGAGCGCGTGGTTGGACGCTTCCAGTTGCTGCATTCTTGGATCCTTCGCGGCCAAGGCGTGACAGAGTGGCCTGATAGACGGACTTCCGCAATGGTAGTGGGCCAGCCGCAGCTCTTGGGGAGTGAACCATGCCGCGCTTGTCGATCGAAGAGGTGCGCGACTTTCTGAAGACCCACCTCGTGGTGCGGATCGCGACCCTGAGCGAGGGTGGGTTTCCGTACGTGGCCCCGACGGGATTTGTGCTGGATAAGGATGTGGTCCTGCTCTCGCCGCGCGGGCGCGCAGCTTGGTATCAAAACATCGAGCGTGATCCCCGTGTCGGTCTGAGTTTCGATCAGGAAGCCCCGCCGAACCAGCGGGTGATCGTCCACGGGGTCGAGGCGACGATCCTGTATCCGCCGGGCCGCGAGGCCGAGTGGCTCCACATAGCCAGGCGCATTTCCAGCAAGGCCTTCGGCGAGGCCGGCGCAGATCACTATCTCGCCGCGACCGGGCACATCTCGCGCGCCCTGATTTCGGTCCCGCTGCCCTATGGCGAACGTAGACTGCTGAGCTGGCGGCCGGAGGTGAAAGGCGACGATCTCAGCGGTCTGTGGCCCTCGCGCTACGGCAAGATCAACCCTCACGCTCACACGGAGAACAGCTCCGACTTCGCCGGCTGGGCCCCAGATGACCGCGACGGCGAAGCGCGTTAGCGCGCTGAAACGCGGTCCATCCAGCGCCGCCCGGGCCGGAGAGACCGCTCGGACTGCCGCGCCGCCGGATGATCCTCCGGCAGATCCGGCTGGTGTCCCGAGCCCGACGCTCGCGGCTGGACGGGGTGAGCGCCGAGCCAAGACTGACTTGCGAAGTCGAACACTATAGTTGGACAATCGGTTTCGCGGTTCGTGCAAAAACCGAAGGGACCTATCCGTGGCCAAGTTCGCGCGGATCTTGATCGCCAACCGCGGCGAGATCGCGATCCGAATCGCCCGTGCGGCCAGCGACCTCGGGATCCTTTCGGCGGCGGTGGCGCCTGCGGACGACGTCGCCTCGCTGCATACGCGTCTGGCCGACGAACTGGTCATGCTGCCCGGCGCCGGTCCCAGGGCCCACCTCGGCATCGCGCAGGTGGTGGAAGCGGCCAGGGCCGCCCGCTGCGACGCTGTCCATCCAGGCTACGGCTTCCTGTCCGAGAACGCGGCGTTCGCGCAGGCCTGCGCTGACGCGGGACTGGTCTTCATCGGCCCTACGCCTGAAACGCTGCGGATCTTCGGCGACAAGGCCGGCGCCCGCGCTCTCGCCCGCCGATGCGGGACGCCGACGCCCCCGGGCGTGTTCGCGCCGGTCGATCTTGCGGCAGCGGAGGACTTCTTTCGCTCCCTGGCGCCGGGCTCGGCGATGATGCTCAAGGCGGTCGCCGGCGGTGGGGGCCGCGGAATACGGGTGGTGCGAGCGCTCGAGGCGTTGCCGGCCGCCTACGAGCGATGCGCTTCCGAGGCCAGCGCCAGTTTCGGGAGCGGCGAGCTCTACGTCGAACTCTGCCTGCCGAAGGCGCGTCACATCGAGGTGCAGGTCATAGGCGACGCCGACGGCGAGCTCTCGCACCTGTGGGAGCGCGAGTGCAGCCTTCAGCGCCGACATCAGAAGCTGGTCGAGATCGCCCCTTCCCCCGGGCTCCCGCCGGCGCTTCGCGATGCTCTGCTCGAGTCCTCGCTGGCCCTGGCCAGGGCGGTGCGCTACCGCGGCCTCGGCACCTTCGAGTTCCTGGTCTGGGAGAAAGCCGACGGCTCGGGGCTGGATTACGCCTTCATCGAAGCCAACCCGCGCATCCAGGTCGAGCACACCATCACGGAGGAAGTGACCGGCGTCGACCTGGTCGCCGCCCAGATCCGACTGGCGGCAGGCGAGACGCTGAAGGACCTTGGTCTGACTCAGGCCGGAATCTGCGCCCCCACCGGCCACGCCATCCAGTTGCGCGTCAACATGGAGCGGATGAAGGCCAGCGGCGAGGTGCTGCCCTCGGGCGGGACGCTCTCGCCCTTCGAGCCGCCATCCGGCCCGGGCGTACGCGTCGACACCTTCGGCTATGGCGGCTACGCCACCAGCGCCGCCTACGACTCCCTGCTGGCCAAGGTCGTCGTCCACTCTCCGGGACCGAGTTTCCCGGCCGCGGTGCGGCGGGCGGAGCGGGCCTTGCGCGAGTTCAGGATCGGCGGCGTCAAGACCAACGCGAGCTTTCTGAGGGCGCTGCTGGCGCGGCCGGAAGTCGCCGCCGGCGCCCTCTACACCACCTTCATCGACGACCACATCGCCGCCTTGGCCGCGGCGGCTGAAAGCCTCGAGGACGCGCCCTTCGTCTGCGAGCCGGCCTCGGCGCCACAGCCGCCCGCCCCCCCGGGGCCGGACCGGCGGGCGCAGGGCGGCGTGCCGCTGCCAGCGCCGCTGCAGGGCACGGTGTTGGCGTTGCGCGTGAAGGTGGGCGACGCCGTCCCCGCCGGGGCCGAAGTCGCGCTTCTCGAAGCGATGAAGATGGAGCATGTCCTGACGGCCCCGGTCAGCGGCGCCGTCGTGGCTATCGCCGCAGAGCCTGGCCAGACCCTGCTGGAGGGCGAGCCGATCCTCTGGATCGAGGAAGGCCAGGTCGAGAACGGCGCGCGTGAAACCGAAGGGGTCCGTGATCCGGACCATGTGCGAGCCGACCTCGCCGCCGTCCTCGAGGCGCGCGCGGTGCGGATGGACGAGGCGCGCCCCGAGGCGGTCCGAAAGCGGCGCGGCCGCAACATGCGCACGGCCCGCGAGAACATCGCCGCCGTCTGCGATCCGGGCACGTTCCAGGAATACGGCGGGCTCGTGGTGGCGCCCCAACGCAAACGCCGCACCATGGACGACCTCATCCGCAACACCCCCGCGGACGGTCTCGTCGTCGGCGTCGGTTCGGTGAACGGCGAACTGTTCGGGCCCCAGAAGTCGCGCGCCGTGGTCCTGGCTTACGACGGCACGGTGCTGGCCGGAACGCAGGGGCATGAGGGCCACCGGAAGGACTCCCGCATTCTTCAGTTGGCGGCGAAGCTTCGGCTGCCCGTGGTGTTCTTCGCAGAAGGCGGCGGCGGGCGGCCCGGCGACACCGAATACCGCGGCGAGCTGGACAGCTTTCACCGCCTCCCTGCGCTCAGCGGCGAGGTTCCGCTGGTGGGGATCGCCGCCGGCTATTGCTTCGCCGGCAACGCGGCCTTCCTCGGCTCCTGCGACGTCATCATCGCCACCGAGACCTCGAACATCGGCATGGGCGGACCGGCGATGATTGAAGGCGGCGGTCTGGGGGTCTACGCGCCGGAGGAAATCGGTCCGGCCCCCATGCACTACCGGACCGGCGTGGTGGACATCCTGGTCAAGGACGAGGCCGAGGCCGCCGAGAGCGCCAAGCGCTACCTCGCCTATTTCCAGGGCGACATCGCGCCCCAGCCGCCCAAGGACCAGCGGCTGCTGCGGGGCCTGGTGCCGGAGGACAGGCGACGAGCCTACGACGTGCGACCGGTCATCGAGACCCTCGCCGACGAAGGCTCCGTCACGGAGCTGCGCGCCGGCTACGGCCACGGCCTGATCACCGCCCTGATCCGCCTCGACGGACGGGCGGTAGGGGTGCTGGCGAACAACCCCATGCACCTGGCCGGCGCGGTCGACGGCGACGGTTCCGACAAGGGCGCAAGGTTCCTCGCCCTGTGCGACAACTTCGGCTTGCCGGTGCTCTTCCTGTGCGACACGCCCGGCATTCTGGTGGGTCCGGAGGCGGAAAAGACGGCCTTGGTCCGCCGCTCGTCGCGGTTCCTGGTGGCAAGCGCCAAGCTGCGGGTTCCGGCCTTCACCGTCATCCTGCGCAAGTTTTACGGCATCGGCATGCTGGCGATGATGATGGGCGCGTTGAAGGCGCCGATTTTCAACGTCTCCTGGCCGACCGGCGAGTTCGGCAGCATGGGTCTCGAAGGCGCCGTGCGCTTGGCCTATCGCAAGGAGATGGAGGCGATCGAGGAGCCGGCCGAGCGGAAGCGGTTCTACGACGAGCACGTCGAACAGATGTACCAGGCCGGCAAGGCGCTGAGGCGCGCCCGTGCCTACGAGTTCGACGACGTCATCGATCCGGCGGAGACGCGGCAGTGGATCATCCATGGGCTGAACTCGTCAGCCGCGATGCAGAGCTCCAGCGTCTCGCGCGGCCCTCACCTCAGCCCCTGGTGAAAGGGCGCTCCGGGGCTCAGGTCAGCGGCCGAATTCGCTCGCGAGCCGGTCTAGCTCGCCTCGGCCCCGAATGCTTCGGCGGCCTGGGCCGATACCGGCGCCGTCAGCACGACCGCCCCCGCATCGAGCGCCTCTGCGAGCACCGCCCCCTCCGGCCCGAACAGATCGCCCGCGCTTGGGCCTTCCGCGTCAAGGTCGACCAGCGCCTGCCAATAGATGCAACTTGCGACTTTAAGACGGAAGCGGAAGAGCTTCTCGGGTGTTGCGGGGACAGCGGCGCGGAGCAGGTCGACGATATGCTCGGAAAGCGGCGCCAGGGAGAATACGAGATCCCGCGCTCCAGCGACGTTGTAGACGCGGGTGCCGAGCAGGAAGGCGGCGTAGCTCCGCTGCCCGTCGCGATCGCATTCCTGAC
>Ga0213876_10000371_pt1 | contig 38154 bp, 44 predicted proteins | sample BarmaccomBMRX_R9_FD_160113 | JGI IMG/M metagenome (GOLD analysis project Ga0213876, IMG submission 160113) | Root-associated microbial communities from Barbacenia macrantha in rupestrian grasslands, the National Park of Serra do Cipo, Brazil - RX_R9 | ecosystem: Host-associated > Plants > Roots... | reverse complement strand
CGGGCGAGCTGCTGCGTAATCGTCGAGGTCGCGCTGACCCGGCGGCTGTTGATGAGGCCGGAGCCGACGGCGCGGACGAGGCCGAGCGGATCGACGCCGAGATGCGAACGGAAGCGCCTGTCCTCGACCGAGATCAGGGCGTCCTTCATGATCTTCGGGATCTCGTTGCTCGGCAGCCATTCCCCGAAGCTCGGGCCCATCGCGACCAGCACCGAGCCGTCGGCGGCGTGGACGCGGATCGTCTGGCCGAGATCGTTGCGACGGACCAACTCGTCGTAGGTCGGCAGCGAGTTCATCGCCACGACCACCGCCACGGCGATGGCGATGAGGCCGATGAGCCCGGCGTAGAGCAGGCCCTTGAGGGTGGTGAGGATGCCCCGCTTGAGGCGCGAGGGCGGGGCGGACGCGTCACTGGCCATAGGCGGCGAACCTAGGGCGTGACGGCAAGCCTCACAAGCGGCCCCGCCTCATCGGCGAGCCGCACCCGCGAAGGCCGCGCCGGAAGCGCGGTCTCCGGGGATCCGGGCGCGGCCGGAGCCGCGCGGCCTCAGTGCATCGCGTTCGAGGTGGCGTTGGCAGTGGATTCGATGTCCTTGCCGGCGCCGCGCACCGTGTTGCAGGCGACGATCGACACGATCGCGCCGGTGATGAGGACGAGGTTCATCGCCTTGCGAAACATCTGGAACTCTCCCTTCGGGGCGCGCGCAACAGGCGGCGCCGCGGGGTCAATGCCGGGCGAAGCGGGGAGTTCCCGTTGCGACGCCGCAACTTTGCGCCGACAAGGCGCGGCGGAGGTGACCATGCTCGCTTTTACCCTCGCCGCCCTGCTCGTCGCCGCGCCGAGCCCGGAAGCCGAAGCGCTCGGCCGCCGCCTCGCCGCCACCGGCACGCTCGAGACGCTGCTGCCGACCGTCGCCGCGAAGGAGACGGAGGAGCTCATCGCCCAGCACCCGGAGCTCAGCGCCGCCGAGCGCGCGATGTTGCGCGACACCGGCCGCACGGTGGCCGCCGCGATTGCGGAGAAGATGGTCGCCGTTTTCGGACACGAATATGCCGCGACGCTCACCCTCGAGGATCTCCGCATGCTGGTCGCGTTCGCCGAAACGCCGGCCTCGCGCCGCTACCGCGAGGCGGTGCCGGGCGTCATGATGCGGGCGGTGACGAAGGTCGGCGGCGTCGATTTCGGCGGCGACCTGCGCAAGGCCTTCTGCGCAAAGACGGGCAAGCTCTGCCCGAAGTGATGGTGCGGTCGAGAAGACTCGAACTTCCACGGCCTTTCGGCCACAGCGACCTCAACGCTGCGCGTCTACCAGTTCCGCCACGACCGCACGTGATGCCGCCGAAACAGGTCCGGCGCCGGTAGGAGCGCGGCCTCTAGCAAAGGGGTTTGGCGGGTGCAATGGGGTTGGCTTCGCGGGACCGGGAACTGGCGGGGCAGCAGCTCTCCCCAGTCCCCAGTCCCCAGTCCCCAGTCCCCAGTCCCCAGTCCCCAGTCCCTAATACAGAAACATCGGCATGCCCTCGACGCGCATCAGCTTGGCGCGGTAGGCGGCGCCGTCGTAGAGTCCCGACACGTCGACCGTCTTGCGGCCGTGGAGCAGCGTGTCGGCGGGGACGTGGCTGTAATTGCCGTCGGTGAGCGTCACCATCCGGCCGTGCTCGTGGCGCGCGAGGAGCTGGACGGCGAGGCCGCCGAAGGCGAGCCCGACCATCCGGTCCATGGCGTCCGGCTCGCCGGCGCGCATCAGGTAGGCGAGCTCCTGATTGACGACGCCGCAGCCGAGGCGGGCCGAAATGGCGCGGCCGAGGCGGTGGCCGACGCCGACGTCGGCGCGCTCGCTCGCCGGGCGGGACAGCTGGTCTTCGCCCGCCTCGCCCCGGATCGCCGCCCCTTCTGAGACGACGCACATCGCGTAGCGCGCCGGGTTGGTCGCCTTGTCCTCGGCGAGCAGCGGCAGGAGGATGTCGAGGTCGGCGGGGACCTCGGCGATGACGGTGCGGTCGACCTGGGCGAGGAAGCCGGCCAGTAAGGCGGTTTCGCCGCTTCGCCGCCCGAACAATTCGACGATCCCGATGCGCTCGTGGCTCTCGACGGTGGTGCGCAACGCATTGATCGCCTCGACCGACCGGCTGACGGCGGTCGAGAAGCCGATGCAATAATCGGTGCCGTAGACGTCGTTGTCCATCGTCTTGGGGATCGAGACGATCGGCACGCCCTGTGCGGCGAGGTGGGCCGAGAACCGCAAGGTCCCGTCGCCGCCGAGCGTCACCATGGCGTCGATGCCGAGCGCCTCGAGCGTCGCGATCACCCGCCCCGTCTGGTCGCCGGCCTTCAGGGTGCGTGGATCGGTGCGCGACGTATGGAGGATCGTCCCGCCCATCCGGTCGAGGCCGCGAACGCCCTCGCGGGTCAGAGAAAGGCTGTTCGCGGCGACCGACGCCGCATCGGCCGGGTCGATGGCGAGGACGCCTTCCCAACCGCGCCGGAAACCGGTGACCGTCCAGCCGAGATCGTCCGCGGAGAGGGTGATCGAGCGGATGCAGGGGTTGAGGCCGGGAACGTCGCCGCCGCCGGTGAGGATGCCGATCCGCATACCGCTAGACGCTGGGGCCGAAGCTGAGGTGGAGCCGCTTGGCCGCCGGGGGTGCGTCGATTTCGGTGTTGCTGAAGGTGGCGCTCTGCCCTGGGGCGAGCTCGCTCACCGGCGCGGCGACCGACCAGCTCGAGACGGTGGCCCCTTGGGCGTCGAGCAGCTCGACCTTGATCGGCGGCACGCGCTGCGTCTTGCCGGCCGGGTTCCAGACGCGGCCGTTGACGGTGAGGAGAGAGTTGCCGCTGGCGAGTTGCTGGCGGGCGATGGTCCCCTCGATCCCCAGCGGGCTCGACGCCGCCGCGCCGGTCATCGCCCCGAGCCGCGGCGGGCCGATCAGGAAGATCGCCGCGACCGCGGCCAGCGCGACGACCGCGAAGGCGATGGCGAAGACGGTCCACAGCCGCGCCGGGTTGCGGCGGGGACGGAAGGGCGGCTGGTGGGCGAAGGCGTCGAAATCCTCCGGCTCCTCCACCGCCGGGCCGAGCAGCTCGCTCGCCGCCGGGCGGGTGGGGACCGGCACGGCCTCCGGCTCGGGCCGGCGGCGCGGCGCGGCGAAGGCCGGGGGCGCCTCGACCGGCGCGGGAGGCGGCGGTGGAGATGGTGGCGGTGGAGGCGGTGGCGGCGGGGGTGACGGCGCGGCCGCGGGCGGCGCGGCGCGCGGCGGCGGCGCGCTCTGGAACCAGCTGTGGCGGCAGGAGGCGCAGCGGACCTGCCGTCCCGCCGCTCCGATCGCGCTGTCCGGGACCACGTAGCGCGTCTTGCAGGCGGGGCAGCTGAGGATCATCGGTGAGGAACGGGCTCCGGCGCGCGAATTTGGTTAAGACCAAGCACAGTTGCGCCCCGCCAGCAAGCAAATGCCGCCTTTTCGCGGGTTTGCGCGGGGCGCCGCCGCATGTCATGGGATGGCGAGAGAAGCGAGGGCGAGCGGAGGCGGGTCTGGCCAGCGGCGGCAGCATCGTTCAGTTCGATAATGTCGGCCTGCGCTACGGCACCGGCGCCGAGACGCTGTCGGACCTCAGCTTCTCGCTGCAGGAGGGGGGATTCTACTTTCTCACCGGTCCTTCGGGCGCCGGCAAGACCTCGCTGCTCCGCCTCCTCTACCTTGCACAGCGTCCGAGCCGGGGGCTGATCCGCCTGTTCGGCGAGGACATCGTCACCATGCCCCGCCGGCGCCTGCCGGGATTCCGGCGGCGGATCGGCGTCGTCTTCCAGGATTTCCGCCTGGTCCCCCACCTGTCGGCGTTCGACAACGTGGCGCTGCCGCTCCGCGTCGCCGGCGTCGCCGACCGCGACCTCGAGAATCCGGTGAAGGAGATGCTGGCCTGGGTGGGTCTCGGCCACCGCGCCAGCGCGCGGCCGGCGACCCTGTCGGGCGGCGAGCAGCAGCGCGTCGCCATCGCCCGCGCCGTCATCGCCCGGCCCGAGCTGCTGGTGGCCGATGAGCCGACCGGCAACGTCGATCCCGATATGGCCAAGCGCCTGCTCCACCTGTTCGACAGCTTGAACAAGCTCGGCACCACGATCGTCGTCGCCACCCACGACCTGCACCTCATTTCGTCGATCGGCCGGGCGGAGATGCTGCGGCTCGATCGCGGCGAGCTGCTCGATCCGACCGGGGCGCTGCGCCATCCGCCGCGGCGGCCCGACGCATGAAGGCGGGCGCGCGCAAGTTCGGCGCCGCCGACCGGCGGCTGCTGCCGGAGGGGCGGATGGCGGGGCCGATGCCTTGGGTCATCGCCATCATGATGTTCCTGACCGTGCTCGCCGCGGCCGCTGGCCTCGGCCTCGGCAGCGCCGCCGGCAACCTCACCGCCGGGATGGCGAGCCGCCTCACCGTGCAGGTCATGGCCGCCAACCCGGACCGTCGTGAGGCGGAGGCGGCGGCCGCGCTCGCCGCGGCGGAGCGGCTGCCCGGCGTCGCGCGGGTCCACAGGCTGACCCAGGACGAGATGCAGAAGCTGCTCGAACCCTGGCTGGGGGGCGGCGCGCTCGATGCGGACCTGCCGATCCCCGCGATGATCGACGTCGACCTCGCGCCCGGCGGCGGGGACCGGGTCGACACGGTCCGCGGCGCGATCGCGGCCGCGGCGCCCTCGGCGCGCGTCGACAGCAATGCCACCTGGCTGGCGCCGCTCGGCCGGCTGATCGCGGCGTTGCGCTGGCTCGCCGTCGCCTTGGTCCTGCTGATGATCGGCGCGACCGCCGCCACCGTCGTCCTCGCCGCGCGGGCCGCCCTCGACACCCACCGGGCGACGATCGAGGTGCTGCACCTGATGGGCGCGACGGATCTCCAGGTGGCGCGGCTTTTCCAGCGCCGGATCGCGCTCGATGCCTTGTTCGGAGGTTTGGTGGGGCTGGCGGCCGCGGCGCTGGTGCTGGTCCTGCTCGGCAGCCGGGCCGCGGCGCTCGGGTCGGACCTCCTCGGATCGGTCGCGCTGCCGCCGCTGGCCTGGGTGCTGCTCATCGCTTTGCCCCTTTTGGGCGTCCTTCTGGCGATGCTGGTGGCGCGCACGACCATACTTCGTGCATTGGGCAGGATGTTGTGATCTCGCGCTTTCTCGCCTTTCTCGGCCTCGCCTACCTGCTCGGCTACGCCGCCTTCGCGGTGCTGCTGCCCGAGCCGGGCGACGACCGCGCGACCGACGCCGTGGTCGTGCTGACCGGCGGGCCGAAGCGGATCGAGCGGGGGCTCGATCTCCTGGCCCGCCACCGGGCCCAACGGATGCTCGTCTCGGGGGTCGACGCGACGGTCGGCGCGCACGATCTCGCCGTCCAGTATCCGGCGAGCGCGCCGCTCTTCGCCTGCTGCATCGACCTCGGCCGCGAGGCGGTGGACACGCGCTCCAATGCCGACGAGGTCGCGCGTTGGGTGAAGCGGCGGCGGTTCAAGTCCGTGCGGCTGGTGACCACCGACTGGCACATGCCCCGCGCCGGCTTCGAGATCGTCCGCCAGGTGGGCGGCTCGGCCCAGGTCTACGAGGACGCGATCGAGAGCCACCCGCGCTTCCAGACACTGTTCCTCGAATATAACAAATATCTGCTGCGCCGGGCGGCGGTGCTGCTCGGCATCTGATGGAGCGGCTGAGGACGCTCGCCTTCGCCCTCGTTTTCTACGGGGGGACGGTGGTGTGGGTCGCGGTGGCGGTGCTCGCTCTGTTGTTCGGGCGGCGGGCGGTGCAGGCGGTCGCCAACGGCTGGGCGCGGTACCACCGCTGGTGCGCCGCGGCGATCCTCGGCATCCGCACCCGGGTCGAGGGGGAGGTCCCGCAGGGCGCGGTGCTGGTCGCGGCCAAGCACCAGGCGATGTTCGAGACGCTGGAGATGGTGCCGGTCCTCGGCCTCCCGCAGGTGGTGATGAAGCGCGAGCTGGCGCGGCTCCCGGTCTGGGGCTGGCTCGCCCGGCGTTACGGCATGATCGGCGTCGACCGCGCCGGCGGCGCGGCGGCGCTCCGGCGGCTGATGAAGGAGGCGGAGCGGGCGATCGCGGAAGGCCGGCCGATCGTCATATTCCCGGAGGGTACCCGGGTGGAACCCGGGCAGCGGCCGGCGCTGCAGCCGGGATTCGCCGGGCTTTACCGGGCGTTCAACCTGCCCGTCGTCCCGGTCGCGCTCGACAGCGGCCGGCTCTGGCCCCGGCGGGGACCGAAGCGGGCGGGAACCGTCACGTTCCGGTTCGGGCACCCCATCCCGCCCGGCCTTCCGCGGCGGGAGGTTGAGGCGCGGGTGCACGACGCGATCAACGCGCTGGAGCCTCCGCCAGCCACCTGACCTCCCGCCCGTGCGGGTGGACCCAGGCGAGCAGCCGGTCCTCGCCGCCCGGCCACAGCCGGAGCCGGAGGCTGTATTTTTCCTCCTCAGGCCGCTTCTCCATCCGCAGCCAGGCGAGCGGTTCGCGCGCGCCCGCCGCTTCGATGGCCGCGGTCACCCGCGCCTGGGTCGCGGCGGGGAAATATTGGTATGCAACAGAGTGCATGATTATGCGTGCCGACCCCTCAGCAGCGGGCCTGGCGAGCTGCATCTCTATCCATTCGGCCGCGTCGCCCCGGTCGCGCGGGGGCGGATCGCGCTTGAGCATGCCGATCGCGGCTGCGGCGGCCGCGAGGCGCTCGCGCTGGTCGGGCCAGACATAAGCGAGCAGGCGCTCCGGATCGTCGGGCGGGTCGAGGTCGACGCCGCGCCGCCCTGCGATCGGTACCTCCGCGTCCGGCGGAGGGGCGCCTTTCCAGGTTGGGCGCAGCTGAACCGGCGACGCCCGATCGCCGGTGGCGAGTCCGCCAAGGTCGTAGCCATAGCGGTCGAGGATCAGGTTGAGGCCGGCGCTGGCGCCGAGCTCGAGGAGATGGAGGGGCCGGCGCAATGCCCCGGCGGCCGCGAGCAGGCCGGCATAGAGGACGGCCGAGCGGCCGACCTCGTTGGTCTGGGGCGGGAGGTCGAGCCCGGCGGCAAGGTCGTCGCGGGCGAGCGCCGGCCGAAGCGCTTCGCGGAGCGCGGTCTCGCCGGGCATCGGAGCCGGCGGGTAGAGCGTCGCGAGCGCCGGCAACGCGCCCGCGCGGACGAGGGCGTGAAGGCCGCCGCAGAGCCGCAGGGCGAGGGCGCCGGCCCCCGAGGACGGGTCCCCCGGCCAGTCCAGGGCACGGCGGCCGGTCGGCGTCGCCCGGTCGAGCGTCTCCCCCAGCACCGCGCAGAGACGGGCGGTGAAGGGGGAGCCGAGCTTCGCGCACCAACCCGCCTGCTCGGCGAAGGCGGCGCGGACGCGCTCCTCGCGCGCGTCAGTCGCGGAGGCGGGCACCGGCCTTGGCCGCGGCCGCGACGATGCGGTCGGCGATCGCCTTCAGCTGCTCCTCGGTGAAGCTCTTCTCCACCGGCTGGAGGAGGATCTCGAGCGCCAGCGATTTCTGCCCCTCCGGCACGCCGGCGCCGGTGAAGACGTCGAACAGGGAGACGTCGACCACTGCCTGCTTGTCGGCGCCACGGACGGCACGGAGCAGGGCGTCCGCCGGCAGGTCCTGAGGTACCAGGAAGGCGAAATCGCGGGTGACCGACTGCAGCGCCGGCGGGGCGTAGGCGTCGCGCGTCCGGCCGGAGGCGCGCTTCGCCGGGATCGCGTCGAGGTAGATTTCCGCCGCGACCACCGGGCCGGCGAGGTCGAACGCCTTGAGGATCGCCGGGTGGAGCTCGCCGCATTCCGCAAGCACGTTCTTCGGACCGAGGCAGAGGCGCGCGGAGCGGCCGGGATGGTAGACGCCGGACGCGGGGCTCAGCGCCTGAAGGTTGTCGACCCGCGCGCCCACCGCGGCGAGCAGCGCCATGGCCTCCGCCTTGGCGTCGAAAGCGTCGAAACCGCCCGGCTTGCCGCGGCGCCAGTCGCGCGCGCCCCGCTCGCCGGCGAGGACCAGGCCGAGCGTCGGCCGCTCGCCGTCCGCCAGGTAGCGCCGGCCAATCTCGAACAACCGGACGCTCGCCGCGCCGCGCGCGAGGTTGCGCCGCGCGGCGGCGAGGAGGCCGGGGAGGAGCGAGGGGCGCATCGCCTTCATGTCCTCGCTGATCGGATTGTCGAGCGCGAAGGCCGCGCCGCCGAACGGCGCCGCCTCGGCCTCGGCGATGAAGCTCCACGTCACCGCTTCGTTCAGGCCCCGCGCCGCCGCGCTGCGCCGGACGCGCCGTTCGGCAAGCTGCTCCGGCGTCGCCGTGGATGTCGCGACCCCCGCCGCGCGCGGCAGGGGCGCGGAGGCGATGCGGTCATAGCCCTCGATTCGCACGATCTCCTCGACGATGTCGGCGGACCCATCGACGTCGCGGCGCCACGAGGGCGCGGTCACTTGCCACGTCTCGCCGTCGCGCACCTGGAAGCCGAGACGGCGCAGGATGTCCTTCTGCCGTTGTTCCGGCACCTCGACACCGCCCAGCTCCCGCGTCCGCTGCGGCCGGTAGTCCACCATCGTCCCGACGTCCGGCGGGCGCCCCACGCAGACGGTCGTCGACGCTTCGCCGCCGGCAAGCGCGACGGCCAGTGCCGTGGCAATCTCGATTCCGGGCAGAAGGAAGGCCGGGTCGACGCCGCGCTCGAACCGGCTGCGCGCGTCGGAAGTGAGGCCGAGCTTCTGGCCCGTCCGCGCGATCGACGCCGGATCGAACCAGGCGCATTCGATGAGGATGTCCCTCGTCGCCTCGGTGACGCCCGAATGCTCCCCGCCCATGATGCCGCCGATGTCGTGGACGCCCGCGTCGTCGGCGATCACCGTCATCGTGCTGTCGAGCCGGTAGGTCTTGCCGTTGAGGGCGAGCACCTCCTCGCCGTCCCGCGCCTTGCGGGCGACGATGGCGCCGCTGAGCTTCGCGAGGTCGTAGACGTGGAGCGGCCGGCCGTAGCTCAGCATGACGTAGTTCGTCATGTCGACCAGCGCGCTGATCGGCCGCTGGCCCACTGCCTTCAGCCGCTGCTGCAGCCAGGCGGGCGACGGGCCGTTGCGCACGCCGCGAAGGACGCGGCCGGCGAAGGCCGGGCACCCTTGCGCATCTTCGATGCGGATCTCGATCGGCATGTCGAAGCGGGGCACGACCGGCTCCACCGCGATGTCCCGCAGCCTCCCGAGGCCGGCCGCGGCGAGGTCGCGGGCGATGCCGTGGACGCCCATGCAATCCTGGCGGTTGGGGGTGACGGCGACGTCGATGACCGGATCGTCGAGGCCAGCCCACGGCGCGAAGGCGGCGCCCACCGGCGCGTCGGCCGGCAGCTCGATGATGCCGTCATGCTCGTCGCCGAGCTGGAGCTCACGCACCGAGCACATCATGCCGCGGCTCTCGACGCCGCGGATCGCCGCGACCTTCAGCGTCATGTCGCTTCCCGGCACGTAGGCGCCGGGCGCGCCGAACACGCCGACGAGGCCGGCCCGCGCATTGGGCGCGCCGCAGACCACCTGGATCGGCTCGCCGGCCCCGGCATCGACGCTCAGCACCTGGAGCTTGTCGGCCTGCGGATGCCGCTCGGCGGTGAGCACCCTGGCGATGGTGAACGGCGCGAGCGCCTCGGCGGGGTTCTCGACGCCTTCGACCTCGAGGCCGATGCGGGTCAGCGTCTCGACGATCGTCGCGAGCGGCGCGTCGGTGTCGAGATGGTCCTTGAGCCAGGAGAGGGTGAATTTCATCCGCCCACGCCCCCGCTCAGCGTCGGGACGTCGAAGGCGGAGAAGCCGTAGTGACGAAGCCAGCGAAGATCCCCGTCGAAGAAGGCCCTGAGGTCGTCCATCCCGTATTTGAGCATGGCGAGGCGGTCGACGCCGGTGCCGAAGGCGAAGCCCTGCCACTCGTCCGGGTCGAGCCCGCAGGCGCGGATGACGTTCGGATGGACCATGCCGGAGCCGAGCACCTCCATCCACCCGTCCGCGCCGCCGACGACGCGGCGGCCTTTCTCCCAGGAATAGCCGACGTCGACCTCCGCCGACGGCTCGGTGAACGGGAAGTAGCTGGGGCGGAGGCGCAGGACGATGTCGTCCCGCTCGAAGAAGGCCTTGAGGAAGGTCTCCAGCGTCCACTTGAGGTGCCCCATGTGGATGCCGCGGTCGATCACCAGCCCTTCGATCTGGTGGAACATCGGCGTGTGGGTCGCGTCGCTGTCGGAGCGATACACGCGGCCCGGCGCGATGATGTAGAGCGGCGGCTGCCGCGCCTGCATGGTGCGGATCTGCACCGGCGAGGTGTGGGTGCGCAGCAGGTGCCGCATCGCGCCCTCGGCGAAGCCCGGGTCGAGCTCGCCTTTCTGCGGGAAATAGAAGGTGTCGTGCATCGCCCGCGCCGGATGCGTCTCGGGGATGTTGAGCGCGGTGAAATTGTGCCAGTCGTCCTCGATCTCCGGGCCGGTGGCGACGGAGAAGCCGAGGTCGGCGAAAATCTCCGCGAGCTCGTCCATGACCTGGCTGACCGGATGGACGCTGCCCTGCGGACCGGGGGACACCGGAAGCGTCATGTCCACCGTCTCGGTGGCGAGCCTCTTCTCCAGCACCGCCGCCTCGAGCGCCGCCTTGCGCGCGGCGATCGCGTCGCTCACCTGCTCGCGCAGCGCGTGGATGCGCGGCCCTTCGACCTGGCGCTGCTCGGGCGTCATCGCGCCGAGCGTCTTCAAAAGCTGGGTGATCGCGCCCTGCTTCCCCAGCGCCGCCACCCGCTCCGCCTCCAGCGCCGGGAGGTCGGCGGCGGCGGCGATCCGCGCCAGCATGTCCTGTGTCTCGCTTGCCATCGCCCGCGCCGTAGCCGAACCTGCCCCGAAAATGGAAGGGAGGAGCCGTTCATGGCCTGGCCCGAGCTCGACGCCGAGCGCGACGGCGGTACGATCGCGACGCTCCATCTGGCGAGCCAGCTCGTCGGCAAGGCGGCGGTCGCGTTGCTGCCGTGGCGGAACCACGGGTGGCACGTCACGCTCCATCTCCACCCGCGTGGGCTCAGGACGGAGCCGCTTCATGCGCCGGAGGGCGTATTCGAGCTGGGGCTGGACCTGGTCGACGGCACCATCGCCTATGAGGACGCCCGCGGTCGGCGCGCGGTCTCCCTCGCCGGAAAGACGATTGCGGAAGTCCATGCGGCGACGCTGACGATGCTCCGGGACGCCGGCCGCGAGGTGCGCCTCCACCCGGCGCCGAACGAGATCGATCCGGTCATTCCGTTCGCCGAGGACCGGCGGCCGCGCGACTTCGATCCCGACGCCGCGCACCGGCTGCTCGGAGTGCTCCTGGAGAGCGACAGGGTCTTCCGGCTTTTCCGCTCTTCCTTCCTCGGCAAGGCGAGCCCGGTCCATTTCTTCTGGGGCAGCTTCGACCTTGCGGTAACGCGCTTTTCCGGTCGGCGTGCGCCGCGCCACCCGGGCGGGGTGCCGCACCTCCCGGACGCGGTGACGCGCGAGGCCTATAGCCACGAAGTCTCCAGCGCCGGCTTCTGGCCGGGTGGCGCCGGCGCACCCGGCGGGCCGTTTTTCTATTCCTACGCCTATCCGGCGCCGGGAGGCTTCGCGGAGGCCAAGGTGGCGCCGGAGGAGGCGCGGTTCGATACCGGCCTGGGTGAGTTCGTGCTCGACTATGAGGCGGTCCGAGCCGCCGCCGAGCCCGACGCGGCGCTGCTCGCTTTTCTCCGATCGACCTACGCCGCAGCCGCCGAGCTGGCGGCCTGGGACCGCACAGCGCTGGAGTGCGACGAAGGCCGGCCTCGCCGACCGCGCCGCGTCTGATCGCGTCTCAGTCGAATCGCAGCGCCGCTTTGGCGAAGGCGCCGGCCCGCGCCTCGTTGCACCGCTCGGCAGCGGGGAGAAAGAACTTGTCCTCGCCGACGATGCGGCCGCTCCCCTGAATGGCCGTCGCGAATTCCGTGAGGACGGGGTGAGCGGCCATGATGCGGCGCATCTCCTCTTCCTGCGCCGGCGTCGAAGCTTCGCCCTTCTGCGCGAGCGCCTCGATCGCGTCGAGGCGACGGGCTTCGTCGCTTCGGTAGAAGGCGATGAGCTCCCGAACCTTTTCCGCGCCGAGGCCGCGCCCGGCGATGCGCAGCGTGCGGCGGGTCGTGGCGGCAACCACGCCGGCGATGCAGCGGGCATGCGCGGCGAGGATCGGCGTCACGTCCTGCTCACGCCCCGGATTGAGCGCGCCGATCCTAGCAATCTCCGCGGGGTTGGCCTTCGCTTCCGTTCCCCACTCCTCCTGGTGCGGAAGCGACGACAGCAATTCGTCCAGCAGCGAGTCCGCAACCGCCGGCTGGGAGAGCGCGGGCGCCGCGGCGAGCAAGGCGGCAAGGATGAGAGCGGCTTTCATGGCGGGCTCCTGTGCATGACCAGCATCGGGCTTATGCTGCCGCCTGTCCAGTAGACACCAAAAAGGCGCGGCGACCGTAGTCGCCGCGCCTTTCCTGGTTCGCTCGAAGCGGGCTCAGCCCTGCGCGGGCAGGGCCGCTCTCGCCTGGGCGACGATGGCGCCGAACGCCTCGCCCTCGTGCATGGCGATGTCGGCCAGCACCTTGCGGTCGAGGTCGACGCCGGCGAGCTTCAGGCCGTGCATGAACTGCCCGTAGGTCAGGCCCTCGGCCCGCACCGCGGCGTTGATGCGCTGGATCCAGAGCGCGCGGAACGAGCGCTTCTTCACCTTGCGGTCGCGATAGGCGTACTGGCCGGCCTTCTCGACGGCCTGCCTGGCGATGCGGATCGTGTTCTTGCGGCGGCCGTAATAGCCCTTCGCCTGCTCCAGGATCCTCTTGTGGCGGGCCTTGGTGGTGGTCCCGCGCTTGACGCGTGCCATGGCGGTTCCTCCTTATTTCAGGCCGTAGGGCGCCCAGGCCTTCACCCGCGCCGTATCGGCGTCGGCGAGCACCTCGGTACCGCGATTCTGACGGATATACTTGGCGTTGTGGCTGATCAGCCGGTGGCGCTTGCCCGCGACCCCGTGCTTGATCTTGCCGGTCGCCGTGAGCTTGAAGCGCTTCTTGACGCCGCTCTTGGTCTTCAGCTTGGGCATTTTCGTCTCCTTGTGCGCAACGAAGCGCGACGGTTTTGAACAGCCACGGCAGCCCTTGTGGCCGGGCCGTTCGGTCTCTTCCAAAGGTGGAAAGAAGCGGCGCCTATAGAGGGGAGAGGCCGCAGAGGCAAGTGCCCGTCATCCCGGCGCAAGCCGGGATCTCCGTGAGACCCGACGTGACCTTTCTCCACGAGATCCCGGCTTGCGCCGGGATGACGGCTACCCCCTCCCTCCCTCCCTCCCTAGTCGAACAGGCTCGAGACCGACGTCTCGTCGGCGATGCGCTTGATCGCCTCGCCGAGCAGGGGGGCGATGGTGAGGATGCGGATCTTGGCCGACGCGGCCGCGGCTTCGGAGGCCTGGATCGAATCGGTGATGACGAGCTCGGTCAGCACCGACCGGTCGACGCGGGGCACGGCGGCGCCGGAGAGGACGCCGTGGGTGCAATAGGCGACGACTCCCTCCGCGCCGGCTTCGACGAGCGCCCCGGCGGCGTTGCACAGGGTGCCGGCCGAATCGACGATGTCGTCGATGAGGATGCAGAAGCGGCCCTGGACGTCGCCGATGATGTTCATCACCTCCGACTCGCCGGGGCGCTCGCGGCGCTTGTCGACGATGGCGAGGGGGGCGTTGTCGAGCCTTTTGGCCAGCGCCCGCGCGCGGACGACGCCGCCGACATCGGGCGAGACGACGGTGATCGGGCGGCCGCGAAAATGGGTCTTGATGTCCTCGGCCATGACCGGCGCGGCCCACAGATTGTCGGTCGGGATGTCGAAGAAACCCTGGATCTGGCCGGCGTGGAGATCGACGGAGAGGACGCGGCTGGCGCCGGCGACGGTGATCAGGTTGGCGACCAGCTTCGCCGAGATCGGCGTGCGCGGCCCGGGTTTGCGGTCCTGCCGGGCATAGCCGAAATAGGGCAGGACGGCGGTGATCCGCTTCGCCGACGCGCGGCGCAGCGCATCGATGCAGATCAACAGCTCCATCAGATTGTCGTTGGCCGGGAAGGAGGTCGACTGGACGACGAACACGTCCTCGCCGCGGACATTCTCGTTGATCTCGACGAACACCTCCTCGTCGGCGAAGCGGCGGACCGAGGTGTCGGTGACCGGCATTTCGAGATAGGCGGCGATGGCGCGGACCAGCGGCAGGTTCGCATTGCCGGACATGAGTTTCATGGCGAACCGTCCCTCCGCCGCCCATCCCTTAAGGATGGAGCAGGCGATGGCAAGCCGTCGTTGCTCCCCCGCCGCCCGCGCCGTAGAGGCGCCGGCATGCGCGTCGTCACCCGCTTCGCTCCCGCCCCGACCGGCCGGCTCCACGTCGGCAACATGCGGACGGCGATCCATAACTGGCTGTGGGCCAAGAAGCATGGCGGCCGCTTCATCCTGCGGCTCGACGACACCGACCGGGAGCGGTCGCGGGAGGATCATGTCGAGGCGATCCGGGCCGATCTCGCCTGGCTGGGCCTCGCGCCGGACGAGGAGCATCGCCAGTCGGCGCGGTTCGACCGCTACGACGCGGCGCTGGAGCGGTTGAAGGCGGCGGGGCGGGTCTATCCCGCCTACGAGACGGCGCAGGAGCTGGACCTGAAGCGCAAGGTGCAGCTCGGCCGCGGCAGCCGCCGGTCTACGACCGCGCCGCGCTGAGCCTCACCGAGGCGGAGCGGGCGACGCTCGAGGCGGAGGGGCGGCGGCCGCACTGGCGCTTCCGGCTCGACCATGCGGCGCCGATCGGCTGGGACGACCTCGTCCGCGGCCCGCAGCATTTCGATCCGGCCCTGCTCTCCGATCCCGTGGTGCGGCGCGAGGACGGCAGCTGGCTCTACATGCTGCCGAGCGCCCTCGACGACATCGAGCTCGGCGTCACGCACGTCGTGCGGGGCGAGGACCATGTCGCCAACACGGCGCTCCAGGTGCAGATGTTCGAAGCCCTGGGCGCGCCGGCCCCGGCCTTCGCCCACGAGGCCTTGCTCGTCGGTGCGGAGGGCAAGCTGTCGAAGCGGCTCGGCTCGCTCGGGGTCGAGGCGCTGCGCGCGGAGGGGATCGAGCCGGCGGCCCTGGTGGCGAAGCTGGCGCGGATCGGCACCAGCCTGCCCGTCGAGCCGTTCGTCGAGCCGGGACCGCTGATCGAGACGTTCGACTTCGCCACCTTCGGCCGGGCGCCGGCGCGGTTCGACCTGGCCGAGCTCGCCGGGCTCAATGCGCGCATCGTCCATCTTCTGCCCTATGAGAAGGTGCGCGCGCGCCTGCCCGAGGGGATGAGCGAGGCCGACTGGCTCGCGGTGCGGCCGAACCTGCGCACCGTCGCCGAAGCCGCGGAGTGGTGGGATATCCTCCACGGCCATGTCGCGGCGCCTCCCGCTGCGGACGACGCGGGCTTCCTCCGCGAAGCCGCCGCCGCCGCGGCCGCGGTCGACTGGAGCGCCGATCCGTGGCGCCAGCTGGTCGATCTGCTCAAGGCGCGTACCGGCCGGACCGGCAAGGCGCTGTTCCACCCGTTGCGCGGCGCGCTGACCGGCCGCGACAGCGGTCCCGAAATGGCGGTCCTCCTGCCGCTGATCGGGCGCGAGGAAGCGATCGCCCGGCTCGGCGGGTGAGGGAAAGCCGGCGTTCAGCTGCGCCTGCGTAACGACTCGCGGTTCATTCCGGAGGAAGAGCATGCGCCTGCGCGATCTCACCGCCTGCCTCGCCGTCGCCGCCCTCGCCGTCGCGGCGGCTCCGCCGCCCAAGGCGCGAAGGATCAGCGACGCCGAGCTGGTCCGCTACGCCGCCTCGAAGTTCGACGCGCGCAAGTGGATGTTCCAGCGCGAGGTGGTGGGCCTCCACCGCGGCACCCTCGTCGTCGCCGATTATCACTGCGGCGACGTCTGCCCACACTATACGCGCCGCATCATCCACTATGACGTGACGCCGGCCGACTGCGCGCGCGTCGGCGGCGTGGTGGCGTCGGAGCTGGTCGTGCGCGGCATCGGTGTCCGGAAGCTGGAAATCTGCAAGCCCGCGGTGCTGGCGAAAGCCGTTTCCGCCCGCTGATCTCGCGGAAATCAGGCGCGGGAACAAAGCCCCTTCTCCTGCTTTACGATATGTTGTAACATCATGTTATAAGATATCGTTCCAGAGTCGCGCGAAGCGGCCGAAGCGAGAAGGAGAAGGGTGATGGTGCAAGCAGGATTCTACCAGCGCCGGAAGACGAACCCCGGTGCGGTCGCGGCGGTCGTGCTCCTCCACGGAGCCGTGCTGACCGCCCTCGTCCTGGCCAAGGAAGGCAATTATATCGTCGAGCGCCTGCGGCCGACCCGGATCATCGACGTCCCGCTCGACAAGCCGCCGCCCGAGACGCCCAAGCCGCCGCAGCGCGAGCCGCGTCAGCAGGACAGGATCACGACGGTCCGCATCCCGGACCCGCTGCCGCCGCCGCCGACCTGGACGCCGACCCAGCCGCCGGAATTCCCCACCGATCGGGCCCTCACGGCCGGCAGCGATACGCTGAAGGGCCCGCCGATCGCCGACCCGCTGCCGCCCCCGCCGCCGCCGCCGGAGGTGAAGCTGCAGCCGGCGCGGGCGAAAGCGAATCTCGGCTCCTACGTCTCCGACGCCGACTATCCGTCCGACGCGGTCCGGCGGGAGGAGCAGGGCGCGACCCGCTTCCGCCTCGCCGTCGGGCCGGACGGCCGGGTCACCGGCTGCACGGTCACCGCGTCGTCCGGCTCGGCGGCCCTCGACTCGGCGACGTGCCGGCTGATGAAGAGCCGCGCCCGCTTCGCACCGGCGCGCGACTCGACCGGCAACGCCGTCGCCGACGCGGTGACCAGCACGATCGTCTGGCGCTTGCCCGCCGGCTGACTCTCTGGCGCGGGGGCCGGGCAGCGCCTATCTTGGCGTGATGCCCTGGTTCCCGCGCCCCGCCACCCCCAAGGCCCTGATCGCCGACCTCCGGCTGTTCGCCTCGCAGCGCAGCCCGTACCAATGGGCCGGCCTCGCTGTCGCCATCATCATGCCGGTGCTGATCATTGCCGGCTTCTGGCACGACGCCTCCCACGGCATCCAGCCCGGCCCGCAGCTCATCTACGTCGACTCGTGGCCCGCGAGCCGCACCGACGCCGAGATCAAGGCCCAGCAGAAGGTCGATCAGGCGAAGCGCGAGGCGGCGCTCAAGGAGCGCCAGCGCCAGTATCAGAAGCTCGACCGGGAATTGAAGAAGGTCGGCATTTGAACGAGGCGGCGCGCTGGATGGCGGCGGCCGTCGCGCTCGGCGAGCGCGGCCGCGGCCGCTCGGCGCCCAACCCCAATGTCGGCTGCATCCTCGTCCGGGAGGGCGTGGTCGTCGGCCGCGGCTGGACCCAGCGCGGCGGCCGCCCGCATGCGGAGGCGATGGCGCTCGAAGAGGCGGGTGCGGCGGCGCGGGGGGCCGAGGTCTTCGTGACCCTGGAGCCGTGCGCGCACGAGAGTTCGCGCGGCCCCGCCTGCGCCGACCTGCTGGTGGCGGCGCGACCCTCGAAGGTGGTCGTGGCCCTCCAGGATCCGGACGCGCGGATCGACGGACGCGGTATCGAGCGGCTCCGCGCGGCCGGTATCGCCGTCGACACCGGCGTCGGCGCCGAGGCGGCGGCGCGGTCGATGGCCGGCTTCCTCACCCGCCAGCGCCTCGGCCGGCCCTGGATCACGTTGAAGCTCGCCATGTCGCTCGACGGCAAGATCGCGCTGCCCTCGGGCGAGAGCCGCTGGATCACCGGCGAGGATGCCCGTGCCCACGTCCATCTGGAGCGGGCGCGCGCCGACATGATCCTCGTCGGCCGCGGCACCTACGACGCGGACAAGCCCGCGCTCGACGTCCGCCTGCCGGGCCTCGAGGCGGAGGGCCCGCGCCGCGCCCTGCTCACCCGCGGCAACGGCGTCGACGGCTGGGAGCGGCTGGGCAGCCCGGACGAGGTCTTCCGCCTCGAGGGCGTCAACGACCTGCTCGTCGAGGGCGGCTCCGCGACCGCTTCCGCCTTCCTCACCGCCGACCTGGTCGATCGCCTGCTCATCTACCGCGCGCCGATCCTGATCGGCGAGGGCCGCTCGTCGATCGGCTATATCGGCCTCACCAGCCTCGCCGACGCCCATCGCCGGTGGCGCCTCGCCGACGAGCGGCGGCTTGGAATCGACCGCCTCGAAGTCTACGAGCGCGTGCGGGACTGATCATGTTCACGGGCATCATCACGGACGTCGGGCGGATCGTCGCGGCCGAGCAGCGGGGCGACCTGCGTCTCAGGATCGCGTGCGGCTACGACATGAGCACCGTCGACCTCGGCGCCTCGATCGCCTGCTCCGGCGTCTGCCTCACCGTTGTCGACAGGGGACCCGACTGGTTCGAGGTGGACCTTTCGGGGGAGACGGTGTCGCGTTCGGCGCCCGGCATGTGGGAGGCGGGGCGCCGCCTCAACCTCGAGCGTTCGCTGCGGCTCGGCGACGAGCTCGGCGGCCATATCGTCACCGGTCATGTCGACGGCATCGGCACGATTTCCTTCGTCGTGGCGAAAGGCGGCTCGCTGCAGATGGAAATCGACGTCCCCGACGCGCTCGCGCGGTTCATCGCGGCCAAGGGATCGATCGCCGTCGACGGCGTGTCGCTGACCGTCAACGAGACCTGGCGCCGCGACGGGAAGACGCAGGGCTTCACCGTCAACGTCATCCCCCACACGGCGGAATTCACGACCCTCGGCGAGGCGCAGCCCGACCGTCACGTCAACCTCGAGATCGACATCCTCGCCCGCTATATCGGCCGCATGCTGGAGCTGCGGGGCTGATGGCGACCCTGTCGAGCCTCGAGCGCGGCTTCCTCTCCTCGCCCGAGGAGCTGATCGACGAGGCGCGCAACGGCCGCATGTTCATCCTCGTCGACGACGAGGATCGGGAGAATGAGGGCGACCTCGTCATTCCCGCCCAGATGGCGACGCCCGACGCGATCAACTTCATGGCGACCCACGGCAAGGGCCTGATCTGCCTCGCCATGACCAAGGCGCGGATCGACCAGCTCGGCCTGCCGCTGATGAGCCGCCACAACGGCACCCGCCACGAGACCGCCTTCACCATCTCGATCGAGGCGAAGGAGGGGGTGACGACCGGCATCTCCGCCGCCGACCGCGCCCGCACCGTCTCGGTCGCGATCGACGCGTCCAAGGGGCGCGAGGACATCGTCACCCCCGGCCACGTCTTCCCGCTCGTCGCGCGCGACGGCGGCGTGCTGATCCGCGCCGGCCACACCGAAGCCGGGGTCGACGTGTCGCGCCTCGCCGGCCTCAATCCCTCCGCCGTCATCTGCGAGATCATGCGCGAGGACGGGACGATGGCGCGGATGGACGATCTCGTCGCCTTCGCCCAGCGCCACGGTCTCAGGATCGGCACGATCCGCGACCTCATCGCCTATCGCCTCAAGAAGGACCACCTCGTCGAGCAGCGGGCGGAGGCCCAGTTCGAGAGCCGCTGGGGCGGGACCTGGACCGCCAAGGCCTTCCTCAACAAGGCGCTCGGCACCGAGACGGTGGCCCTGGTCAAGGGAATTATCGACCCGTCGCAGCCGACCCTGGTGCGCATGCACCAGCTCAGCCTGTTCTCGGATGCGCTGGGCGAAGCGAATGCGCGCGCCGGCCTGCTCGCCGGCGCGATGCAGGCGATCGCCGCGGAAGGCGCCGGCGTCATCGTCTGCCTCGACCGGCAGGCGCCCTTCTCCGACATCCTCAACGCCCGTTCCGGCAAGGGCAGCCGCGACATGGACCAGCTGCGCGATTATGGCGGCGGCGCGCAGATCCTCTCCGCGCTCGGCATCCACGACATGGTGCTCCTCACCAACACCCACCACACCCCGGTCGCGCTCGAAGGCTACGGCCTCAAGATCGTCGCCGAGCGCCCGATCCCGACGGAGGGCTGAGCATGGCGCGGCTGCTGATCGTCGAGGCGCGTTTCTACGAGCATCTGAACGACCTGCTGCTCGCGGGAGCCCGCGCGGCGATCGAAGCGGCCGGCCACCGCCACGAGACGGTGACGGTTCCCGGTGCGCTCGAAGTGCCGGCGGCGATCGCGATGGCGGCCGAGACGGGCCGCTACGACGCTTTCGTCGCGCTCGGCGTGGTGATCCGCGGCGAGACCTACCATTTCGAGGTGGTGTCGAACGAGAGCGCCCGCGGCATCATGGCGCTGACGCTCGACGGCCTCGCCATCGGCAACGGCATCCTTACCGTCGAGGACGAGGCGCAGGCCCTCGCCCGCGCACGCCCCGACGACAAGGACAAAGGCGGCGAAGCGGCCAAGGCCGCGCTCGCCATGCTCGCGCTGAAGGAGAGGTTCATAGCGTAGCTCCCCTCCCGGGAAGGGAGGGGCCGGGGGTGGGTCCGCCGAAGGCGGGCAAAACACCGGGTCAGCAGAAGGCCTCGCTACGCTCGCCTACCCACCCCTGACCCCTCCCTGCCAGGGAGGGGGATCAGCGCCGCAGCCACCTTCGCCGTGCGAACCACGCCAAAACCACGGCTCCCACCACGACGCAGAACGCACACACCGCCCAGAACGCCCATGGCTCGTGCGAGAAGGGAATGCCCTCGACGTTCATGCCGAGCAGGCCGGTGATGAAGGTCAAGGGGAGGAAGATGAAGGCGACGATCGAGATGAGCAGCGAGCGCTGGTCGATCTCCTCGCCGCGAAGGTCGGTCAATTGCTCGTGGAGCAAGGCCGAGCGCTCGCGCACCGCCTCCAGTTCCTCGGCCATGCGGGCGAAGCGGTCGGCGGCCTCGCGGATGTGGAGGCGGTCGTCCTCGGCCAGCCAGTCGAAATCCTGCAGCGCCAGGGTCTGCAGCGCGTCGCGGTTCGGCGCGACGAAGCGGCGGAAGGCGATCGCCTCCGCGCGGATCGCGGCGATGTTGCTCCTGAGGCGATAGATGTTGCGCGATTCGAGATCGGTCTCGCAATCGTCGAGCGTGTCGCCCAGTTCGGCGACCCGAGGGTCGAGCTCCGAGCTGATTTCGCGGGCGAAGGCGGCGACGAGGTCGCCCGGGTCGACCACCTTCCCCGCCGTCATCGCCTCGAGGACGGCGCCCGTGGCGAGCAGCGGGCGGCGGGTCAGCGAATTGACCTTGCCCCGCCGCACCCACATCCGGATCGAGACGAGCCGGTCCGACGTATCGACCTCACCTTGGGCCGGTCCACGCAGGTTCAATATGGCTCCCTGCTCGATGCGGTCGCAACGCGGCCGGGTCTCGGTGGCGACGAGGGCGTTGGCGGCGACGTCCGGAATGTCGGCGCCGGCGATCATCGCCAGCTCCGGCGCATCGACGCTGTCGACGTGGATCCAGACGAAGCCCGGACCGTGATAGGCGGCCGCTTCCCCCGCCGTGACGTGCCGGGGCGGCCCGTCGCCGACGAGGACGGCGTCGCAGCTCATGCGATGTCTTGAAGGAAGGCGCGGATCGCCGGCGCCACGTCGTCGCGCTTCAACGCGAGCGCGAGATTGGCCTTCACGAAGCCGACCTTGTCGCCGCAATCGTGGCGTTCGGCGTCGACGGTGAGGCCGTGGAAGGGCTGGTCGCCGATCAGCTTGGCCATGGCATCGGTCAGCTGGATCTCGCCGCCGGCGCCTTTCTCCTTCGCGTCGAGGATGCCCATGACCTCCGGCTGGAGGATATAGCGGCCGACGATCCCCAGGTTGGACGGCGCCTCCTCCGGCTTCGGCTTTTCGACCAGGCCCCTGACCTCGGTGAGCCGTCCGTCGCGGACCCCGGGGGTGACGATGCCGTAGCTCGCGGTGCGCTCGTGAGGCACCTCCTCGGTACAGACGATATTGCCGCCGACCTGCTCATAGGCCGCCACCATCTGGGCGAGGCAGCCGGGCGTGCCGACCATCAGATCGTCGGGGAGCAGGACGGCGAACGGCTCGTCGCCGACCAGCTCGCGCGCGCACCAGACGGCGTGGCCGAGGCCGAGCGGCTCCTGCTGGCGCACCGAGGCGATGCTGCCGGCGGGCAGGCGCGTCGATTCCAGCACCGCGAGCGACTTGCCGCGCCCGCGCATCGTCGCCTCCAGCTCGTAGGCGACGTCGAAATGGTCCTCGAGCGCGGTCTTGTTGCGGCCGGTGACGAAGATCATCTGCTCGATCCCCGCCTCGAGCGCCTCCTCGACGGCATATTGGATGAGCGGCCGGTCGACGACGGTCAGCATCTCCTTCGGCATCGCCTTGGTGGCCGGCAGGAAACGGGTGCCGAGGCCGGCGACGGGGAACACCGCCTTGCGAACTCTCTTCATCTGGGCTCCGGGAGGAATAAGCGCCGCCGCGGTCAGCGCGTCGGCGGGAGGTCGAACGGATCGTCCTTGCGCGGCTCGGACTTCTGCAGCCCCTCGTCCTGGCGGAGCGGGCGGGTGAGCGGCGCGGGCTTCAGCATCTCCTCGGTCGTCGGCGCCCGCGCCGCCATCGCCGGCTTGGGCGGCGCGCGGTCGGCCGACACCGGACGCAGCGCCTCCTTGCTGCCGCAGGCGGCGAGCAAAGCGGCGAGGCCGAGGAGAGCGGGGACGCGTCGCATCGCCGGCGCCATAGCGTAACCGCGCGGGGGCGGTCACCCCCGAAAAGCGGCCGCTTGCGCGCCGCCGGACGCGATCCTACCGGAACGCGATGCGCACTTCCGTCCTGCTCCTGCTCGCCGCCCTCGCCGCCTGCCAGAAGCCGGCGCCGGACGCCAACGCCGTCGCCAGCGCCGCCGCGCCGGCTTCGGCCAAGCTCGACCGGAGCCACGCCGGCCGCCCCGCCCCGGCCACCGAGTTCGAGGGACCCGACGGGGAACCGCGCAACCTCCCCGCCTTCGGTGGCAAGCCGGTGCTGGTCAACCTCTGGGCGACCTGGTGCGCGCCGTGCAAGAAGGAGCTGCCGACCCTCGACCGCCTCGCCGCGGCGCAGGGCGACCGGCTGCGGGTGGTGACGATCGCCGAGGACCAGCCGGACAAGGCGCGCGCCTGGCTGAAGCAGGCGGGGCTGGCGCGGCTGCAGGGCTGGGCCGATCCGAAGCTCGGCATGACCGATTCGCTCCAGGTCGCCGACCTCCCGACCACCATTCTGTTCGACGCCGAGGGCCGCGAGCTCTGGCGCTATCGCGGCGACCGCGACTGGCAGGCCGCCGATTCGCAGGCCCTCATCGCCGAGGCGTTCCGGAAGGGATGAGAAGTTCGTGGCGTGGCGTTCGGCGGGCTACTGCCTCGGCTTGGGAGGAGGAGCCGTGTTCCCTTCCTCTCCTCAGTCCCGCAGCAGCTCGTTGATGCTGGTCTTGGCGCGGGTGCGGGCGTCGACGCGCTTGACGATGACGGCGCAGGCGAGGCTCGGGCCGCCGTCCTTGGCCGGCAGGGTGCCGGGAACGACCACCGAATAAGCCGGGACCCGGCCCATGAAGGTCTCGCCGGTGGCGCGGTCGACGATCTTGGTCGAGGCGCCGAGGAACACGCCCATCGACAGCACCGCGCCCTGTTCCACGACGACGCCTTCGGCCACTTCCGAGCGGGCGCCGACGAAGCAATCGTCCTCGACGATCACCGGCCCCGCCTGCAGCGGCTCGAGCACCCCGCCGATGCCGGCGCCGCCCGAGATGTGGACGTTGCGGCCGATCTGGGCGCAGCTGCCGACCGTCGCCCAGGTGTCGACCATCGTCCCCTCGCCGACATGGGCGCCGATGTTGACGAAGCTCGGCATCAGCACCGCGTTCCGGCCGATGAAGGCGCCGCGGCGGACGATCGCACCCGGCACCGCCCGGAAGCCGGCCTCGGCGAAACGGGACGCGTCCCACCCGGCGAATTTCGAGGGCACCTTGTCCCACCAGCAGGCACCGCCGGGGCCGCCGGCGATCGTCTCCATCGGCGTCAGCCGGAAGGAGAGCAGCACGGCCTTCTTCAGCCACTGATTGACGTGCCACCCGTCCGGCCCGGGCTCCGCCACCCGCGCCGCGCCGGCATCGAGCAGGGCGATCGCGCCCGCCACGGCCTCGGCGACGTCGCGGTCGTCCGTCCCGAGCGAGTCGCGCCGCTCCCACGCCTCGTCGATCCGCTGCTGCAAAGTGGCCGTCATGCGCTTTCCCCGGTGATCTCGGTGAGCCAGTCGCCGATATCGGTGATGCGGTAATCGATAAAGGCCGGATCGGCCTCTGCCTCGGCCTGCTCCGAGCCGTTGTCGATCCACACCGTCGTCATGCCGAGCGCCTTGGCGGGCTTGAGGTTGCGGGCCATGTCCTCGACGAAGAGCGCGCGTGCCGGGTCGACTTCGTAACCGTCGCAGAGCGCGGCATAGGCCGCCGGATCGGGCTTGGGCACATAATTCATGGCGTGGATGTCGTGCAGCCCGTGGAAGGCGTTGCCCAGCCCGAGCCGCTCCAGCACGCGACGCGCGTAGCTTTCGTCGCCATTGGTGAAGACCAGCTTGCGCCCCGGCAGCCGGTCGAGCGCCGCGACCAGCCGCGGGTCGGCGGCGATCCGCGCCAGCTCGATGTCGTGGACGAAGCCGAGGAATTCGTAGGGATCGACGCCATGCTCGCGCATCAGCCCGGCCAAGGTCGTGCCGTGGTCGCGGAAATAGCCCTTCTGGACCCGGAACGCTTGTTCCGCGTCGCAGCCGAGCCGCTGCTGGATATAGAGGGTCATCCGTCGGTCGATCAGCGCGAACAGGTCCGCCGAGGCCGGGTAGAGGCTGTTGTCGAGATCGAAGATCCAGCAATCGATGTGGCGAAGGGCCTCGGGAAGCATGCCCGCGCCCTAGCCCAAACAAATTTCTTCAGCAAAACGAAAGCTTTGGTAGGCTAGGGGTTGCCAGAATTCCTCAAGAAGCAGAAACGTTTAGGCGGAGGGTCGAATGAGCCCCAAGCAGCGCAGGTCCGCCCTGGTCCTCTCCGTGTGCGTGTTCGCCGTGGCCCTGGGCGGCTGCGGCGGCGGCGGCACCGGCGTGCCGAGTCCGGATCCGATCGTCTCCGTCCCCACCCCATCGCCGCCGCCGCCTCCCCCGCCCGCGCCGCCACCGCCGCCCCCACCGCCGCCGAGCTCCAGCTACGACGATGCGGAATATCGCCGGTCGGCCGGCAGCGTGCACGGCGCGATCACCGCCTACGAGTCCGGCAGCACCGGCCAGGGCGTGAAGATCGCCGTCATCGATACCGGCCTCAACCCCGGCCTCCACGAATTCACCGGGCGGGTCGATCCGGCGAGCCAGGACGTGGTCGCCAGTCGCGGCGTCAGCGACAGCGACGGGCACGGCACCGCGGTCGCCGCGACCGCCGTGGCCAACCGCGACGGCGGCCGCATGGAGGGCGTCGCCTTCGGCGCCATGGTCCTCTCGCTCGACACCGAGAATCCGAACGATTGCAAAGGCTCGGACGGCTGCACCCACAGCAGCACCGACATCGCCAAGGCGATCGACATCGCCCGCCAGAACGGCGCCAAGGTCATCAACATCTCGCTCGGCGGCACCGACCCCAGCAACTCGGTCAACCAGGCGCTGGCGCGGGCCGCGGCGGCGGGGATCGTGGTCGTCATGTCGGCCGGCAATTCGGGCGACAAGCCGGAAGGCGCGAACCCGGAAGGCTTCGCGCTGAGCGCGAGTGCGGCGGGCAACGTCATCATCGCCGGCTCGGTGGGCGTGCCGGTGAACGGCGATCCGGCCTTCGGCATCGACTACAAGCAATTGTCGACCTTCTCGAACCGGGCGGGCAGCGGCGCGGCCAATTACCTCGCCGCGGTCGGCTATCGCGTCCTCGCCCCGGACAATAGCGGCACCTACTTCCTCTGGTCCGGCACCTCCTTCTCGGCCCCGGTCATCTCGGGCGCGGCGGCGCTCCTCGCCAGCGCCTTCCCGAACCTCACCGGCGCCCAGATCATCGACATCCTCTATCGCTCGGCGGACGACGGCGGCGCGGCCGGCACCGACGCCATATTCGGCCGCGGCATCCTCAACATCAGCCGCGCCTTCGCGCCGCTCGGCACGCTCGCCCTTCCGGACGGCAAGACGCCGGTGGCGACGATCACCGGCAGCACCTCCACGCCGATGGGCGACGCCTCGCCGCGCGTCGCGGGGATGGTTGCGCTCGACTCCTACGGCCGCGCCTACGCGCTCGACTACCAGCAGATGCTGCGCCGCGCCCCGCAGGAGCAGCCGCTGGCGATGGGGCTGCAGATCGGGCTCGACACGGCCACCGCCGCGCGCGGCCGCACGGCCGTCTCGATCACCGTCGACCGCAACATGTTCGGCCAGCCCGCGGTCGGCCTGGCCCAGCTCGGCCTCACCTACGAGGACGCGCGCAAGGCGCGGGTCCTGTCGGGCCTCGCCATCAGCCGGCTGACGAAGCGGACGACGCTCGCCCTCGGCCTGTCCGAGAGCGGCCGGACGCTGCAGCAGCGGCTCGCCGGCGCGGAAGGGGCCGCCTTTCTCGTGGCGCGCGATCCGATGACCAGGACGGGCTTTTACGGCGACTCCGCGGCCAGCATCGGCGTTCGCCAGCAGCTCGGCCGCTTCGGCCTCACCGCGACCGCGGAGCGCGGCCGCGTCTGGCAGCCGGGGCTGAACCGGGCGCTGCTGGAGCCGGCTTATACGGTCGGCAGCCTCGGTCTCGATCGCGGCATCGGGCCCCTCCGCGTGACCGTCGGCGGTACCCGGCTTACGGAGCAGCGCACGGTGCTCGGCGCCGGCTTCTCCGACGCCCTGGGTGGCGGCGGGGCGACCAGCTGGTTCGCCGACGCCGGCGCCGCGCTCCGTCTCGGCGGGGGCTGGAGCGCGACGGCGGGCTACCGCCGCGGCTGGACCTCGCTCGCCGGCGCGGCCGGCCTGGCGCGGGCCGGCCGGCTCGTCACCGACGCTTGGAGCTTCGACATCGCCAAGTCCGGCGTGTTCCGGCCCGGCGACCGGTTCGCGCTGCGCCTGATGCAGCCGCTTCGGGTGGCGTCGGGCGGCTTCACCCTGTCGGTGCCCGTCTCCTACGATTATGGAACGCTCCAGGCCGGCTATGGCGACCGCTTCTTCAACCTGGCGCCGACGGGACGCGAGATCGACCTCGAGGCGGCGTACGGCGTGCCGCTGCTCGGCGGCCAATTGACCGCCAACGCCTTCGCCCGCCGCCAGCCGGGCAATATCGCTGCGCTCGCCCCCGACCTCGGCGGTGCGCTCCGGTTCAGCCGGGGCTTCTGACCGCCGGTCCCACACCCGGGTTCGAGGCCGACTCGCCGAACAGTCTCGGTCGGCGAGCGCGGCGTTTCGGTAACGGTCCCGCCGAGCGGCTCAGTTGATCGTCACGACCCCGTCGACCGCGCGCCATTCGGCCGGGCGGATGAGGTGCTGGTGGGCGACGCGGACGGAATGGATCGCCGCCTCGACGTTGACCCGCCAATGATCGAGGAAGCGGTGCAGCTCCGGGAAGCGCGGCGCGACGTCGTAATGCTGCCAGACGAACAGCTGGAGCAGGGCCGGATGGTCGGGCATGTAATAGCTGATCTCGGCCGTCATCAGGCCGTAGCCCTCGAGCTGGAGCCGGAAATCGCGATCCATCACGCCTTCTCCTCCTGACCGGCCGGAGGATAGAGGCCAAAGCTTAACGCGACGCTAACCATGACGCCTCCGTCCCCTGCCGTCACCGTACCGGCGGGGAGGGAAGAATCGCCAGGGCGGCGGATTCGTTCCGCCGCCGTGTCGCGTCACTCGGTGATGTAGGCGCCCGGGCGGAAGATGTCGGCGAGGAAGTCCTGCCCGCCGGGCGAGGCGTTGACCTGCTGCAGGAACTGGATCGTCCGCAGCGCCGCGTCGCCGAAGCGCCAGCCGCAGCTGTCGAAGGTGCAGCGGTCGAACTGCGGATGCGCGCCGCCGCGATAGACGAGCGTCACGGCGTCGAAGCGGCAGTCGGCCAAGGCGTTGCCGTCGGTCTCGACCTCGGCGCCGGCGGCGAAATTCTGGTTGGCGTAGTCGGTCAACGCGGTCTCCTCAGACGGTGAAGCTCTCGCCGCAGCCGCAGCTGCCCTTGGCGTTGGGATTGTCGAACACGAAGCCGGCGGTGAAGTCGTCCTCGCGCCAGTCCATCGTCGAGCCGATCAGGTAGAGGATCGAGGCCGCGTCGATGAAGAAGGGGCCGGCCGGCGTCTCGATCCGCTCGTCGCGCGGGTCGGCCTCGGCGACGAAGCCGACCGAGTAAGCGAGGCCCGAGCAGCCGCGGCGCGGCGTCGACAGCTTGACGCCCACCGTGCCGTCCGGCGCCTTGGCCATCAGCGCGGCGACGCGCGCCTCGGCGGCGGGGGTGAGCGTCACCGCCGCGGGGCGGGGGCGGCGGGTCCGTGTCTCGGTCTTCGTCTTCGTCATCTCTCTCTTTCTCCGCCCCTCCCTGGAAGGGAGGGGTCGGGGGTGGGTAGCCCGAAGGGCTCGCTTCGCTCGCGACCCACCCCTCGCCCCTCCCTTCCAGGGAGGGGAGTTGTCACAGCATGCCCAGCTCCAGCCTCGCCTCGTCGCTCATCTTGGCGGGGTCCCAGGGCGGGTCCCAGACGAGCTCGACCTCGGCGTCGCCGATGCCGGGGACCGAGCCGACGCGCAGCTCGACCTCGCCGGGCATCGATTCGGCGACGGGGCAGTGCGGCGTGGTCAGCGTCATCTTGATCTTCGCGTGGCGCTCGGGCGTGATGGCGACATCGTAGATGAGGCCGAGATCGTAGATGTTGACCGGGATCTCCGGATCGTAAATGTCCTTCAGCGCCTCGATCACCGCCTCGTAAAGGTCGCCGCCGGGCGCCTCGGCCCCGCTTTCGGGCGGCGTCGCCTTGAGGAAACCTTCGAGATAGTCGCGCTTGCGCTCGAACACGTCCGAGACGCGCGCCTTGGGGGGCGGCGCGACGCCGTCGACCTCTTCGATCTCGATCCTGCGTTCCTCGTTCACCCGAAGATCCTCCGAACCCGATCCAGCCCCGCGACGAGCGCGTCGATGTCGCGCGGACCGTTATAGACGCCGAAGCTGGCGCGGGCGGTCGCGTCGACGCCCAATCGCGCCATCAGCGGCTGCGCGCAATGATGGCCGGCGCGGATGGCGACGCGGCTCTCGTCCAATATGGTGCCGACGTCGTGCGGATGCACCCCCTCGACGGCGAAGCTGACGATGCCGGCGCTGTCCTCGGGGCCGAACAGGCGGACGCTGTTGAGGCCGCGCAGCGCATCCCGCGCCTGCCCCACCAGCGCATCCTCGTGGGCCGCGATCGCCTCGAGGCCGATCCCTTGCACATAGTCAATGGCGGCGGCGAGGCCGAGAACGCCGACGACGTGCGGCGTGCCGGCCTCGAAGCGCGCCGGCGGCGCGGCGTAGGTCGTCCTTTCGAAGGTGACCCTGTCGATCATCGCGCCGCCGCCCTGCACCGGCGGCATGGCCGCGAGCAGGTCGCCGCGGCCCCACAGCACGCCGATGCCGGTCGGGCCGTACAGCTTGTGGGCGGAGAAGACGTAGAAGTCGCAGCCGAGCGCCGCGACGTCGACCGGCATGCGCGGCACCGCCTGGCACCCGTCGAGGAGAAGGAGCGCGCCGACCTTGTGCGCGATCGCGGCGGCGCGCCGGGCGTCGAGGACCGAGCCGAGCACGTTCGAGACGTGGGCGAGGGCGACGAGCTTGTGCCGCTCCGTGAGCATCGCTTCGGCCGCCTCGAGGTCGATGCGGCCGTCCTGCGTCAGCGGCGCCACGTCGATGACGGCGCCCGTGCGCTCGGCGACGAGCTGCCAGGGCACGATGTTGGAATGATGCTCGAGGACCGAGAGAAGGATGCGGTCGCCGGGCTTCAGGAAAGTCCCGCCCCAGCTCTGCGCGACGAGGTTGATCCCTTCCGTCGCGCCGCGGACGAAGACGATCTCCTCCGGCGCCGGTGCGCCGAGAAAGGCCGCTACCTTGCGCCGCGCGGCTTCGAAGGCGAGCGTCATCTCCGCCGAGCGCTGGTACACGCCGCGGTGGACGGTGGCGTAGGTCTCGGCATAACCGGCGGTGATGGCGTCGATCACGGGCCGCGGCTTCTGGGCGGTGGCGGCGGTGTCGAGATAGGCCCAGCCGTCGGGGATGGCGGGGAAGTCGGCGAGGAGGTCGAGGGGGGCGACGTCGATCCCTCTCCCTTTGCGGGAGAGGGTATTCTTCGCGTCAGCGAAGGGGGGGTGAGGGGACGAGATCGCAGAATCCATTGCCCTCACCCTCCCACCGCTTCGCGGCGGGCCCCTCCCTCTCTCGCAAGGGGAGAGGGGTTCAGGAACCAGTCCTCCGCATCCGCCTCGAAGGCTTCCCGCACCGCCTCCTCGCCGATCCGCGCGAGCGCGTCGGCGACGAAGGCGCGGGTGAGGAGGGCCTTGGCCTCCGCCTCCGGCACGCCGCGCGAGCGCAGGTAGAAGAGCGCGTCGCGGTCGAGTTCGCCGACCGTGGCGCCGTGGGCGCATTTGACGTCGTCGGCGAAGATCTCGAGCTCGGGCTTGGCGTTGATCGTGGCGCCGCGGTCGAGGAGCAGGCCCTTGAGCGACTGGGCGGCGTCGGTCTTCTGGGCGGCGCGGGCCACTTCGACGCGGGCGGCGACCGAGCAGGCGGCGCGATCGCTTGCCACCGAGCGCCACACCTGGCGGCTCATGCCCGAAGGCAGATCGTGCGCGACGACGAGGTTCGCGTCGTGGCGCTGGCGGGCCCGGGCGAGGAGGGCGCCGCCGGCCTCGGCGTAGGCGCCCTCGCCGGCAAGCCGGATCGTCGCGTCGAGCCGCGTGTCGGCGCCGCCGCCGGCCAGAGCGGTCGCGACGAGGCTCGCGCCTTCGCCGACCGTGGCGCGATCGGTCAGGCTGACGAAGCCGGCGGCGGCGAGCACGCGCCGGGCGAGCATCAGCCGCGCGCCGCGGAACAGGATTATGCCGCTCAAGCGGTTCGCCCAGCCGTCGCCCACGAAGGTCTCGACGACCGATGCCTGCGCGTCCTCGTCGAGGACGATCTCGGCGGCGAGATGGTCGGCGCCGCCGCTGGCGACGTGGACGATCTGCACGAGGCCTTGCGGGGCATGGTCGCGGCCGAGGCGGAGGCGCCAGCCTTCGCGCCCGGCGAGGCGGCCGAGGGCGTGGCCGCCCGGATCGACGCCGGCAGGGCCGACCGCGACGACGCCCGGGTCGCTCCGCTCGGCGACGAAGCGGCCGTCCACGAACAGCAGCCGCGGGCCGGGCAGCGCGCAATCGATCCACGGCAAGGCTTCGGGGATCGTTCCCAGGCCTTGGCGGGCGGCGATCTCGGGCAGTGCCGAGACGTCGCTCCACCGCCAGGCCTCGTCGCGATTCGAGGGGAGAAGGAGCGCCGTCACGGCCGCGCTCCGACCCAGCGAACAGCGACAGATGCGCGCGGAAGGTGCGAAAGGTTCGGCTTACGTTGGGTGAGAAGTGGCGGCGGAACCTTTCGAACTGTCGCTGTTGCGCGACGGCAGTCGTACGCCCTCGCTCCTCCCCGGAACGGGGAGGGGGACCGCGACGCGGAGCGGCGCGGTGGAGCGGGCTCGGACTCCGATGCGGCGGAGAGGCCGGCCCCCGCCACCAGCCCCCGCCTTCGGCTACGTCCGGTTCCCCTCCCCGTGCCGGGGAGGAGCAAGGGGGCGGTGCCGGTCACGCGGCGATCTCCGCATAGCCTTCGCGCTCCAGCGCGTGGGCGAGCTCGGGGCCGCCGGAGCGGACGATGCGGCCGTCGGCGAGGACGTGGACGAAGTCCGGCACGACGATGTCGAGCAGGCGCTGGTAGTGGGTGATGAGCAGCACCGCCTTGCCCGGCGCGCGCATGATGCGGTTGATGCCCTCGCCGACGACGCGCAGCGCGTCGATGTCGAGGCCGCTGTCGGTCTCGTCGAGGACGGCCAGGCGGGGCTGGATGATGCCCATCTGCACCATCTCGTTGCGCTTCTTCTCGCCGCCCGAGAAGCCGACGTTCACCGGCCGCTTCAGCATGTCCATGGAGACGCCGAGCGCCTCGCCCTCGGCGCGCGCGACGCGCAGGAAATCGCCCGCCGACAGCTCCGCCTCGCCCCTCGCGCGGCGCTGGGCGTTCAAGGCCGTGCGCAGGAACTGGACGTTCGAGACCCCGGGGATCTCGACCGGATACTGGAAGCCGAGGAACAGGCCCGCGGCGGCGCGCGCGTCGGCGGAGAGGGCGAGCAGGTCGACCCATTCTTCGTCGCCCCGGACTTGATCCGGGGTCCACCTTCCTTCTTCGGCGCCGGAAGACAAGGTGGATGCCGGATCAAGTCCGGCATGACGAGGAACGGCGAACCTGACGGCGCCTTCCGTCACCTCATAGCCTTCGCGCCCGCCGAGCACATAGCCGAGCGTCGACTTGCCCGCGCCGTTCGGACCCATGATGGCGTGCACCTCGCCGGCGTTCACGGTGAGCGAAAGGCCTTTCAGGATCGGCTTGCCGGCGACGGTGGCGTGGAGGTCTTCAATTCTGAGCATTCGACTCGGTCCTAAGCCCCTCCCCTTCAGGGGAGGGGTTGGGGTGGGGCTTGTTCCATCGGCGGGGCGTTTGACCCAGCACGATAAGAAGGTGCCGCAGCACCCCGTCCAGGTTTCGCATTACATCACCGTTCGTGATGCGCACGATTCGGTAGCCACGGCAGCCGAGGATGTCGTCGCGGATCCGATCTTTGGTCTCGTCGTGGGTGTCGCCGTCCACCTCGACGATCAGCGCCCGTTGGGGGCAGAGGAAATCAGCGATGAAGCAGCCAATGACCGACTGACGGCGGAACTCATGGCCGCCGAGCTGCCCGTTGGAGAGGTTTCTCCAAAGGCGCTTCTCCGGCTCCGTCGGGTTTCGGCGCATTTCGGCGGCGAGCGCGTGGAGGCGGCGGAGCTGCTCGACGGACAGGCCCCACCCCAAACCCCTCCCCTGAAGGGGAGGGGCTTCCTTACGCCAGCCCTTGTCCTCGTAGGGACCGTTCATCCCACGCTCCCCTCGAGGCTGATGCCGAGCAGCTTCTGGGCCTCGACGGCGAACTCCATCGGGAGCTGCTGGAGGACCTCGCGGGCGAAGCCGTTGACGATGAGGGCGACGGCGTCCTCGCGGCTCAAACCACGGCTCATCGCGTAGAAGAGCTGGTCGTCGCTGATCTTCGACGTGGTCGCCTCGTGCTCGATCTGGGCGCTGGGGTTGCGGACCTCGATATAGGGCACGGTGTGGGCGCCGCAGCGGTCGCCCAGCAGCAGGCTGTCGCACTGGGTGAAGTTGCGCACGTTCTCGGCGCCGGCGAGGACGCGCACCAGGCCCCGGTAGGTGTTGTTCGAGCGGCCGGCGCTGATGCCCTTCGAGACGATCGTCGAGCGGCTGTTCCTGCCGATGTGGATCATCTTGGTGCCGGTGTCGGCCTGCTGGAAATTGTTGGTGAGGGCGACCGAATAGAATTCGCCGACGGACCCCTCCCCCTGGAGGATGCAGGACGGGTATTTCCAGGTGATGGCGGAGCCGGTCTCGACCTGGGTCCAGCTGATCTTCGAGCGGGCGCCGCGGCAGGCGCCGCGCTTGGTGACGAAATTGTAGATGCCGCCCTTGCCCTCGGCGTCGCCCGGATACCAATTCTGGACGGTCGAATATTTGATCTCGGCATCGTCGAGGGCGACCAGCTCGACGACGGCGGCGTGGAGCTGGTTCTCGTCGCGCATCGGCGCGGTGCAACCCTCCAGATAGGATACGTAGCTGTCCTTGTCCGCAACGATCAGGGTTCGCTCGAACTGGCCGGTATTGGCCGCGTTGATGCGGAAATAGGTGCTGAGCTCCATCGGGCAGCGCACCCCTTCCGGGATGTAGACGAAGGTGCCGTCGGAGAAGACCGCGCTGTTGAGGCAGGCGTAGAAATTGTCGCGCTGCGGCACCACCGAGCCGAGATATTTCCGGACCAGCTCGGGATGCTCGCGGATCGCCTCCGAGATGGAGAGGAAGATGACGCCGGCCTTGCTGAGCTCCTCGCGGAAGGTGGTGGCGACCGAGACCGAGTCGAACACGGCGTCGACCGCGACCTTGCGCGCGCCGGCGACGCCGGCCAGCACCTTCTGCTCCTCGATCGGGATGCCGAGCTTTTCGTAGGTGCGGCGGATTTCGGGGTCGAGCTCGTCGAGGCTCTTCAGCTCCGGCTTCTGCTTGGGCTCCGCGAAATAATAAGCGTTCTGGAAGTCGATCGGCGGGATCGCCAGCTTCGCCCAGGTCACCTCCTCCATCTCCAGCCAGGCGCGATAGGCCTTGAGGCGCCAGTCGAGCATCCACCGCGGCTCGCTCTTACGCGCCGAAATGTACCGGATCGTGTCTTCGGAGAGACCCTTGGGCGCGAACTCCTGCTCGATGTCCGAGGTGAAGCCCCATTCATAGGCCGAGGCGCGCTCGACCGCCTCCTGCGCCTCGCGGTTGCGCACTTCGCTCATGACGGCACCCGCGCCAGCTGTTCGAGGCTGACCGCCTGGAGCGCGCCGCGCACCGCGCCGTTGACCACGCCCATGTGCGGGCGGACGGCGCAGGCGCGCTCCAGGGCGCAGTCGTGGCGGCCGTGGTCGACGCAATTGGTCATCGCGATCGGCCCTTCGACCGCCTCCACGATGTCGGCGAGGCTGATCGCCTGCGCTCCCCGGGCAAGGCGGAAGCCGCCGCCGGCGCCGCGCGCCGTCGCCAGCAGGCCCGCCGCGGCGAGGCGGCCGGTCAGCTTCTGCGCGGTCGGCAGCGGGATGCCGGTCTCGGTCGCGAGCAAGGTGGCGCTGAGCCACGCGCCGGCCGGGTAGCGGGCAGCGGCGGCGAGGAGCACGACCGCATAGTCGGAAAGGGAGGTCAGGCGCATAATCGGATCGATTCAGTCCGATTGCGCATGTGGCTGCTCGCGGCCGGTGATTCAAGCGCTTTATGCCTCGCCACGAGCTTCGCTCGCAGGGAGGCAGAAAGTGCGGCATAGCCGGGCTGTGAACGTCTACCCCTTTCTCCGCCCGATAATCTTCGCGCTCGACGCCGAGCGGGCGCATCGGCTCACCCTCGCCGCGCTGAAGCTCTGGCCCGCGCGCACGGCGCCTGAGCCGGACCCGATGCTCGCCACCACCGTCGCCGGCCTCGCCTTCCCCAACCCGGTCGGCCTCGCCGCCGGGTTCGACAAGGACGCGGAGGTCTTCGCGCCGATGCTCGGGTTCGGATTCGGGTTCGTCGAGGTGGGGACGCTGACGCCGCGACCGCAGGCGGGGAACCCGAAGCCGCGCCTGTTCCGGCTGCCCGAGGACCGGGCGGTGATCAACCGGATGGGGTTCAACAATGGCGGGCAGGCGGCGGCGCGGGCGCGGCTGGCGCGGCGTGGGCGCGGCATCGTCGGGGTGAACGTCGGTGCCAACAAGGATTCGGAGAATCGGGTCGCCGATTATGCCGGGGGCGTGCGGGCGATGGCGGACGTGGCCGACTATCTGACCGTCAACGTTTCGTCGCCCAACACGCCGGGCCTCAGGGCGCTGCAGGGTCGGCGGGCGCTCGACGACTTGCTGCGAGCCGTGCTCGTGGCGCGCGGGCGCGACGGCCCGCCCATCTTCCTCAAGGTGGCGCCCGATCTGGAACGGGGGGACGTGGAGGACATCGCCGAGGTGAGCCTCGCGCGCGGCATCGACGCGCTGATCGTCGCCAACACGACGGTTTCCCGGCCGCCGCTCCGCTCTCGCCACGCGGCGGAGGGGGGAGGCTTGTCGGGGGCGCCGCTCAAGGCGCTGGCGCTGGAGCGGCTTGTCGATTTCCGCCGCGCGACCCGCGGCAGGCTGCCGCTCGTCGCGGCGGGCGGGATCGCGAGCGGGGCCGATGCCTATGAACGAATCCGGGCGGGGGCGAGCCTCGTCCAGCTCTACACGGCCCTCGTTTATGAGGGGCCGGGCCTGGCGCGGCGGATCTGCCGGGAGCTCAAGGCCCTGCTGGCGCGCGACGGATTCGCCAGGCTGGACGAAGCGGTCGGCAGCGCGGGCGCTTAGCGCTTGCCCCGCAGGCGAAGCCGATTAGTGTCGCGCGCGATGCTGAACCGGCTTTCAACTTCGCGCGTCGCCTTCCTTCTCGCTTTCTGCACCCTCCCCGCCCTGGCCGAGGCGCGGCCCGCGCACCGCGTCGTGCGCGGCGAGCCGGGGATGGTCTCCGCGGCGGACCCGCGCGCCGCCGCGGCGGGCGTCGAGATCCTGCGCAAGGGCGGCAGCGCGACGGACGCGGCGATCGCGACGATGCTGGCGCTGAACGTCGTCGAACCGCAAAGCTCCGGGATCGGCGGCGGCGCCTTCTTCGTGCGCCACGCGGCGGCGACCGGCCGCACCGACACGATCGACGGCCGCGAGGCGGCGCCGAAGGCGGCCGACCCGCGCTGGTTCTACCGGCCGGACGGCACGCCGCTCGGCCATGCCGAGGCCATCCCCGGCGGCCGCAGCGTCGGCGTGCCGGGGACCATCCGGGCGATGGCGCTGGCGCACCGGAGCGGCGGTCGCCTTTCCTGGGCTGCCCTGTTCCAGCCGGCGATCCGCCTCGCGCGGGGCGGGTGGACCCTGACGCCGCGCTTCATCACGATGACACGGATGGCGCCTGGGCTGCTCGACGCGGGCGCGGCGAAGATCTTCCTGGGGGCGGACGGAACGCCGCTTCCGGCGGGAACGCGAGTGCGCAACCCGGCGCAGGCGGCTCTGTTCGAGCGGATCGCCCGCGCCGGGCCGGAGGCATTCTACGCCGGCGAGGCGGCGAAGATCGTCGCGACGGTCAACGGCGCGGCGCGCAATCCCTCGCGGATGACCGTCGCCGACCTCGCCGCCTACCGCGCCAAGGACAGGCCGCCGGTCTGCGCGACCTATCGCGTCTACCGGGTATGCGGCATGGGCCCGCCGTCCTCCGGCGGCATCGCGGTGCTGATGATCCTGAAGCAGCTCGAGCGGTTCGACATGGCGGGGCTTGGACCGAGGTCGCCGGTCGCCTGGCACCTGTTCGCCGAATCCTCGCGTCTCGCTTATGCCGACCGCGACCTCTATGTCGGCGATCCCGACTTCGTGCACGTGCCGGTCGCCGGGCTGCTCGACCCCGCCTATCTCGCCTCGCGCTCCGCTTCGATCTCGCCGGAGCGGGCGATGGCGCATGCGTCGGCGGGGACCCCGCCGGGGGCGCCGAGGCGCCTGCCGGTTCCCGCAGGGGAGCGGGCGGGCACCACCGACCTCGTCGTCGCCGACCGGGCGGGCAACGTGGTCGAGGTGACGACGACGATCGAGAGCGTGTTCGGCTCGGGCCTGTCGGTCGACGGGACGATGCTCAACAACGAATTGACCGATTTCGACATCGTGCCGGAGAAGGACGGCTTCCTCGCCGCCAACCGGGTGGAAGGCGGGAAGCGGCCGCGCAGCTCGATGGCGCCGACCATCGTCTACGGGCCCGACGGGAAGGTGCGGATCGCGCTCGGTGCCGCCGGCGGGTCGACGATCATCGCCCAGGTGGCGAAGGCGCTGGTGGCGGTGCTCGACTGGAAGATGAGCGCGCAGGACGCGATCGGCCTCGGCCTCGTCTATGCGCCGGGCGACACGGTGGTGGCCGAGAAGGGGACGCAGGCGGAGGCGCTGGCGCCGGCGCTGCGGGCGCTGGGCCAGCGGGTGCAGGTGGCGCCGCTCGGCCTCAAGGCGAATGCGATCGAGCGGGTGAACGGGCGCTGGGCCGGCGCCGCCGACCCGCGCAGCGAAGGCGTGGCGATGCGCGAGACGGGGGAAGTCAGCGCCATCGTCCGCGCGGGGGAGCAACCGCGACCGCCGGAATAAGGCGGCGCCGGGGGAGGATTGACGATGCGGCGGTTCGAGCATTTCCCGAACCTCGTCACCATGTTCTTCGCGCGCGCCGCGGAGAAAGGCGACGCGCCCTTCCTGTGGGCGAAGCAGGGCGGCGCCTGGCGGCCGACCAGCTGGCGCGAGGCGGCGGAGACGGTATCGCGGCTCGCCCAGGCACTGGCGCGGCTGGGCCTGAAGCGCGGCGACCTCGTCATGCTGGTCAGCGAGAACCGGCCGGAATGGTGCATCGCCGACCTCGCCATCATGGCGGCGGGCTGCGTGACGGTGCCGACCTACACGAC
>Ga0213876_10000370_pt1 | contig 38179 bp, 35 predicted proteins | sample BarmaccomBMRX_R9_FD_160113 | JGI IMG/M metagenome (GOLD analysis project Ga0213876, IMG submission 160113) | Root-associated microbial communities from Barbacenia macrantha in rupestrian grasslands, the National Park of Serra do Cipo, Brazil - RX_R9 | ecosystem: Host-associated > Plants > Roots... | reverse complement strand
TCCACATAACTGAACAACGATCCAGAACGCTCGTCGCTTCCACGCATCGCCCATCCCTCGGCCGAGCCAGCACAAGGGAATCACGATCACAAACGATCCGCCAGAGACTTCTTCAACAGCCTGTTAGACGCCGGTTTCGGCTATACGCCGCAAATGGAAAAGCTTTCCATTCTTTGCGAGCGCCTCAACGATATCATCGACGCGATGATCGCCGAGGGGCACCATCAAAGCGGCGACGAGGTCGTTCGCGACATCGCGGTGCTTCTGGAAGAGCGGGAGAAAAGGCTCGCCGCCCTTCGCGCGGCAATCGAGGAAGGGGAGGTCAGCGGCTTCGGGGAACCTTTCGACCTCGAAGAGTTTCTCGTGGAAATGCGTAGCAACAGGAAAGAGAAGAGCGCGGCCGAGCAATGGGCCGCTTCACGCTCGCTGCCGAAGTGCGCGCCGACCTGGGATTTCGAATCATTCGGCGCAGCGTTGGGGAGAAGGCCAGGCGGAGCGCTACATCCGCGATATCTGGAACGCATTCGAGAGAATAGCGGAAAATCCAAAACGTGGCCGTGCCTGTCGCGGATTCCACACGGGCTACTGGCAGATGCTCGTGGGATCACACGTGATCATCTATCGCATGGTGGGTGAGGATGTCGGCATCGTGCGCGTTCTGCATCAAGCCATGGATATTCCCCGCCACCTCACACCGCCCCCTCGGCCTTGAGCGCATCGATCTCCGCCGGCGAATAGCCGAGCTCGCGCAAGACCTGATCGGTATGCTCGCCCAGCAGCGGCGGGCGGGCGCGCACCTCGCCCGGCGTGCCGTGCAGCTTGACCGGCGTGGCGGCGACGGGCGCCTTGCCGATGCCGGGGAAGTCGACGTCGCTGAAGAAATCGCCGGCTTTGACGTGCGCGTCGGCGAGCGTCTCGCGCGGCCGCAGCACCGGGCCCGCCGGCACGCGCGCGGCCTCGAACTGCGCGATGGCGTCGGCGGCGTCGCGCTCGGCGACCCATTTGCCGACGCGTTCGCTGATGATCTCGCCGTTGTCGCCGCGGGCCTTGTCGGATGCGAAGCGCGGATCGTCGAGCCACTCCGGCGCGCCGATCAGCCTGGCGGCGCGGCGGAAGAGAGGATCGCCGTTCACCGCGACGGTGATCCACGTGCCGTCCTTGGCTTTGTAGATATCGGATGGCCCGGCGGTCTGGCTGCGGTTGAGCGTGGGCTGGCGGTCGATCTTCAAGACCGCCTCTTCGATCAGCGTCGGCGAGAAATAGGTGAGCGCGGTGCGCAGAAGCGCGCCTTCGACCATCTGGCCCAGGCCCGTCGTCTCGCGCGCGCGCAAAGCGGCCGACACGCCCAGCGCCAGCAATGACGCCGTGCCGAAATCGACCCAGGGCGCTGCGGCGCGCACCGGCTGCTCGGGCGTGCCCGCGAACCACACCGCGCCCGACATCGCCTGCGCCACGCCGTCGAAGCCGACGCGCGTCGCATAAGGTCCCTCCATCCCGAAGGCGCTGACCACCGCCAGCACCGCGCGCGGATTGACGGCCGAGACGCTGTCCCAGTCGAGCCCCATCGCCGTCAAGGTCTCGGCCGGAAGATTGGCCACGACCACGTCGGCCGAACGCACCAATCGTTTTACGACGTCACGCCCGGCCTCGCACATGGGATCGAGCGTCATGCTCTTCTTGCCCCGGTTCATCTGCAGGAACATCGCGCCTTCGCGGGGCGAGCCGTCCTCGTTCTGCGCCAGCGAGACCAGCGTGCGGTCCTCGCGCCCGTCGCGCTTCTCGACGCGGATGACCTCGGCGCCGAGATCGCCGAGCAATGCGGCGCAGAACGGCCCTGCGATATAGCGGCCGAAGTCGATCACACGAATGCCATCAAATGGTCCCGGCATGGACGTACCTCTGCGATGTGTTACAGTTTGGCGGCGGGGCGTAACGCTCGGACTATACCGGGCGGCTGGAGAGTTGCATGAGTCCCCGCAAGGCCTTCGAATTCCTCAATCGCATCACGGGCTTGGCGCCGCTCTCGGCGCCGGTTTTCGAAGGCGCCGACCCCATTCTCGCCACCCCGTTCCGCTGCGCCGAAGCGGCCGCGTCCTCGCTCGGCTTGAGCGCCGTGATCGCGGGCGAGATCTGGCGCCTGCGCGGCGGGGACCGCCAGGAGATCGCGCTCGACCTGAACGCGGCGGCGGCCTCGCTTCTCTCCTTCACCTTCATCCGCCGCGACGGCGCGACGCTGCCGCGTCCGGCGGAAAACGCGGCGACGGTCGGGCTCTATCGCTGCGGCGACGGACGCTGGATACACCTGCATGGCGGCTTCCCGCGGCAATGGCCGCGCACGCTCGACCTGCTCAATGCCAAGGACACGCGCGAAGCCGTCGCGGCCGCGGTCGCCAAATGGAATTCCTACGCGCTCGAGGAATCGCTCGCCTTCATGAATCTCGCCGGCTGCGTGGTGCGCACGCGCGAGGAATGGGCCGAGACCGCGCAAGGCCGCGCGCTCGCGAACACCGCGCCCATCGTTCTCAAGAAGATCGGCGAGGCGCCGCCGCTGCGCCTGTCCGAGTCCGCGATGCCGCTCGACGGCGTGCGCGTGCTCGACCTGACGCGCGTGCTGGCGGGACCGAGCGCGGGGCGCACGCTCGCCTCCTACGGCGCCGAGGTGCTCAACGTGCGCGCCGAGCGTCTCGACACCACCGAGCTCTTCGATCTCGACACCGGCTCGGGCAAGCGCTCCGCCTTCCTCGACCTGGTCAAGCCGGCGGATGCCGAGCGCCTGCGCCAGCTGGTGCGCAACGCGCATGTCTTCGTCGATTCCTACCGTCCCGGCGCGCTCGCCAAGCTCGGCTTCACGCCGGCGGCGCTCGCCCATGTCGCGCGCGGCATCACCTATGTGTCGGTGTCGTGCTACGGCCATGACGGGCCGTGGGCCGGTCGTCGCGGCTGGGAGCAGCTCGCGCAGTCGGCGACGGGCATCGCCCACGAGCAGGGCCAGTTCAAGAGCAAGAGCCGCGACGCTGCGCCCGCGCTGATCCCCGCGGCGGCCTGCGACTATGTCACCGGCTATCTCGCCGCGGCGGGCGCTGCCGCGGCACTGCTGCGGCGCATCCGCGAAGGCGGAAGCTGGCACGTGCAGGTCTCGCTCGGCGCCACCGCGATGTGGCTGCAGTCGCTGGGCAAGGCGGACGCCGCGCCGCAAAGCTGGAGCGCCCAAGGACTCGACCGCTATCTCCAATCGTGCGAAACCGCGGACGGACGGCTCGACCGTCTGGGCCCCGTGGTCCGGATGCCGAAGACGCCGCCCGCATGGCGCAATCCGCCGCCGGTTCCCGGCAGCGATGCGCCGGAGTGGCCGGATACGCGCGAGGAGATGCATGCCGCCTAGGAACAATCCGCTCAAGCTCAACCCGTTGCAGCTGCGCACGCTGACCTTGCTTCAGGCGATCGCGCGCATTCCGGGCGCCGCCGCGATGAACGACAGGGGCGAAGCGTCGATCTCGCAGTTCCCGTCGGCGCATGGCGATCATTTCCACCTCGGCGACGCGGTGGTGGGAGGCAGGGACGCGACCGGGCTCTACAACGAGTCGGTGTGGCACGCCCTGGCGCGCAAAGGGCTGGCGCGCGCCGACTATCCGCGCCAGATCGTGCTCACCGCCGAAGGCTTGGGCTACGACACCGGCGCCGAGGCGCGCGCGATCCTGCACACGGGCGGCGGGCACTGAACGAAAAAGCCGGGCAACGCGCCCGGCCTTTCGCATGCGTGCGATGCGCGCTTATTTCGCGCGCGCGCGGATATAGCCGTGACCCGCATGGCCGTCGCCGAAGCCGCCGACCACCGCGCCGGCGCGATCGATGCCCCAGCCATGCGTGCTCACCGAGCCTTGCGGATCGAAGGTCGCGATGGTGCCGTCCCGATGCCGCAGGAAGGCGTGGAAGACGCCGCTGCCGTCGGCATAGTCGCCCGCGATGGCGCCTTGAGGATCGATGCCGCGGGGATAGGTCGCGGTCGCGCCCGTCACGTCGAAGGTCGTGATCGTGCCGTCGGCCGCGCGCGCATATCCGTGCGGCACGAAGTTGCCGTCCGCCCAGGTCCCCACCACGACACCTTTGTCGTTGATGGCTTCGGCGAAGCTGGAGATCGATCCTTCGGGCGTGATCTTGGCGATCGTGCCGTCGGCCGCGCGCACATAGGCCTGCGGCCTGGCATTGGTGTCGTAGTAGAAGCCCGCGATCTGGTTGCTGTTGTTGATGGCCTGCGGAAGGTTCTGCTGCGAGTCCTGCGGATCGAAGGTCACGATCTTGCCGCTGGCCTTGCGCAGAAAGCCGTGCGAGACGGCCTGGCCGTCGGTGTAATAGCCGGTCGTCCAGCCGCGGTCGTTGATGGCGTGCGCCGTGGTTCCGGTCGCGCCCTGGACGTCGAACTGCGAGAACGTGCCGTCCGCCGCCTGCGTGAAGCCATGCGACGCGAAGACCTGGTTGTCATAATAGTGACCCACGATCGCGCCGCCGGCATTGATCGCGAAGACCTCGGTGCCATGGGTTTCGGGAACGTCGTGCACCGTCACGGTGCCGTCGGCCTCGCGCACGAAGCCGTGCATCCTGCCGCTGCTCTCGATGCCGGTTCCGGCGATCTGTCCTGCGTCGTTGATGCTATAGGCGATGGTGGTCGTCGCACCTGCGAGATCGAAGGTCGTGGTCGCGGCCTGGACCGCGCCGCAGAGCAGCACGCCTGGGAGAGCAAGAAGCGGCTTGAACATGGGCGAATTCCTTTTTTCGTCTTTGCGCGACGGAGAATGACTTTTTCCCGGCGAACGGAAAGCAGGCAGTGTTGGCGGCAGCGGCTATTCGTTGGCCAACTCGGCCATTCGCGCACTCTCAGGCCGAAAGTCCTGAGTGACGGAAACACGACGCCGGTACTGCGTCGGCGACATGCCGTAGGTCTTCTCGAAGCTGCGCACGAAATGGCTGACGTCGCCGGCGCCGGCCTTGGCCGCCACCTGCTTCACGCTCAGGAACGTCGTCTGCAGAAGCCGGCAGGCTTCGGTCATGCGCAGCTGCCTGCCGTATTGCGAGAGGTTGACGCCGGTCTCGCTGCGGAAGAGGCGGCGCAGATGCGTCGCCGAAAGCCCGACGATGCCGGCCAGCTTTTCCGTCGGCCACGGCCGGTCGAGATTCTCTCGCATGAGGCCGGTCACGATGCGCACCCTGGGGTCCATGGCTCATGCGACTCCGGATCGGACCTTGCGCGGCGTCCCGGCGGTTGCAGGGGCCAAGGGCTGCGACCTTTCCCACACATGCTGGAACGCCAGGCTGAAGCTCAGCGCCAGCTCGGCGTTGCGGATGATCAGGATCCGCGTCTGGTCGGCCGGCATGATCATCGGCATCAGCACCACCTTGGAATCGAAGATCGCCATCTTGTGCGGCAGCACGCCGTCATAGATGCGTCCCTCTTCCCCGCCGCCGAGCCATTTGTGCAGATGCGGCTTCACCGCCGGATCGTCCACCGCCGCCTTCTCGTAGATCGAGCGCACGCGCACGCCGCGGTTCATCGCCTTGAGCTGCGGGGCGTTTTCGTTGCGGTTGAAGAAGGGCGGCTTGGTGAAGATGTCCATGCTCTCTTCGGCCTCGAGCTCGAGGCGCGTGAAGCGGTCGACGCCGGCGCGCGGATCGCGCAGCACTTGCACGAAGTCGTCGGCGCCGACCTCGTTGGTCTCCGTCGCCGCTTCCAAGGTCTCGGCCAGGTCCTGCGCCAGCGCCCGGCGTCGCAGCAGGGATTCCTCCTGGCGCGCGATGAGGGCGGGCAGGGCGGTCTGGGGCGACAGCGGCGAGAACCGGCCGCGATGGCCGGCGCTTTCCTCGATCAGGCCCTTGTCCGCCAGAGAGGAGAGAGCGGGATAGACGCTGGTGCGCGGGATGTCCGTCGCCGCGGCGATCGCGCTCGCGCCGAGCGGGCCGTTCCGCAACAGGGTCAGATAGATCCCGGCCTCGGCAGCGGAGAGCCCCAGCTGCTCGAGCCTCGTCCGCTCGGCGTAGTCCATTGTCGGATGTTGGCTGACGTGAGGATTGTTGTCAAGATTTGGACGACAACTTCACGTCAGTCCAGTTTTCGCATCGTCAGCAGCTTGGCGCCGAACAATGCGGCCCCTTCCTGCGTCGCGAAAAAGGCGTCCTGCGCCGCGGCATCGGCGGTGATGCGCACGTCGCCCGTGCCGCCGCTTTCGACCTCGCCTTTGATCTTGCCCGCGTGGATCGCGGCCGCGGTCGCCTTCTCGTCCAGAAGCGTCATGACCAGCCTGCCGTTCGCGATGCGATAGGCGAGCGCGATCTCGTGTTTGGCGTCCTCGTCGTCGACGGGCTTTCCGTCCTTCACCTGCTCGCGCACGCTCATATAGGTGCGGCCGCCGAGCTTGGCGGCGTGGACCGCGAAGGCTTCCCACTCACCGCCGCCGTCGGGGCCGCAAAGGATGGCGGTCATGCCGTCCTCGCCGTCTTTCAGGAAGACGATGATGCCGTCCTTGTCGCCCTCCTTGTTGCCCGAGTCTTCGTTGCCCGAGTCTTCGCCATGGCCTTTCCAGACGCCGAGCAGCGCCGGGTCGGGATGGTAGCCGACCGACTGGCCGATGGGCGCCTTGGTCTGGACCGGCAGGCAGGCCGCGGCGACGAGCGCGGCGAGCGCGAGCACCGAAAAACGAATGGCTTTCATGGCGATCCCCCGACAAACGATGCCGAAAGCCTCTGCTCCGATTCCGGCGGAAGCAGGGCGCTCTGACGCGTTTGAGTTGAGCGCCTCCGCCCCTATAGTCCCGGCCGTGACTGTTAGTCTTCGAAAATGACTCCCAAGAAGCGCCGACGTCTCGCCTTCGCCATCGCCCTGCTCGTCGCGGGCGCTGGCGGCGCTGCGCTCGTGGTCTATGCGCTTCAGGACAACGTTCTCTATTTCTACAGCCCCAGCGACGTCGCGGCGAAGCACATCCGCCCCGGCACCGCCTTCCGCATCGGCGGGCTGGTCGAGGGCAGGAGCGTGCGTCACGGCAAGGGTGCGGCGGTCAGCTTCGTCATCACCGACGGCAAGTCGCGCATGCCGGTGGCGTTCGCTGGCGTGCTGCCGGCGCTGTTTCGCGAGGGCCAGGGCGTGGTGGCGATGGGCCGCCTCGACGCCGCCGGCACCTTCGACGCCGACGAGGTGCTCGCCAAGCATGACGAGCGCTACATGCCGCCCGAGGTCGTCGACGCCCTGAAGCGTTCCGGCCGTTGGAAGGAAGGCCAATGACGGAAGTTGTCGACATGAAGGGTTTGGCGACGTGAAGGATCTGGCGACGTGAAGGGTTTGGCGACGTGACCGGCGAGATCGGCCAGCTGGCGCTGTGCCTCGCGCTGGCGCTGGCCATCGTGCAGGCGGGCGGCGGGCTGATGGGGCTGCGCTCCGCGAACGCCGCGCGCATCGCGACCAGCGCGGCGCTCGGCCAGTTCGTCTTCGTGGCGCTGTCCTTCGGGGCGCTGATGGCCGGCTTCGTCACGTCGGACTTCTCCATCGCCGACGTCGCCAACAATTCGCACACCTTGAAGCCGCTGATCTACAAGATCACCGGCGTCTGGGGAAACCATGAAGGCTCGATGCTTTTGTGGGTGCTGGTGCTGTCGGTCTATTCGGCCGCGATCGCGTTCCTCAAGCGCGGCGGCGAGCAGCTGACCGCGGCCGCGCTCGGCGTGCAGGGTTTGCTCGCGGCCGCGTTCATCCTTTTCATCCTGCTGACCTCGAACCCGTTCGCGCGGCTCGACCCGATGCCGTTCGAGGGCGCGGGCCTCAACCCGCTGCTGCAGGACCCGGGCTTGGCCTTCCATCCCCCGACGCTCTACACCGGCTATGTCGGGCTTTCGGCGACCTTCGCCTATGCCGCCGCGGCGATGCTCACCGGCGACATCGACCGCGCCTGGGCGCGTGCCGCGCGGCCGTTCATGCTGATCGCCTGGATCGCGCTGACGCTCGGCATCGCCGGCGGCTCGTGGTGGGCCTATTACGATCTCGGCTGGGGCGGCTTCTGGTTCTGGGACCCCGTCGAGAACGCGTCGCTGATGCCCTGGCTGGTGGCGACCGCGCTTCTGCACAGCGCGCTCGCGACCGAGCGCACCGGCGCGTTCCGGGTATGGACCCTGCTCTTGTCGATCATGGCCTTCTCGCTGTCCTTGATCGGCACCTTCCTGGTGCGCTCGGGCGTGATCACCTCGGTGCATGCCTTCGCCAGCGATCCCAAGCGCGGCGTGTTCATCCTGCTGATCCTCAGCGTCGCGATCCTCGGCGCGCTGACCCTGTTCGCCTGGCGCGCGTCGAAGCTCGAAAGCGGCAGCGCGTTCGCGCCCGTCAGCCGCGAGACGACGCTTCTGGTCAACAACATCTTCCTGGTCGGCGCGCTGGCGGTGGTGTTCCTCGGCACCGTCTATCCCATCGTGCTCGCGGCCTTCGGAATGAAGATCTCGGTCGGCGCGCCGTTCTTCGAGGTGTTCTTCGCGCCGATCTTCATCGCGCTGATGATCGTGCTGCCCTTCGGTCCCAGGCTGAACTGGCGGCGCGGCGATCTTAACGCGGCGTTCCGCACGCTGCTGCCCGCGCTGGGCTTCGCGGCGGCGACGGCCGTCGTCGTGCTGGCGGTCGCGTCGCCGCGCGCGCTGGTCGGCGCGGGTGCCTTCGCCGTCGCAGGATGGGTGATCGGCGCCAGCGCGGTCGATCTGGTCAAGCGTTTGCGCGAGCGCACCATCTCCGTCGCCGCGCTGGCGGCGATCCTGGCGCATGCCGGTCTCGGCATCACCTTGATGGGCGTCGCCGGGACGAATCTGTGGCGCGTCGAGTCGCTCGAAGTGCTTGCGCCCGGCGAAGTGATGACCATCGGCGGCTATGACCTCCGCTTCGACGGCGTGCGCGGGCTGGAAGGCCCGAACTACCGCGCCGCGCATGCCGATATCGACGTGCTCTCGGGCGACCGCGTGGTCGCGCATCTCAGCCCCGAGCGGCGCATGTATCCGGCCGAGGGCCAGGAGACGGTGCAGACCGCGATCCGCACCAACGGTTTCGAGGACCTCTATGTCGCGCTCGGCGACGACCGCGGCCAAGGCAAGTGGACCTTGCGCGCCTACGTCAATCCGCTCGCGCCGTTCATATGGCTCGGCGCGGGGCTGATGGCGCTGGGCGGGCTTGCGAGCCTGTGGAGCCGCGTGCGCGCGATGTTCTTCGCGCGCGAGGCGGCGGAGCCTGCGGCCGCATGAAGCGTCTTTTGCTCGCGCTGCTGTTCGCGTCGAGCGCGGCGCTCGCGGTGCCCGCGCCCGAGCTGCTTTCCGACCCGGCGCAGGAAGCGCGCGCGCGTGGCTTGCAGAAGGAGTTCCGCTGCCTGGTCTGCCAGGGCGAATCCATCGACGAGTCGAACGCGCCGCTCGCCGCCGACCTGCGCCGGCTGATCCGCGAGCACATCCGCAAGGGCGAGAGCGACGCGCAGATCAAGGACTACCTCGTCGCCCGCTACGGCGATTTCATCCTCATGGACCCGCCGTTCCAGGCCGATACGTATGTATTGTGGATAGGGCCGGTGGTGGTGCTGCTGCTCGCTGCCGGAGTCGGCGCGGTGGTCGTGCTGCGTGCGCGCAAGCGCAGCGGGGCGGAAACATGAAGCGCGCGATCTTCTTGTTGCTTGCGTGGGCGACCGCCGCGCGTTGCGACATCATCCCGATAGTGTTCTTCGAGCCCGGGAGCGCCGAGCTCGGACCGAAAGCGATCATGATGATCCGGGAGGCCGTCGTTGCCGCGCCTCGTGCCGAGCATGCAAACGTCACCGGCTATTGCGACCCCGACGAGCACGCGGTCGCGGGGCTTTGTCCCGCCCTGGCGCGGCGCCGGGCCGAAGCGGTGAGGGCAGTCCTCGTCGCGCGCGGCGTGACGGCAAGGATCAAGGTCAGGACCTCGAACGAATTATTGGATCCGTGCAATCCCGCGGGCAATCGGCGCGTCACGATCGATCTCTTCTAGCTGGGAAGCTCGCGAGCGAGTACACTCCTGGATGAATCGTCGTGCTGAGGCGGTTCCAGACCGCGAGGGCGGTGCCCCTCCCAAAAACTGCGGTTCAAATGGAGGTAGGCGGGGGCGCCTTCTTCCCCAAGATATAGAGACCCGTTTTCTCCCTGGGGGGAGGGGTCCTCGGAAAATCTCTAAAACGAAGACACGGTGTGGAATCCGGCTTGGCCGGATAACCTATTTGTAATGTTACGGAGAAGGTTGCGTAACCTGAGAGGCCTATGTGAGGGGCGGTCGAAGGCGCCGGCAGTGCGCGTCTCCGCCGCAGAATTCCAGGAGAATCGGTGATGTCGCGTCGGGATTGGGTCGAGTATGTCAAACGCAATTCGAAGATTACCGCGCTGGGCTCGGCGGCGTTGATCGTCGTGGTGGGCCTGGGCGCGTTCAGCCTGCTCCCGCAGTCGCATCTTTCGGCCCCCGCGCCCGAGCCGGTGCGCATGGTCGGCGGCCATGAGATCGACACCCACGCCGCCCCGCGTATGCTGGAAAACGGCGCGCCGTTCTCCTTTGCCGATCTGGTCGAGCGCGTCAGCCCCGCCGTCGTCACCATCACCGCGATCGAGCAGGAAAGCCCGCAGGATCAGCTGAGCCAGCTCGACGATCTGCCGGCGCCGTTCCGCGACCTCTTCCAGCAGTACAACCAGGGCCGCCAGCTGCAGCCGCGCAAGGCGGTGTCGATGGGCTCCGGCTTCATCATCGACAAGTCCGGCATCATCGTCACCAACAACCACGTCATCGACGGCGCCAAGAAGATCACCGTCAAGCTGCCCGACGGGCGCAGCCTCGACGCCAAGCTCGTCGGCGCCGACTCCGCCACCGACGTCGCGGTGCTGCGCGTGAAGAGCGACAAGACGCTGCCGACGGTCGAGTTCGGCGACGACCGCTCGCTTCGCGTCGGCGACTGGGTGGTGGCCGTGGGCAACCCGTTCGGCCTCTCCAACTCGGTGACCGCGGGCATCGTTTCCTCGATCGGCCGCGACATCGGCAACGGCCCATACACCGACTTCATCCAGATCGACGCGCCGATCAACCGCGGCAATTCCGGCGGCCCGACCTTCGATCTGCGCGGCCAGGTCGTGGGCATGAACTCGATGATCTTCTCGCCCTCGGGCGGCAGCGTCGGCATCGGCTTCGCCATTCCGGCCTCGACGATCCACGACGTCGTCGCCCAGCTCGAGGCGCATGGCCGCGTCGCGCGCGGCTGGCTCGGCGTCGAGATCCAGTCGATCACGCCCGAGATCGCCTCGTCGCTCGGCATGAACGAGCCCAAGGGCGCCATCATCGCCAGCGTCGTGCCCGACGGTCCGGCGGCGAAGGCCGGCCTGCACCAGGGCGACGTCGTGCTCGCCATCGACGGCAAGCCGGTCGAGGATTCGCGCGACCTGTCGCGCCGCGTCGCCTCGCTCACCGCCGGCTCCAGCGCCACCTTGACCGTCAACCGCGAAGGCAAGGTGCAGCAGATCACCGCCCGCATCGCGCCGCGCAAGGACGAGAAGGTCGCCTCCAACGCGCCGGCCGAGCAGGGCGCGACGCCCGGCGCGACCGCGCAGGCGATGGGCCTGAGCCTCACCCAGGTCACGCCCGAGGCGCGCCGCGTCTACAATCTCGACGACGGCACCAACGGCGTCCTCATCACCAAGGTCGATCCCGACAGCGACGCGGCCGACAAGGGCCTGCAGCCCGGCGACGTGGTGATGTCGGTGTCGAACAAGGAGGTTCGCACCCCGGGCGATATCCAGAAGAGCATCGACGACGCGCGCCATCTGGGCCGCAAGTCGGTGCTGCTGCTGGTGGCGACGGCGAACGGCTCGCGCTACGTCGCGGTCGACATCGCCAAGACGTGAGTTTGACGCGTACCGGGCGGCGCAGGGCGTAAGCCTCGCGCCGTCCGGCCCCCGCGCCGGTGGCGGCCCCTTCCCCCCCGTTGCCGCCGGCGCGGACCCATTAGCGGCTTCGATGGATGGAGAGGCACATGCGTATTCTGGTCATCGAAGACGATCTGGAAGCCCAGCGCTATCTGGTCAACGGCTTGAAGGAGGCGGGGCACGTCGTCGACGACGCCGCCGACGGCGAGACGGGGCTGACCTTGGCGCTGTCCCGGCCCTACGACGTCGCCATCGTCGACCGCATGCTGCCCAAGATGGACGGGCTCGACGTCGTCGCCGAGATGCGCGAGCACGGCAACGCGACGCCGGTGCTGTTCCTCTCCGCGCTCAGCGAGGTCGACGACCGCGTCAAGGGCCTGAAAGCCGGCGGCGACGACTACCTGACCAAGCCCTACGCCTTCGTCGAGCTGCTCGCGCGCATCGACGCGCTGATGCGGCGGCGCTCGCCGTCGTCGGTCAAGACGCGGCTCCAGGTCGGCGACCTCGAGCTCGACCTGCTCACCCGCGCGGCCAAGCGCAACGGCACGGCGATCGACCTTCAGCCGCGCGAGTTCCGCCTGCTCGAATATCTCATGCGCCATGCCGGCCAGGTCGTCACCCGCACCATGCTGCTCGAAAGCGTGTGGGAGTATCACTTCGATCCGCAGACCAACGTGATCGACGTGCACATCTCGCGCCTGCGCGCCAAGATCGACAAGGGGTTCGAGCTGCCGCTGCTGCACACGGTCCGCGGAGCCGGCTACATGATCCGTGCGCACGCTTAGCATCCTTCGCACCCAGGCGTTCCGTATCGTCATTGTCTATGTCGCGGTCTTCGCGCTCTCGGTGAGCGCGCTGCTCGCCTTCACCTATTGGAACACCGAGCGCGCGCTCGACGCGCAGACCGACCAGATCATCTCGGCCGAGATCGCGGGGCTCTCGGAGCAGTACCAGCAGCTCGGCATCCGCGGCCTCGCCGACGTGGTGATGAGCCGCTCGGCGCATGGCGGGCCGGGGCTTTACCTGCTGCTCGACCGCCGCAAGCAGTACATCGCCGGCAATCTCGACGGCATGCCGCAGAACATGAGCCGCCAGGGCGTCGAGGTCGAGTTCGACTATCAGCGCCGCATCGAAGGCTCGCTTCAGAACCGCCGCGCGCGCGGGCGCAGGTTCCAGCTGATGGGCGGCTTCGAGTTGCTCGTGGCGCAGGACGTGCACGAGCGTTACCTGACCGAGAAGCTGTTCTCGACCGACCTGCCCTGGACGGTGGGATTGATGCTGCTTCTGGGTCTGGTCGGCGGCGGGCTGATGAGCCGAAACATGCTCAGGCGCCTGGACCAGATCAACCGCACCGCGGGCGAGATCGTCGCCGGCGACTTCTCGCGCCGCGTGCCGGTGACCAACGCCCATGACGAATTCGACACTCTGGCGGAAAGCCTGAACCGCATGCTCGACCGCATCGGACGGCTGATGGCGGGCGTGCGCGAGGTGACGGATTCGGTGGCGCACGACCTGCGCACGCCGCTGACGCGGCTGCGCAACCGGCTCGACGACATCCTGCGCCACAGCGACCCGGCCGACGACCGCACCGCCGAGATCGAATCGGCGATGCGCGAGACCGACCAGATCATCGGCACCTTCAACGCGCTGCTGCTGATCGCCGAGGCCGATTCCGGCGTGATGCGCGGCGCGATGACGAGCATCGACCTGGTGCCCATCGTCGGCGACATGGCCGAGCTCTATGCCCCGCTCGCCGAGGAGAACCAGGTCACGCTGGAGATCAAGCCGGCCGGCGAGACCGTGATCGAGGGCAACCGCAGCCTGATCAGCCAGGCGCTCGCCAACCTGATCGACAACGCCATCAAATACACGCCCGTCGGCGGCCATATCAGCGTGTGGACGACGATGACCCCGAACGGCGCCGAGCTCACCGTCGCCGACACCGGCCCGGGCATTCCCGCCGACCAGCGCGCGCATGTGCTGGAGCGGTTCGTGCGGCTCGAGACCAGCCGCAACTCGCCGGGCACGGGATTGGGCCTGTCGCTGGTCGCCGCGGTGGCGCGGCTGCACGGCGCCAAGCTGCTGCTCGACGACAATCATCCGGGCCTGAAAGCCACGATCCGCTTTCCGCGCCGCGTCCCGCGCCAGGCGGCTCGGCGATGACGGGTTCCGGGTCTCGACCGTTCGATTTCCCGCACCTCTCGGTTCGGCGATAATCCTTCCATGGATTCGCTTCCCCGCCCCTTCGATCCCGCGCGCGCCCGGCGCACGTTCGAATCGCTCGAAGGCGTCGCGGCGACACCCGTGCTCGAAGCCGCGTTCGGCAATGCGCCGTTCCTGGCGAGGCTCGCGCTGCGCGAGCCGGACGTGCCCGCCGCCGATCCCGAAGCGGTCGTCGCCGAGGCCAAGGCGCTGGCGCTCTCGGCCGCCGAGGCCGGCGACGAGGCGGACGCCATGTCGCGCCTGCGCCGGGCCAAGCGCCGCGCCGCGCTCGCCATCGCGCTCGCCGATATCGCAGGAACCTGGGACGTCGACACGGTGACGCGGCGCTTGAGCGAGTTCGCCGATGCGGCGGTGAAAGGCAGCCTGCGCTTCCTGCTGCGCGCCGCGGCCGAGCGCGCCGCAATGCCCGAACGCGACGGCGCTCTGCTCGAGGACACGACCGGCCTCGTCGTGCTGGCGATGGGGAAATACGGCGCCTTCGAGCTCAACTATTCCAGCGACATCGATCTCGTCGTGTTCTACGACGCCGAGCGTTTCCCGTTCCGCAAGCGCGACGACGCGCGCGGCGCCGCGGTGGACATTGTCAAGGGCCTGGTCAAGCTGCTCGGCGAGCAGACCGCCGACGGCTATGTCTTCCGCGTCGACCTGCGGCTGCGCCCCGACGCGGGCGCCACCCAGGTCGCGATCTCGACCGCCGCGGCCGAGGCCTATTACGAGGCGATGGGCCAGAACTGGGAGCGTGCCGCGATGATCAAGACGCGGGCCTGCGCCGGCGATCCCGACACCGGCGCTCGTTTCCTGAAAGCCATCGAGCCTTTCGTGTGGCGGCGCAACCTCGATTACGCCGCCATCGAGGACATCCATTCCATCAAGCGCCAGATCCACGCGCATGAAGGCCACGGCCGCGTCGCGGTCGCCGGCCACAACGTCAAGCTCGGCCGCGGCGGCATCCGCGAGATCGAGTTCTTCGCCCAGACGCAGCAGCTCATCCTGGGCGGCCGCAAGCCGCGCCTGCGCGCGCGTGCCACGCTCGACGCGCTGCGGGCGCTCGCCGCCGAGGGCCTCATCACGGCCGCGGCGCTGGACGAGCTGGCCGAGGCCTATCGTTACCTGCGCAAGCTCGAGCACCGGCTGCAGATGATCGAGGACCAGCAGACGCACACGCTGCCCAAGTCGCGCGAGGAGCTCGACCACGTCGCCTGCTTCATGGGGCACGAGGATTTCGAGAGCTTCGGGCTGGAGCTGACGCACCGGCTCGAGACCGTGCAGGATCACTACGTGCGCCTGTTCGAGCGCGAGGCGCCGCTCGCGGGCGCGCAAGGCAGCCTCGTCTTCACCGGCGTCGAGGACGATCCCGAGACGCTCTCGACGCTCGGCCAGATGGGCTTCCGCGACGCCCATCACGTCGCCAGTGCGATCCGCGGCTGGCACCACGGCCGCATCCGCGCCACGCGCAGCGCCCGCGCGCGCGAGCTGCTCACCAAGCTGGTGCCGGCGCTGCTCGACGCGCTCGCCGCCAGCGCCGACCCCGACGCGGCTTTCATGCAGTTCGATCGCTTCCTGTCGAACCTGCCCGCGGGCGTGCAGCTGTTCTCGCTGTTCCTGGCGCGGCCGGAGCTTTTGAAGCTCGTCGCCGAGATCGCGGGCTCGGCGCCGAGGCTCGCCGCGCATCTTGCACAACGGCCGGCGACCCTGGACGCCCTGTTGGATGCGGACTTCCTGTCGCGACTGCCGGGGCGCGCGGCGCTCGACGCGATGCTGCGCGAACAGCTCGCGCATGCATCCGACTACGAAGCCAAGCTCGACGCCGCGCGCCGTTTCGCGAGCGAGCAGATCTTCCGCGTCGGCGTGCAGATCATCCAGGGCCGCGCCGGCGCGAGCGAGGCGGGCCCGGCGCTTGCCGATGTCGCCGAATGCGTGGTGACGGGATTGCTCGAGGCCGTCGAGACGGAAGTGGGCAGGCGCATCCCGGGCGGGCGCTTCGCCGTCATCGCGATGGGCAAGCTCGGCGGCCGCGAGATGACCGCGGCCTCGGATCTCGACCTCATCTTCGTCTACGACGCGCCGGATCTCGAGGCGGCGGTGCTGCATTACGCGCGCCTGGCGCAGCGGTTGATCGTGGCGCTGACCGCGCTGACGGCTGCGGGCGGCTTGTACGAGGTCGACATGCGCCTGCGCCCCACGGGCAACAAGGGGCCGGTCGCGGTGAGCCTGGAATCCTTCCGCCGCTATCACGAGAGCGAGGCCTGGACCTGGGAGCGGCTGGCGCTCACCCGCGCGCGCGCCGTCGCGGGGGCGGGCGACCTTTGCGCCGAGGTCGAGGCGGTGATCCGCGCCACGCTCACGCGCAAGTCCGACGAAGCCAAGCTGACCGCCAACCCGCGCTACATGCGCGAGAAATTGGCCGCGCAGTTTCCCGGCAAGAACCGCTGGGATCTGAAGTTCGCGCCCGGCGGCCTGGTCGACATCGAGTTCATCGCCCAGACCTTGCAGCTCAAGACCGGCGTGCTCGACACCGCCACGATCGGCGCGCTTCGGAAGCTGGGCGGCCATGAGCCGCTGATCGAGGCTTGCGCCTTCCAGCAGGCGCTGACGCAGGTGCTGCGCATCGCCGTCGACGGCACGCTCGATCCCGCCCAGGCGACGCCGGGGCTGAAGGCGCTGCTCGCGCGCGCCGGCGGCGCGAGCGATTTCACCGCGCTCGAAGCGCGCCTCGTGGAACATCAGGCACGCGTGCGCGAGGCGTTTGATTCGGTGTTCAATCCCTAGGCAGCACGACGAACGTGTCGTCGGCCCAGGACAAATGCACCGCATCGCCGGGCTTGTGGTGCTCGCGCGCGCGATCCTGGTTCTGCTGCGCCACCGCTACGGGCTCGGCGATGCCGTCGACCCGGACCTGGATGTGGTTGCGCTCGCCCAGATAGGCCTGTGCGGCGATGGTGCCGGCGACGCCCTGTCCGGCGAGCACCAGCTTCTCGGGCCGGATGGCGATCAGCACCTTCGTGCCTTTGGGTTCGGTGGTCGCGGCGCGCACCTGGCCGAGCGGTCCGGCATCGAGCAGGTTTGCGTCCGCGACGGTGGCGTCGAAGAAGTTCATGGTGCCGATGAAGTCGGCGACCTCGCGGCAGTTGGGCTGCTCATAGAGCGTGCGCGGCGCGGCGATCTGCAGCACCTTGCCGGCCGACATCACCGCGATGCGGTCGGACATCGACAGCGCCTCTTCCTGGTCGTGGGTGACGAAGACGAAGGTGATGCCGACGGACTTCTGAAGCTGGCGCAGCTCGATCTGCATCGACTCGCGAAGCCGCTTGTCGAGCGCGCCGAGCGGCTCGTCCAGCAGCAGAACCTTGGGCCGCATGATCAGCGCGCGGGCGAGCGCCACGCGCTGGCGCTGGCCGCCCGAGAGCTGGTCGCCGCGGCGCTTGCCGAAGCCTTCGAGCTTGATCATGCCGAGCGCCTCGGCGACGCGGCGCTCGAGCTCGCCCCTTTCGAGGCGTGCTTTGCGCAGGCCGTAGGCGATGTTGTCGAACACGTTCAAGTGCGGAAAGATCGCATAGGACTGGAACACCATGTTCGACGGCCGCTTGTGCGGCGGCAAATCCGTGATGTCGTTGCCGTCGACCAGGATGTCGCCTTCGGTGGGATATTCGAAGCCCGCGATCATCCGCAGCAGAGTGGTCTTGCCGCAGCCCGACGGCCCAAGCAGCGAGAAGAACTCGCCGCGCGCGATGCCGAAATCGGCGTCGTCGACCGCGACCGTGTCGGCGAAGCGCTTGGTGATGTGACTGATGCGGATGAAGTCGTCCAAGCGTGTCTCCTTCAGGCGCCAATCACGGTGCGGCCGCGCTGGCCCCAGCTTCGGATCGATTCCGCCACCACCACCAGCACGCAGGAAGCGAGCAGGATCATCGCGCCTAGCGCCAGCACGATCGGCAGCTTGAAGGGGAAGCGCAGCTGCGCCCAGATGTAGATCGGCAAGGTCACCTGCGTGCCGGCGAGGAAATACGCGATCAGGAAGTCGTCGAACGACACCATGAAGGTGAGCAGCAAGGCGGAGACGATGCCGGGCAGCACCAGCGGAAAGGTCACGCGCCAGAAGGTCATCCAGCCGTTCTCGCCCAGGTCGAGCGAGGCTTCCTCGAGGCTCTTGTCGAAGCCCTCCATGCGCGACATCAGGACCGTGATCGCGAAGGGCACGCAGACGGTGATGTGGCCGACGACGACGGTGGCGAGCGACAGCGGAATCGCGGCGAAATTGAGCAGGATCAGAAGCGAGATGCCGAGCACGATCTCGGGAATGAACAGCGGCAGGTTGACGAAGCCGATCAGCGCGGCCTTGCCCGGCACGGGATAGCGCGTCAGCGCCTTGGCCGCGGGCAATCCCAGCATGGTCGAGATGATCGCGGCCGCGGCGCCGACTTTCAGGCTGTTCATCAGCGCGTGCTGGACCTCGGCATCGGCGAACATCTGCGCGTACCAGCGCGTCGTGAAGCCCGACAGCGGGAACGAGATGAACATCGAGTTGTTGAACGAGAACAGCGGCAGGAACATCACCGGCAGGTAGAGGAACGCCAGATAGAAGACCGCATAGGCGAACAGGCCCCAGCCTTTCTTCTTGCCGCGCCGCTTAGCCATTGACCGATGCCCCGCGCACGCTCATTTCGACCTCGCCACGGCGAGACGGATCGCCTGCACCGACACCAGCGTGATGATGGCTACCATCGCCATGCTGGCCATGGCGAGCGCGGCACCGAGAGGCCAGTTGCCGATCTTGTCGAACATGACCTCGATGACGTTGGCGATCATCACGCCCTTGGGTCCGCCGACCAGCGACGGCGTGACGTAGTCGCCCGTGGTCGGCACGAAGATCAGCACGGCGGCGCCCAGGACGCCCGGCAGCGACAAGGGCAGGGTGATGCGCAGGAACCGCCTGACCGCGTTGTCGCCGAGATCCGCCGCCGCCTCCAGCAGCGAGCGGTCGATCTTCTCGAGCGAGACATAGATGGGCAGGATCGCGAACGCCGCCCAGGCATGCGCGAGCGTCACCACCACCGCGGTCGGATTGTAGAGCAGGAACTGCAACGGCTCGTGGATGAGGCCGAGCTTCATCAGCCCGGAATTGATCACCCCGTTGTAGCCCAGGATCACCTTCCAGGCGAAGACGCGCAGGAGATAGGACGTCCAGAACGGGATGGTCAGCAGGATCAGCCAGATGAACTTGGACTTCTCGACCTTGAAGGCGACGAAATAAGCCATGGGATAGGCCAGCACCACCGTCACCAGGGTGACGATCGAGGAGATCGCGAGCGAGCGGTAGAACAGCGAGCGATAGCTCACCCGCCCGAAGGCATGGGTGTACTGGTCGAGCGTGAAGCTGGTGTCGAGGGTCAGCCCGTATTGCGACCAGAAGCTATAGAGCGCGAGCAGCACGAGGGGGGCCGCCAGCGCCGTCCCCATCACGACCATGGTCGGGGTCAGAAGCGCCACGCCGCGCGCGGGCTCGGAGCGGCGCAGGAACGCCGTGATGGTCTCGTCGTCCGTGGCCTTCGCCATTCCACCCCCGTCTCGCTCCAAGCTTAGGGGCAAAGATTGCGGGGGGAAAGCTATGGTCCGGTCTTGTACTGACCCAGGCTCGTGTCCAGGAACTTGTTGTTGGCCTCGCGAATCGCCGCCGCCGCCTCGTCGTAGAGGAAGGGCAGGAACACGTAGCGCCGGCCCTTGGTCACCAAGGCGGCGCGATGCAGCAGCGAGCAGGAGAACACCACCGCGGCCCCGGCCTGCGGCCTGAAGGTCCTGGGGCCGTATTCGGGGAAGTTCAGCTCGCCGCCTTCGTAGTCGTCGTTCAGGTTCAGCGACACGGCGAAGCGGCGATGCGCCGTGCCCTTGGTGGTGTTGTCGCGATGGGCGTTGAAATGGCCGTCCTCGTCGGCCGCATAGCAGGCGACGATGAAGCGTTCCATGCGGGTGACGTTGAACTGGAAGGCTCGCGCGATCTCGGGCACCACGCGGCGCAGGATGCGCGCCTTGGTCTCGTCGACGATCTTCTGGTCCTCGATGCTGTAGTCGCGGCGGCGCTTGTGCAGCGGGTCCTGGACCAGCGTGGTCTTGCCGCCGATCTCGCGCATGAAGCCGCTCTCGGTGCCGCCGTTCTTCTGATAAAGCTGGATAAGCTGGGTGCAGAATTGAGGCTCGAAGACGTTGGGCAGCAGCAGCACCGGCGCCTGCATCTCCACGCCGGAGGAGCGCTCGGGCGGCGGCAGCCCTTCGAGATAGGCGAACACCGTTTCGCGCTCGGCGCCGCCGGCCTCGAACGGGAACACCTTCAGCACCCGAAGCCACGGATCGAGCACCATCCAGAACCGCCGCGCCGGCACGTTCTTGTCCTTGGGGTCGAAGTCGCGGGGCAGGGCGCCATAGGCGCGGCTGATGGTCCCGTCATAGTCCCGGAACACCGCCTGTTCCGGCCTCAGCCGCGCATGGGCATCGTCGCCCCGATCGAGGGAGACGCCGAAAAAGGCGCAGCGCGTGCCGTCGAACAGGGCGCGGCGCTGCCAGGCGGCCTCGAGCGCCGCTTCGCCTACGGGATCGGCCGCGGTGGCGTGGAAGCACAGAACGGTATAGCGCCCGGCGGTCTTGTGGAACGGATAGGCCTCGCCGCCGCCCACGCTCTGCGAGAACATCGGGGCAGGGTCGCCGGGCGTGAGGTTCAGATAGATCCTGGCCGATTCCTTCGCCGCGCTCATGAGGAAAAGAGCTCCTTCCGGCGCCTGAGAGTCAACGGCCACGCCGTGTGGATTCTGGGGGACGAGACCCGGCGGGAACCCTCCCGCCGGGCTTTGCTTTTGCGCCCCGGCTCGCTAAGAAGGCGCGCCAAAACCGCGCAGGTCCCTGATCTCTCGACGTTTTTTTCGGGCTGGCCTATGATACTGCGCCGGGCGATGTTGGAAGAGGGTGCTTCCAGGAAGCCGGCGGTCCACCGCTTTAGGTAGGGCCGGGGCATGTCGGGCTGGCTGGGCTGTCGGAGTTGAACGTTCGGTGATGCGGGGCATCTTTCGCGCCTTGACGCTGGTTCTCGCGGGGCTTGCGCTGATCGCGCCCGCGCGCGCCGAACGCTTCACGCTGGCCGACGCGCTGGCGCTGGCCTACACGTCCAATCCCGAGCTCGAGGCGCAACGCGCCAAGGTCCGCGCCGCCGATGACGCCGTGGCCGAGGCCCGCGGCAACTGGCGGCCCAGCGCCAGCGTCAGCGGCACCTATGGCTGGAACCGCATCGAAGACCCCGTCATCCACAACAACCAGTCCTACATGCCCGTCACCGGCCGGGCCGTGGCGAGCCAGCCGGTGGTCACCGGCGGCCAGGCCCATGCCCAGGTGCAGCGTGCCGTCGCGCTGGTGCGCGCCGCCCGCGCCGACCTGCTCAGCGCCGAGCAGCAGATCCTGCTCGCCACCGCCACCGCCTATATGGACGTGGTGCGCGACGCCCAGGCGCTGCGCATCCACCAGAGCGACGTCAACACGCTGGTCAAGCAGCGCGACGCCACCAAGGCGCAACTCGACGCCGGCGCGGCCACCAAGACCGATTTGAACGAGGTCGAGGTCCGCATCGCCCAAGCGCAGGCCGACCTCGCCGCCGCGCGCGCCCAGCTCGCCCAGAGCCGCAACACCTTCGAGCGCGTCGTCGGCCGGCCGGCCGAGACCCTGGAAGAGATTCCCCCCATGCCCCGGCTGCCGGGCACCCAGGACCAGGCGATCGCCATCGCCATCAAGCTTGCGCCGCGCATCCAGTCCGCACAGGCCAACGACAAGGCGGCGCAATACGGCATCGACAACGCGGTCGGCGCGCTGCTTCCGCATGCCAGCTTGGTGGCCGAGTACGATTACAACGCCTTCACCTTCAATTTCGGCAGGCACGAGAAGGTGGATTCGCTGTCGGTGCTGGGCCAGCTCCAGATCCCGATCTATCAGGGCGGCGCCGAAGACGCGCGCATCCGCGAGGCCAAGGAGCAGCGCACCCAGACGCGGCTGGGCATCTACGATGCCGACCAGGCGACGCGCCAGCAGGTCAAGGATGCCTGGGCGAGCTTCTACGGCTCCCAGGAGGCGGTCGGATTCAACGTCACGCGGGTCAGCGCCAGCGAAGCGGCGCTGAACGGGGTCATCCAGCAGCAGCACCAGGGCGAGCGCTCCATCCTGGACATCCTCAACGCCGAGCAGGAGCGGCTGGCGGCCCAGGTGGCGCTGTCGAGTTCGCGTCATGATATGATCGTGTCGTCGTACCAGCTTAAATCGGCCGTAGGGGATTTGACCGCAAAATCCCTCGGCTTGAAGGTGAAGCTCTACGATCCGAACGAGCACTACAAGCGCATGTCGGCGGCATGGTTGGACTTTGGAGACGATCCGGACGAGTGACGTGAGCAGCCCAGGAAGAAACCCCCTCGCGCCCAGCCGTCCGCGTCCGCTCTACGACGCGCTGATGGCCAACCGCCGCCTGCTCGGCATGGCTTTCGCCTTCAGCGCGGCGATGAGCGTGCTCGCGCTCACCACCTCGTTCTACATGCTGCAGGTCTACGACCGCGTGCTGACCAGCCGCAGCACCGATACGCTGTTCCTGTTGACCGTCATCGCGGTGGGCGCGCTGGCCGTGTTCGGCTGGCTGGACTCGCTGCGCTTGAGGCTCATGCAGCGCGTGGCGATGCGCACCGCCGAGACGCTGGGCGAGCGCGTGCTGCGCGCGATGGTGGCGACGACGGCGATCACCGGCGGCACCGCGATCCGCAACGGCCTGCGCGACCTGGAAACGGTCAAGAACTTCATCGGCAGCCCGGCGGTGAACGTGGTGATGGACGCGCCGTTCATGATCGTCTTCTTCGCGGTGCTGCTGGCGCTGCATTGGGTGATGCTGGCCATCGTCGTGGTCGGCGGCGCCATCCTGATCGTGCTCGCCTATCTGGGACAGAAGCTCACCAACGCCACGCTGATCCAGTCGATCGACGCGCAGACGCGCACCCACGCCTTCGCCGAGGACGGCTTGCGCAACGCCGACGTGCTCGAAGGCATGGGCATGTCGCAGACCTTCGTCGAGCGCTGGCACGGCCAATGGATCGGCTCGATGCGCTCGAGCACGGTCTCGGCCGACCGCGATTCCAAGCTGACATCGACGTCGCGCACCGTGCGCCTGCTGATCCAAATCGCGCTGCTCGGCGCCGGCGCGCTGCTGATCCTCGACCTCCAGGCCACCGGCGGCATCATGATCGCGGCCTCGATCATCGGCGCGCGCGCGCTGGCTCCCATCGAATCGGGCGTGGCGACCTATAAGAGCTTCCTCGCCGCGCGGCTGGCCTGGAACCGGCTCGAGGAAATCCTCAACGGCGCGCCGAAGCGCGACGAGGGCATGGCACTGCCCGCGCCCACCGGCAAGCTCAGCGCGGTACGCGTCGGCTACGCCAATCCCCAGACGCGCAAGCCGATCCTGAACGGCCTCAGCTTCGATCTCGCGGCCGGCGAATCGCTCGGCGTGATCGGGCCCTCGGCCTCGGGCAAATCGACCCTGGTGCGCCTGCTCGTCGGCGCCTGGCCCTGCACGGCCGGCAACGTGCGGCTCGACGGCGCCGACATCTACACTTGGCCGCGGGTGGAGCTCAGCCACTATGTCGGCTACTTGCCGCAGGACGTCGAGCTCTTCGCCGGCACCATCCGCGAGAACATCGCGCGCATGAATCAGGGCGATCCCGAGCTCGTCGTGCGCGCCGCCAAGCGCGCCGGCGCCCACGACATGATCCTGCAGCTGCCCAAGGGCTACGACACCGACATCGGCGGGCGCGGCATGCGCCTGTCGGGCGGCCAGGCGCAGCGCATCGGCATCGCGCGCGCTCTCTATGGCGATCCCAAGCTCGTGGTTCTCGACGAGCCCAACTCCAACCTGGACAGCATGGGCGAGGAAGCGCTGCTCTATGCCATCAACGGCCTCAAGAAGGACGGCGTCACCGTGATCATCGTGGCTCACCGCCCCTCGATCCTGGCGGGCGTGGACAAGATCCTGGCGCTGAAGGCCGACGGCTCGCTCGAGACCTACGGTCCGCGCGCCGAAGTGTTCAAGCAGTTCACGCGGCCCCTGCCGCCGGCAACGGCGGCGCAGGCGGCACAAGCAGGCCAGCCGCAGGCCGCCCAGCCCGCGCCGCCGCCGCAGCAGCCGCATACCGGCAAGGTCGTGCCGCTGCCCGTGTCGCCGCCCGACCACGGTTCCAAGTCATGACCGGCGAGGCCCAGATCGCGACCAAACCGCCCGGCGCGCTTGCGCGGCTGTGGCAGCGCGCGGCCGGCTTCGCGTTTCCGGAAGACGACAACACCGATCCCGGCGTCGATTTCCTGAATGCGGCGGGGCTGGTGCGCACCGGCGCCATCGTGGTGGGCGTCTTCGTGCTGGGGTTCCTGGGCTGGGCGGCGCTGGCGCCGCTCGACAGCGCCATCGTCGCCCAAGGCATCATCGTGGTGGAGACCCACCGCAAGACGATCCAGCATCTCGAAGGCGGGATCGTGCGCACGATCTACGTCAAGGAAGGCCAGGTCGTGCACAGCGGCCAGCCGCTGATCCAGCTCGACGACACCGAGGCCAAGGCGAGCCTCGACCTGCTGCGCGGCCAAGCCGATGCCCTGGCGGCGGAGGAGGCGCGGCTCGAGGCCGAGCGCGACGGCGCCGACCATGTCGATTTCCCGAAGGACCTGCTCCAGCGCAGGGACGACCCCAAGGTCGTCGAGGCCTTGCGCGGCGAGCAGAACACCTTCGACACCCACCGCGCCACGCTCGCCAAGCAGCAGGCGATCTACAACCAGCGCATCAACGAGAACAAGCGCATCGTGGCGGGCCTGCTCAGCCAGCAGACCTCGGTGCAGCAGCAGAGCGACCTGATCGCGCAGGAATCCCAGAGCGTCGAACAGCTCTACAACAAGGGCCTGTCGACCCTGCCGCGCCTGCTTCAATTGAAGCGCCAGGCGGCCGACCTGACCGGCCAGAACGGCCAGGTCAGCGAGAAGATCGCCCAGGTCAATCTGGATTCCGGCGAGGACGAGCTGCAGATCGTCAATCTGCGCAACCAGTTCATGAACGACGTGGTCAAGGACCTGCGCGACGTGCAGACCAAGCGCTTCGAGACCATGGACCGGCTGCACGCCGCCAAGGACGTCTTCACGCGGCTGCGCATCTCCGCACCCGTCACCGGCAAGGTGGTGAGCCTGGCCGTGCACAGCCGTGGCGCGGTGATCCGCCCCGGCGACGCGGTGATGGAGGTCGTGCCGATCGAGGACCAGCTCGACGTCGAGGCGCATGTGCGGCCCGAGGACGCCGACAACGTCCATATCGGCATGTCGGCCAAGGTCAATCTCGGCGCCTACAACCAGCGCCGCCTGCCGATGATCACCGGCACGGTCACCAACGTCTCGGCCGACCGCCTCGTCGACCAGCACACCAACCAGGCCTATTTCTCGGTGATCGTCACGGTCGACCGCGATCAGCTCAAGGACTATCCGGACGTCAAGCTGATCCCCGGCATGCCGGTCGACGTCTCGCTCAACACCGGCCAGCGCACGGCGCTGGAATATTTCGTCGAGCCCATCACGAGCGTGTTCCGCCGCGGCATGCGCGAGCGCTAGGAGTTACGAATGTCGAAAGCAAGGTCTTTGGGATGGATGCCGGGCGCCGCGCTGCCCGTCGTGGCGGCGATGTCGGTGGCGGCCGCGATGTCCGCGGCGGCGATGCCCGCGCGCGCGGGCGATTTGAGCGGGTTGGTGGTCGGCGACTTCGCCTATACGCGCGTGCCGCAGGTCAAGCCGCAGGCGCTGCCCAACATCGACACCGACCAGTACACCTTCAAGGTCAAGGGCCTCTACACCTTCGACGACCCGGGTTTCGGCGTGCAGCTGGAGGGCCAGGACAACTTCTATTTCGGCAAGAAGTTCGAGCTCGCCCATCTATGGTCGGCGGGCGGCAGCATCTTCTTCCGCGACAACAAGGGAACGATCGGCGCCTCGTTCTCCTATGCCTCGGTCGACGCGCCCGCGCCGCCGCTTTTCGCCGGCAAGGACTCGGTCGAGAGCTACGGCGCTTTCGGCGAGTATTACGTGCTGAAAAGCCTGACCCTTCAGGCCAAGGTCGGCGGCACGACCGGCGCGGTCGGCGAGGCCAGCGTCTATGGCGGTGTCGGTCTCGTCTGGTACGACAGCCCCGATTTCGCGGTGCATACCGAGCTCAACTTCACCTCTTACACCAGCGCCAACAACTGGACGAACGTGAAGGCCTGGGGCGAGTATCTTCCGTTCAACTCGATCCCGGTGAGCCTTTATATGGGCTACGACTTCGTGAACATCTCGGGCCTGGGCTACACGCGGATGAGCACGTTCCTGGGCGGCCTCAAGTTCCATTTCGGCGAGGGCTATACATTGCGCGACTATCAGCGCACCGGCCCGCTGGAATGGACGGCGAATTCCGAACCCGGCGCGAACCTGAAGTTCTAAGCCTCAAGGCTTGGGATGCGGCGTGTCGGGCGCAGGCCCCGGCGCATCGGACTGGCGCGCTTTCGGCAAGCCGCCATAGAGCCCGTCGCGATTGCGGTCGAAGTCGCTCTTGGGCGTTTGCTTGCCGCGCGCGGCATCGATAAGGGGCGTCTCGTCGTCGAGCGGCGATTTCTGCTTTTTGTCGTGCTTCGTATTGGCGGTCATAAGATACCTCGCTTGGACGGTAACTCTCAGACCGCTCGTCCGTTTCCCTTCCATGGCAACGAAAATCCTCGCCTTCTGCGGCAGCCTGCGCAAAGGCTCGTACAACCGCATGGCGCTCAACGCGGCGAAGGCGCTCGCGCCCGACGGTGTCGAGATCGAAAGCTTCGACGAGCTCGGCGACGTGCCGCCCTATAACGAGGACGTCCGCGAGGCGGGCTTCCCGCCCGTCATCGAAACCTTGCGCGAGCAGGTGCGCGCGGCCGACGCGCTTGTGTTCGGGACGCCGGAATACAACTACTCCGTCCCGGGCGTGCTCAAGAACGCCATCGACTGGGTATCGCGCCCGCCCGACCAGCCCTTCAAGGGCAAGCCCTGCGCGGTGATGGGCGCCTCGATCTCGATGCTGGGCGGCGCGCGGGCGCAATACCATCTGCGCCAGAGCATGGTCTTCCTCGACATGCATCCCGTGAACCAGCCGGAGGTGATGATCGCCGCCGCGAAAGAGAAGTTCGACGCCGACGGCAAGCTCACCGACGAGACCTCGAAGAAGCTGATCCGCCAGCTCGTCGAAAACCTCGTCGCCTGGACGAAGCGCCTTGGCTGAGCGGCTCGAAGGCTCCTGCCGCTGCGGCGCGGTCAGGTTCGCCGTCGAGAGCCACACGCCATATCCCTATCAGCTCTGCTATTGCTCGATTTGCCGCAAGACCGCGGGCGGCGGCGGGTTCGCGATCAACCTGATGGGCGACGCCGCGACGCTGGAGGTGCGCGGCCGCGACGCGCTCGAGATCTATCGCGCCGAGATCGCGGACGGCGAGGGCCATTGCCGCACCGGCAGCGGCGAGCGCAATTTCTGCGGCCGCTGCGCCAGCGCGCTATGGCTCTTCGACCCGCACTGGCCGGAGCTCGTGCATCCCTTCGCCTCGGCCATCGACACGCCGCTGCCCAAGCCGCCGTCGAAGGTGCACCTGATGCTGCGCTTCAAGGCGCCGTGGGTGGTGCCCGAGATCGGCCCGGACGACGAGATGGCCCAGGACTATCCCAAGCTGTCGATCGAGGAGTGGCACCGGGCCCGCGGCCTCTGGATCGACTAGCACTCCGGGAATCGATCAGCACTCCAGCCAGTGCAGGCTGAACAAGCCCTGCGCGTCGCTCCACACCTGACGCGGCGCGAAGCCTGCCTGACGCGCCAGCCTTCGGAAGCCCTCGACCGTGTATTTGTACGAGTTCTCGGTATGCACGGTCTCGCCTTGCACGAAATAAAAGCCGCGCCCCAGCACGCGCACGTGCTGGTCCTTCAGGCTCATCAGATGCATCTCGATGCGCTGCTCGTGCGGATTGTAGAAGGCGTAGTGCGCGAAGGCGTCGAGGTCGAAGCCGGCGTCCAGCTCACGGTTGGCGCGCACCAGCAGGTTCTTGTTGAACGCCGCGGTGACGCCGGCCGCGTCGTTGTATGCCGCGTGCAGCACCCGCGGGTCCTTCACCAGGTCGACGCCGATCAGCATGCCGCCGCCCTTCAGCACCGCCGCCGCCTTGCGCAGGAACGCCAGCGCCTCGGCGCCGTCCATGTTGCCGATGGTCGAGCCCGGGAAGAAGCCGACGCGCCGCGCCTCCGACAGGCATTGCGGCAGCGCCAAGGGCTTGGTGAAGTCGGCGACGAGCGGCAGCACGTTCAATCCGGGCCGCGCCTTTTCCAGCTTCGCCGCCATGGCGCGCAGATAGTCGCCCGAGATGTCGATCGGCACATAGGCGCGCGGACGCTCCAGCGCGTCGAGCAGCAGCTCTACCTTGGTCAGCGCGCCGGCGCCGAACTCGATCAGGGCGATCTCGCGGCCCATCGTCCGCGCCATCTCGGGCGCGTGGTCGCGGAACAGCGCGATCTCGGTGCGCGTCGGATAGTATTCCGGAAGCGCGCAGATCTCGTCGAACAGCACCGAACCGCGCGCGTCATAGAAGAACTTGCACGGCAGGCGTTTCGCGGGCGCGCAGAGTCCTTCGAGAACGGCGCGCGCGAAATCGCTCAAGCGCTCCGGCGCGGGCGGCGCATGGGACGGTCGGGCGAAGAATTCGGGATTGCTCATTGGTCCTCCGCCAGCCTTATGCCGCTGAATTGCCAGCGCGCCGCTGGCGGGAAGAAGTTGCGATAGGTCGCCCGCGCATGGCCGGGCGGGGTGGCGACCGAGGAGCCGCGCAGCACCAGCTGGCCGACCATGAACTTGCCGTTGTATTCGACCGCCTCGCCGTCGAAGGGGCGGAAGCCGGGATAGGGATCGTAGGACGAGCGCGTCCACTGCCACGCTTCGCCGAACAGCTGGGTCAGGCGCGCGTCGGACGAGGCGGCCTCCCATTCGAACTCGGTCGGCAACCGCTTGCCCGCCCACGCCGCATAGGCCGCCGCCTCGAAGAAGCTCACATGGGTGACCGGCTCGGCCGGATCGATGGCGCGCGCGCCGTTGAGCGTGAAGATCTGGGCGTCGTCGAGCCAGTAGAGCGGCGCGCACCAGCGCTCGGCCTGCGCCAAGGCCCAGCCGTCGGAGAGCCAGAGCTCGGGCCGCGCATAGCCGCCGTCCTCGATGAAGGCGCGATATTCGCCGCAGGTGACGAGCCGCGAGGCGAGGCGGAACGGACGCAGCGTCACCGTGTGGCGCGGACTTTCATTGTCGAAGGCGAAGGTTTCGAACGCGAGGCCGGCGCCCGCATGGCCGATCCCGACCTGGCCGCCCGGATGCGCGATCCATTCGAGCCGCGGCGCGGACCGCACGGCGGCGAGCGGCGCGGGCGCATAGGCCGGCAGGAGCGGGTTGCACGAGAAGGCATGCTTGATGTCGGTCAGCATCAGCTCCTGATGCTGCTGCTCGTGATGCAGGCCGAGCACGACCGCGCCGCCCGAACGCTCGCCCGTGCGATCGTCGTCGAACATCGCCTGCATCGCGTCGTCGACGTGGCGGCGATAGGCAAGGACCTCCGCCGCATCGGGCCGCGTCAGCAATCCGCGCCGCGCGCGCGTGAAGGGCGTGCCGAGGCCGAGGTAATAGGAGTTGAACAGCATGTCGAAGCGCGCGTCGAAGGGGCGGTAGTCCGGCAGCTTCGACAGGATCATGCGCTCGAAGAACCAGGTCGTATGCGCGAGATGCCATTTGGCCGGGCTGGCATCGGGCATCGACTGCACGCACTGGTCTTCGCCCGAGAGCGGCGCGGCCAGCGCCTCGCTCAAGCCGCGCACGGCGGCGTAATGGGCGGCCAAGCCGGCGCCGGGACCGAACGGCCCGGCGTCGGGCCGGGAACTCCCGTGAGATAACATTTGATGCCCCTTCTGCGTCTTCGCGCCGTCGACAAGAAAGAAACGGACCAACCCCTAGATTCGTTTCAAAGCGCCAGCAATCGCGCCCCCTGCATAGGGGGAGGCGCGCGGGAGGGGGTTGAACGGGCGGGGGTGCGACCTAGAGGTGATAATGCGTTGTTTTTACAAGAAAAACTTGGAGTGAGCGAACGCTAGGCAACTGAGACCCAAATTGGGGTTGACAAAACCCATCTTGGGGTATTTAAGCCCCAGAATGGGTATCCGCAAGGAAGCGTCCGGCATCGAATCCGGCCTGGCCGAGGCGCTGTTTTCCACGGTTCAGCGCCGCGTATTGGGTCACATTTTTCGCGAACCCAATCGCACTTTCTACAAGGCCGAAATCGTTCGCGATCTCCGCTCCGGAACCGGAGCCGTCGACAGAGAGCTGGAACGGCTGGAGCGGAGCGGCTTGGTGCTGGTCCAGCATGTCGGCAACCAGAAACACTATCGAGCCAACCAGAAATCTCCGATCTTCCACGAATTGCACGGGATCGTGCAGAAAACTGTCGGCTTGCATGACCCGCTGCAGGAAGCGCTCGCGCCTCTGGCCGGCCGGATCGAACTGGCCTTCATATACGGATCCGTCGCCAAAGGAACAGACGCGGCGCGTAGCGATATCGATCTCATGATCGTCGGAGACAACCTTACCTATTCCGATGTCTACCAAGGGCTGCAGAAAGCCGAGGAAAAACTGTCTCGGCCGATCAATCCCACCACATTGGAACCTGACGAATGGCGTAAGAAACGCAAGGGCAATAGCGCGTTCCTGCAGAAATTGCTCCAACAGCGGAAGATTTTCATTATCGGCTCGGAAGCCGATTTGAGCGATGACACAGTTTCTAGATGATCTCGTGTCCAGAGGGCCGCTGAAAGCAGAAGCTTTCTCGCAAACCGAATTCGACGGACTTGTTTCTCTGCTTCGAAACGTCTCGTCGATGCGAACAACGCCGCGTTGGCGGACGAAAGCCGTTTCGATCTGGCTTACAATGCCGCCCATGCCTTTGCGCTCGCGGCGCTGCGCAATAAGGGCTATCGCTCCGAAAACCGCTATATGGTTTTTCAGCTGCTGGAACAGACTGCGGGCCTGCCGGCGCCAAGATGGCGGGTTCTTTCCAAATGCCACGACGCGCGAAACCTGGCGGAATATGAAGGCCATACCGAGGTCGACGCAAAGCTGCTCAAGGAGCTGCTGGCAGTGACAGCCGAACTGAGTATTGCCGTGCTGGCGCTTGGCGCACCCTGATCTCGCGATCGATCCTGCCTTCTCAAGGACCGACGGGATCGGGAGAATGACCTAAGTCTTTGAAACCTGGAGCGGGCGAGGCGAATCGAACGCCCGACCCTAACCTTGGCAAGGGCGTTAGATAGCCCCTCCCACCTGCGATGACGCCCGCTCTCCTGCGATAAGTCATTGTTTTTGTTGACTCGGTGTCCGAGTTGATGCGACGACAGTCGCCGAGATTTCCTCTGCGGTGGACACCATGTGGACACCAATTGGAGGCGGCAAGGTGTGAAAGGCAGGGCAATGGATCGCCAATCGGGCGTCATTCTCACCAAGACCGTGGTGGACGCAGCCGAACCCAAATCCCAGCGCTACGATCTCTGGGACAGCAAGCTATCTGGATTCGGGCTCCGCATCGAAGCCAGCGGCACCAAGACCTTCATCGTGCGCTATCGGGCAAATGGCGGAGGCCGAAAGGCCCCGCGCCGCTTCATGACCATCGGACGCTTCGGAAATCTTACGGTCGACGAGGCGCGCCGCAAGGCCAAGGCTGTCCTCGGATCGGCAGCGAATGGCGACGACCCCGCCGGCGAGCGCCAGGCACAACGACGCGAAATGCTGATGTCGGAGCTGATCGACCTCTACGAAAACGAAGGCTGCTTCATCCAGCGGGGCATTCACCAAGGGCAGCCGATGAAACCCCTGACCAAGAAGAACACGATCGCGCGCTTGCGCAATCACGTCGTGCCGCTCCTGGGCCGCAAGCGCGTGTCCGAAGTTGGCTCGGCCGATGTGGAGCGCTTTGTTCGGGATGTCACGGCGGGAAAAACCAACCGTGATGAAAAGGAGGGACTCCGCAAACGCGTCGTCGTGCGGGGTGGCGACGGCGCGGCTCGGAAAGTTGTCCGCGACCTTTCGGCGGTATTCAGCTTCGCGCAACGGCGGCGGATTGCAGATTCGAACCCTGTCGCGCTCGCCGCCGTGCGCAAGACCGACAACGTCCGGGATCGGTTCCTGACGCTGGCCGAGGTTACGAGACTTGGAAAAGCGCTGGACGAGTTGCAAGCCGAAGGCGAAAACATCAAGGGCATTGAGATCACACGCCTCTGGGCGCTCACCGGTTGCCGTAGAGATGAAATCGCGTCGCTCAAATGGTCCGAAGTAGACTTTGAACGCGGCCTCCTCGTACTTGCGGACAGCAAGACTCGAAAATCCATTCGTCCACTGAGCTCGGCCGCTGCGCTGGTGCTGAAAAAAGTGACCCGGGATGTGGATTCCGGCTTTGTGTTCCCAGCCGAAAAGGGCAAAGGCCATTATCAGGGAACGAAGCGCATTTGGAAGAAGATCATCGCGAAGGCGAAACTTCCCGGCGTCACGCCTCACACGCTACGGCATACCATGGGCTCGACTGCGGTATCGTTCGGCGAAGGGCTGCCATTGACCGGCGCGCTGCTCGGGCATGCCAATCCCCGCTCGACCGCGATCTACGCTCACGTCCAAAACGATCCATCGAAACGAGCCGCCGACCGGGTTAGCGGTAGAATCGCGGCTGCGATGGCAAAGGCTGGTTAGCCACCGATAGCGAGGATAAAATCGATCTCAGCAGCATAGCGCTAAAGGCGAGATCCGCAACAAGGCGATCACCCCACCGACGCTGTTCTTGCCGGGGGACGCGACGGCGTTGTGCCGTCAAAGTGAAACGATGCAGGTTTTGCGGCTCGTTCCAACGGGTGGCCCCTATCGGGCTACTACTTTCGGCTACGCGAAGCGACCGCCGAGGCAAACCGAACTCTGCTGCACCACGTTCCGAGTTGAGAGGCCAATGCGCTAGGTTACGCCGCCATAATTTGATTTGCGACAGCTAGAACGTCGGCATCGCCAAGTGGTCGGCCAATCAGCTGGCCCCCCATCGGCATTCGATTCGATGCGAGAAATATCGGGAGACTGATCGCAGGCAGGCCGGCAAGATTGACCGGTACGGTGAAAACATCTTCGAGATACATCGATACTGGATCGTTCTCATGGCTCCCAAATTTGAAGGCGGGGGTAGGCGCGGTGGGCCAAGATAGGAAGTCTACCTCCTCGAACGCCGCCATGAACTCCATATACAGCTTCTTTCGCACTTTCTGTGCGCGAGCGTAGTACTGATCATAATAGCCAGAGCTTAGGCAATAAGTTCCCATCAGGATCCGCTTTTTGGTTTCCTCACCGAAGCCCTCAGCACGCGACTTCTCGTAGAGTTCCACGATATCGACGGCGCTTTTGGTTCGATGGCCATAGCGCACCCCATCATACCTCGCCAAATTCGAAGATGCTTCTGCGAGAGCTACGATGTAGTAGGCAGGCAGCGCGTACGAAATAGTTGGTAAGTCAACCAAGACAATTTCGCCGCCCGCTTTCTTTGTACGATTTTCGAGTTCTTTCCAAACTCCTTCAAGATCAGAGGAGATCGTCATCCCTCTTAGTTGCCGCGGAATCCCCACCTTGAATCCACGGATATTCTTGCTCAGACTCTTTTCGAACCCGCCAAAATCATGCCGAATCGATGTTGAATCGTTCGGATCTTCGCAGACCATAACGTCCATCAAGATTGCGGCGTCGAGCACAGTCTTCGTTAGGACACCGGCTTGATCCAGTGATGACGCATAAGCGATGATTCCCCATCGGGAGCAGGCGCCATACGTAGGCTTGAAACCAACAACCCCGCAAAAGCTAGCTGGCTGCCGAATTGAACCGCCGGTGTCGGTCGCGACCGAGGCAAGTGCAAGGTTTGCTGCTACCGCCGCGGCTGATCCACCCGAAGAACCGCCTGGTACGTAATCTTTGAATCCAAGCGCGAGCCCCCGGGGATTTAGCGTGGGACCATAGGCGCTGTTCTCGGTTGACGAGCCCATTCCGAACTCGTCCATATTCGTCTTGCCGAGGACGACGGCGCCTGCATCAAAGAGCCGCTGCGTAATGTGTGACTCGTAAGGTGGGACAAAGCCTCCAAGAATTCGCGAGCCCGCAGTAGTCGGGATTCCGATTGTGCAGTAGTTGTCTTTAACTGCTAGCGGCAAACCTTCGAGCGGCCGCCCGCGACCGGATTTTATCCTTTCATCGGAGCGCTCCGCCTGTGCCATCGCGCGTTCAAGAGTTTCGGTAATATAGACGTTGAGACCCCTGCTTTCGTCGATCGCCCCCGCAAACTCCGCTATGCTCTCAGTGACAGAAAGCCGCCGAGGGCCCCAACTGAGCCACTCTGCAACGTCAACATCTCTCGGAGACAGGTCCGGCTGAGCTACGCTAAGCCTAGGTTTCAATGACATAGCAATCTACCCAAATTGGCTGTGTCGTGGAGTGGAGTCGGGCTTGATCCCCTACAGGATTCAAAAGTGCGCTGCAACTCTGGCATGGGATTTGCGGGGCACACTATCTGAGCGAGGAAGTAGGAGCCTCGCTAGCTCGCGGACATTTGCGATACTACTTGGGCGATGATGTACACGCCGATCCCGGCAAACAAGATGTTGCTAACTATGAGCAACATACGCCGCCTAACCGGATCCTCGACAATCCGCCTCATAATGTCGGCGAACGCAATATAAAAGAACTGGCCAGACAATAGAGCGAAGAACACCACAAAAGAGACAACCAGGACCTCATCCGTCGTGAACTTGTAATCTTGCAACTCTGGTACGACCGCAAGATAAAACGAGGCGTTCAGTGGGTTCATCAACCCCACGACAAAGCCGGACGCGATGCTCGCGAGAATTCCTTTCCGGTCGATGTTCTCTGCCGGAACACGTGTTGTCCAAATGTCCCAAACCGCGTAGCCAATAATGTAAATCGCCGATACCAGACGAACAACAGTCAGCAATGTACTGTGCAATGTGAACAGGTGGAGTGCGAGAAACACACTCCAGAAATAGACGAGGTGGCAGAGATTGTTTCCGATTGCGATGGCGACACCTGCTCTCGTCCCATGCGAGATGGACCTGAATATGAGAGTGATTGTATGGGGGCCTGGCTTTGCGCCCCATACAAAGAACAGGATTAGGATGGGGAGTATCTTGTGGACTTCCATGTGGGCTTGTTCTTTTGCGGGATCAAGTGTGACTAGACCGAGCAGGAGCGGCCGCCTCGAAAAGCAATAGCATTGACGAAATCAGCATCGGGAAGAAAAGGACGCCAAGTACCGTCTGCACTAAAACTACGATTCGAGTAATGGACGTTGGAAGGAATTCACCCCATCCGTTGCCGGTGAAGACCAATATCGAAAAATACATGCCTTCAAACTGAGTCGGGGCGATAGCTTTTCCGTTTTCCAGCAAGCCGCGCGTCAAGTAGATCATCGCAAAAAGCACTATGACGTTGCCTGCGATTAGCACTGTGCTCAAAAAGCACAAGATCTTTGCGCGGATGTTGAAGCCGCGCATTTGTAGCATGGCGAAAAACAGAAGGATGAAGAAGAACAAGGAGATCACGAATGCGGCTGTCTCAAACAGCCCAATGTTTTCCGCCACCACTTTGCGGAGGCCATCCACCCCGGTGAGCCAGTAGAACAAACTGAGAACTACAAAAGCTCCTGATGCAGCAGTAAACACAGTACTCGGGAACGAGTCGGTCCGTTGCGACATCGAATGCCCCCCAAGTTGGTCCGCACACCAGCGGGCCACCGCATGCCTTTGATAATCAATGACTATTCAGCGGGCGCGCCGGTTGTTTAGCGTGCAAGAAGTGCAGAGATTGTCAATCATCATAAACCCTTGGTCAAGTTTGCGAATTTGCACAGCAAGGACGTATCCGACTGAAAAATATCATCGGACTTGTCGTCTCAACCTGCTGTCCCCACATTATGTCAGAAGCTGTGTGGCAGGCGCGACGTGAAGATCCTACTGATCAATTCCGGCAACGATCCACCGATAGGAGGTAACGCCAATGATCGCTCTTACCCGCCGCTCGGCATCATTTCGTTAGCGAGTGACCTGAAGAACCGATATGGCGACGCTGTTGAAGTCATCCTATATGACGGCCAGTTCGATGATGTCGAGTTTCTAGCAGAGGAAATTCGGCGACAACGAGCTGATCTGGTTGGCGTAAGCATGTATCTTACGTCGATCCGAAATTCGATAAGACTCATCAACGAGGCGAAATCCACCGGCGCCCTAACTATCGCAGGAAACGATCATGCGATCGAGCACTGCGATTTGCTGTTACGAAAGGTACGCGAAATTGATTTCGTGAGTCTCAACGACGTCGGCGAAGAGACACTTTCCGCGTTGGTTGGGGTCTTGCTTGCCGGCGGCGACCTGCGGTCTGTGCCGCTGCTTGCCTTTCGAGAGAATGGGGAGGTCGTTCGAACATCGATTTCAACCCTAATCAAGCCAGGTCAATCGCTTGATTACATTCCGATCCCCGACCGGAATCTTCTGCCGAAACGATATTGGGACAGCTACTTGCATGAATTTAAGGGGCAGCTTCGCAAAACGTGGAGCTCTTCCGACGTCGCCGGCGTCGCCACTATTAATAGAGCGCGCGGCTGCGCGCAGATGGCGAATCCTTGTCAATACTGCGGCATTGTAAATCTCAATATCCGATATTCATCGGGAAAAGTTTTCTGGGAAGATGTTCGAGCCGCGCGTGAGCAGGTCGGAGCGACTGTGCTCTATGAAGCCTTCGATAGCGCCAGCAGTGGCCCGGCAATTCTGCAACGGTGGCTCTCAGCACGACCTGATGATCTCAGCGATATACGATTCAAGATGTATGCCCAGGCCTTTGAAACCGATGCCAAGCGGATCGAATTGTTTAAGGGATTAAATCTGTTTTGCGTAAACATGGGATTAGATAGTGGCGATGATGAAGTACTCAAGATGCTGAAGGGAGCGAAGCATTCGTTGGCTCAGAACAAGCGCGCTGCTCAGATGTATACCGACGCTGGCATCGAGATATACACTTCTTTTGTTCTCTTTGGTCTTGGCGACGAGGATAGAACTAGGCGCTCCCTCGATCAGACGCTTGAATTCGTAAATTGGCTTGCCGCCAATACATCCGCAGTCTCATTTGATTCCGCGTTGTTGTATCCTGACAAGTTCTCGCCGATAGGCTCGCTGATTTGGGACGACGCGCCAAATATGGATGCATTTGCGCGTGCGGGCTGGTCGTTTATCAACCAAGATAGCTTGAAGATCTTTAGAGATCGCTACCGTAACGAGGTCTTCATCGACCCTGCCGAATTCACCTATGAGTTCGCCCGGCTTTGCGGCGTCAGACCAGAAGTGCTGGTCGAATACGACGGCGAAATTCAAAAAATCGCGCGCCGAGCGGGGCTTAACTACGGTCAGAGTCAGGGCGGCGCGGAGGCGGCATAATGCGATTGCTTCTTGGCAATGCGCGTGGCTAAAAGGTCAGCGCACTTCTGAAGGCGTCGACTACTGAGGTGTTGACGCAGCATTTTATGTTCTCACTGACCTTGTGCGCTATCCTCCAAGAAGCAGTCTGCTAGGTAGAGGGTTGTTATGGAACTCCGCTTTCAGCCCAGTCTTATAATTCATGGAGGGGTGGTCGATACGTTAACACGCGACTACTCAAGCGCATTGGCGGTGCTTGAACGTGTGTGTTTGCAAGGGTGGAGGCTCTTAGCCGAACACCGTTCATCATTGGATGTGGTTGAGGAGATTGTTTACGAACTTGAGGTGTCGGGCGCATTTTTAGCCGGACGAGGTGCGTGCCCCAATTCAGAGGGTCAGTTTGAACTCGACGGATCGATCATGGAGGGACGTGGCAGACTG
>Ga0213876_10000369_pt1 | contig 38187 bp, 35 predicted proteins | sample BarmaccomBMRX_R9_FD_160113 | JGI IMG/M metagenome (GOLD analysis project Ga0213876, IMG submission 160113) | Root-associated microbial communities from Barbacenia macrantha in rupestrian grasslands, the National Park of Serra do Cipo, Brazil - RX_R9 | ecosystem: Host-associated > Plants > Roots... | reverse complement strand
GCCCGGCTACGCGCTTGGGCAGGCCTCGTCGACCGCCGTGGAACTGATCGTGCGGACCCGTTATGTCTGACAGCTTGTGAAGGAATTCGGAGGACGACGTGCTGATGATGTCCCAGGACGCTCCGAACATTTGCGCGACTGGGCACATGGAAATACACATTTCCGACCCGCAGACGTTATGAATTGGGAGAATGTCATTGCGTCGTCGTGCAGCGTATAGGCTCTGCGCAGCACGTAAGTACGAGGTTAAGCCACGTACGTGTCTGTTATTCAATTTTCTGAACGGGTGCTTGCCTTTTTATGGATGGGTCCGTTCGGATCATGTAAGCCTCACGTGGTTTGTTCAGGTCATGGAGGTGGTGCGCCAGCCTCACCAGTTCAGCACGCGCCAACCTCTTTGTTACCGGTCCAAGCCAACAAGTCGGCTGCTGGCCAATGACGAAAGGATGCCTGAGACAGCCGGGTCAAGATGGTCCCTAGCTGACATTCGAATTGAGGGCAAGTTGAGCAGAGCGCATCGCCTGAACTGGACGGTAGTTTCCTATGGCGTACTAGGTGATTACCCGATGTCATGGCGCATTGTAGTCAGGCATCGTACCCATCCTTGAACACGGAGGCTGCGATGTCGATCTTGAAAGCTTCGCCACTACACAAATTGGTTATCCTGGTAGCTTCCCTTGGATTCCTGGCGGGGATGACAGCCCTCGCCACACCAGGAGAGGCTCGAGAGATCCAGTGGTGCTCCCGCGATTCTAAACGAGGGACGGTTTGCATGTACCACACTGAGCAACAATGTCGTGCCGCGATCAGCGGAAGAGGCGGCACGTGCGTCCGCAGGCGTGTTTAGATCCCGATGCTGACGGCCGGCCTATAATGGCCCATCGATAGTGTCGGCACCGGGTTTGATCTGGGATCAAGGGTGATGTACCAGCCCGGGAGTCGACCTCACTGGCGCACCGGCAGCCCTCCATCCGTGTCAGTTTGGGTGCATTAAGTTCAGCAAAATCGATCATGATGTCCGGCCGCGCTCCCCTCAGCACCTGGCCGTCGCTCACGCTGAGCGCAGCGGCGAGAAGCCGAATACGCCTGAGAGAACTTCGGGATCGCCTTGTTCAGAGGCGCGATCAAGGATTGACCAATTTCTTGCGAATGGCGTAGCGGACGAGCTCGGCCGTTGAGGACACGCCGAGCTTGCGCATCGCGGATGCGCGATGGGTCTCAACCGTCTTCACACTCAGTTTCAGGACAGCGCTGGCCGATCTGTTGGTGTGTCCCTCGGCAACGAGCTGGACGACGTTCTGCTCACGCGACGTAAGGAATATGTCCGATTTGCCCAGCTTGTTCTTCTTATAGTCGCGGAGCATTCTCTCCAGCAGGACGCCCGTGAAGTATGGCCTGCCCTCGAGCAGCGCCTCGATTGCGAAGATCAAGTGATTCCTGGCGTCCGACTTGAACAGAAGGCCGCGAACACCCGCCAAAACTGCCTCAGTCAGCAACTCCTCCTTTTCGTGCATCGTCACAACCAGGACTTCGGCGCGAAGATGGAGCGACTTGAGGTGGCGGCAGACCTCCAGGCCGTTCATGAGCGGCATCGAGTAGTCCACGATCACGACGTCCGGCCTTGTCTCGACTGCCAGCGCGACCGCCTGCTGGCCGTCAGCCGCTTCGCCGCTGACGACCCAGTCAGGGTGTGTCTCAACGATTGCTCGGAGACCAGAACGCACTACTTCATGATCATCCGCAATCAGTATCTGCTTCACGGCGTCGTTCCCACATTCCCGCTCTCGCGACACCAAGCTGGCGCTCATGTGCGCATCGGTGAGGTTCCTGGCAACGATGCCGAACGATGTCGGCCGATCCTGCACGATGAGCTTTCCGAGCCTGGACCATCGCATGGTTTCGCGGCGGACCATTTCCGCTTCGTCATCACGCTGTTCATGGCACCTTCAAAGCCGAAGATTCCGCCCGCTCATTTTCTCCGTACCAAGCCACATAGAGCGTGGGCAAGAAAATCAGCGTAAGGACCGTCGCAACCAACAAGCCCCCCATAATCGCGAATGCCATCGGACCCCAGAAAACCGTAGGTGCGATCGGAATCATGCCAAGGACAGTCGATACAGCGGTCAACATGATTGGCCGAAAACGAGAGCTGCTGGCGTCAACTGCAGCAGCCCACGGCGCCTTGCCTGCTGCGCGTTCGGCGTCGATCTGACCGATCAGAATGACCGCATTCTTGCTGATCATGCCGAGCAGGGCGAGCACGCCGAGAATCGCGACGAAGCCCAAGGGCCTGCCGGAGATCATCAACGCTGCCACGACGCCAATTAGGCCGAGCGGCGCCACGCTCAGCACCATGAACAGCTTCGGGAAGCTTTGCAGCTGTAGCATCAGGACCGTTAACATGACGAGCAGCATCACGGGCACTACAGCCAGCACCGATGCTCGCGACTTTTCGCTTTCTTCCACCGTCCCGCCCACAACCACGTCGTATGATGGAGGGAGCGTCCTTCTCAGGTTTTCGATTGTAGGCGACAGCGCTGTTACTACACTCTCCGGCAAAGTGTCACCCGTAATGGCAGCCTGAACTGTCAAGGTCGGAATGCGGTCACGCCTCCAGACAAGCGGATATTCCTGGTCATATTCAAAGGAAGCAAACTGCCGCAGAGGAACGGTCCGACCACCGGGCAGCGGCACCTGCAAACTGCGAAGATCGTCCAATGAAACTCTCTGCTCTTCGGTCGCGCGGGCCAGGACATTGACGAGATAAATGTCGTCGCGGACCTGGGTAACGGGCGTCCCCGAAATAACGGCATTCAGGACGGTTGCGATCGTCTGCGAACTGAGACCGAGAAGGCGCGCTTCGTCTTGGTCGATACGAATCCGGACTTGGCGAGCGGGTTCCATCCAATCGAAATTCACTTGTTTGGCGCCCGGATTGGCGGCGACAATCTGTCCGACCTTGAGTGCGATCTCACGGACCCGTTCCACGTCGGGCCCACTGACCCGATACTGCACCGGCCATCCGACCGGTGGTCCAAGCTCGAGGGGAGAAATGAACGCTACGGCTCTAGGAAAGTCCTGCGCCAGCAGCTTCTCAAGCTTAAGATGCAGGCGCTCGCGTGCGGCCACATCCTTCGCTATGACGACGGCCTGCGTGAAGAAATCGTTTGGCAGCTGCACGTTCAGGGGCAAATAGAACCGAATGGCTCCCCGTCCGACATAGGTGCTCCACCGCGCTACGTCGGGGTCAGCCGAGAGCGCCGCATCCAGGCGCTTGGCCGCCGCCTCGCTCGAATAGATCGAGGCATTCTGCGGTAGGCTGATGTCGACGAGCAGTTCGGGACGGTCCGACGACGGAAAGAACTGTTGCGGGATTAATGGCAGCGCAAGGATCGATCCGACGAACAGCGCCAAGGAGATTGCTATCGTCAGCCATTTCGCACGCAAGGCAAATGTCAAGACGGTTCGAAACAAACGAAAGATCTGCCCCGGATCGGCCGGATCCTTCTTCTTGGGCGGAACAAGGATAACCGCTCCGAGCAGCGGCGTGAAAATGACGGCAACGAACCAGGAAACTAGCAGTGCGATCGTGACTACCGCGAACAGTGAAAACGTGTATTCGCCGGCAGAGCTGGCCGCAAAGCCCACTGGTATGAAACCCGCGATCGTTACCAGCGTGCCCGCGAGCATCGCCATCGCGTGGGTCCTGTATGCGAAGCTTGCGGCGGCTATCTTGCTGTCGCCCTCCGCCAAGCGGGTGAGCGTGGCGTCTGTCGTCGTCATCGCGTCGTCAACTAGCAAGGCGAGCGCGATGATCAGGGCGCCAAGCGATATTCGTTGCATGTCAATGTGGGCGAGTCCCATGATCGGGAAGACAATCGCCAACGTGAACGGTATGGCGAGGGCGATGATGAGGCCGGGTCGCACGCCGAGGCTGATAAAGCTTACAGCCAGAATGATGGCGATCGCCTGAACCAGAGAGACCATGAACTCACGGATGGCGTGATCGACCACAACGGGCTGATCCGCCACCAGACTGGGCTCGATCCCGATCGGGAGATCCGCGGTGATTTGCGCCATTGCACTCCTGATATTACTACCAAGCGCAAGTATGTCCCCGCCATCGCGCATCGCGATTGCAAGCCCTATTGCCGGGTGGCCGTTGACTCGAAACAGTGGCTGAGGCGGGTCGACATAACCCCGGCGCACCCGCCCAATATCGCTCAGTCGAACCATCCGTCCGCCGACGGCAAAATTGATGTTGGCAATGTCCTGTTCGGACTGAAAGCCGCCTGACACTCGAAGCGAGATATTCTCTGAGCCGGTCTGTAACGTTCCTGCCGGTCGGACGATGTTTTGTGACTGAAGCGCGGCAATAAGAGCAGAGCGGTCAATTCCGAGGGTCGCAAGCTCCTTCGTGGAGAACTCGATGAATATGGCCTCATCCTGCGCGCCCAGAAGCTCGATCTTTGATACATCGGGCACGACAAGCAGCCTTGAGCGGATGTCCTCAACATGATCGCGGAGCTCGCGCTGGGTGAATCCTTCGCTGGTAAAGCCGTAAACGATTCCGAACGTGTCGCCAAATTCGTCATTGAAGCCAGGCCCGATCACGCCGGCAGGCAACGTGTGGCGCATGTCTCCAATAGTTTTCCGCACATGGTACCAGGTGTCGGCGACCTCCTTGGTATTGGCGCTTCCCTTCAGATTCACAAAAACGGTGGCCACACCCGCCCTCGTGAAGCTTCGCAGGAAGTCCAGATGAGGCGTTTCTTGCAGGCTACGCTCGAGGCGCTCCGTTACCTGTTTCATCGTTTCTTGCACGGATGCGCCGGGCCAAGCGGCTTGGACCACCATGGTTTTTATGATGAACGCAGGATCTTCATTGCGACCCAACCGGAAATAGGACAGGACACCAGTGACCACTGCAATGATCATCATAAAGACGACAAGGGGGCGGTGTTTCAGCGCCCAATCAGAAAGATTGACTTCCCTCATGGCTCTGACCCGAGCACGCGGACTTTCTGGCCCGGATGAAGTGCTTGGACGCCAGCGGTGACGATGATCTCCCCAGCATCCAGCCCCTGCGAGATGATCGCCTGCGCCTGATCGAACCGCAAGACGTCGACGTTGCGGACCGAAACCACGTTGGTCGATGGATCGATGATCCATACCGCCGGCTGCCCGTTCATTCGCGTCAGCGCCGTCGCCGGAATGTCGATTACCGGCCCGGAATCGGTTTCGACACGCCCGTTCACTGTCGCGCCAAGCCGCATGGCATCGGGGGGATTCGTCAGCCCGACCTTGACTTCGAAGGTTCTGGTAACAGGGTCGGCTTGCGCCGCGATCTGCCGAATGCGGCCGTGCGCAGTCACTTTTGGATCGTCTGCCAGGTTGACCGTGACCTGCAGATCGGGTGATGCGGATCTGACCAACTGGGCGGCAACGTCGAACACCGCGTCCCGGCCGTCCTGACGCGCAATCTTGGCGATCATTTGCCCGGCCTGAACGACCTCGCCTGCCGCCGGACCTGTCGCGGTGATCTTGCCCGGTGCGTCGGATCTCAACTCAGTGAAGCTGACGAGGTCGTGGGCGGTGCTCAGTTGGGCCTCTGCGGCATCGACTTGCGACTGGGCGGTTTGTCGTGCCTGCGTTGCCGCGTCGAAATTGGCGCGCGTAGTCCAACCCTGCGCTAAAAGCGTCTCCTGACGCTCGTAGTGATTGCGCGCCTGCGTCAACTGGCCCTGGGCCGCAGCAAGAGCAGCTTGTGCCTGCCGCAACGAGTTCAGCTCGTTCTGCGATTCCAGTCGCGCCAACAATTGTCCTGCCTCAACACGATCGCCGATTTTCGTGTCGTTCTCCAGCAGCCGTCCTGAAATTCGAAAACCGAGGGTCACCTCATCCTCCGCTTCGATGCGACCGGTGAAGGTGAGCGGCATCGAGGCATCCCGTTTCTCGATCGTCGCGACGCGGACCGGTCGCGGCGGGGGCGCCGCTTCCGTCTGCGCTTCCCGTCCGCAGGCGACCAGCACCAGCGAGCACGCGGCTGCCAGAAGGCCTAAGCAGACCTGTCGACATGTCGCTGCGCCACTACGCATCCCAGGAGCCCTTCAGGAGATTGGCCGAGAAGGTAGGCCTTTGCCGCGAGAACATCTTCCCGACATCGTCGCGCGGCATTCTTGCCGAAATTACGGGCTGCATACATCGGTAAATCTACTCGTGCAGCCGGATGCAATCACGGCCACCAATGAGCGCGTTAGGAAATCCCTTGTGCATGATCAGGCAAACACCCGATATCTGCCGATCCACCATGAACGCATGGTGCGTTCCACACGCAGGATAGCAGCTCGGACGTGAAGGCATTTTCGGCTGCGCGGCCTACGCGGGACTGCCGTCGGGATTCTTTGTGTCAAACCCGGCAAGGCTGCTCGTTCTAAGTACCGCAAGGCGCGGCCATAAATCCCATGCCACTTGAGGAAATCCAACATGATGGGTGGGTTCTCAGGAAGAGAAAACATACCGGCAGGCATCACCACCAGAGAATGGTGGTCGAGCACAGCTTTGCGGGCGGCCTGGTTCAGCTGCCTTTGGCTCGTGCTTGCGGGCGCCGATCTCGGAGATATTCCTGCTGCAGCCCTCGCTGTAGTCGCAGCGACGTTGACGAGCTTGCATCTACTCGAGCCAAACCTCGCGCGCCGCTCGATCCCTGCCATCATTCAGCTGGTGCTTTTGTTCCTCCATCACTCCGTCATCGCCGGAACAGACGTCGCAAGGCGCGCTCTCGATCCCCGGCTACCTCTGCGCCCGGGATTTGTGGCCTACCAAACCGGTTTTCCGCCTGGGGTGCGCCGTAACGTGTTCACATCACTCACGAGCCTGCTGCCCGGCACGGTGCCAACGGGAGAGCAGGACGGACAGCTCCTGTATCACTGTCTGGACATCGGACAACCGATCCTCTCCGAGCTTGCCGCAGAGGAAGCCGCCTTGGTCAGAGCGCTGTACAATGAGTGATTTTCTCACGGCTGCGGTAGGGTTCATCCTGGCTATGCTGGCGCTGGGGTTGGTGTCGATCCTGCGCGGTCCGGGAGACGAGGACCGCATGATGGCGGCCCAGTTGATTGGGACAGGGGGTATCGCTGCCCTGCTGCTGCTCGGCACCGTGACGGACGTGCCCGCGGCCATCGACGTGGCGTTGACCTTGGCGCTTCTCGCCACGTTCGCGTCCATCGCCTTCGTCAAGAAAGGGCTTTCTAGCCTCGAGGCCGATGCGCCGCGAAAGACGGAAGACAGATGAGTCTCGCTCGCGACATGATAACGCTTGTGGCCGTATCGGCCGGCGCCTTCTTCTTCCTGGCCGGCACCATCGGCCTGCTTCGCTTTCCCGATACACTGACGCGCCTCCACGCGCTCACTAAGGCCGACAATCTCGGCCTGGGTCTGGTCGTACTTGGACTGCTGCCGCAAGCAGCAAGCGTGCGCGATGCGTTAAAGCTGATCAGCGTCTGGCTGCTCGCGCTGCTCGCTGGCGCGACCGTATCGCAACTGATCGCACGCGCGGCACGAGAAGCCAGAACGACACGATGAACATCGCATCGACCTTTGAACTCATGCTCGCCGCAGTGGTGCTGGGTCTCGGGATTTGGACAATTGCCGTACACGAGACCTATTCGGCAGCGGTCGGCTTCGTCGCCTACGGACTACTGGTGGCGCTCATCTGGGTGCGCCTCGATGCCGTCGACGTTGCCCTCACTGAGGCGGCGATCAGCGGAGGCTTGGGCGGCGTATTGCTGCTGGGAGCGGCGGCACGATTGCGCCACGCCGAGCTGATGGTGGCGGAAGTACCGGACAGGCTCACGCGAGTGAGCGCGGCAGTATTATCGGTGATGACCGCCGCCGCGCTGGTCGGCGCGGTCTTGTGGCTGCCCGACTCTGCACCGACTCTCGCCCCGGAAGTAGTTGCAAATGCGTGGGCAACGAGTCTGACCAACCCGGTCACGAATGTGCTGATGGCGTTTCGTGCGATGGATACTATGCTTGAGAAGGTCGTGCTGTTGCTGGCCATCATCGGCGTCTGGTCGCTCGCGCCAGATACCGCCTGGGGCGGTCGGCCCGGACCGCGCCACCGGGCCGATCCGAATGGCGTTCTCGTTTTTCTTGCGCGCTTGCTGCCGCCCGCCGGCATTGCCATCGCTGTCTACATTCTTTGGACTGGAGCCAATCACCCCGGCGGCGCGTTTCAGGGTGGAGCGATTCTCGCCGCCATGTGGCTGCTGGCGGTGATGGCCGGATTGACCGATACGCCAGCCGTCGGGCGCCGATGGCTTCGCTTGATCCTCGTCGCCGGGCCCGCGCTGTTTCTTGTCGTTGGCCTCGGGGGACTTTGGTTCGGCACCGCATTCCTGGCCTATCCGACCGCCCAGGCCAAGCCGCTGATAGTTGTCATTGAAGTTGCGATGATCCAAACCATCGCGGCAACTCTCGGCCTTCTGCTCACCGGCGCACCTGAACGGAGCGCGAAGCCATGAGCGGCGTCAATGTGTTCGGATTGTATGCTGCCGCCGCGGTCGGATTGGGGCTGTACGGCATGATCACGAGTCCGCAACCTCTCCGCAAGATCATTGCCTTCAATTTGCTGGGCAGTGGCGTATTTCTACTGTTCGGGGTCGTCGGACGGCGTGGTGCCGCTGCAGGCATTGGCAATGACCCCGTGCCCCAAGCGCTGGTGATTACCGGTGTTGTTGTCGCGTTTTCCGCCACGGCTTTGGCCGTCGCGCTCTTGCTCCGACTCTCCGAGAAGGCCAGTTCAACGACGCTGAGCAGCGGCCCAGCCGGCCGCGCTGGCTCTGATCCACCCGGTCATTGATGTTGTCCACCGCCGCCACACTGGACGCGACAGCAAGCACTGGGGGTTTCATGCTGGTGCTGTCGGTGGTCGTCCCGGTCTCAGGCGTCTTGCTAGCCTTCATTCTGGGCGACCGGTATGTAAGGCTCATCGCGTGCGCGATCGTACTTTTAGGCTTGGCGATTTCAGCGGCAATTCTCGTCGCGCTTCTGCACAGCAACGGTCCTATCGTCTACCTGTTGGGCGACTGGCCGCCGCCGCTGGGGATAGCGTTGCGCGCAGACGGGTTGGCGGCGGTGATGCTGGCCACGACTGCAGTCGTGATCTGTGCGGTGGCCGCCTTTGCCGCCGCGGATTTCTCCGCGACTGGGACCGGCAGGCGCGCGTCATCTACGTTTTGGATCCTGCTGTTGGCCATTTGGGGGGCGCTGAACACGATCTTCCTGGCTGGAGACCTCTTCACGCTTTATGTTGCGCTCGAACTACTGACATTTGCCGCAGTACCGCTCGTCTCACTCGATGGCCACACGGAGACATTGCGAGCGGCGATACGATATTTGCTGTTTGCGCTGCTTGGCTCCGTGCTCTACTTGCTAGGCGCAACCCTCCTCTATGGCCTTCATGGCACACTCGACATCGTATTGTTGTCGCATCGCGTCGGCGCGCAACCTGCCGTTCTCGTCGCTGCGGCATTGATGACGACCGGTCTTCTTGCCAAGACCGCACTCTTCCCGTTGCACCTTTGGCTGCCGCCAGCCCACGCCGGCGCGCCGACGGCAGCAAGTGCGATTCTGTCTGGCCTGGTCGTGAAGGGCTCTTTCTTCATCATTGTACGCCTCTGGTTTAACGTAATGCCCGGCGTGCCTGGATTTGCCGCGACGCAGTTGCTCGCCGGGCTGGGCGGGGCGGCAATCGTGCTTGGCAGCGTTGTCGCTCTGCGGCAGGAACGGTTGAAGCTCCTGATCGCATACTCGACGCTCGCCCAGATTGGATACCTTTTCCTGATGTTTCCACTCGCGTTCGGTCCTTCCGGACAGCTTGAGAGTAGTGGCGCGCTGGGCGGAGGTCTGTTGCAGGCGATCTCTCACGCGACGGCGAAGGCTGCGATGTTCATGGCGGCGGGGTGCATCTATGCGACGCTGGGGCAGGATCGCATCCCGGGACTGCGCGGTGTCGGACGGATATTGCCGATCGGCGTACTCGCTTTCGCGTTTAGCGGCCTCGCGCTGATGGGTTTGCCGCCGGGCGGAGCTTTTCTTGCGAAGGAGCTGCTGCTGCAGGCAGCAGCCGAGAACGGACAATGGTGGTGGGCTCTCGTGCTTCAGGCGGGGGGCGTCTTCACAGCCGCATACGTTGTGCTCGTGCTGGCACATGCAGTGGGCACTAGCGACGGCGCAACTACTCCGCACAGCGCGACATCGCGTATTCGAGAGCTGGCCGCGCTTGCGCTTGCGCTGTGCTCGCTATTGCTCGGCCTTGCACCCTGGGACGCGTTTCTGCCGATCCCGCAAGCCAGTGCTGCGGACAAGCTCGGTTTGGACGCAGTTTGGAAAATGCTCCTGCTCCTCGTGGGAGGAGCAGTGGTGGCAATTTTGCTGGGTCGTTGGGATCTTCCGCTAACACATCCATGGCGCTGCAAGGCACTGCGGGCAGTGGTCGGCCCCATCCGTCGTGCTGGTCTTTCCTCGAGTGCTCTCCTTGAAAACTGCGACGACCTTCTGAGGGAATGGCCGGTATCGTGCATCTGCCTCGTGTCGCTGGCGGCCGCGTTTGGAGTGCTCATGCGCGTAGCATATTGATGCGATCCGGCTTTGGGAGCATTCCTCCCCGCGTGCGAGGCTTTTGTCGGATCGCAATGGCCAGCTCACCAGACCAGTTTTGCGCACCGCATGCGATATCCTGGCTGCGCCGATCCGTCATCTCATGCTCGGAGCAATATTGCTGATCTCGGTCAAAGTCCAAGTACGACAAAACCGATCACGCGGCAGGCCGGACCGTTCATTACTCGATCAACTTGGCCCTTACTGCGTAACGCACGAGTCCAGCGACCGAATTTACGCCCAATTTATCCATGGCAGAGGCCCGATGAGCTTCTGTTGTTTTCACGCTTGAGCTCAGGATCGTGCTGATACCCTTGTTGCTATGCCCTTCAGCCACGAGCTTGACGACAAGCCGCTCTCGTGGGGAGAGCCCCGCACCTCCTTCTGTTTCCTCCAGTTCTCGGCGCGATCGCAGGAAAAATCGCCCTCCGCAGAATGGCCTGTGCGCCATGAGCGATTCGACCGCCGCTAACAGCAGCTTGTTTGCATCGGACTTCGCCAAGAAGGCGCGTGCGCCAGCTTGGAAGGCCTCTTGGGCCAGTATATGGGAGTCATGCGCCGTGAAAATCAGCACCTCCGTCGCGTGAAGATGCTTCTTGATCCGTCTGGTTACTTCCAGACCCGTCATACGCGGCATGGAGAAATCGACGATAGCAACATCGGGGCGCTCTTTTAGAGCGGCCTCAAATGCCGTTTTTCCGTCGGCCGCCTCCGCAGCAATGTTCCAGCCCGGGCGCTGCTCCAGCACCGCGCGTATTCCGCATCGTACCGCGTCATGATCGTCAGCTATGAGAATTCGCTTCACGAGAGCCCCTCCTCGATGATCGTTCCCCGAGAAAAGTCCAAACGAGCCGCGAGAGCGCGACTAACCGCTCTTCTTGAGGGCGCACCTGCGGTCAACAGGTTCGATGGGGAATGCACATGGAAAAGTCGCACGCACGGTCGTTCCTCGGCGCACCGCTGTCGGCGCGGTCAAGATCTCCAGCCGCCCTTCCATCTCTTCCAGCCTTGCTTGCATGATACGAAGCCCCGTGCCGAACGTCGCCGGACGCAAGCGACATACACGATTGTCGGCCATTATGCCTTGTCCGTCGTCGTGAATCTCGAGCTGGAACTCCCGGTAACGCCCCCCGATCGTTATGTCGACCCTTGATGCCCTTGCATGACGATAGACATTCGTCAGAGCCTCCTGAACAATTCTCAGCAAGGACTGCTGGTTTTCCCGCGACAGATGGTCAACGGCAGGCGATATCGAGGTCTTGACCACCAACGATGTTCGAAGAGCGAACTCTTCCGCATACCCCTCGATTGTGGTCTTGAGCCCTTCGTCAAACAGGTGCTGTGGGTGAAGCAAATAGGTGAGAGATCGCAATTCCTTCAGGGCGCGCTCGATCGAGACGTCGACGTGATCGCAGTGCTCCTCCGCCTTGACCGGATCTGCTAGCGCGCTTCTTACCTGCATCACGCCCAGGCTGGCCGCTATCAGGTGTTGGCAAGTTGAATCATGGAGTTCTGATGCAATGCGCCGATGCAGCTGTTCTCGCAGCGCGACCAATTCCGAGTCCAACTTGCAAGTGCGCCTCCGCCCGGCGGCGGCATTTCGAGAAATCCGAGTGGCCGCGATCTTGTGGTGGGACATGACATACTCACCTTTCTCCAGCGCCGAGCTGCTGGTTTGAGGCGCATCAAAACAAACTTGCCACACGTTGAGCAGATCATCCGATTGCAGGGTCCGCTTAGCGTACGTGTCAGCCAAACGTGCGTTGCCCGCTAAACGCCCTCATAATAAACCACTACGTACAAACCCCATAGGCAGAGAATCTCAGTGATGTGCTGAGCGTCCCAAGTTTGGCCAGTCCCATGATGGAGGAATTTCGACAATCGCGATGAAAGCGATTGCGCAACCTGGGGCTGATTGCGGCATTCGCCCAAACGCAGTCATCAGGCTGCTCGGGATGAGAGTCATCAGGCTGCTTGGGATAACGTATAAGGTTCTGTTCACACAAAATTGAAATCTGTTCTATGGCGCTCCTATCCACCGGCTCGGCGCCCCGGCTTAGCTTTGCAAAACAGTACTATATTACCTCGAGGAGGTTGTGATTTCAACTTCTCATAGGTTGTATTTATTATTGCAACGAGAGATTCGGGGCCTAGCTGACGCCGTGTAAGCGAGGGCCATATGAACCCGTACGCATTTTCGACTCAACTGCTCATTCTCCGGCATAGGGGTTTCTTTGACATGGTGACGGGCTCCATGATCGATACAGGAGCGGACCAACTGCTCGCTGATTACCTGCTCTTGTTGGAGCAAAGTCTGCCAAATCTGGCGCCCGAAGAGGCTGCGCGCCTTCCAAACGCAATTCGCGCGATGGTGGCCGCGTGCCGCACTCCCTCCGCCGATCGATTGGCATGTGCTCAGCCTCACGTCAAAATCACGATGTTGGAGAAGGTGCGTCAAGCGGTTGCCAGGAACCTCCGGTCCCCATCGCTGGGCCCACACAAGCTGTGTCACGAGACAGGCATGTCGCGATCGCAGCTCTATCGCGTTCTCGAAAGCGAGGGTGGCGTGGCCACTTACATCCAGCGCCGTCGCCTTCTGGCAAGCTTTTCCATGCTGTCTGATACGACGTGTACCCTGCCGGTCGGCGAAATTGCAGCTAGCCTGTGCTTTCCCGATCCGTCCACTTTCAGTCGAGCCTTCAGGCGAGAATTCGGTATCGCACCTATGGAGTTGCGCACGTCCTCGCGTTTGGGACGCCCCTTGGTAAAAAAGTGCCAGAAGCCCGGTTCGGAACAGGGCCGAATGCTTTCAGACTATCTCCGATCCCACTAGTGGAAGACATTGGCCCACGCCATCGACCGAGATCGATGCGCCGTTGATGAATGCCAGATCCACCATGCCGGTTCGCAAAGAGATTTGGAGACAGCATGCCAATACGCGGGCCTCGGAGACATGCTGCGCCGAACCCAGCCATTCCCCGCTGATCATAACGGCCCTGATCGGGTCCGCCCTCGAGTGGCCTGTTTACAGGCTTTCTGGGGTAGCCGCCCCCTTCGCAATGCTGTCGCCATAGCGACTTAAGATGAAAGCACCAACCGGTCTGGACGGGAAACCGGAAAACTCACTGCGAAAGTGGCGAATGCGCGAGTCAACAAAGGCCGCTTTTGCGACAATCTTCCATCGGTACACTCTCCCCGCGGGTTCAGGGTTTTTTGGGACGGCTCTCTAGACCATACGCGCTATATTCATGCCAGTTGAACTCCGACCATCGTCGGCTGGCTCGCGACCCCTACATGACGAGCAAGTCTGAAATTGAGGCAATTTCCAGTTTTAGCGCTCTTGCTTAGGTTTGCAGCAGCATCGCTGCAAACTACCCGGCGCGGTCGGCGAGCTTACGGATGGCAAAGCACGCGCGAATGGAGACGCAAAGCTGCTGGTTCTTCGAAATCCGATGCGGCCATCTGATCGAGCGGGAGCACCCTCGCCCACCAACTGACAGGCCGCAATAAGACCGGCTCGACTGTCCTTGGGAGAATTTGCGATGACGCCGGAGACCACGAGTGTCACGAGACAGCCCCGGGTTCTGATCGATCTAGCTCTGCAAGGCGGGGGGTCGCATGGCGCCTTCACCTGGGGCGTGCTCGACCGTCTGCTCGAGGAGCCTTGGCTCAGTGTCGAGGCGATCTCTGGAACATCAGCCGGCGCGATGAATGCCGCGGTGCTTGCTTACGGTTGGGGTCAAGGTGGTCAAAAAAGTGCAAAGGAGGCGCTCGAGTCCTATTGGCGCCGGGTCGCTCGCGCAGCTGCGTTCAGTCCATTGCAGCGATCACCACTCGATAGGCTGATGGGTCGCTGGTCACTCGACAGCTCTCCGGCTTATCTGGCGTTCGATTTGATGACGCGAGTTTTCTCGCCTTATCATCTCAATCCACTGGATCACAATCCGCTGCGCGCCATCCTTGCGGAAAGCATAGATTTCGATCGACTTGCCAGTTCATCAATCAAGCTCTTCATTACAGCCACGAGCGTGCGCACCGGGCGCGGCCGCATTTTCCGCAATGCCGAGATTTCCGCGGATGTGCTTCTGGCATCTGCGTGCTTGCCAACCATGTTCCAGGCCATCCAAATCGATGGAGAGTACTACTGGGACGGAGGATACGCCGGCAATCCGACCATTACGCCGCTCGTCCGCGAAAGCGACGCGCATGACACGATCCTGGTGCAAATCAATCCGCGCGAGCGGCCTGATGTCCCTCGTACCGCGAATGAAGTCCTTAATCGCCTCAACGAGATTTCGTTCAATTCGCCCCTCATGAAAGAGCTGCGGATGATTGCGTTGCTCAGGCAAGTCGCGGATCCTGGTCACGGAGAAGGGGCTCGCTGGGCCGGCATGCGCACGCACAGGATCTGGACTGACAAGCTCGCTGCCTTTGGCGCGTCTTCGAAGCTCAACGCCGAGTGGTCGTTTATTGCCGTGCTCAAGGAGGAAGGGCGCCGCTGCGCCGAGCAATTCCTCGCGGTCCACGCGTGTGATTTGGGACAAAAATCCACCGCCGACCTCGACGTGCTGCTGCAGGAGTGCTAAGGCGATGACCCTGCTCGGCCTTGCTGGTATCCTGATTGGCCTTGGTGTCCTGATCTGGCTGGCCTATCGCGGCTGGAGCGTGCTTCTCCTGGCGCCGCTCGCGGCGATGATCACCGCCCTCCTATCGGGCGAGCCGCTGCTCGCCCATTGGACGCAGACCTTCATGGGCAGCGCTTCGGGCTTTATAGGCCAATTCTTCCCGCTCTTCCTGCTTGGGGCTGTTTTCGGGAAGCTCATGGAGGATACCGGCTCGGTCGCGGCAATTGCCGATTTCATCACCACACGGCTCGGCGCTCAACGCGCCATGCTTGCCGTTGTGCTTGCCGGAGCGTTCGTCACCTATGGCGGCGTAAGTTTGTTCGTCGCTTTCTTCGTGCTTGCTCCAATGGCGCAGCGGTTGTTTCGCACCGCTGCAATTCCGCAGCGGCTGATGCCCGCCGCGATCGTGCTCGGCACGTCGACCTTCACCATGTCTGCCCTTCCGGGAACACCATCGATCCAGAACGCTATCCCGATGCCGTTCTTCGGTACGACCCCGTTCGCAGCACCTGGCCTCGGCATTCTAGCATCGTTGATCATGTTCGGCTTCGGAATGTGGTGGCTTGGTCGTGAAGAAGGGCGCGCCAAGCGCGTCGCTGAAGCATTCGCTGATCGTGATTCCCTTCAGGTCGAGCAGCTTGCCTTTGATGAGAAGTTGCGCGAGCGAGCTACGACCGCTCGCGAGTTCGATCCGGCGGAAATCATGCGTGCCAGTCCAAGCAAAACCCCATCGGCGTTCTTGCCTGCGGCGCTGCCGCTTGTTGTCGTTGTGTCGATCAACCTTTTAATGTCCACATATGTGCTGCCGCGGCTGGATGCTTCATTCCTGGGCCAAGCCCGATGGGGCGAGACGTCGCTTGCGGCAGTCGGTGGGGTCTGGGCCGTCATTACGGCGCTCGTCTGCGCAATTGTGACCGTGCTCGCAATCAACTATCGCCGGTTGCCGACGGTTCGCGAGACGTTAGATGCAGGAGCCAATGCGTCAGTACTCCCTGCGATGAGCGTGGCGAGCCTGGTCGGTTTTGGGGCGGTCGTGGCGGCAGTGCCGGCCTTTGGCCTCGTTCGCGATGCGGTGCTTGGAATCCAGGGCGGCCCGCTTGTGTCCTTGGCTATCGCAACCAACGTGCTGGCAGCGCTGACAGGTTCTGCATCCGGCGGGTTGACCATCGCACTCGATGCACTCGCAGGCACCTACATGCAACGCGCGGCGGACATCGGCCTGGCTCCCGACCTCTTGCATCGGGTAGCGGTTGTAGGCGCTGGAACGCTCGACAGCCTGCCGCATAACGGCGCCGTGGTTACGTTGCTCGCCGTCTGTGGATCAACCCATCGCGAAAGCTATCGCGATATCGTCATCGTCGGGCCCATAGTGGCGCTTGCCGCGATTATCGCTCTCGGCTCGATCGTCGGATCGTTCTAGAGCGAATGATGCCTCAGCGCGCGACGCGCATGACGACGCCTTAGTGCCCGGCTTGAAAAGCGAGTTGGAGAGGAGGTGCAAATGACGAGATTGGAGCAATTGGCGAGGCTGGGGCCAGTGATCGCACTGGCCTTTTTCACAAACGTCAGCGGCGCGGCGCCACTCAGTCACGGAGCAAACTCTTTTCTTGAAGAAAAGCCAACGCTGAATTTCGTGCAGAAGGTGCATGGCACTCACCGCGCGTGTCTGCGTGGATGGGTTCACCGCTGGCGAGTCGTCCGCTGGCATCGTCATGTGGGAGCGACTCACATACCCGTCCGTTGTTGACTTCTCAGAACGACAGCCTGTCTATGGAATTATGTAGTCCACCGGAGATCTTCTGTGTCGCCGTCTGGCTCAACCGCTACCTGGTGAAACTTTGTCCCCCGAAGAGGGCGGCGCGGTTTCGTACCTCTAGTCGGAGGGCGTGCCAATGATAAGCCACGAGCGCCCGGACGCGTATCGTCCTTCATTGAAGGCTTGTGAAGGAGGGAATACCCGGCGGGTGTTGGCGTTGCTTGTGCTCTCCCTTTGCGCCGGATTGCTTGCCACGATGGCGGGTGCCGCTCAAACCGGGCGCCTCATTTTTCTCTCGACCCAACTGCGGCCGATCGAGGAAGCGCAGAAGATGCGCAACCTGGTCCTGAAGGATTTCCCCCAGGAGGTCGATTACATCACCGACGTGCCACAACGGCTTCTGACAAGAATCGCGTCAGAGCAACAGACAGGCTTGCACACGATAGATGTCGTCGGCGCGCTACACGGTGAGTTGCAGTCGCTTGTGCCGCTTGACGCCTTGGTACCGCTCGACGACCTCATCGGAAAGCGCGCCGACCGCAGCATCCCGGATCCGCTGCTGACACTCGGCAAACTCGGCACTGTGCACCAGTTCTACATCCCATGGATGCAAGCCGGGTACATCATGGTCGCCAACAAACAAGCGCTGCCCTATTTGCCGCGCGGTGCGAACATCAATGCGCTTAGCTACGACGAGTTCGCGACGTGGGCCGGTACGCTCCAGGAGAAGACGGGCAAGCGCCTGGTGGGCTTTCCAGCGGGCCCGCAGGGGTTGATGCATCGCTTTCTGGAGGGCTTCCTTTACCCGTCTTACACTGGTGGCGTCGTGGTTCCGTTCCGCTCAGAGACTTCCGAGGAAATGTGGACGCAGTTCGCGTCGTTATGGAAACGGGTGAATCCAAACTCCACCAGATACAATTTCATGGCACAGCCCTTACTGTCTGGCGAGGTCTGGGTCGCCTTCGACCACATCGCCCGCGTGCTCGACGCGCTACGCCAGAAACCGAGCGAATTTGTCGCCTTCCCAGCCCCCGCCGGACCCAAGGGGCGCGGCTATATGCCGCTTCTGGTCGGGTTGGCCGTGATGAAAGGCGCAAGCGAAACAGCCAAGGCGATGGCGCTAATCGAATATCTCACCCAACCCAAAACGCAGTTTACTTTGGCGGGCGCCGTCGGCTTTCTACCGGTTGTGACCGCGAAGTTTCCATCTGACCTCGACCCTGCCCTCAAAGCGGCCGCCGGTACGCTTGCACAGATGCAGTCAGCGAAAGACGCCCTACCTGCTCTGCCGCCAAACGGCCTAGGCCAGCACGACGCCGACTTCGACAGGGTGTTCCTCGAGACGTTTCAGCTGATCGTTCTGCGAGGTCAGAAGCCACGTCCGGTGCTCGATCGGGAAGCCGAGATACTTAAACGCCTGGTCACCGAGGCTGGCGCGCCATGCTGGCAGCCCGATCCTCCCAGTACTGGCCCGTGCCAAGTTCATTAGCTCAAATCCATTATTCGCTCGCAGGTCATCAATGCCGGGAGGCCTATCCAGGAAGGCCTCGGCTCAAGCCGACCCCATTTGCGGCGAACCCACCGCGGCCAAAAGTGCATGCCGCGACCGCGCTCGGCTCCACAGTGCCAAGCGTTTCCTGCGACCATGAACGAAGGTGCAGAAAGTGGCTGACACCTAAGCTTAACCACCCCAGCGTTTATGGGGAGTATGACCATGATGATGATGCGGCTGACTGTGCGGGCTGCAGTAAACAATAGCCTGCTGTCGCGCTTTGGCCGCGTTGGCAGGGGCGGCCAAGATCGCTGAGGAAGCAATTAGAATACAAACCAGCACACGCATTGGAACCTCCCTCATCAGGTGGACGAGCCAAAGCAAGGTCTGCTCAGTGCGAGATCGTCCGGCCAACCGAGTAAGTCAAGCGGAGAGTAGCTATATCCGCTCGGCCGGTGGCATATCGGCGCTGAGCTGCAAGCATAGCACTTCGGCGCCGCGCCTGCAAAATAAAGATGTTCGCACGATCCTTGCGGACATACGTTTCGAGATCGCGCCGCGCCGCGCTGTTCGCTTTCTTCAGCCGTGCCGTGATCCGCCGCAGCTCGACCGCCCATGCGTCCTACACCTTACGCTTCTCGTTGAGCCGTTTGCGCGTGCCCTTGTTGTAGACCTTGTTGTGACCCCTGGGCAGCGGCGTTCCGTCATGGTCCTTGTTGGCCTGCTCGGTCGAGGCACAGCCAGATGCCGTAGTCCGAAACATCTTCAACTTCGCAGCAGCGCGTCACCGCCGAGCGCCGCAAATCATCGGGCTAGACGGCTTCAGCCAAGTAGGTCGCAGATGCCGGCCACCCGGCCATTGCACTAGGTCGTGCCACGCAAGGCTTTGGCCATGAGGAGCGGGCAAGCGGCGCGGCACCAAAGCGGCAGCCGAAGGCATAGTTATTATCGCCCGTGGCCACCTTGATGAACTCTATCGCGAGATCTGGTGGTTGGAGAGTGTTGCAATGTCACGTTTGGTGACCTCGCTCGCAAGCAATCGGCCGAACCGCGGGCTGATGAAGCGCCGCAGCTGTTCACAGATGCGTCGGTCAGGATGGTGCTGCCACCGTTGCCGGTGCTGCGCTTGGAACTTCCCGTGCTCGACCCTCTTTTTCGGCAACTCCGATGTCGACCTTCTTTCGAAACGGTTCGCAACCAGGAGTAATCGGCTAGCTGCTGACGGAGACAGAGCGGTGGGCGCTTATTGAACCAGACGCGCGCCTTTCGGCGGGCCGGAACACCCTGTCTCGGCCGGGAAGGAACCGACGTTCTTCAATGTCAGAAACGGTGGCATCTATCGTCGCCCTCCGTGGATAGCAACGTTATCTTCGGTATGATGCCGCTCCGAATCGTCCTCTAAGGACGCAACTGCCTCGACCAATTCATAGACGCGCGTTTCCGTGGTCATGCCTTTGGCGGTAACGGACGCGACGGGATTGACTCGAAACCCATGCTCGACCCGATTGCGCACAGCCTCGCTGACAAGAATCGTCGTTCCGTATCCCTTGTTGAGCCCCTCGAGACGAGCGGCAAGATTTACACTGTTGCCAAGTACCGTGTAGTTCATCCGCTCCGCCGAACCCACGTTTCCCACCACCGCATCCCCGAAGTGGATGCCGATGCGAACTTGGAATGGGGGCAGCCCCTCGGCTTGAAACCGGGCATTGAGCGCGTCGCTCTCCGTCTTAGCAGAAAGAGCAGCCCGGCACGCTCGCTCCACATGATCCGGCTGCAAATGAGGAGCGTTCCAAAACACCATGACCGAGTCCCCGATGAACTTGTCCACGGTGCCGCCCTCGGCAAGAAATGCTTCCGTCAGCGCAGCGAAATGGCGCGAGGTCTGGCGCATCAAGCTGTCGGGATCTGCTGTCTCTGCAATGCCGGTAAAGTTCGCGACATCGGTAAACAGGATGGTGACTTCCCGCCTCGTTCCGCCAAGCTCGGTGGAAATCGAACCGTCGACGATTCCCCGAACGATGTCCTTGGGGACGAAGCGGGCGAACGAGGCGATACTGCGCCGTGCAACCGCCATCGTCTTGCCCAGCTCGTTCAGCTCCGCGATTCTGGATGTAACTGGCGCCCCACGTGGCGCCGCCAACGCTTGGAGCTGGCTTGCCTGGGCGGTTATTTGCTTGATCGAGGTCGACATCCGGCTCCCGAAGATCCATGCTGCGGGTACGAAGCAGCCCCCGACAACGAGGGCAATGAGCATTCCCCTGATCTGCAAGCTCCGCAATGTCCCCGCAAAATCGTCCTCGGCCGCAATCAACAGAGAGTAACCGCTGTATGCGTCTCCTTGAGAAAACTCTTGCAAGCGAAAGAGGTAGTCTCGTCCGTCCTCGCCCCGCATCTCACCTTCAAACCGTCCGCGGCCGTCCCACCTCTGCAGCACGGCGCCGACCAGTCCGCTTCGGATTTCTCCAATTTCGGGGAGCTGCGGATGCGCAGGGTGCGCCCTCGCTTTCTCGACGAGCTGTGCGAAGTCTGGGTGGGCGACGAGTACCCCAAACGAATCGAAGATGACGGCGGTTCCGTGATCCCCGGGGCGCTGCGCGTGGACGAACTCGCTGAACTTGTCAAGCTTGAGGTCGGCGGCGATGACACCGCGAACATGCCCATGCAGGGGCGCACTCAAGGTGATCATCGGTGTAGCAATGCTGAACGAAGCATATGGTGACGAAACAACATCCCGTGCAGCCACCATTGTATCACGGTACCAGCCTCGCCTTCGCGCGTCGTAACCATAATCCGGCAGATCGAGCTGGCCGATCCTGTTTCCTTCTTCGTCTTCGAAAAGCCGGCGCATGGGCAGTTCTTTGCCGGGGGTCGGTCGGACAAGATTGATGTTGTAGACGGCCCCAGGGGGCGCTCCCAGCTTGTCGCGTTCCTCTCGGCTCAGCACATCGAGACGCCGGACTTGAAGCCAGCAACCGTTTTCATATCCGACATAGAAGCTGTCCGCCTGCGGCAACTTGGCCAAGGCAGCTTTGAACGTGACGATTGCGCCATCTTGCTCGCTCCGATCGTCGAAGTCGGCGAGAGACGGATTCGACGAAAGCACGTCAACGATCGAATTCAGTCCCGATACTTCAGCCTCAAGGCGCCCAAGGGTGTTCGCACTGGCGGCGTCCATGGCGCCCGACGCCGCCGCTCTCGTCACCGCATCGGAAGTCTCAAGCTCTGTGAACACCAATGATGCGGTCAGAGCTGTAATGAAGGAGATCACTGCCGCGGTGATTGCGATCCTAAACGTAAGCATCTCGATTGAGGGTCCACCTGAGTTGCGCCCGGGGTATTTACGGCTGCACTTGCTGCTGCTCGCTCGCCTACTTCAGAGCAGCAGCGCCGTGCTCGATCACTCGTCAAAGGATCTCGCGTGCATATGTGGGGCTCTGCTAGCTGCCCCCTAGAGGCCTTTGATCGGCGGTGGTCATCTTCGCGAGCCCGAGGCAGACGCCCTCCAGCTCGGTGCGCGGCCGCGCCTACACACCCTTCCCCGTCCCACCTCGAACCGCCGAACATTGGATTGGAAGAGGTGAATTCCCCAGCTTCGCGCGGGGAAATTGCCGAGCCTGCCGGGCGTTCTTGCGAAATCGCAGGTTCCAAAGAATACCTCCGACCTATCGATCGGCGCACGCCTTGCGACTGGGGAGGCTATGCCTATTTTTAACCCGCAGACGGGCAGGAGTTCTCAGCGTCGCCCCGGGCTAACCTTCAATTTCAAAGATAGCGCGACCCAATATTAGAGTGCTGTCGACACACTGCTCGAGTGGAGTGCATCGCATTTCCTTGCCATGCGCGCGACATTGACACACAGCAGTTTGCCATTGGCAATCCTCCTCTGTGTGCGTTGACTCACCTCGTGGCTTGGATATCCCGGCTGGCGTCCTATAGGACCATGCGTCGCTAGCTCGTCCAGTCCACCGTCTGGCCAGTGGCGAAGCGGCGCCGGCTTGGCCTCAGCAACTGGCGTCGAAGGCGGTGCTTGCGGCACCCGGATGTCGGCTCGACGCAAACAGGGGGCCCCGACGATCGCAGCAAATGCGAGGTTCCGCGCAAACATCTTGCTTTCGGATGCGGCCGCCGCCGCAGGGGCCATCCCTTTGGGGCAACGCGGCCGGTCGACTTCACCAGCGGCGCGGGGCCCATGCAATGATGCCGACAGCAAACGTCACCAGGCGAGCGGGCGGCGCGCGCGGAATCATGGCAGTCTCGATGGCTGGCGGAAAGCTCGGGTAGGAATCAACGCGCAAACTGACCATGAGCAACGGTTGCCATCGATCGATTTGCGAGCCATGCCGGCACCCTACACCGCCCGACGCTCGGCGAAGATGACTTGCTTTGTGGCCTAGAAGTGAAGCAGCGCGGCGAGAGCCGCGGTCGATGCTGTCAGATCAAGCTCAACGTCGAGGCAGTCAAAACCGTCCTCGGACGTCAAAAGACATCGTCCAGCTGCTGCGCAGCGTCACGCCGGCCGAGGAGGCCAGCCGTTGTGTCGCGCTTTGCATATCGGCGGTCATAAACGCAGCCGACTTGGTTGACAAAGGCCATGTCGCTGGCCAACGTTTTCATTGCGTCGAGCCGTCGCTGCAAACCCGGGACAAGCGCTTCGCGCTGCCAATACCGGGCCAGCAGGCTCGAGGCGTTGGCCGCCTACTCTCGATCGTGCGCCGTCCATCGCACCAGCGGGACTACCAATATGCCGGCAGATTCCAGCATAGCGCGAACCGCAATGCCAGTGCGCAGACCGGCTGACCAGGCGTGTCAAAGTCATGACACCCCGTCCGTCACTTGAACCCGGAGTTCGACGCGGGTCTTTCCGCCGCCCCCGCCATTTCGATCGGTCCCTTGTGTGTCGCCAGGGTCCGCCTCGAAGGCTTGTTTCCCCTTTGCAGCCCAAAGCGCCCGTGCCTGTTCGTGTTGACCGCTTTTGAGCTTGTCGGCTATCCAAAGCAGCGCGCCGAGGATGATGGCGCGATCATCGCCGGTCAGGTTGACGAGGCCCGCCTTCACGACGAGGCCGCCGAGTTCGATCAGATGCCGCGTGCGTTTGCGACGCTCGGCCCGCCATGTGCGCATGTCACGTCGCGCCCTTGCGGCTTGATGCCGGTTGCGCGCCGCTCGGTTGCGCAGGAGGGCCGTCCGGGTGGCGGTCAGTTGTCGGTGCAATTCGCCGCGCCCGGGCCTGAAAGAACGCGGCTCCGCGCCTGGCCCATGCCTCCCTCTTCCCGGCCTCTTTTGTCTCGGCCAGCACGATCAGCGCGCCGGCCAGTTCATTGGCGTCAAGCGCATCCGCCCCGGTGGCAATAACAAGTTCGCCGAGTTGCTGCACCTTGCGGCTCTTGAGGCCACGCGCCTTTTCCCCTAGTGCCTTCAGTTCGGCATCAAAGTCCCGTGGTTTGCGCATGGCCGTCTCCGTGAGTGTTGATGGAGGAATGATAGCCGAGCACCCGGCACAATGCTGTAAGGTCGTCAGGACAGCCTGGGACGCGGTAGTCCCTCTCGAGAATTTTTCGAGGGAGGGCGCGCTTATACGTCGTTCCGACGTGCGCTTCGCCGTGTAGATGATCTGATCGCAATGGCGATCTATCATCTTCACGTCAAGATCATTGGCCGCAAAGCCGGCTCCAGCGCGGTGGCCTCGGCTGCCTACCGCTCGGCCTCGCGGCTGCGCGACGAGCAGCTTGATCGAAGCCATGACTTTTCCGGCAAGCGCGGCGTCGTCCATTCGGAGGTGATGCTGCCGGAGAATGCGCCGCAAGTCTGGAGCGACCGCGAACGGCTGTGGAACGATGTCGAGGCGTTCGAAATCCGCAAGGATGCTCAGCTTGCCCGCGAGGTCGAGTTCGCCATCCCGCGCGAGATGAGTGAGGCTCAGGGCATCGAGCTCGCCCGCGACTTCGTGCAGGCGGAGTTCGTCGATCGGGGCATGATCGCCGATCTCAACGTGCATTGGGATAGAGCCGAGGACGGCATGCCCAAACCCCATGCCCATGTCATGCTGACCATGCGCGCGGCGGACGAGAACGGCTTTGGTCAGAAGGTGCGCGAGTGGAACCGCACCGAGATGGTGGAGCGCTGGCGGAGGCGCTGGGCCGAGCTTGCCAACGAACGCCTGGCCGAGCTCGACATCGATGCGCGCATCGACCATCGGAGTCTTGAGGCCCAGCGCATCGGGCTTGAGCCGCAAAGCCACATCGGTGCGCCTGCCAAACGGATCGAGGGTCGTGGCATCGAGGGCGAGGGAGCTGAGGCCGATCGCGCCGAAATGCACCGCGAGATCGCCCGCGGCAATGGGATGCGGATCATCGCCGATCCCTCCCTCGCCTTGGACGCGATCACGCATCAGCAATCGACCTTCACGCAGCGCGACATTGCCAAGTTCGCGCACCGGCACAGCGACGGGCTCGACCAGTTTAACGACGTCGTGGGCGCGATGCGTGGCGCCCCAGATCTGGTCGAACTCGGCAAGGACGCTCGCGGCGAGGATCGCTTCACCACGCGCCAGATGATCGAGGCGGAACAGCACCTGCAGCGCGCCGCCGAACTGATGGCCGAGCGGGAGCGCCATGAGGTACGTGACAGGGACCGCGACGCGGCGCTGGCACGTGCGCAATCGCGCAATCTTGTCCTTTCGACCGAGCAAGCCGACGCGCTGGCGCACATTACGGACGGACGCGATCTTGGGATCGTCGTCGGGCATGCCGGGACAGGGAAAAGCGCGATGCTGGGGGTGGCGCGTCAGGCCTGGGAAGCGGCCGGTTACGAGGTTCGGGGCGTGGCGCTGTCCGGCATCGCGGCGGAAAATCTTGAAAGCGGATCGGGCATATCCTCACGTACCATCGCCAGCATGGAGCATGGCTGGGGACAGGGCCGCGACCTGCTCACGACCGGCGATGTCCTTGTCATCGACGAGGCCGGTATGGTCGGAACGCGCCAGCTCGAGCGCGTGCTGTCCCATGCGGCAGAGGCCGGTGCCAAGGTGGTGCTGGTCGGCGATCCCCGCCAGTTGCAAGCCATCGAGGCTGGCGCGGCATTCCGGTCCCTTTACGAGCGCCACGGCGGGGTGGAAATCGGCGAGATACGCCGCCAGCGCGAGGCCTGGCAGCGGGACGCCACGGGCTATCTCGCGACCGGCAGAACTGGCCATGCGCTTTCAGCTTACCGCTCCCACGGCATGGTGCACGAGGCGGAGACCCGCGAGCAGGCGCGCGGCGATCTGATCGAGCGCTGGGATCGCGACCGGCAGGCTTCACCGGATAAGACCCGCATTGTCCTCACCCACACCAACGACGAGGTTCGGGCGCTGAACGAAGCTGCACGGGAACGGATGCGGGCTGCCGGCGATCTCGGGGATGAGGTGCGCCTGACGGTCGACCGCGGCGCGCGCCACTTCGCCGACGGGGATCGCGTCATGTTCCTGCAGAACGAGCGGGGCCTTGGCGTCAAGAACGGCACGCTCGGGACCATTGAGCAGGTCAACGCGCAATCCATGACCGTGCACACCGACGATGGCCGATCCGTGCAGTTCGATTTGAAGGACTACAACAAGATCGACCACGGCTATGCCGCGACCATCCACAAGGCGCAGGGCATGACGGTGGACCGCACGCACGTGCTGGCAACGCCGGGCCTGGATGCCCATGGCAGCTATGTCGCCCTGTCGCGACACCGCGATGGCCTGGACCTGCACTACGGCCGGGACGATTTTGCGGGTCAGGACCGGCTTGTCCGCACCCTCTCCCGCGATCGCGCCAAGGACATGGCCTCGGATTACGAGCGCGCCGATCCGGCACAGAGCTACGCCGAGCGGCGTGGGATCACCTTCCGCGAGCGTGTGGCCGAGATCGTGCGCAAGGTCGTGCCTGAGAAGGTACGCGACATGTTCGATGGCCTTCGCTCGCCCGGCGATGTGCCACGCGCGGATGGCAGACGGGGACCAGAACGAAACACGCCGGAAAGGGAAAGGAGCGGTGCGGCGGCCGAGCGGCGCGAAGTTGAAGCGCCGGAAAGGACGGCGGCGGCAGAGGCGGAAGCGCGCAGGCTGCGCACGAAGGCGCTGGTGCGCCATGCTCGCGCCGTGGACGAGATCTTCGCGGCACGGGAGTTGGGACTCAAATACACTCCCGAGCAGGCGAAAGAACTGCAAAAGGCCCGCCGGGCCTTCGAAGACGTGAGGCCCTACGGCTCGGTCGATGCGGAGGCCGCCTACAAGAAGAACCCGGAGCTGGCAACCGAGATCGCGTCGGGCCGGGTCAGCCGCGCTGCCATCCGGGCCCTTCAGCTCGAGACCGAAATGCGGATCAATCCAGGCCGCCTCGCCGACCGCTTTGTGGAGCGCTGGCAGGAGCTCGACCAAGCCCGCCAGAGGCAGTATCAGGCGGGCGACATGTCCGGTTACAGAGCCACGCGCTCGGCGATGGGCGACATGGCGAGAGGCCTCGAACGCGATCCGCAGCTGGAATCCATCCTCGCCAACCGCAAGCGGGAGCTCGGCATCGCCTTCGAATCGGGTCGGCGGCTCGGCCTCGAACTGGCCTTCACTCACGGCCTCGACCTTGGCAGAGATCGGGGCCTCGAAATTTGATTTATCCTGTTTGCCGCCGGCTGAACGCCAGAGTACTGGGACTCCTAAACTGCCCTTGCGCGCCTGCACCTGATGTTCTGTCTGGATCAGCAGCCGTCAGAAACAGCCAGCAGGAGCCAGCGAGGCCATGCCAGAGCCAGACCGTATCGTCCGTCTGAAAAACGTCCTCGCCAGGACCGGGCTGTCCCGGTCCACCATCTACCGCAAGATCGCCGAGGGCACCTTCCCGGCTCAGCTCAAGATCAGCACCAACGGGACCGGGTGGCGTGAATCGGACATCAGTCGCTGGATAGCGGATCCAGTCGGATGGCGTCCAAAACGCGAGGGCCATGAGGTTCGGTAAGGTCGGTGGTTAGGGAGGGAGTCGTGTGTAGCAAGGGGCGGCTCTCCTTTTCTTCGCCGTTGCATCTAATCGTACGACGAATTCTTTCCGCACTTTCCGGCTTGGGCTTGCCTGAACACGATGCTCGGAATGATCAACACTTCCGACATCCGCTCAATGCACAACGCCAAGGTAGCGCATGCCTTGTCAGTTTTCGTGACGTCATAAGGCAGCATCATGCGGGACGTCAGCCGAAAATTGTCCTTGCAGTCGAATCCAGACGAAGCGATCTTACGTCTCGCGCGCGCACTTGCTCGTCAGGCTGCGAGGGAAGATCATGAAAGAGAGCACGTCGGTCGAACCGACAACGAAGAGAGCGGCAATCTACGCTCGATTCTCGACAGACCTTCAGAATGAACGCTCGATCGAAGATCAGACCTCCCTTTGTAAAAGCTATGCAGAGCGCGAAGGCCTACACGTTGTCTGCACTTATGAAGATAGAGCTCGTTCTGGCGGCTCGGTCATGGGGCGCGACGGCCTGTTGCGGATGCTGGACCAGGCGCGGGAGAGATCTTTTGACGTAGTGGTTGTCGAAGCGCTCGATCGTCTCTCGCGCGACATGGAGGATCTTGCAGGCATCCACAAGCGACTGTCGTTTCTTGGCATTGAAATCCGGGCTGTTCACGAAGGTGTTGTCAATACGGTTCTCGTTGGACTTCGTGGGCTTGTCGGACAGCTCTATCGGGAGGACAACGCTCATAAAGTGCGCCGGGGCCAAGCGGGCCGAGTGACACAAGGATTGGCCGGAGGCGGCCTAACTTACGGATACGCTCCCGTTCCAGGCAGAAGTGGCGAACGAGTCATCGTCAGTGGTGAGGCGGAAGTTGTTCGGCGCATCTTCCGGGAATACGTCGAAGGCCGAACACCTCGTGAAATTGCGCACGACTTAAACAAGGAGCGAGTGCCGCCGCCGCGCGGGCGCGCATGGAACGCCTCGACCATGAATGGCACACAAGGCAGGTGCGCGGGAATTCTGCAGAACGAATTGTATGTGGGGCGCCTTGTCTGGAACAAGGTCCGAATGGTGAAAGATCCCGACACAGGGAAGCGCTTGTCACGGCCAAACCTGAAGACCGACTGGCGGATCGCTGAGGTGCCGCATCTTGCAATCGTGAGCGCAGACTTATTTGAGGCGGCCCAAAAACGAAGGCAGGAGCGGACTCAGACGCATCCGAGCCTTCAGCGTCGTCCGCGTCGTATGCTGTCGGGGCTGCTCCGCTGTGGTGCGTGCGGGGCGGGCATGTCGACAAATGGCGAAGATAAGTCGGGGCGGGTTCGCATTCGCTGCTCCGCCGCTAAGGAGAGCGGGACCTGCTCTGATGGCAAAACGTTTTACCTGGATTCCGTCGAGAAAGCCGTGCTCGGTGGACTAAGAGCGGAGATGCGCGCGCCGAAGGTTATTGCTGAGTACGTTCGGATCTATCTCGAAGAGAGGAAAAGGCTCGCGGCCTCGTCGAACGCGAAACGGCAGCGACTGGAACAGCAGCTTGGCCAATTGAACCGCGAAATCGATCGATTGATTGATGCGATAGCGAAAGGCCACGGAGATCCGGCCGTACTTGGCCCTCGTTCCACGGCCTTGGATGCCGACCGAAAACGCCTCTCCGAAGAACTGCAAAACGAACCTCCCGCTCCGAAGGCCGTCGCGCTCCATCCGGCGATCCTCAAACGCTATGAGGAGCAATTGCAGCAACTCGAAAAGGCTCTGGGAAGGGGTGTAAACGCTGGAGACGCCGAAGCTGCGGAGGCAATCCGGGATCTCGTCGAAACCGTCACGGTGTTTCGAGACCCTGCGCGTCCAGGTGGTGTGGCGGTGGAAATAGCAGGCCGACTAAATGCGTTGCTGGGCCAGGAGGCCTATCCAAATCGGGTGAAAGGAGTGTGGGGAAAGGTGGTAGCGGGGGGGCGTTTCATCCGACTCCCCCCTCCCCCCTCGCGCTTATTTACACCATCGTACGGCAACGAAAAGCCGCCTAGCGTCCGGCGCTAGCTTCACACGGGAGAGGTCCAAGGTTCGATCCCTTGTGCGACCACCATAAATCAAATATAATCAATTAGTTACATGAAAGTCTCCCGCGGACTGTGCCCCGAAACTCCCAGGGTACAGCCTGGGCACAGACCGGTTGATTCGAATCCGCATCAGACAGACTTATTTTTTGAGGTCTCGATCCCCGCGATCTAATCCCGCCTCAAATGCCCTAGTCCGCACCATTCGACGATCCGATCAGCTGCCCACGACAGGCGGCTAGGCAGGAACTGGAAACACTTAACAATGTCAGCGCGCGACCGCTGGAATATCCGCGATGGCCATGCTGGCGCGCCAGCATGGCCATCGCCTTCCGGCGACGTTGCGATAGAGGCAGCCGTCGGCGGGCAGTCGATATCGAGGAATAGCGATGAACCGTCCCGTTGCGATCATGAAGCTGTTACTGCCGGTCGGCAGCACGATGGCAAAGCGAAAGCCTTGCCCCGCGCGGGCCGCGCGGCCGCGAGATCGGCGCAGTAACCGAGACTTGTTGACCGCGGCCTCGACGCGCGCAGCCGTCTTGGCGCGTACGCTCTCGCGATGATCGACGAGTCGATCGACGGTCGCGAGCACCTTCCGCGCGCGACATCTTCGAGCATGGCGGCAGGAGCTGAACCTCGCCCGTCATTGGCACGCCGCCCACAGGATGGGAGCCTCTCGCTACACCGCCTGCATGAGTAGCGGAGCCTCGGATTGGCGGGGCTTGCGTCCTTCATGTGGACCCTGAAAAACGACCAATACGCCGATCTCGAAGGTGCCGCGCAGCGGATCCTGTCCGAAGGTCATGATCGGCCCGATGGCTAGCTGATCAGCGGAGCTTGGACAAATCACGGCCGCAACTGCGGAGATCTCATAGGCGGGTCCCCGGCCTTTGTCGTGGGAAGGCGCCTGATCGCGAGCTCGTGGACGTTGCACTAGCCGAGATGGCCGAAGTTGGCTTGTTTAATGTTGGCTTTCTCAACTCCGACACGGCCATACCTCGGCCGAGGACATGTAGCGTGCTGTCTCCGCCGTTGCGGCCTTGTTGCGAGATCGTTGTCTCTTGCGACAATCTACATGATGAACGCGATTTTTGGCGGCGCCTTTGTCGCCCAAATTGCGAATGCCAGCAAAAGCGCCGCCTCTGCCCCGCCATTAGCGAGGGAAGCTAAAAGCCGCCCCGGCAACAGAGTCGAGCGTTATCCGCGGGTCTCGGGGATTCGGGAAATAACAGTGTTCCCAAACCGGAACTCCACTCGCAAGCGCGCTGCCGAAAAATCAGGCAGTTCCCGCCGCCCCCTAGGACGCCGCACTTTCCGCACATTTGCCGCTTCCCAAATGATTTGCCGCTTCCCAGATGATAGTCTTGTTGACTGCCGATTGGCCGCAATGAGGCGGCCGGCCCGGCCAGGTTTCCGCCGCAAGGGGAGCCACATTGTCCTTCCCGATACCTGTCAATGAATCAGGCCGGCTGATTGCGCTGCGCGCGCTCAACATTCTCGATAGTGCGCCGGAAATCGCCTACGACGAGATCGCTGAACTCGCAGCGCAGATTTGTCGCTGCCCTGTGGCCTATATCAGCTTCATTGACGACAACCGGCGCTGGCTCAAAGCGAGATATGGATTGCCGCCCGAGATGGCGGGGGCCCCGCGCGCAAAAGCCGTCTGCACCACGACGATCTGCGGCACCGAGCTGTTCGCGGTTGCCGACATCACGCAGGACGCGCGCTTTGAGAATAGCGCGATGGCCGCCGCCGATCCTCCCTGTCGCTTTTACTGCGGGATGCCGCTCATCACCGATGAAGGCTATGCGCTGGGCACGCTCTGCGTCATGGATTTCGAGCCGCGCCAGCTTAGCTTCGAGCAAGCGGAGGCGTTGCGTCGGTTGTCGCGCCAGGTCTTAGCGCAACTGGAGCTGCGCCGGAAACTGATCGAATACGATCAGACCATCAAGGAGCTGGATCAGGCACGGCTTGAGGCTGCCGCCGAAAGGTCACGCGCCGAAGAGCTTCTGGGCAACGTCTTGCCGGCGCCGATCGTCGATGAGTTAAAACGGACCGGACGGGTGCAGCCGAAATACACGCGTTCGGCAACAATTCTGTTCGCGGATTTTCGAGGATTTACACTGCTCGCCGAACGCACCGAGCCGGCGACACTGGTCGATCTACTCGATCGGGTCTTTTCGGCGTTCGACGGGATCGGGGCTCGCCATGGCCTGGAGAAGGTCAAGACCATTGGCGACGCCTACATGGCGGTGGCCGGCGTGCTTACGAGCGACCGGCGACACCCGATCGACGTCTGCCTGGCTGCGCTGGAAATGCAAGCGAGCGTCGATCGCTTCATGGCGCAATGCGAGCATGTGGGCGCATCGACCCTCCAATTGCGCGTTGGCATTCACACAGGACCGGTGATTTCTGGTGTCGTGGGCAACCGCAGGCTGACCTTCGATATCTGGGGCGATGCGGTCAACATCGCATGGTTCATGGAAGCCTATGGAGTGGCGGGGCGCATCAACGTCTCGGAAACGGTGGCCGGACACGTCCAGGGTCTTTTTGACTTAGAGCCGCGCGGGGCCATCGAGGCAAAGCACGAGCGCGCGCATGAAATGTTCTTGCTTGGTGGGTTGAAGCCTGAGTATTCCCGCGGTCCGGACGGCCGAACGCCCAACGAGAACTTTGTCGCCGAATATAACCGGCTTGGCGGACCGCGATTGGCCGCGACGGCGTAAGCAGACGCGCGCTTATGTCTCGGCGTTCGGCGAAGAGAGCGACGGATTGCGTCAGTCCGCAATCGATCGCTTGCGGTTACGGGAAGGTGCATGGATTTGTTCTATCCAAAATTTGCCGGTGCGCTGAAGATCGCTCTCCAGGGACTTTCGGCGCCCGGATCTGCTGGCGGACAATCCCCTAATGCGCTCGCGCCTGATGTCGTCTCGGGACGCGCGTGCGGCCGAGTTGCAAGCGCTTCTAACTGAACCGCCGCAGCGCTGTTCGTCAGTCCCCGCGACGAGAAACTGCGCCGCGTCCTCGACCTCACCTACTTCAACGCCGAGTTGAAGTAGGAGGTCGCAGCCGAACGCCATGGTCGCTCGTCGAGACGTACCTGCGCAATCGCGGCATCAAGGCTGTCCACGATCCGGGCGCGCTGCGGTTTCATCCGCGCTGCTACTATCGCCCGGACGACAGTTCGGCGACTGAGACCTGACCGGCGATGATCGCCGCCGTGACCGATCTTGCCAATCGCATCACCGGTGCACATCGCACCTGGCTTGCGCCGGACGGCTCTAGCAAGGCGCCGGTCGACACTTCCAGGCTGTCATGCGACTTGCGCCTTTTGACCAGGAAGCGCGGGATAATCGGTATAGCCGTTTGGCCCGCGGCCGTAGAAAGTGGCGGGATCGGGCTTGTTTAACCGGGCATCGCGCCGGAAGCGCTCGATAAGGTCGGAATTAGCAAGGAAAAGCACGCCATAGGCGATGGCGTCCGCATCCCCGCCCTCAATTGCCAGGTTTCCTTTCTCCCTGTCGAAACCCGTGTTGGCGATGAACGGCACCGAGGTCATGGGTCGGAACGTCTTCGCGACATTCTCGATCACGACGCCCTTCTCCAGATCGTTCTTGTTGGGCTCAAGCATCGTAAGGCACCCGATACGCCGACGATCCAACTCGCGCACGACATAACCGAAGGCAGCGAGAGGATCGCTGTCGCCCATGCCATACAGCGAGATCGAGGGTCCAAGCCGCACCCCAACCCGGTCGGCCGACCAGGCGGCGATCATGGCGTCGACAGTCTCCAACATCAGTCGCGCACGCTTCTCGATCGAACCGCCCCAGTCATCGGTGCGTCGGTTGCTGACATCTTGCAGGAATTGGTCGTGAAGATAGCCATTGGCGCCATGCAGCTCGACGCCATCGAAACCGGCCTTCCGCGCATTGCGTGTCGCTCGCGCGAAATCCTCGATGATAGCCCAGAGTTCCGCCGCGTCGAGCTCCCGCGGCACCGGGAAATCGACCTCCCGATCCGGAAATTTAAATTTGCCCTGAGCCGGCAGCGGCGATGGGGCGACGGCAACTCGCCGCCACGCATTTCGGGGTGTGCAACACGGCCGCAGTGCCAGAGCTGGCAGTAGATGCGCCCGCCTGCGGCGTGGACAGCGTCGGTAACCCTCCGCCAGCCCGCGATCTGGTCCTCCCTCCAGATGCCAGGCCCGTTAATGATGCCCTTGCCCTGCTCGGAGACCGCCGTGCATTCAGTGACGATCAGGCCAGCGTCGGCGCGTTGGGCATAATATTCGGCCATCAGCGCCGTCGGCACATTGTCATCGCTGGCGCGCGTGCGCGTCATTGCCGACATCCAGATGCGGTTTTGCAGGTGAAGGCCGTGGAGATCCATCGGTGTGAATAGGTCTGTCATGTTGTTGTTCCTTTCAAACTCGTTTGGTGGCCGGTGTATGAAGGGCGCGCCGCGCTCGTAACTACGACAGTGCGGCCGGTTCTCGTGACGATGTTTCCGTCCTCGCAAGTTCCTTAAAGAACGCGACGAGCGTACGCGGCTCGCGGGCAAGGATGGCGCGGAGCACCAACGGATTGGCTTTGAGGCCGACTCGGTCATAGTGCGCGAACATCGCCTGCATCGGCTGTGGCGCATCGCCAAGTGATGCCGGGTCGATCCGCTCGGCACGAATCTCGCGACCAAGTGCGGCCCCGATAAGCGCCGCGACGTCGTGACGATCGAGCCAGCCATCGGCGGCGAGTTCGAAGGTGCCGTACAGAAGCCTATCGTCGGTGAGCGCGATCGCAGCAACCTCGGCAACGTCCCGGTAGTCGACCCGGCTGAATTGGGTGTCGCACGACCATGGCTCAGCGAGGACGCCGGTCTGCACTACTCTGTCCCAGCTTGCTGCGAAATTCTGAAAATAGAGCGCGGGGTGGAGGAACGTGTATTCGATGCCGCTGTCTAGGATCGCTTCCTCGACCGGTGCCTTGGCGATGTGGTTCGCCAGCCCCGCGATCACCGGGTGGACCACCGACGAAAAGACGATCCGCTTTATCCCGGCTCCGACTGCAGTCTCGACGAAGCGGCAGCCGACATCGGCCTCATGCGGCATGAAGGCAGGGGCGATGTAGAACGCGCGCTCGATGCCTTCCAAGGCTCGCTCCAGGCTCGCCAGATCCGTCAGATCTGCGACCACCGACTCGTCAGCACCATGACGACGCACTTCGGCTTGTTGCGCCGGCTTGCGAACCATGCCGCGGACGGGCGCGCCCCGGCGAGCGATAGCAGGGACGACGTGCGCGGCGAACTTGCCGGTCGCGCCGACCACAAGAATGGAAGGGTCGGTCTTCATGCTGCTCTCCATGCTTCCCGAGGCAAACTCCTCCCGCAGGATCAAGTTCGGTCCGCCTGATGGACACATTGTGCATTCGGTGGAACAATGTCCCATGGCGGTTGATCTCAATGACCTCAGGGTCTTCGAACGGGTGGCGGCGCTCGGAAGCTTCTCCGCGGCCGGCAAAGCCCTGACCATGCCGAAATCCAGCGTGAGCCGAGCGATCAGCCGGCTGGAAGAGACGCTGGCAATTCGATTGTTCCAACGCACGACCCGCGAAGTCAGCCTGACGGCAGCCGGCGAGGCTCTACGCGAGCGCTGCGGTGCGCTCCTCGCTGGCATCGACGATGCCGTGGCGTCTACCGCGCGCTTTGCCGCAGCGCCGCGTGGCAAGCTGACGATTAGCGCTGGCATCGGCTTCGGTATCAATGTTCTCGGCAAGCAATTGCCAGGTTTTCTTGCGCGCTACCCCGAGGTGAGCGTGGCGATCGATCTAACGAGCCGCGATGCGGAACTCGTCTCCGAGCAGGTCGACGTTGCCATCCGCATGGGGTCATTGGCCGATTCAGGCCTGGTCGCGACGCGGCTCGGCATGCTTACACAGTATCTGTGCGCAGCGCGACCGTATCTCGATCGCCATGGCCGACCGGAAGTGCCAGCCGATCTCCTGTCGCATCACGCGATCGAAATGCCAACCCGCGACGGCCGGCCCCGTCCGTGGCGTCTCGTGCGCGGCGACGAGGAAATTCGGATTGAACCGCACTTGCGTGTTGAGGTGAATGATGCGCTCACGATTTGCGCGCTCATCGGCGGCGGAGTTGGGATCGGCCCCCTTTCGGCCTATCTCTGCGGCGACAATATTCTCGCCGGCAACTTAGAGCGAGTGCTGCCCGATTGGTCGCTACCGCCGTTGCCGGTCAACCTTGTTTTTTCAAGTTGGCGTGAGGTGTCACCGGTGGTGCGTGCTTTCGTCGACTATATGCGCGAGGCGAATGTGGCCGGTAAGGATTGGCTCGGCGATCCGCTGATGAAGGAACCTCATCAGCCGCAGTCCTGACTTAGGCGCTCTATAGTTACGAGGGCCGGCTAAGGTCGCTGTATAACCCTTTTAGCGGTTGATACAAATCGGCCAGTGCCGCCGTTGAACACATTGATCTCGTCGCAACAGATGGTCGGATCATCTGGTCGAGGCTAAACTCATAAGAGCTGCCCTGATGTCGATCATGCCGCCCTCTCCAAGCAAGAATCACTGTTCGGTCGGCTCCCGAGCCCTTTTTCGACAGCCTCGATCCAAAGCGGAGGTGAAGCAAAGACTGCGGTTTCCTGATTGCGTGGGGTCCTCAGGAGATTCTCTGGTCGGGCTTTCAGGTGTCGAGCAGGGTGGGTACGAAAACGTCCTCAATCGTGAGCCGTTGCTTCGATAGTCCCTGTTCGTAATGATATCGCAGATACGTATCGAGGGAGTTGCGGTTGGCTGAGATGCCGTAGGGCCACCAATCATCACCGAGAAGCTCGCGATCGCGTGATATCTGATTGGTCAGCCAAGGGATCATGACTGTCATATTGTTGAAAGTCATCCCCTGAACCAGTTGCTTGATGATGAAATCCTTTGCCTCACAGAAGGCTTCGTACACAGCCCTAACTAACTCAGTCTCTTTTGCCCATTCTTTCCTGATGGCTATCAGATGCATGATCGGGAAGATGCCGGTTCGGCGGAAATAGTCTCTCTCGATCGTCTCATAGTCTTCAAATAGCCGGCCAACGGTCGGCCGCTCTTCGAGCGCATTTCGGCGCATCGGCCGAGATCAGCGCGTCTATTTCGCCAGCTTCCAGCATCTCACCGAGGTCGACGTCGTCGTTCGCGTAGGTGACGTCGACGCCCTGCGGAACCGGTTTGGGTAGCCAGTCGATAGGCTTCAACGGAAAGTCTATGCCGCCTATGATCCAGCGGCACTTCTCGGGTTTAAAGCCGAACTCATCGGACAGCATGCCTTTTGGCATCACGCCGGCATCGTGACCATAGAGCGCGAGCTCGCCGATCCTTCTACCGTTCAGATCCTGCGGTCGTTCGATGCCCTTGGTCTTATTGATGTAGATGGCGGAGTGCCGGAAAGAACGTACCAGGAAGACCGGTATGGCGAGGAAAGGCGGGTCGTCGAGTTCCATAGTACGGAGAAAATAGGTGAAACCCAGTTCCGACACGTCATAGGCATGGCTCTTCACCATCGCCTCGAAGATGTCGACGACGATGCGGCCGCTGTGAAAGGTGGCATCGACACCCTCGACCTTCACGTCGCCGTCCCGAAGGGCGCGGCCGCGATCGTAGTTCCAGAAAGCGATATCCAGCTTGCGTCTCATCGAGAGGCGCTCCGAAGGCCCGAAATTCTTTCGAGTGAACAAATTCACACGACGAACGTTCCGCGCCTGGCACAGCGGGGAAACACGATGAGGATACCATCGCAGCGCTCCTAGCCCATGCGGCCTTTTGGGCCCTGGGCTGCCGACTTAGGCGCTGCGGCAAGTCGGCAGTTATCTGAGGTACAGCGCCCATCACGTAGTCGTCAGGCATAGATTTCATTCGCCATGGCGTCGTTACTGAGAAGACCGTCGAAGCAAAGCGCGTAGGCCGCATAAGTGACGTCGAGCACATCGTTGCGCATGCGCTCTGGGAGAGCGTCCGCCGCGCCGCCTGCGACCCGCAAGCGAAGCGCGTGAATGTAGGTGCAAAGCGCCATCCGAAAGATGAACGTATGCGGTAGCTCGTGCGCCGATGGCAGTTTCTCGATCTCGGGATGCAGCGCGAAGAACTTCCAGGCGAGACTCATCGTGCCGTCGAGGATTTTGACGACAATTGCTTCTGTGGCCGGCTGCTTGTTGCGGAGGATGGTAAGCTCCTCTTCTGTGAACTGGCTTGTCGCATCCTCGATGTTCTCGGCGAAGCCCTTCATGTCGGCAAGCATATCCTCGAACTGCGCCGCCGCGTGCTCGTCGTTGTCGAGGATCTGCCCTTGCAGTTTCTTGTCACCCTGAGCTGCGCGCGACCGCTTCCTGCACCACTTGCGGAAGGAGCGGGTCGCGCCGCCACTCGTCAGGCGCTTCTTCATTCCCTTCTGCTTGCCCTTTAGGGCGGAGATTTTCGTGATCGGCTTCAAGACATGAACCTGCTTAGGGAACGCTACGATCTCGGTGGATTTGAGAATATTGATCACCGCATTGCCCTTAAGCATCTCCAGCTGCGCGTAATCGGTCACGATGGCGATGTGATCCTTTGACTCCGCAAGCCAGGTACGTAGGTCGTCGCGCTCGAA
>Ga0213876_10000368_pt1 | contig 38187 bp, 40 predicted proteins | sample BarmaccomBMRX_R9_FD_160113 | JGI IMG/M metagenome (GOLD analysis project Ga0213876, IMG submission 160113) | Root-associated microbial communities from Barbacenia macrantha in rupestrian grasslands, the National Park of Serra do Cipo, Brazil - RX_R9 | ecosystem: Host-associated > Plants > Roots... | reverse complement strand
CATCTGGCGAGTTTGTACCTCTTCGGTGGCGGCGCCGGACGCATCTTCAGCAACCACGATTTTCGCCGCCTCTTGCGGGTGTTTCACCGCGTAATCCCAGCCTTTGAACGAGGCTTTGAGGAACTTCGCCATTTTGGCGACGAACGCCGGATCTTTCAGGCTGGAATCCAGCACATACAGGCCATCTTCGAGGGTAGAAACGCCCTGATCCTCATACGGGAAGGTGATCAGATCCGTTTCTTTCAATCCTGCGTCGATCAACTGCCAGTATTCGTTGTAGTTCATGGTGGAGATACAGGCTGCCTGATCCTGCAACAGTGGATCGACGTTAAAGCCCTGTTTGAGGATGGTAATGTCTTTGCCCGGTTTCAGGTTCAGTTTGCTCATCCAGTTGAAGAAGGGGTACTCATTGCCGCCGTACCAGACGCCCAGTGTTTTACCTTTGAAGTCGGCAGGCGTTTTAATGCCGCTCGATTTTTTACAGGTCAGCATCATCCCGGAACGATCGTAAATCTGTGCAATGTTCACCAGCGGCACGCCCGCTTCGCGTGAGGCCAGCGCATCCGGCAGCCAGTTGACGATGACATCCGCGGATTTGCCAGCAATCACCTGAACCGGGGAGATATCCGTGCCGCCGGGTTTGATCGTGACATCCAGTCCTTCTTCTTTATAGAACCCTTTTTCCTGTGCCACGTAGTAGCCAGCGAATTGCGCCTGCGGTACCCATTTCAACTGCAGCGTGATTTTTTCTGCTGCGTGTGCTGAAAAGGTAAAAGCCACAGACATTGCCGCCAGCAACAACCCCCGGCGAAAAGCGGAACGTTTCATCATGGGATAACTCCTCGGGTTAGTGTGCATCATCATGTTTTTATGTTGTTTTACTTTTCCGTTGCCATCCCGCGAATCGAGGGATGCCAGAAATTTACGCGGCGATCGAGCCGGACCAGTAAGGTGTAAATCAGCGAACCGGCCAGCGATGACACCACAATCGCTGACCACACGATGGGCATATGCATGCGCGCCGATTCTGTAGAGATACGAAAGCCAAGCCCGGCGGTCGGTGAGCCAAAATATTCGGCGACGATGGCGGTAATCAGCGCCAGGGTGGCGTTCACTTTCAGGGCGCTAAAAATAAAAGGCATTGCGGCGGGCAGGCGCAGCATGCGCAACTGCTGGTGGGGCGTTGCGGCGTAGCAATACATCAGCTCTTGCTCAAGCTTGCCGCTCGCTTTCAGCCCGGCAAGCGTGCTGACCAGCGCCGGGAAAAAGGTCACCAGAATGACCACGGCAGCTTTTGACGGCCAGTCGAAACCAAACCACATCACTGCGATAGGGGCGACGCCGACCAGCGGTACGGTGCTGGTCAGGCTGGCGACCGGCAGCAGCCCGCGTTGCAGGAAGGGTAATCTGTCGATAAGCAACGCCACGCCAATGCCTAAACCACAACCCAGCAGATATCCCACCAGTACCGATTTGAGGACCGTCTGTACCAGGTCACCCGCCAGCAGTGAGACGCCGTCGACTAACGCCGTGAGAATATCCAGTGGCGCAGGCAGGATGACCTGCGGAACGGCAAAGCCGGTGACCAGAATCTGCCAGAACCACAGCAGCCAGATGCCGAGCAGCGCGGCGACGGCGGCAGGCGGAACCGGGGCGCTCGCCAGTCGTTGTACGCTAACGGCGGCAAGCAGCGCCAGGGCGAAGGTGCTCAGGCCATTAAACGGCAACAGCGCAAGCCAGAGTGCGCTGCCTGCGAGCGCAACGGCGAACAGCACGCTACGCAAAGCCGTCTGTGAACAGGCCAGCAGCGAACAGACAACAAGCAGCAGCGCGTGGAAACGAAGGCCATAAGCGGCATCGCTGTCTCCGCTTAACTGAATCAGCGACAGAACGGCAACAATGAAGGCGCTGACTAACAGCAGGGCGCCTGGCGTTGTATTTTTTTTCATCATGCCCCCTTACGCTGGCGCATCACCAGCCGTTCGGTCAGGGTTACCAGCCCGGTTAGTGCCAGGCCCAGCAAGGAGGCCATCACCAGCGCAGACCAGATCTGAATGGTGTTGCCGTAATAGGAGCCGGTGAGCAGCCTTGCCCCCAGTCCGGCCTGTGCGCCGGTGGGCAGCTCCGCCACCATCGTACCGACCAGACCACTGGCAATGGCGACGCGAAAGGCCGGAAAGAGATAGGGCAAAGAGGAGGGCAGACGCACCATCCAGAAGATATCGACACGTCTGGCGGCATAGGTATGTACCAGTTCCATCTCCATTTTTTGCGGCGAACGCAGCCCCTGCACGGTGGCGATGGTGACCGGAAAAAAGCACAGGTACATGGCGATGGTTGCTTTGGGGAGCATACCCGTAACCCCCAGACTGCCGAGAATAATCAGCACGATGGGGGCAATCGCCAGTACCGGAATGGTTTGCGAGGCGACAATCCACGGCATCAGCGCTTTATCGAGCGTCCGTGAATGGACAATGCACACCGCCAGCATTACGCCTAACACCACGCCCATGGCGAAACCGGTCAGCGCGGCGCTGGCGGTCACCCAGGTATGCAGTAATAGGTTGCGCGGCGAAGTGAGCGGCCACTGGGTGATGCTGTTCCAGATATCAATAACCAACTGATGCGGCGCAGGCAGCAGCGGGCGGGTGGCATTGAGGGAGGCGGCAATCAGATCTGTGCTTGTCCAGGGGCCGCGCGGGGTCAGTACACGGTCGATCACCCCGGAAGCATTCAAGGCGAAAGCCAGCACGTACCAGAGGATCAACGCCACCAGCAATACGCTGCCGACGGGCAGAACGTGCAGATGCAGACGCTGACTAATGGTCATGATGTCCCTCCACCAGTGCTTCGCGTACGTCGGCGGCGAGCTGTAAAAACGCCGGGGTATCGCGTATGGCAAGGGAGCGCCCGGCGGGAAGCGGAGAGTCAATTACCTTCACAATCCTGCCCGGACGCGGCGACATCACCACAATTTTGGTCGACAGGTAGACGGCCTCGGAAATGGAGTGGGTCACGAAGACCATCGTGCGCTGTTCGTTAAACCACAGTTGTTGTAATTGCTGGTTGAGGTTGTCGCGCGTCAGTTCATCCAGCGCGCCAAAGGGTTCGTCCATCATCAGAATTTTGGGTTCAAAACCCAGCGCACGGGCAATGGAGACGCGCTGTTGCATGCCGCCGGAAAGCTGCCACGGATATTTTTTCTCAAAGCCTTTTAGCCCGACGCGTGCCAACTGCTCGCGGGCGATTTCGTCGCAGCGCTCCGGCGGCACGCCCTGGATTTGCAGCGGTAGTTTGACGTTGGCCAGCACGGTGCGCCATGGCAACAGGACCGGGGCCTGGAAGACATAGCCGTAGGCCCCCGCCTGGCGTGCCTCCGAAGGCGACATATCGTTAACCAGTACTTCACCGGAGGTAATGGGTTCGAGGTCTGCAATGGCACGCAATAACGTGGTTTTGCCACAGCCGGAAGGGCCGATAAACGAGACAAACTCCCCCTGGCGAATGGTCAGGTTAATGTCTTTGAGCGCATGTACCGGCTGGTCGGCTGCCGGATAAATCACGTTGGCCTGGTTTACCCTGATGGCAGGCCGTGCGGTGGCGGTTGCCGGTTTTAACGGTACGACCGCAGATTCCTCTGCATAGATCAACTGGCTCATTCCAGGCCTCCCCCTGTTTTTTGACTAACTGGTTAAGTTTGTTTCTCTATGCCATTTTTGTGCCAGGCGTTAAAAGGCGGTTTTTCGCGATTTTTGGCTGCAAAATAAGGTTTTTTGATGGCTAAATTGGTGCAAATGTCGACAATGGTGCGTGGTCGTGGGGCAAGGCGGTGTGGGGAAGTCAGGGCGAATTCGGTGAAAAAAGAAGCGGTAGTGTGCAGGTTACACGCCCCCTTCGCAAAGGGGGAGTGACAGTCTGAATGTGGCGGTGTGGCAGATGAGGTTATAGCCCGTATAAGGCGGCTATCAGTCCGACGATTCCGCCTGCGGCCAGTAAAATCAGCGGCGAAAGGCGGGTTTTCAAAAACAGGACAATACAGACCGCGATCGTGGCGAGTTGCAGATAATTATGGATCACCGCCCCGGCGACCAGCGCTCCGCCGGAGATAACCAGCCCGACCGTCAGCGGGATTAACGCATGGTTTAACACGCGTTTCATTTTCTCGTCGGTGTTCTTATTCCATAAGGTCACACACGCCACCACGATCAGTGACGAGGGGATGAACTGGCAAACGGTCGACACCATCAGCCCGGCGATGCCCGCAACACGCCAGCCGACCAGTGAGGTAATCATCATATTGGGGCCTGGCGCGGCCTGGGCGAGAGCGAACAGTTCGCTGAACTCCCGTGAGGTCATCCAGTGATGCACATCGACCACCTGGCGTTGCAACTCAGGGATAATGGCATTACCGCCGCCCAGGGCTAAAAACGAGAGCTGTAAAAAAATGAAGGCGAGGGAAAACAGCGTTGTCATGATGTGTGTTTCCGGTAGCTCAGTATAATACTCAGCGGCACGGCAACCAGTAAGACCGGCAGCAGCGGCAGGCGGAAAAGGGCAATCGCAACAATGATCCCGCCAAGAATAAGCCACGATGTCAGCGCACGCGGCATCGAGCGCAGGATTTTCAGGCCAGTAGCAATGATAAGCCCCGCAGCAGCGGCGGATATACCGGCGAAGACCGAGGCGACCAGCGGGTTGTCATGCCAGAGCAGCCAGATATTGCCAAGACAGACGATAACCAGCAGCGGTGCGGTCAGTAACCCCACCAGCGCGATAAATCCCCCTTTTATGCCATGGAATTCCACCCCGGTGGCGACGCACAAATTCACAGCATTTCCGCCAGGCAGAAACTGACACAGCCCCAGCAGTTCGGCAAAGCGTTGTTCTGATAGCCAGCGCTTTTTTTCCACCAGCGCCCGGTGCATAAGCGGCAACACCCCGCCAAATCCGGTCACCCCTAACATAAAACAGGTCAGCCAGAGCTGCCCCAATGTTGGTTTCGCGTCAGGCGACGCGGACATCTTCTTATTTTCTTGCACAACGACCTACCTTTTATGGCCGGATCCCTGGCGATCGATAACCCATTTGTAATCGTGATGAAATTACAGGAATTTCATCTGCAGAAAAATGATCGCCGCCGGGATCCGTAGCGACAGATATCGCAAGAGGGCGAAGGGATGGCGGGATTTCATCTACGCTAAGGAGACGGATCAATATTCAGGTGGTGCTATGGCTGATATGAATCGCCGCTGTTTTATGAAGATGCTCTCTGGCGCTGCGCTGACGACCCCCTGGTTGCTTGAGGCGGCTGAAAAGGGGCAGTCCGCGGCAGCTTCGGCTCCCGTGACCGGGGCTTTCTTGCTTTCGCCAAAAGAGTGGGTACCCAATAATCCAGTGTTGCCAGTGTTGCTTTATCGTCAGGTGATTCCGGGGCGGGCAACAGCCCAGGACGCGCAGCAGTTGTTTGCGAAAAATGGCTGGCCGCCGCAATGGGTGGACGGGGTGTTTGATTACCACCACTACCACAGCACAGCGCATGAGGTGCTGGGGTTTGTCGGCGGTGAAGCCAGGCTGATACTGGGCGGTCCGGGCGGTAAAGAATTGACCGTGCGGGCGGGCGATGTGGTGGTATTACCTGCCGGGACGGGGCACTGTAATCTCGGCAGTAGCGCGGATTTTTCCGTCGTCGGCGCGTATCCACCAGGGCAGGATTTCGATATTTGCCGTGATGCAGCCGATGCGCAAAGGTTAGCCGCAATTGCCAGTGCGACCTTCCCCCATAGCGACCCGGTTTTTGGCGCACAGGGATTGCTTTTAGAGCAATGGCTTTAATCGCGCTGCCAGGAATTTTCTTGTTTTATGGCAGGGCTACCTTTGCGGTCTACGCTTAAAGCGCATTAGGAATGCAAAGCTCTCTGTGTATGTAATGATGGTCTTCTCTATTGAAAGACATTGTTGGATAAAAGGTTTTGGACATGTTGCGGCCAGCTCGTGAGAGCTGGCTTTTTTTTGGCCATTTAGCGGGGTTTATTGGAACCTTTAGGAAATTATGATCGCCGTCATAATTCTGAAAAGCTGGTATGATCTGCTTATTGCCAGGAATTTTCCGATAGACTACTATGGCTTCACCCCCAGACAGAGCTAACGCCACAATAGATAGTGAGTGCCGGAGATAAGCGCCGGGAGGGTAAATAAAATTGAAGTATTTGCTCGACTTAAAACACCAGGCCCTGGCATCTGCCAGGGCTTAATCGTTTTTAGCGCCGCTGTTTTTATTCACCCTGCGCATTTCGTTATTCCCCTTCGATCGCCGGAGATCCTGTTTATCGTTGCGCTTTGCAATAACCTCTTCTATACACTGCATATTCACGTCGTTACACTTGCGCGACATCCGGCACTGAACCACTGAGAACCCCTATGGATATTGAGAAAATCAAGCAACTGATCAAATTGGTCGAAGCGTCAGGCATCTCCGAACTGGAAATTTCCGAAGGCGAAGGGTCGGTGCGTATCAGTCGCGCGGTCGCTACTCCTGCGACACAGCATACGTATACCCTCCCCGTCATGCCGCAGCCAGCACTGTCAAACGCGGTTGCGCCAGTCGTAACCACATTGGCGGCAGAGTCTGCTGGCGCACAAATCAGTGGTCACATCGTGCGTTCCCCAATGGTCGGGACCTTTTATCGCACGCCGAGCCCGGATGCCAAAGCGTTCTGTGAAGTCGGCCAGAAAGTGAATGTGGGCGATACCCTGTGTATCGTTGAAGCGATGAAAATGATGAACCAGATCGAAGCGGACAAAGCAGGGGTAGTGAAGGCGATTCTGGCGGAAAGTGGTCAGCCGGTTGAGTTTGACGAGCCGCTGGTCGTCATCGAATAACGCGACTGACGACCGGCATATCAGGATGCCCTGCTACCCTAACGGACGAGTGCGATGTTCGCCTGGACCGGGGGGGCCTGGCGAAAAAAGTCCTCATGCAGCGCAACCTGGTTACGCCCGCGCTTTTTCGCTGTATAAAGCGCGGCGTCGGCAGCGCTGTACAGGTTTTCAAAATCACTGTTTTTCATGCCAAGGCTGACACCGAAACTGGCGGTCACCAGTTGTTGCGGTAAGACATCCAGCGGCGATGCATTCAGGGAAGAGTGAATGTAACTGGCAATGATCATCGCATCTTCAATGCGGGCTTCCGGCAGTAAAATCGTAAACTCTTCACCACCGACGCGACCAATGGACGCACTTTCCGGCAGTGCGCGGCGAATACGCGATACCAGCGCGCAAATCACCCTGTCACCCGTGGGGTGACCATATTCATCATTGATGCGTTTGAAGTGATCAATATCCAGCAGGATCAGGGCGACGTTTGCCTGCGTCAGGGATTTATTGATGTGGTTGATGATGGCGCTGCGGTTAAAGACGGCGGTGAGCGGGTCGTGCGTGGCCTCATACTCAAGCTGCGCCGCCAGTTTTTGCAGTTGCTCATTCATCCGGTTCAGTTCACGTTCCGCACGGTCGCTGCGGCTGATCACGCGGTAGGATTCGCGGATCAGGCGTTGATAATGCTTCGCCACGCTCCACAGTTTTTCACGACAGGCGTCTGCGGGCAGCGTGGCGTCTGCCGCCGCCAGGCGAGCCTCTTCGAGTACGGAATATTCCTCCTTGAAAAGCTCATTAATATCTAGCATGCGTCAAGATCCGGGATAAGAAAGACCGCCAGGGAAGGGAAGTCGATACGTAACTCCTGACCGAACTCTTCGGAAATATCGTCTTCCTCGTCATAGTACCAGTGCAGCTCGCAGGCGATACCGCCTTTCGCAAAGCCGTTCAGACACTCAAACAGTTCAAATAACAGCTTGGTGCTGGAGCTATTGAAATAGCTCAGCGCGACATGCAGACGAACCGGTTCATCGGTGGTCGGTTTGTCTTGCAGCCAGTTCTCAATGGCCTGCAACAGCGGGCGAAAGAACGCCGCGGCATTTTCAGGATAGGCTTCACCTTTAAGCACCAGACGATGTGCTGAAAAATCAAAATTCACTTCCGGTGTGGCCTGGGTTGCGGGCTGCTCAATGGAAGAGGTTAATGTCATATCAGTCATGGCAAAACGTTGCCTTTAGGTGAAAGGCGGACAACGGACTGGCCGCCAGTGGATGAATGCGATACTCCAGTGGCTCACTGGTATCCCGCGCCATGGTCAACAAACCAATGTTCGCGCCCTTGCTTGTGGCAGGCGCTTCACTGCGTAATCCCTGTTTCCAGGCATTGCGGATTTCCGCCTGTGTCATTGTGCGCAGGACTTCGAGGTTTGTTTTTAGCAAAGAGGATTCTTCCGGGCCAACCAGATTTGCGGTTTCGAGGTAATAATTTGCCTGGTCGGTGTGAAAACACAGTGAACCATAGCGCAATTCATCCTGGCCCGTGCACAGAAAGCGTTCATCCGATGAATAGCGAACGATGTTTTGCCCCATCTCGATAAAGACGGAGAATAATTTGCGACGCGTCGCAGAGGAGGCTTCATGTTTATCCAGCCACGTGCGCATCACGTCACCCATCGACACAATGTGCTGTTGGGAAAAATAGCCCGTGTAAAAAAGCTCGACAGCGCTTTGCCGCTGAAGAGTGAAAAGGGGGAGTAAAACCGCTTCTTTGACCTGCAGGTCGCTTATTTTCATTTAATTTATCACCAACGGAAACCAAACCAGGTCATATCATCACGCGCGGATTGCTTGCCCTGCCAGCTCGTCAGCGCCAGGAGTAGCGCCTCGGAAATGGATGACATCGGCAGCGCACGTTGCTGCAATAACAATGACTGAATACGCTTTTTACCAAACATTATTTCCCGCGGACCGCCAATCTGATCGGTTACGCCATCGGTTACGATCAACAACTGATCGCCGCGACGTAACGGACGCTGATGACGACGCCACTGATAATCTGTGGCCGTATCTGAATAGCCGATACCTTTGCGGTCGCCGTCAAGATTAACGACCTCTTCGTCGTCCGCGCCGAGCATAAAGGCATGCATACGCGCGTTAGACCAAATGAGTTGCTCATTTTGCGTATCGACAAACACGGCGATGGCGTCACAACCATCGTTGGACTGGCCCATATCTGCGGTGGGATGACTCTGGCTCAACGTCTGTTTTATATAATGGTTGATTGACGCGAGCAGGCGATCTGGCTCGTGGGCCTGCGCCTGAGTCAGCGCTTTTTCGAGTGCAGACGAAAAAATAAAGGTCATAAACGCACCGGGAACGCCGTGCCCGGTACAGTCGGCCAGCACCAGAAGCCAGCCGTTTTCGCAGCGCTGAAAGGCGTAAATATCGCCGCCTACACAATCACGCGGGTGCCAGTACAGACACCAGTCATTCAGCGTTTGCTCAATGTTTTGCCGTGAGCGGCTGAGCATGGACTCCTGAATGATGCGCGCATATTCAATGCTTTGCATGATTTGCATATGCTGTTTCGCCTGCAAATCCGATACCGTGCGAATCAGATCAAGACCGAGGCCAATGCCGATGTATTGGTTATCTTCGGTAAGGATAAACCCCTCGGTAATCGCTTTATCGCCCGTTTCGATGACGCGCTCGGCCAGGTAATCCAGGCCTGCGTCAGCCTCAACAATGAGCGGCGTTTTATCCATAAACGCGATGCAACTTTTCTGGTCATACAGTTCATGGAAAAACGGACGGCTCATCTGCGAAAGAAAAATGTGGCGGTTAATCATGCCAATAGGGCGATTCTGTTCAAGAACGGGTAAGCCAATCAGTGACTTATGTTCGGAGAACATCGACATGACCTGCACATTATTTGCTTCGGGAGTTACGTGCGGAACGGCAATACGTAACACGCCCGCAGTAAGCTGCCGCGATGAAAGAGGTATATCCATGATCCTGCTGTTTTCCTTGATAAGAATAATCTGAGGATAAAGCCTGATTGTGACGGTTTCATTGCAGCGGATTACAGATGATTATTACGGTAGATTATTGTTCCTAAAGGCAAATCACAGCCACTTTGCCAGAGGCAAAAAAAAGCCCGCACGTGACGTGCGGGCAAATAATACTGGAAGCAATGTGAGCAATGTCGTACCGAATACCTGAGCGATTTACTCAACTACTCGGTGATGAGAAAGATAATCTTTATCATCTTGGTTATCAACCCCAAATTTTGTGCAACTTTCAAAAAAGTGGCGGGGAGGGTTGTGCGGCTGCTCCCCCTCACCCCGACCCTCTCCCTCAAGGAAGAGGGGGAAAAGCGGTTTCCTCGCCTCTGGGGAGAGGGTTAGGGGAAAAGGTCAAAATCTACAGCCCCAGCGCCTCAAACTGTTTCCAACTCACCTCATCAACGTAGATTCCGTTCTCCAGCCGCTGTTGCCTGGCGCGGGCTTCCGGTTCGCCGGGAAGCAGAACATCGTGCCCCTGCTGGTCGTGCTTCATCCAGTCCAGTTGAGCCATCACCTCCTTAACATAATTCTCGCCCGCGCCCAGCCGGGCAGGATCGAAAATAATAGAAAGCATATTATTGATGATGCCCTTGCGTGGCGGGATCTGGTGGCTCTCGGTCTCGCCGCCGGTTAGCGCGGCCCCCAACAGGCTGCAAATCAGCGACAACCCTGCGCCCTTATGCCCGCCGAAGGCCAGCAGCGCGCCATATGGCTCTTCCATTAGCCAGCGCGGATCGGTGGTGGGGTTACCGTCTGCATCCACCGCACAGCCTGGCGGAATGGCGCGCCCCTCATTCCAGGCAATGCGCGCTTTATTCCCGGCGATGGCGCTGGTGGCGAAGTCCAGAATCACCGGCGCTCGCCCGCTGACCGGCACGCCCACGCAGAATGGATTGGTGCCAAGGCGCGGGTTGCGTCCCTCAAACGGTAATACCGCAGACGGCGCGGCGACATTAGCAAAATGGATCGACACCAGCCCCTCCGTGGCGACCTGTTCGGCCCAGGCGCCGATACGCCCCAGATGGTGTGAATCTGCAAGGCTTACCAGCGCGACGCCATATTGCTGTGCGCGTTCAATGCCCGCCGCCATCGCCTGCCTGCCGAGAACCTGGCCAAAACCGTAGCCGCCATGAAAAGAGAGCAGGGGGCCAGCATCGCGGATCAGCCGCAACTGCGCCGACGGTTGTAAATCGCCCGCCAGAATGGCGCTGATATAGCGTGGAAGCAGGGTAACGCCGTGCGAGTCGTGACCTTTTAGCGAAGCGTCGACGAGGTTGTCAGCGACCTGGCGGGCAATGTCTTGTGGGGTATTTACACGCACGAGATGCTGTTCCAGCAGTGTGCGCAATTGCTGGTGGGTTAATACGGGCATAATTAATCTTACCGCAAGCAGGGTTATTGAGTGTATTTTGACTATAGCGAGGATGCTTTTTTTACATAACCATCAAAAGTAACTTAGCTTTGCCACTTTTTAACTATTCATCTCCCATAAAACACCTCAACTCTCTATTGTGAATTTTTAGCTAAGCATTGCGAATAAAATCATTTCCTTTTTAATGCCCCGCCAGCCAATCATTTTCCGGATATGACTTATGAAACCTCCGGGGAAAGGACATGAATAAAATGAAAATGATCGCCAGCGCAATGTTGACCGTCGCGCTGAGCGGTATTAGCGCATCGGCGCTGGCAGAAGGGAAAATCAGCATTGCACAGCAGTTTGGTATTGGTTATTTGATTCTTGATGTAGTGCGTGACCAGCAGCTTATCGAAAAAGAGGGGAAAAAAGAGGGGCTCGATATAGAGGTTGACTGGCGCACCATTTCCGGGGCGACAGGCATGAATGAAGCGCTACTTTCCGGCGCACTGGATGTGGCATCTGCCGGGGTTCCACCGCTTCTGACCCTGTGGGATCGCACCAAAGACAAACAAAATGTGAAGGCGATTGCCTCATTAGGATCGATGCCTAACTACCTGCTCAGCAATAATCCGGCGGTAAAAACGATAAAAGATCTTAGCGATAAAGATCGTATCGCAGTACCCGCAGCAGGGGTGGGATTTCAGTCGCGAACCTTGCAGATTGAAACCGCCAAATTATATGGCAACGCCGATTTCAAACGCTTCGATAATATAAGCGTTAGCTTGCCACACCCGGATGCCAGTGCCGCATTAATTGCCGGTGGCTCGGAAATTACAACCCATTTCTCCAGCCCGCCATTCCAGTATCAGGCGCTGGAACACAGCAACGTACATAAAATTCTCAGCTCTTATGATGTGCTTGGCGGACAGGCGACATTTAACGTGTTGTACACCACGCAAAAATTTCATGATGAGAATCCAAAAACCTATAAAGCGTTTTATCGTGCGCTGGTCGAAGCAGCAAAAATTATTAATGCCGATAAAAATGCAGCCGCAGAAACCTATATTCGGGTAGAGAAATCTCGCCTGCCGCTGGCGCTGGTACAAAAAATTGTTAATGACCCGGAAATCAGCTTTACCGTCTCGCCTGAACGTACGGGTGTATACGCCGAAAAACTTCATGAGCTGGGCGTGTTGAAAAACAAAGCCGACTCCTGGAAAGACTATTTCTTCAACGAAGCGTGGGAAAACCCAGGCAGTTAAGCCGCATGGCGGAGGCAACGATGGCACAGACAACGTCCGACGGACCACTGCTGCAGGTCAGAAATGTGGATATTGAATACCGCACCCGTGAACGCCAGGTGCGGGCTACCCATGATGTCAGCTTTGATGTCTGGCCAGGCGATCGCTTTATTTTGCTCGGACCATCCGGGTGCGGAAAATCCAGCCTGCTAAAAGCGGCTGGTGGTTTTCTTGCGCCGCGCGGCGGGGAAATGTTGCTGGAAGGACAACGCATTCGCGCCCCTGGTCCGGAGCGGATGATGGTTTTCCAGGAGTTTGACCAGTTGCCGCCCTGGAAGACGGTGCTGGAGAACGTGATGTTTCCGTTGCTGGCAAGTCGCAAGGCTACTCGCCCGGAAGCCCGAGACACGGCGCTGCATTTCCTGAGCAAGGTGGGGCTGGCGGACTTTGCCGATGTGATGCCGCATATGCTCTCGGGGGGTATGAAGCAGCGGGTAGCGATTGCCCGGGCGCTGGCAATGAAGCCGCGTATTCTGCTGATGGATGAGCCCTTTGCCGCACTGGATGCCCTGACGCGTCGCACGATGCAAGAGGAGTTGCTCGCCCTGTGGGAAGAAGAACGCTTTACGCTGCTGTTTGTGACGCACTCTATTGAGGAAGCGCTGGTGGTGGGAAGCCGAATTCTGGTGCTTTCGCCGCACCCTGGCCGGGTACGTGCTGAACTCAATTGCCATCAATATTCCCTGAATGACTACGGTAGCGAAGCGTTTCAACATGCCGCCCGTCATATTCACGATTTGTTATTCCCGACCACGGCGAACGACCCGCGGCCCGAACAGAAACAGGAGCGTGCCTATGTCGCAGCCACCTTACATTCGTCCTGAGTTTGAGCGTGAGCTTGCGCCGCTGCGCGATCTCCCGGTTGAGACGCCGCTACCGCTGGGCCAGCGCTTATGGAATCAGACATGGCTGCGCAAATCGTTGATTCTACTTTTGGTACTGGCGTTATGGGAACTGGCCGCGCGGGTGGCGCAAAACGATTTGATGTTGCCAGGTGTGGTGCAGACAATGCATGCTCTGGCAGAGGATATGCGTAACGGCGAGTTGCCGGAGAAGATCGTCAACTCGTTTAGCACGTTACTAAAGGGCTATTTGATTGGCAGCGTGCTGGCACTGTTGGCGAGCGCGCTGGCAGTGACCACGCAGTTTGGCCGTGACCTGCTGAGCACGCTAACGGCGATGCTTAACCCATTACCCGCTATTGCGCTGCTGCCGCTGGCGCTGTTGTGGTTCGGGCTGGGGAATGTCAGCCTGGTGTTTGTGCTGGTACATTCGGTGATGTGGCCGATTGCGCTTAATACCTGGTCAGGGTTCAGTGGCGTGCCGGAAACGCTGCGCATGGCCGGGCGCAATTATGGGCTGAGTGGCCCGCGTTATGTTTTAACCATTTTGATCCCGGCATCGCTACCGTCGATCCTCGCCGGGTTAAAGATCGGCTGGGCGTTTGCCTGGCGTACACTGATCGCCGCTGAGCTGGTGTTTGGCGCCTCGAGCGGCCAGGGCGGGCTGGGGTGGTATATCTTCCAGAACCGCAATGAATTGTTTACTGACAGGGTATTCGCCGGGCTGGTGACGGTGATTGCGATTGGCCTGCTGGTGGAGGGGGTGGTGTTTGCCACTCTGGAGAAAGTGACGATTAAGCGCTGGGGAATGCAGCGTTAGCGTTTTCTCCTCTTCCCTACAGGGCAAAGGGCCGATTGCGCGCTCTGTATCAGCCGTAAGAGGGAAGAATGATCCAGGTAGAAAGAGCCGATCCGCTATCGGCAGACTCGCAGGCGCTTATTGAAAAACTCTCTGCCGTGCTTGCGCGTATCACCGGCAGCAGCGGCAAGCGCTCTTTTAACATTGATGACCTGCAATCCGCGCGTTCAGTATGGGCGCTGGCCCGAAACGCGCAGGGTGTTGCGATAGGCTGTGGCGCTATTCGCCCGTTAACAGAGGAAACGGCGGAGCTGAAAAGGATGTATTCCACGGGGAGCGAAGCGGGGGTGGGCAGCGCAATACTGCGCTTTTTGGAAGAGGCGGCAAGGACGCTTGGCTATCGCGAAGTTACCCTCGAAACGCGGCGCGTCAACCACCAGGCCGTGGCGTTTTATGAAAAGCATGGCTACACCGTTACCGACAATTACGGTGTCTATATTGGCAGGGCTGAGGCGGTCTGTTTTATCAAGCGCCTGTAAGGTCCGGGCAAGACGCTACGCACTGACAGTAGCGCGCTTATCTCATTACTTGCGCAGCAGCTTTTGCAGTCGTTTTTTCTGCCATCCGCTAATCAGATTGCCAAAGACAAAAACACGCAGCCCACGCACCACCAGTAATGCGCCCCAGATGGCAGCCACCCAGAGCGACCAGACGCTCTCTGGCGAGGTGGTGCGATTGAGGATATAGAGTAAAACGCAGACCACCACCGCGGTTAATATTGAGCGGTACAGGCGGCTCTCTTCTTCCAGTTGCTTTCTGGCTTCCGTAATACGCTGATCCAGCGCTTCATCGCCTTCGCTTTGTGTGCTGCCGGACAGTTCGCTAACGCTCACTTCAAAAACGGCAGCCAGGGCGCTGAGCGTTTCCAGGCTCGGTTGCTCCTGGTTTTCAATGCGCTGTATGGTACGCACGCTTAATGCAGCCATTTCCGCCAGTTGTTCCTGTGACCAGGCACGGGCAAGGCGAAACTCTTTCACTCGATTGGTACTCATCAGAATGTCTCCGTGGTAAGCAGGATCACAGCGTCGCCCAAAAGCGAAAATAGCGACACGACATGCACCCGACAGTAACCTGACAGCGGCATGACACGGCGCTTGCCGACCCACTTTGCTCCCCGATGTCCCGATATTCAAGCATAACGCGTGATGCATTTTTTTCGGTTTTCTTCTGTCGCAAATACGCGGTTTTTTGCCGGAGGGCTTCTCAGGTCATTTACGCAGACCGGGTTATTATCCCACGCGTCTCCATGGCAGGCGATATTGCGTGCCTGCTCACGACGCCCTTTTTGGCGGCCCTGACTTTCTTGCTACACCGTGCTGTAAATGTTAAAAGGTGCGGCTTTACGAAAACACGAAAAGGGGAAAGACGTGAAAAACGCGTCAAGGGTATCTGAGCATTCAGCAGATACCGCGTCGGAATCGGGGCCGACGCTGCAACGAGGACTGAAAAACCGCCATATTCAATTAATCGCCCTGGGGGGCGCTATCGGTACCGGGCTGTTTCTGGGTATCGGTCCGGCAATTCAGATGGCGGGGCCCGCCGTGCTGTTGGGCTACGGCGTCGCGGGCATCATTGCTTTCTTAATTATGCGCCAGCTTGGTGAGATGGTGGTTGAGGAGCCGGTGTCAGGTTCATTTGCCCATTTTGCCTTTAAATACTGGGGACCTTTTGCAGGCTTCTTATCCGGCTGGAACTACTGGGCGATGTTTGTGCTGGTGGGCATGGCGGAACTGACCGCCGCCGGTATCTATATGCAGTACTGGTTTCCCGATGTCCCCACCTGGATCTGGGCTGCCGCCTTTTTCATCATTATTAATGCGGTCAATCTGGTTAACGTGCGTCTGTACGGCGAAACCGAGTTCTGGTTTGCCCTTATCAAAGTGCTGGCGATCATTGGCATGATCGGCTTTGGCCTGTGGATGCTGTTCGGCGGCCACGGCGGAGAAAAGGCCAGCTTTGACAACCTCTGGTCTCACGGCGGCTTCTTCGCCACCGGCTGGAACGGCCTGATCCTCTCCCTTGCGGTAATTATGTTCTCTTTTGGCGGTCTGGAACTGATTGGGATCACGGCGGCAGAAGCCAGCGAGCCGCACACCACTATCCCGAAAGCGGTCAACCAGGTGGTCTATCGCATCCTGCTCTTTTATATCGGTTCCCTGGTGGTTCTGCTGGCGCTTTATCCGTGGGTCGATATCAAAGCGGATAGCAGCCCGTTTGTGATGATTTTCCATAACCTGAACAGCAACCTCGTGGCATCGGCACTGAATTTTGTCATCCTGGTGGCCTCACTGTCGGTCTATAACAGCGGTGTGTATTCTAACAGCCGTATGCTGTTTGGTTTGTCGGTACAGGGAAATGCGCCGGCGTTCCTGACCCGCGTCAGCCGTCGCGGCGTGCCGGTGAACTCACTGTTCCTCTCCGGGGCGATCACATCGCTGGTGGTGCTGGTTAACTATATCCTGCCAAAAGAGGCGTTTGGGCTGTTGATGGCGCTGGTGGTGGCGACGCTGCTGTTGAACTGGATCATGATTTCGCTGGCGCACCTGAAATTCCGCGCCGCGATGCGCCGCAAAGGGCGCGATCCCCAGTTTAAGGCGCTGCTCTATCCCTTCGGCAATTATCTGTGCATCGCCTTTATGCTGATGATCCTCATCCTGATGTGCACCATGGACGGCATGCGCCTGTCTGCTATTCTGCTGCCGGTGTGGATCCTCTTCCTGTTTGCTGCTTTCCGCCTGTCACGCCGTTCTGCAAAACGCGCGTAATGATCGCTGCCTCGCCGGATCCGGCGGGGCATTTTCTCCCTGGTAAATTTATCGTGATTGATCTCCCACAATTGCGTCAGCGCGCAGGATAAATAAATTGTAATCGATTACTTTTCTTCTTGATGCGTTTTGTAATCGATTACTTTTTAATGGTGAGGCAAAAAAATGGTGTCAACAACCGAAAGTAGTGGAAATCTGGTCCAGCATCGACTGCTGGTCCCGCGGCTGTCGCTGATGATGTTTTTACAGTTTTTTATCTGGGGGAGCTGGTCTGTCACGCTTGGGCTGGTGATGACGCAGCACAACATGTCGCTGCTGATTGGCGACGCATTTTCCGCCGGGCCTATTGCGTCTATTCTGTCGCCGTTCGTGCTCGGCATGCTGGTGGACCGGTTCTTCGCCTCGCAGAAAGTGATGGCGGTGATGCACCTGGCGGGGGCCGCGATCTTGATGTTTGTGCCGCAGGCCCTGGTGACGGAAAACGGCGCCATGCTGATTGCGCTGCTGTTTGGCTATACGCTGTGCTACATGCCTACACTTGCGCTGACGAACAATATTGCCTTCCACAGCCTGAGCAATATCGATAAAACGTTCCCGGTGGTACGCGTGTTCGGCACCATTGGCTGGATTGTGGCGGGGATCTTTATCGGCGTAACGGGCATTTCCTCCAGCGTGACCATTTTCCAGGTGGCGGCAATCTGCTCCGTAGCGCTGGCGCTCTATAGCCTGACGTTGCCGCATACGCCGGCACCCGCTAAAGGGCTACCTGTCGCTATGCGCGATCTGTTTTGTGCCGATGCATTTGCCTTACTCAAAACCCGTCACTTCTTTGTTTTCTCGCTCTGCGCGACGCTGATTTCCGTCCCACTCGGCACCTATTACGCCTATACCGCCTCGTATCTGGCGGATGCCGGTGTGGCAGAAGTGAGTACCGCCATGTCATTCGGCCAGATGTCTGAAATCTTCTTTATGCTGGTGATCCCGCTGCTGTTTCGTCGTCTTGGCGTGAAGTACATGCTGCTTATCGGCATGTGCGCCTGGTTTGTGCGTTACGCCTTCTTTGCCCTCGGCGTCAGTGAAGAAGGGCGCTTCCTGCTCTATCTCGGCATTTTGCTGCACGGTGTCTGTTACGACTTTTTCTTCGTCGTCGGCTTTATCTACACCGACCGCGTGGCGGGCGAAAAGGTAAAAGGCCAGGCGCAAAGCATGATTGTGATGTTTACCTATGGCATTGGCATGCTGCTGGGCTCACAAATTTCCGGCGCGCTGTACAACCGCCTTGTCGCCGGGCAGACACTGCCGCAGGCGTGGGTGACCTTTTGGTGGATCCCGGCGATTGCCGCGGCCGTTATCGCGCTGATTTTCCTTCTTTCTTTTAAATACAACGACCAAGAGCACGCATAAGCTGTGGGAGGTGCTATGAAAACTATTCAGGGGCCGGGGATTTTTCTGGCGCAATTCATTGGGCAGAAACCGCCGTTTAATACGCTTGAAGGGCTGGCCGGTTGGGCGGCAGGGTTGGGGTACAAGGCGCTGCAAATCCCCTGTAACCATCCGGCGATTTTTGATGTCGAACAGGCGGCGCAAAGCCAGAGTTATTGTGATGATGTGCGCGGCGTGCTGGCGGAGCGCGGTCTGGTGATTAGCGAGCTTTCCACCCATCTTGAAGGGCAACTGATTGCAGTACACCCGGCTTATGACGCCGCGTTTGACGGCTTTGCACCCGCGGCGCTGCGGGGAAACCCGGCGGCGCGTCAGGCCTGGGCTATAGAAAAACTGTTTCAGGCGGCGCGAGCCTCAAACAACCTTGGGTTATGCGCCCATGCGACCTTCTCCGGTGCGCTGGCCTGGCCTTATCTCTACCCGTGGCCGCCCCATAACGCCCTGTTGTTTAAAGAGGCGTTTGCTGAATTAGCCCGCCGCTGGCGACCGGTACTGGACCGCTTTGATGAACAGGGTGTGGACCTGTGCTATGAAATTCACCCCGGTGAAGACCTGCATGACGGCGTCACCTTTGAGCGTTTTCTTGACGGCGTAGACAACCACCCGCGCTGCAATATCCTCTACGACCCAAGCCATCTTCACCTGCAACAGATTGATTATCTGGCGTTTATCGATATTTATCATGAACGCATCAAAGCTTTTCATGTGAAGGACGCGGAGTACCGGAAGGAGGGCCGCAGTGGCGTGTATGGCGGCTATCAGAACTGGGTCGACAGGCCCGGTCGTTTTCGTTCGCCGGGCGACGGGCAAATCGATTTTGGCGCGGTGTTCAGCAAGCTCACCCAGTACGGCTATGACGGCTGGGCGGTGCTGGAGTGGGAATGTTGCCTGAAAGCGGGGGATACCGGCGCGCGGGAAGGGAGCGAGTTTATTCGCCGTCACATCATCCCCGTGTCGGCATACGCGTTTGATGATTTTGCCGCCGGGCAAGAAGACCGGGGTAGTGTGCGTAACATGTTAGGACTGGGGAGTGTGGAATGATTCAGGTCGGGATTATTGGCACCGGGTTTATTGGCCCGGCGCATATTGAAGCTATTCGGCGGCTGGGCTTCGTTGAGGTGGTGGCGCTGTGCGATGCGGATCTGGCAGACGCGCAGCAAAAGGCGCGGCAGCTTGGCGTGCCGCACGCCTATGCCAGCGTGGAGGCACTGCTGGCGCATCCAGGGTTACAGGTGGTTCATAACTGTACGCCGAATCATCTGCATGCAGAAATTAACCGCCAGATCCTGCGGGCCGGAAAGCATCTGTTTTCGGAAAAACCGCTGTGCATGACCGCCGAAGAGGCGCGTGAACTGGTGGCGCTTGCCGAGCAGGCAAAGGTGGTGCATGGCGTCAGTTTTGTCTATCGCCAGTTTGCGATGGTTCAGCAGGCGGCGAGTTTGCGCCGCTCCGGGCGGCTGGGCAGGCTGTTTTCCGTCTACGGTAGTTATCTGCAAGACTGGATGCTGCTGGAAACGGACTATAACTGGCGCGTCGACGCGGCAATCGGCGGCCCATCGCGGGCGGTGGCCGATATCGGTTCGCACTGGTGCGATACATTACAGTTTGTCACCGGACGGCGCATAACCCAGGTGATGGCGGATCTCTCTATTGTCTGGCCGACACGCAAAGCCAGTCGCGGGGCCGCAACTTTCACTTCTACGCAGCAGGCCGCAGAGGTGGAGGACAAAACCGTGACGACCGAGGATGCCGGGTCGGTGCTGGTCCGTTTTGATGATGGCAGTAAGGGCTGTTTTAGCGTGTCGCAGGTGAGTGCCGGGCGGAAAAATCGCCTCAGTTTTGAAGTAAACGGTAGTGAGTGCTCACTGGGTTGGGACCAGGAAGTGCCACAACAGCTTTGGATTGGCCACCGCCAGCAGCCTAACCAGATCCTGACCGATGACCCAGGGCTGATGTCGCCGGATGTCGCCGCTAGCGCCCATTTCCCCGGCGGGCATATCGAAGGCTGGCCGGATGCGTTTAAGAATATGATGCTGAATTTCTATCGCGCGGTGCAGGACGGGAAAATGCCAGCCCGCGATGAGGCGCGGTTTGCCTCGTTCTACGATGGGGCCAGCGTGATGTTTATTATCGATGCCATCCTGCAAAGTCACCAGCAGCAAAAGTGGATGACAGTGGCCTGTTGAGGTAGGTCGACCTGGGCGGGACGTAGTCCGGGTAAGGCGTAACCGCATCCGGGACAACCCTGGCGGCGCTTACGCCTGCCATGCTATCCGGATGCGGCATCAGGTGTGCATCGTGCATGCCATCCGACGTTGTGGTAGCCTGCTAGCCAGACGCTAACCGCAGGAAATATCGACGTTATGTCCATTCAGAAAATCGCCAGGCTGGCTGGCGTTTCCGTCGCGACCGTTTCGCGCGTGCTCAATAACAGCGAATCTGTTAAAGAAAAAAACCGCGAGCGCGTGCTCAAAGCCATTGCTGAAAGCAACTATCAGCCGAACCTGCTGGCGCGCCAGCTTCGTACCGCCCGCAGCTCAATGATTTTGGTGCTGGTTTCCAATATCGCCAACCCGTTTTGCGCCGAGGTGGTAAAAGGAATTGAAGAGGAAGCGGAAAAAAACGGCTTTCGTATCCTGCTGTGCAATACCGGTTCGGACATGGCGCGCTCCCGCTCGGCGCTGAACCTGCTTTCCGGGAAAATCGTCGATGGCATTATCACCATGGACGCCTCTTCGCGCTTGCCGGAACTGGCGACGCTTATCGGTAACGCCCCCTGGGTGCAGTGCGCGGAATATGCCGATGACGGCGATGTCTCCTGCGTGGGCATCAATGATGTTGGCGCCGCGCAATGCGTGATTGATCGATTACTGGCGCGCGGCTGTCAGCGTATCGCGCTGATTAACCACGATCTCAGCTATAAATATGCCCGCTCGCGTGAAGAGGGCTACCAGAGCGGACTTAAGGCGCACCAGTGTGAGTATGCGGTTGTTGAGTATGCCAGCGACCTGAGTTTTAGCGCCGGGAAAGTGGCCATGCAGGCGCTGCTGCGCCACACTGAACGTCCCGATGCTGTCTTTGCGGTGTCGGATACCCTTGCGGCGGGGGCCGTGCTGGCCATTCACGAAGCCGGACTGAAAATGCCGCAGGATATTGCGGTGGTTGGGTTTGATGGCACAGAACTGGCGGAAATGGTGACACCGCCGCTGACGACCGTTTATCAACCGTCAAAAGAGATTGGTCGCAAAGCCGTGGGGCTGCTGCTCAATAAAATCGATAACCCCGAGGCTCCGGCGGAGAGGATCATGATGGACTGGCAGTATATTTCCCGCGCCAGCGCCTGATAATATTGATGTGATTTTTTTGCCAGCCTTTTCGCTGGCTTTTTTATACGTTGGGAGCTTTGCCCATGAACCGGCAACGACAAGCAGAACTGTTTCTTGTCATCACCACCATCATTGCCGCCTGCGGCTGGATTTTTTCCCGCGAGGCCATCTTCGGGATGCCCGTTTTTGCCTTTCTGGGGCTGCGCTTTTTAGGCGCGGCACTGGTATTGCTGCCATTTTGTCGCGGGCAGCGTATTGCGCTGGCGAAACTGCGGCAAGTTTTTATCAGCGGCCTGTGGATGGCGCTCAACCTGTGCCTGTGGATTTGGTCGGTGTCGACCACGCCGTCGCTGGGCGAGGGGGCATTTATCATGAGCCTCTCTATGCTGTTTGTGCCGCTGGTGGCCTGGGCCATGATGGGCGTGCGTCCGGCCCGCGCCTACTGGGAGTGCCTGCCGCTCGCCTTTATTGGCCTGGCGCTGTTAAGCCTGCACACGCCGATTGTCTTTCATCCCAGCCAGGGCTGGTTCTTGTTGACCGCTTTTGTGCAATCCATTTCGTTTTGCTACACCAGCCGCATTGCCCGTGATGTCCCGCTACTCCCGCTCACCACGGTGCAACTGGCGGTGACGGGGGTTGCGGGCGTGTTGATCTCACTTTTATTTGAACACTGGACGCAGCCGTTTACAGGCACCACTGCACTGTGGCTGGTCGCCAGCATTCTGATTGCCACCAGCCTGCGCTTTGGCCTGCAATTGCAGGGGCAGAAATATGCCGCTGTCGCCAGCGCTGCCATCATCATGGTGCTCGAACCGCTGCTGACGGTGATCGTTGCCGCCCTCTGGTACAGCGAACGTCTGCCGCTGCAAAAAATTATCGGCGGCGTGCTGATTCTGGTTGCACAGATCTGGTTTCGCTGGCGGCTGGTGGCACGCCTGCCGTCTAAGATCTAATCCTCTCAGTTTGCCGGGCAGCGGGGGGCGAGCTGCTGGCGCGCGCCAATCGCGGCGACGGCAAGCATCAGCATCATCACGAGCTCTGCCACTAAAAACCCGCCCAGCGCTTCGTTATAGTTGCCCTGGGTGAGGTTGAGCAGATGCAAAAACAACCCGCCAAGCACTGCCGGGCCCAGGCCCAGCGTGGCCTGTTGCAGCGTGCTGAGAATGGCGCTGCCCGCCCCTGCGTCCTGAGTGGCAATGTCACGCATCCCGATACGGTAAAAACTGTTCACGATCAGCGCCTGGCCGTAGCCAATCAGCGCGGTAGAAGGCGCAAGGTTTAGGGCGTTGAGGTGCCCATGGGTCAACCAGAGCGTGGCGAACAGCGCCAGTAAGCCGCTTACTTGAATCGCAATGCCACTCAGCAGAATGGTACGTACGTTGTGGCGGGCAATCAGTTTCGGCGCATACCACGCCGAGGCGAAATAGGTCACCCCAAGCACAACAAAACTGTTACCGGACTGCCACGGCGCCATGCCTACGCCTGCCTGTAATGTCAGCGCCATACAGAACATAAAGCCGGACCAGGCGCTGAAAAACAGCAACGCAATTAACAGGCCGAAACGGATGCTGGGTAATTTGAGTAAGCGTGGCGGCATCAGCGGATGCAGCCCTTGCTGTTCCTGACGCAGCGCGCCGGCACGCATCCACAGTGTTAGCGGAATTATCGCCAGTAATGCCGCCTGGCTTTGCCATGGCCAGCCTAAATCCGGGCTGAGGGAGAGCGGGAAGAGCAGACAGCATAAGATCAGCGCCAGCGCAAAGGTGCCCTGCCAGTCAATGCGCGTTGGGGTTTCATTGCGGGTTTCCGGGATATAGCGATGGCTCAATGCCAGCACCAGCAGGCTTATCGGCACGTTAATAAAAAAGGCGTTTCGCCAGCCGAGCCCGGCCACATCTGCCGACACCAGCCAGCCGCCACCCATCTGCCCGATGATAAACGCCACGCCGCCAATCCCCCCATACAGGCTGATAGCGCGGGCATGGGCCGTACCTTTGAGGGTCACGTGCAGCGTTGCGAGAATTTGCGGCATGATCAGCGCCGCGCTCATCCCTTGCAGGGTGCGCGCCGCGAGCAGGGCGGTGATGGAGTTGGCGATACCGCACAGCAGCGAGGCGATTCCGAACAGCGCCACGCCCCATAAGAACATTTTGCGGCGGCCAAAGTTATCACCCAGTTTACTCCCCATCGCCAGGCAGACGGCAAACGCGACGCCGTACAGCGCAACAATCAGAGAGAGTTGCGTGGTATTGGTGTGCAGCGACAGCGTGATGGAATCAAGGGCGACGTTGGTGATCGAGGTATCGATCAGCGGCAGCATTTGTCCGGTCAACAGTAATAACAAGCCCGCACGACCGGGTGAAACAGCAGACGTATTCATGGTAACTCCATTGCGTCATTCATCGGATAGACGTAGCATCGCTGATACGAAAAACGGGTACCAGTTCTTGCTTATACTGGTACTGGCAATACCATGCTGGAGGTTTTATGAGCCTGATGTCGGAACGATCCCCTCTGTTGAGCGTCCAGGATGAGAACCGCAAACAGCTCGGCGCATTTTTACGCTCCCGCCGGGAAAGCCTTGACCCGCAGCGTCTCGGCCTGCCGCGCAGTGGGCGGCGTCGTACGCCAGGCTTAAGGCGCGAAGAGGTGGCCTTGCTCGCAGACGTTGGCGTGACCTGGTATACCTGGCTTGAGCAGGGCAGGGATGTGAACCCGTCGGCCAGCGTGATGCAGGCAATCGCCAATGCGCTGGAGTGTTCGGCAACTGAAACCCGCCACCTGTTTTTGCTGGCGGGGCTGACGCCTGCGGAAACGCCTGTGGTGCCGCAGTGTGAAGGCATCAGCATCGGGACGCGTAAAATGCTTGATAGCCTGTTACCCCAACCGGCCAGCATCCAAAAATCCAATTTTGATATTGTGGCGTGGAATGATGCTTTTTCGCGGATGATGGGTGTTGATTTTCACCAAATACCGGAAGATGAGCGCAATTGTATTTATCTCTATCTGACCAACCCGACCTGGCGTAGCCGTATTGGGCGTAAGGAGAGTGTGCTGCCGACTTTTGTTGCCTATTTCCGGGCGGCGATGGCGGAACATCGGGGCGACCCGCTGTGGGAAGCAAAGCTGGCGCGCTTTTGCGCAGTATCGGAAGAGTTTGCCTCGCTGTGGCATAAGCGCTACGACGTGCGAGGCGTTGAAAATCAACTGAAAACCTTTACCCACCCTGAATTAGGCGAATTTTCTTTGCAGCAAATGTACTGGTTTTCAGCGCCGCGTAACGGCTCGCGGCTGCTGGTCTATTTACCGATAGATGAGCGGGGCGAGCAGGCGCTGGCTTGGCTGGCAGAGCACGCTTAGCCGCTTCTCAAAGATAAAGTTTTCCGGCCAGGACCGTATGCGACTGGCCTGCCAGCGCTACCCGGCCTTCTGCGGTGAGCGCAATCTGCAATTCGCCGCCGCGCGGTGAGGCCTGCCAGGCTCTGAGGGTACGCTTATCCAGACGCGAACCCCAGTAGGCCGCCAGCGCGCAGTGTGCGGAACCGGTCACCGGATCTTCATTTACCCCCACCCACGGCGCGAAGTAGCGAGAGATAAAATCGTATTTGCCATTACCGGGTGCCGTAATGGCCACGCCGCGTCCGGGCAGTGCGCCAAGCGCCTGGAAGTTGGGTTTGAGCTGCTCAATGACCTGCGCGTCTTCCACCACAATCATCGCTTTCGGGCCAAATGTCCCGCTGGCAGAGACGTCACTGGCATCGAGACCCAGGGCGTCCAGTAAAGCGTTATCCGGCGCATAATGCATATCTGGTACTAAGAGCGGGAAATCCAGTTCGATAGTGTCAGGGCGGGCGGTGGCTTTAAGCGGGCCGGAAAGGGTGGTGAAGACAACGCTTTCTCCAACAGCAAGCTGCCCGGTCTGGCGCAAAATATGGGCCGTGGCGAGCGTGCCGTGACCGCATAAATCGACCTCAGCCTGAGGAGTAAACCAGCGTAAACGGTAATCATCGCGTGCCAGAAACGCGGTCTCAGAGACGGCCATCTCTGCCGCAATCTGCTGCATGGTGGCGGTTTCAAGCGCCTGGGGCGTGATACACACGCCCGCCGGATTGCCGGAAAAAGGGCGTGTGCTGAAAGCATCAACCTGGTAAATCTCAAGTTCCACTGCGCGTGCTCCTGTCGGAAAACAAAACGCTACGGTAACGCGTTTTCGCTTTTCCGAACAGTTAGCGCGGACGCAGACGTTGCTGATCTTTTTTCGCCAGCGTATCGACCACGAGATCCCGTGAGTCGTTGATCAGATCGACGAGCAAATCTTCGCTGATATCATCGCCAGCAAAGATGGAGATCCAGTGCTTTTTATTCATGTGATATCCCGGCTCAATGCTGCGATAAATCTGTTGATTGAGCAGGGATTTTTGCGGATCTGATTTCATGGTCACCATAGGCCGACCATGAGCGGTAGTGATCATCATGAAAATCTTGCCGCCGACTTTGAAAATGTCGTGTTCCGGGCCAAACGGCCAGCACGGTTCAGTGAATGGTAGTTCCAACGCAATGTGACGTGCGGTCTCTTGCAGGGTTTTACTGTCCATCGCAGTTATCCACGGTGAGCGCGCGCCACATGGCTTCAAAGCCCAGCCGTTTGGTCTCTTTTGCTTTTTGCGGGTCGCGATTGGCGAAATCCATCGTGGTTTCTGCCAGCGTCAGAAAAATGGCGTCGCCAAAAGGTGAGAGCGCTTCGGAAAGAAATTCAGGCCTCACCGAGCGGTGGCAGATTTCATGTAGCTCAGGGAACATATCGATAACCTGCTGGCGCGTTTCCGGGGTGATTTTTTCGCTCACCGAAATCTGGCGAATCGCGTTATGTGCCGACGGGTGGCGGATGCCCCAGTCGATATAGCTGTTCCAGATGGATTGGGTATGTATTTTGGAATTGCTGTGCGACCTGTCGAGGCTGTCGATCATGGTCTGGCAAAGGTCAGATTTTAAATGCAGGTAAAGCGCATTGAGCAGATCGTCTTTGGTGGCAAAATAACGAAACAGGGTGCCTTCAGCCACGCCCGCGTTACGGGCAATCACCGCGGTCGAGGCGGCAATACCGGTTTGCGCGATAGCGACAGCCGCCGCATCCAGTAATGCTAATTTCTTATCTTCACTCTTCGGACGAGCCACTACACTTTTCCTCATACATTTTGAAAAACCACGATTGAACCATGCCCACTGTGACGCTGCAACGCTGAACATCAAAGATTGAAAATCATCTTGACGACTTTCTATTCATTTCTATAATGAGTGCTTACTCACTCATAATCAAGTCCAGTCTATTTCAATGTGCCAACGGAAGGGACATTTTCTCGGATCAGGGTATGAATCGTCTCTTACTTAGCGTGGTTCTTATTATGCTCGTTGTATCTGCCGCCAGTTTGCCTTTTGTTTTGAACGCCGGATTTGGTCAGCGCCCGCAGGGTGAGCAATTGACCAGAGTTGAGCAGTCCCCGCACTACCGGGACGGTGAATTTCATAACCAGTTGTCTACGCCCAGCTACACGGGGCAAAAAAGCATGGTGGCGGCAATGTGGGAGTTTTTAACCACCCGTCGGGAAAATGCGCGCCCGCAACGGCCATTGCCGATGGTTAAAACCGATCTGGCAAGCCTGCCGCTGGAGCAGGATACGGTCGTATGGCTGGGCCATTCATCCTGGTATCTGCAACTGGCCGGGAAACGCATTCTTATCGATCCGGTGCTCAGCAATTACGCCGCGCCGTTCTCGTTTCTGAATAAAGCTTTCGACGGTGACTATCCGTGGACGGCAGGGGCCATGCCGGAGATCGACCTGCTGATCATATCCCATGACCATTACGACCACCTGGATTACGCCACCATCAGGGCGCTGATGCCAAAAATCAAACGGGTGATAGTCCCGCTGGGTGTGGGATCGCACCTGCGTTACTGGGGCATGGATCCGGACATCATCCAGGAAGCGGACTGGCAACAAAAAATCACGTTTAGCAATGATCTGGAGGTGCATGTGCTGCCTGCACGGCACTTTTCAGGGCGCGGTCTGAAACGTAATCAGACGTTGTGGGCGAGCTTTATGTTCGTCACCCCGGATCGCAAGCTCTATTACAGCGGCGATACCGGTTACGGGCCGCATTTTAAAGCCATTGGCGAACAGTTTGGTTCGGTGGATCTGGCGATTCTTGAAAACGGTCAGTACGACCAGGACTGGAAGTACATCCACATGATGCCGGAGGAAACGGCGCAAGCAGCGGAGGAGTTAAATGCGCGGGCGGTACTGCCGGGCCACGCCGGACGATTCGTGCTGGCAAAACATACCTGGGACGATCCTTATAAACGTCTGGCGGCGGCAAGCCTCGGCAAAGGGTATCGATTGTTAACGCCCACCCTCGGCGAAGCGGTGCATGCGGCGGAAAGCGCCCAGCAATTCCGCGCCTGGTGGGAATAACGGTTTATTTCGAAGAGCAGAGAGGGGGAGCGCTGTATGACTATTTCCGCTCAGGTTATCGACACTATCGTCGAGTGGATCGACGACAATTTACACCAACCATTGCGTATTGATGATATTGCGCGCCACGCCGGGTATTCTAAGTGGCATCTGCAACGGCTGTTTTTGCATTACAAAGGTGAGAGTTTGGGGCGCTACATCCGCGAACGCAAACTGTCACTGGCGGCGCGGGATTTACTCAATACCAATGATAAGGTCTACGATATTTGCCTGAAATATGGCTTTGATTCGCAGCAGACCTTTACGCGGATCTTTACCCGCACATTCAATCAGCCGCCGGGCGCCTGGCGCAAAGAGAATCATCCGCGCGCGCATTGACGCATAAGCCCGGTGGCCTAAGGTCAACCGGGTTTTTTTTGGCCTGGATGGCGCCACCCGGTGTGCCGCTTCTCTCTTTGGGGTAAGGGGAAAAACATCCCGGATGGCGGCGCAAGCGCCTGATCCGGGCTACGATCGTTTTTCTCCCTCTCCCCTGGAGCTGAGGAATCCCCACAAAAATGCGAGCACGATCGGTCCCCTCTCCTCTTTGGGGAGAGGGTTAGGGTGAGGGGGAAATGCGGCTCAGGAGGCGGGTTCCGTTCATCTTATGTTCATGGCGAAATGTCACCTTCGGACACGTGAACGGGTAAAGGGGAACACCGCGTTCCCCTTTACAATCCCTGCGGCCCCGCAAAGAAATCGGTGCTTCGCACTGCGTTCGCCTCCCGCCCCGCTGCCTGCGGTCGGTTTGACTCGTATTACTCGCCCCATCCCTGGCGGCCTGCCCTTGTCATCGGGTCTTCGTCTCACCGATTTCAGCGGGGACTCAACCCCCCTCGCTGCACGCTCTGTGCCAGGGGTTACAAAGTTGTCGCTGCGGTTGTAATGTCGGAAAACGGGTCAGTCGGGGCTAAATAAGATTAAAGATATTCACACCCGGATGGCGGCGCAAGCGCCTGATCCGGGCCAGGCCTTAAGCCAGCGAAAACCAGCGGCGCCAGATAAAGCGCACCACGTAGAACTCGATCGCACCCAGTAGTAGAAACCACAGGCAAAACAACACGGTATAGAGCTGATTCAGGTCCTGAAAATGGAAGGTATCCAGCAGTTTTTGCGCCAGTACCAGCCCCAGGGAAGGGGCGGGTAGCAGCAATACCGAGATGAAAGCCATCAGCAGAATACCTGCCGCGGTGGTTAATGTTTCCAGTGGGTGCTTCATGACAGTTAATCGCTTGTTAAAAACGACATTGTCCGGGAAAGTACGTAAGGGTGCAATCTCCCCTGCACCGTTCTAGCCCGCCGCCCAAATCTCGGTGTGTTTTTGCACCAGGCCGATCAGCGAGCCGCCGTCGGCGACAAAATCGCGCATCATTTGCGATTCGCTCTTCCCTCGTTTGACGAAATTCATCAGCTCGGAGATAGCGCTGCCTGCGTTGAGCTTATCCGCCCATGGCGCAACTTTTTCCAGCATTCGTTCGATATCGTCGGCTATTTTACGCTGCTCGCCGGTGTGGACATCGGTAATGACCCCCTCAAGACCAAAACGGCAGGCCTGAAAACGGTTGAATTTGTAGAGCAGGTAATCGCGCTCCTGATGTTTGAACGGGCGCTCTGCAAGCAGCCAGTGGGCGATAGCCTGAATAAATCCAGTGACATTAATGGCATGCGATAGGGTCAATGGCGTATCCATTACCCGCACCTCGACGGTGCCAAAGTGGGGGCTCGGGCGAATATCCCAGTGCAAATCTTTAATGCTTTCAATCATGCTGGTGTAGCTCAGGCGACGAAATAACCCTTCAAACTCTTGCCAGTTACTGACCCAGGGCATGGGGCCATTATCCGGAAAAGAGGAAAAAATATTCAGTCGCGATGAGGCGAAACGGGTATCGGTTCGCTGCACGTATGGGGAAGCGGCGCCAAGCGCGATAAAATGCGGCACAAAGCGTGATAAGCCATGAAGAAGATAGATGGCGTCATCGCCACTCGGACAACCCACATGCACATGCTGTCCGAAAACGGTCGCTTGCTGCATCAGGTAGCCAAACATTTCCAGCGTCCGGTGATAGCGTTCATCGTTGCTGATCTCCTGACGCTGCCATTTTTGAAAAGGGTGCGTGCCGCCGCCGCAAATCTGTACGTGATGCTCGTTTGCCGCCTGCAAAATAATCTGCTGCATGGCAGAAAACTGATGTGCCGCCTGGTTGATGTCGCGACAGACCCCTGTCGCAATTTCCAGCATACTTTCCGTGATATCGTGCTTGACCTCACCGGCTTTGACCTGTGCTTTTACCGCATCGATCAGCCGCGAGGAGTCCTGACTAAGGTCGTATCCCGGTGGGTTAACGACCTGCAACTCAAGTTCAATGCCCAGGGTAAAAGGTGTGGAAACGTGAAAGTCGGGTAGAGGCATATTTTCTTATCCTTTCCTTGTGAGGTTGGGATTAAGTATAGGCATGCCCTCTAAACCCGCCTTTATGCGAACTATCCGATTTGCTCCAGTTGTCCACGCAGCACTTCCACGCCGGGTACGATGGCATCCGGATTGATGGCGTGAAACCCCATCCGGAAATAGTTATCCGGGGGGGCGTCGTCAAGAAAATGCCGCGCCCCCGGTTCAATTAATACCCCCGCATGGGCTGCGCGCCAGGTGAGTTGTTGGGTACTGATATGCTTTGGCGTACTCAGCCAGAAGGCGTTGGCATGTTCGCTGCCACCGAAGGTTTTGCAGTCGGGCAAAAAGGTTTGCAGCGCGTTATGTAAGGTATCCCAACGGCGCGCGGAGTCTTCGTGGTAACGGCGCAGATGCGTCTCGTAATGGCCCTGAGCCAGAAAATGGGCCATCTGATACTGAATGTTGGTTGGGGGGTGACGATACACCAGGCGGCGCAACGCACGGGCTTCGTCGATGATTTCCGGGGCAGCCACCATAAAACCGAGTCGCAGACCTGGCGAAAGCGCTTTTGACAGACTGCTGACATAGATAACACGACCGCTGCGGTCACTGGCTTTCAGCGCCGGTAACGGATTTTGCGTAAAGTTACTTTCCGAGTCGTAGTCATCTTCAATGATTACCGCGTCATGCCGGGTAGCGTATTCGAGCAACTGGACCCGGCGCGCTTTACTCATGGTGACGCCCGTTGGCACCTGATGGCCCGGCGTCACGTAGTAGTAATCACAGGGTGTTTCGCCCAGCACAATGCCTTCTTCATCAACCGGATGCGGAACGATATGAGTATCGTTAAGCAGAAAGGTGTTGATCGCTTCACGAAATCCCGGATTTTCGACCGCCACACGCGTCTGCCGGGACATCAACAGGCGGGTCAACAAATAGAGGGCGTTCTGTGACCCCAGCGTGATGAGGATTTCGTCCGGGGCGGCTACGATACCGCGTTTCGGCAGCACCCGGGTGCGGATCTGCTCAACCAGCATGGGCACATCCTGATCGATATGGTCGATAACCCAGGAGGGGTCTCGCACGCCGCCGTGCAGCCAGTTTGCCGCAGCGCGCCAGAAGGCGAGGGGGAACTGTTGTGTATCCGGCTGGCCGTAAATAAACGGGTAGCGATAGTGCATCCAGCCAGCCGGTTTGAGGATAGATTCCTGCTGGCTGGGCGTGATTTGCAGGCGGTTGCCCCATCGTGGTGCAGCGCTTTCGCATTCAGGTGCAGTTTGCGACACGTTTTGGCCGGCGTGGTAGTAATCCGGGTGCAGGTAATACCCGCTGCGTGGGCGGCTGACCAGATATCCTTCGTTGACCAGACTTTCAAACACCAGCGCCGTGGTATTGCGAGAAACATTAAGCTGACCAGCCAGTTGGCGACATGAGGGAAGGGGCGTATCGGCCGGAAAAATGCCGCTCAGGATGGCGTTTATCAGTGATTCACGCACCTGTTCCTGTAACCCACGCTGACCATCAAAATTGACATGCAAAAGGTGACGAATCATGACGCACTCCGCTGGAAAAGACATGGATATATTTGAGCAAATTCCATACCAGCTTCCCGTTATCTGACACATTCATTTGCCGAAACTGGCTCTATTCAGAAAGCAAAAAGGCTCCCTATTGTAAAAACGCAGTCACAAAAGCGCGGTCAAGAAACGCAGTCGGCATATTTATTGCAATGGTTCCAGCATGTCTGGGATGAACCTTTCTGGCATATTTAATTAAGGGTAGAGAAATGAAAAAAGTATTCGGCAAATATTGTCTTGCAGCCATGTTCACTTTGGCTTTTTCTTTACACGCAGTCGCAGCAGATTTACCCGAAATCGAAAAGTCTGGCACGTTGAAAGTGGCGACCGAAGATGACTATGCGCCGTTTAACTTTATGAAGGATGGTAAATCGGAAGGGTTTAACAAGGATATGCTCGACGAGTTGCGTAAATACGCAAAATTTAATATCAACCAAAGTATTTTACCCTGGACGGGGCTGCTCGCTGCCGTCTCTACCGGACAATACGATATGGCGTTAACCGGTGCGGTGATTACCGATGAACGTCTCAATGTATTTAATTTCACCCCGCCATGGGCGTCTGCCCAGCATTATTTTGTGAAACGCGCAGATGATAAAACATTAAATACCATCGCCGATTTGAGCGGTAAAAAAGTGGGCGTCCAGGCGGGCAGCGCATTACTGGCGCGTCTGCCGGAACTGAAAGCGATGCTGGAGAAAGTGGGCGGTAAACTGGGCCCGGTTGTGGAATATCAATCTTACCCGGAAGCCTATGCCGATCTTGCCAATAAACGCGTCGATTACGTGATTAACGTGGTTATCTCCGTCAACGACCTGGTGAAAGCGAAGCCGAAAGTGTTTGCCAAAGGGTTGCCGGTCTCTGGCCCAGGCTACATGGCGTGGCCAATCTCCAAAAGCTCCCCGGAATTACTGGCGTTCATGACCAAATTTATGAATCACATGACCGAAACCGGCAAGCTGGCTGAGTTGCAGAAAAAATGGTTTGGCGAAACCTACGATCTGCCGAAAGAGCCGATTACCAGCGCCGATCAGTTCCATAAGTTAGCGGGTTTATAAGTTCAATGCGGCGGGTAACCGCCGCCAGTTAGAAAAGGGGGTACCATGGATTCAATGGCATGGCAGTTATTAATTGAAGGCGCATGGACGACCCTCTGGATTTCGGGCGTGGCTATCGCGTTCGGGGTGGTCATCGGTCTGGTGATCGCCTTTATTCGAATGATGAAAATCCCGGTCGTCGACCAGGTGCTGGTGGTCTATATCAGTCTGGCGCGCGCCACACCGCTGGTGACGCTGGTTCTGTTCCTGTTCTTATCGCTGCCGACGCTTGGGATAAACCTGGATAAAACGGCGGCGGCGATTGTGGCGCTGACGTTGAATACCTCCGCCTTTAATGCCGAAATCTGGCGTAACGCATTTCGTAACTTCCCTCGCGAACAGCGGGAAGCTGCCGAATCTGTCGGTATGCGGCGCTGGACCTATTTCCGTTACATCATGCTGCCGCAGATGTGGATTGAAAGCCTGCCTGCGCTGGTCAATGAGATGTCTTTCCTGATTAAAGGCAGCCCGGCGATAGCGATAATCGGCGTGGTAGACCTGACCCGCGTCACCAATCGCATCTCTTCGGTGACCTATGAACCTCTGTCGCCCATTCTGGCGGCGGGATTGCTCTACGTCATTATTATCGGCTTGTTGCTGAAATTGCAGGGCATGGCGGAACGTAAAGCGAAGCGCCTGGCGCGATAAAAGCAGGAGGATATATGAGTCAGTGGAGTATTGTCTGGTCAGCACGCGAGAGTTTTTTTAATGGCCTGCTTTCAACGCTTGAGCTGTTTATTATTGCAGCCGTTCTCGGTTTATTTATCGGGATTTTGCTGTGCTACATTATGGAATATCAAAATCGTGTTATTGACAGAGCCATTATTGCTTTCGTCAGCCTGATGCGTGCTGTTCCCTTTTTGATTCTGGCCTATTTGCTTTATTACGGCCTGCCGCAGTTGGGTATTAGTATGGAAGCCTGGACTGCCGGTCTGTTGGCGCTGGTGATTTATCATGGTGCCTATTTCTTCGAGATATTACGCAGCCAGCGTCGTATATTTTCCGCGGGTTATATTGAAGCCGCTGTGTCGCAGGGGTTTTCTCGCTATAAAATCTTTCAGCGTATCGTCCTGCCCAATATTTTCTCTTCTGCGCTGCCGCTGATGGGTAACCAGTTAATTATCTGTCTGAAAGACACGGCTTTCCTGTGCATTATTACCGTACAGGAGATCACTGCCGCCGCGAATAGTGTGCAGTCGACGTATTTTATTCCGTTTAACGCCTTTATCGTCGCCATTGCGCTGTACTGGGGCATCAGCATTTTACTTGAATTGCTGATTAAACGACTAAGCCAATATGGAAACAAGCGAGGAATGACCCATGCCTGAACAAAGTGCGGTTAGCGTTAAGAATCTGTCCAAGCAGTTTGATAACGTTGAAGTATTGCGTGATATCAACCTGACGGTGGAGAAGGGCACGGTGGTCAGTATCCTCGGTTCTTCCGGTTCCGGGAAATCGACCTTGTTGCGCTGCATGAACTGGCTGGAGCAGCCGGATCGCGGCGAAGTGCGCATTAGCGGTCAGCGGCTGGGTATCGATGACGCCTCAGGCAAGGCCATGTCACATAAAGAGTTGTCAAAAATCCGCGAACGCGTGGGAATGGTATTCCAGAGCTTTAATTTGTGGCCGCATCTGACGGTGTTACAAAACGTCACCGAAGCGCTGATCCACGTGAAAGGCATGAAGCGGGACGCGGCTGACGAGATTGGTCGTCGTCAGTTAGATAAGGTTGGGATGAGCCATAAAACGGATGTGTATCCGATTACCCTTTCCGGCGGACAGAAACAGCGTGTGGCGATTGCCCGTTCGTTGGCGATGTCGCCAGAGGTGATCTTGTTCGATGAACCGACATCGGCGCTGGATCCTGAACTGGTCAATGAGGTGTTGGGGGTGATGAAAAACCTCGCCGCCGAAGGATACACAATGGTGGTGGTAACGCACGAGATGGATTTTGCCCGTCAGGTGTCGGACGAGGTGGTGTTTTTGGAGAAAGGGTTGCTGATCGAGAAGGCATCGCCAGAGAAGTTCTTTACCAATCCGGATTCGGACCGGGTACGTAAGTTTTTGCAGTCCAGCCGCTAATGTCCCTTCTCAATGGTAGCCCCGGTAAGCGTTAGCGCCACCGGGGAATATCCCGGATGCGGCGCAAGCGCCTTATCCGGGCTACCGCAGACATATTAATCCCGGTCAATGGCAAACGGCTGCCAGGCCTGACGCACCGGCATGACTTCCACCCGGTTAATATTCATATGGTCTGGCAGCGTGGCGATGTAGAACATCTGTTCGGCGATATCCTGTGCGCTGAGCGGCGTGGTGCCACGGTATAAGTTATCGGATGCCGCCTGATCGCCTTTGGTGCGAACCAGCGTGAATTCAGTTTCCGCAATACCCGGCGCCAGATCGGTCACCCGCACACCTGTACCCAGCAAATCGCAGCGCAGGTTATAGCTAAACTGTTTCACAAAGGCTTTGGTTGCGCCATAAACGTGGCTGCCCGGATAGGGCCATTGTCCGGCAATCGAACCAATATTGATGATACTCGCCCCTGCGCCATGCTGAATCAACGTGGGCAGCAGCGCGTGAGTCACATTGACCAGCCCGGTGACGTTGGTATCAATCATGGTCTGCCAGTCTTCCAGCTCAACGTTTTGTGCGGGCTGCGGTGAAAGCGCCAGCCCGGCGTTATTGATAAGCGTGGTGATATCGGCGAACGCGGGTGGGAGCGCGGCAACGGCCTGCTTCACGGCGTCTTTATCGCGTACATCCAGCTCAATAATGTGAACGGGTACTTCTGCCGCCAGCGAATCCTGCAACGCTTCAAGGCGTGCCAGACGGCGTCCACTCAGTACCAGCGACCAACCTGCTTTGGCAAAGACCCGCGCGGCGGCTTCGCCGAACCCGGATGTCGCGCCGGTAATAAAGACCACTTTCTTTGCTGTTGTCATCTCTCTCTCCTGTGCTGGTTTCTTCCGCCACTATAAAAAACGCGCGCGCAGGAGAGACAGAGCCAGTTGATGAGTAAATATGTGACACGTGTGTCACATGCCGCTAACAAGACTGGCTCTACCTGACTGCGCCAGGTGCGCCGCATGATGGAATCAACAACAACGGTATGAAAGGAGCAGGATATGAAACTGGCACTTCAGAGCGAGATGGCGATAACCAACGATGATGTACGTCAGCTAGACCGTTCGTATGTGTTCCATTCATGGTCGATGCAAGGCAACCTCAATCCGCTGGTGATCGCCGGTGCACAAGGGTGCGAATTGTGGGATTACGATGGCAATACGTATCTGGATTTCAGTAGCCAACTGGTAAACGTCAATATCGGTTATCAGCATCCGCGTGTTCTGGCGGCGATGAAGGCACAACTGGAATCATTGACCACTATCGCGCCGGCGACGGCAAACCTCGCACGCGGCGAAGCGGCAAAACGGATTGTTGATCTGGCGCCTGAAGGCTTTAGCAAAGTGTTCTTTACGAACGCCGGGGCCGACGCCAACGAAAACGCCATGCGTATGGCGCGTATGTATACCGGGCGTGACAAGATTTTTTCTGCCTACCGTTCTTACCACGGGAATACCGGTAGCGCCATTGTGGCCACGGGCGATCCCCGTCGTATTCCGAATGAATATGCCCGTGGACACGTTCACTTCTTTAACCCGTACCTGTATCGCAGCGAGTTTAACGCCACAACCGAAGAAGAAGAGTGTCAGCGCGCACTGGCGCATCTGCGCCGGATGATTGAGTGTGAAGGGCCGAATTCTGTCGCCGCTATTCTGCTGGAGTCCGTACCGGGTACGGCCGGGATTCTGGTGCCGCCAAAAGGCTATATGCAGGGCGTGCGCGTACTGGCAGATGAGTTCGGCATTGTGCTGATTGTCGATGAAGTGATGGCCGGTTTCGGTCGCACAGGTAGCTGGTTTGCGTTCGAGCAGGATGGCATTGTTCCCGATCTCATCACCTTCGCAAAAGGTGTTAATGCGGGTTACGTACCGGCGGGCGGCGTCATTATTTCCGAGAAAATCTCACATTACTTTGACGACCACTTCTTTGCAGGCGGCCTGACCTATTCCGGCCATCCGCTGGCGATGTCGGCCATTGTCGCCACGCTCGATGCGATGAAAGATGAAAAAGTGGTAGAAAACGCGGCAACGGTGGGAGACGGCGTGCTGCGCGCTGGCCTGACGTCGCTGGCGCAAAAACATGCGTTGATCGGTGATGTGCGTGGTCGTGGTATGTTCCAGGCGCTGGAGCTGGTCACTGACCGCGTGGCGAAAACGCCAGTAGCCGCAGCCGATATGGCGGCGATCAAAGGCGCGTTGCTCAACGCCGGGATTTTGCCTTTTGTCGCTGAAAACCGTATTCACGTCGTGCCGCCTTGCACTATGAGTGCCGCCGAAGTGCAAAAAGGGTTAGCGATTTTTGATGCCGTGCTTGGGCAGTTTGGCAGCCTGGCGAAGTGATAGCGTCACGCTTGAACATATTCTGAAAAGTGAATTTAACTGGATATAAATACAGTTTTTCTTTCGTGCGAAGGGAATGAAGAGGTTAGGATGCTCGCGGGTGCCTGAGGCTTTCTGAGCCAGGCATTTGCAGGGTTCAGAAAGGTGAAAGCCCCAGGAGATAGTGTTATCAACCTGAGGCTTACATCCCAACCCTCAACAAGTTGGATGTTAGTCTCTTTTTTGCACGGAGGCAACGACATGCTAACGAAGTACGCCCTGGTGGCGATCGTGGTGCTGTGTATGACAGCACTGGGTTTCACGCTGTTAGTACGCG
>Ga0213876_10000367_pt1 | contig 38378 bp, 19 predicted proteins | sample BarmaccomBMRX_R9_FD_160113 | JGI IMG/M metagenome (GOLD analysis project Ga0213876, IMG submission 160113) | Root-associated microbial communities from Barbacenia macrantha in rupestrian grasslands, the National Park of Serra do Cipo, Brazil - RX_R9 | ecosystem: Host-associated > Plants > Roots... | reverse complement strand
CTCGTCGGCAAGAACCATTCGACCGAGGCCAGCGCCAACTACATCTACGGCAACTTCGCCCTCCAGCTCCTGCCCTCCGGGGCCATGCGCGCACTGCTCTTCGACACGGCGAACATCCGCTGGCAGGCGGACATGTCGCAGCTCGCCGCGGACGTGGACGACAACCAGTGGCACATGGTCTCGATGGTCGTGAACCGCGAGCAGGGGCGCCTCTCGCTCTACGTGGACGGCGTCGAACGAGCCTTCGCCGGCGTCCCGGCCGGGTTCGGCTCGATGATCAGCGGCTACCCGCTGCGGGCCGGCACCATCGACGACTCCGGCCCGCTGTCCGACGGCCCGCGCGTCACCGAGTTCACAGGCGCCCTCGACGAGATCAGAATCTCCTCGACCGCCCACAGCTCCGACCGGGTCTTTAACGACGCCATCGGCTCCGACGCCGTGCGCTTCACCTGGATTCAGCCGACCGTCCTGCAACGCGGGACGAGCAACAACCTGGTGACGATCACCGGCAGCGGACTTCTCAACGCGGCCCTCAGCGTCAACCGCCCCGAGGTCACGCTGAGTTCCGTCAACACCACGCAGACGCAGGTCACGGCGCTGGTCACGGTGCCGCAGACGGCGGCCATCGGCCCGCTGCAATTCACCGTCACCGAGCCGAACGGACAGTCGTCGAGCGGCGAAATCTCCGTCGTCGATCAGAAGCCGTTCGCCAAGGGGACGAACGACAACAACAGCACCGTCCTCCTCTGGCACCTCGACGAGACGGGCGGCGGCGCCGTCACCGTCACGGACTCGGCCGGCACGCTCAACGGCACCGCCAGCGGCTCCTCGGCCGCGGCCACGGGCCGGTTCACCGGCGCGCGTTCGAGGGCCGGCGTCATGGCCGGCACCGACACGGCCGGCGTGCTCAACTTCGGCGCGTCGAGCTTCACGGCCGAGTGCTGGGTCAAGACCGGCCCCGTCAACCGCACCTACACCCTCGTCGGCAAGAACCATTCGACCGAGGCCAGCGCCAACTACATCTACGGCAACTTCGCCCTCCAGCTCCTGCCCTCCGGGGCCATGCGCGCACTGCTCTTCGACACGGCGAACATCCGCTGGCAGGTGGACGTGCCGAAGGCTTACTCGCCGGCCGCGGGCCAGTGGCTCGTGTCGGCCGACGACGACAGGTGGCACCTGCTTTCGATGGTCGTGAACCGCGAGCAGGGGCGCCTCTCGCTCTACGTGGACGGCATCGAGCGCGGGTCGGCCGCGATGCCGGCCGGGTTCGGCTCGATGATCAGCGGCTACCCGCTGCGGGCCGGCACCATCGACGACTCCGGCCCGCTGTCCGACGGCCCGCGCGTCACCGAGTTCACAGGCGCCCTCGACGAGATTCGCCTCGTCAGGTACGCGCGGACGGCGGCCGAAATCCACGACACGTGGTTCGGTGTCGAGACGGCCGGCGGCGGCGGCATGTCCGCGCTCGCCGAGAAGGCGTTTGCGGCCGCGGCGCAGAAGTCGGCCCGCGAGGGCATGACGGTCGAGTCGCTGACGCCGTCTCTCGTCGGGCGCGACTCGGCTTCGGGCAAGCCGCTCGTCACGCCCGTCACGCTGACGGGCCGCGGGCTCGAAGGCGTGCAGGCGCAGGTGCTCAGGGACGGCAAGCCGGCGGGCGTGAACGCGCAGGTCGAGTCGAGCGCCGACGGCGAGGCGCGTCTGAGCGTCTCGGTCGAGCCCTCGGCCCCGCTCGGCCCGGCCGTGCTCGTACTGTCGAAGCCGGGGCAGCCCGACCGCTGGGTCGAGCTGCGCGTCGCCGAGCAGAGCGAGTTCGCGGTCGAGCCGGACACGCTCCTGCTCTGGCACATGGACGAGCCCGAGGCGGGCGCCGCGCGCCTCGCGGACGCCGGCCCGCGCTCGGTCGAGGCCACAGCCGGCGCCTCTTCGGTCGCGCTGCCGGGGCGCTTCGGCGGCGCGCGCGCGCGGGCGCAGGCCGCCACGGGCGGCGACATCCGCTCGCTGCCCTTCGGCAGGCAGAGCTTCACCGTCGAGGCGTGGATGAAGGCCGGGCAGACGGGCCGCGACTACGTCCTCGTCGGCAAGGGCAGCAACCCCGGCACGGCCGACGACTGGGCGCTGAAGCTGCTCGCCTCGGGCGAGCTGCGCGCTCAACTCTTCGACACGGACGGCCGCCAGTGGGCGGTCGAGAGGCAGGCCGACCTGCCGGCCCTGTCCGACGAACGCTGGCATTCGGTGGCGCTGGTCGTGGATCGCGAGGCGGGCCGCCTCACGCTCTACGTGGACGGCGCGGCGTGCGCCACCTCCGAGCCGCCCGCCGACTTCGGCGAGGTGCGCAGCCTCGGGCACATGCTCCAGGCCGGGCACGCCGACGCCGAGGCCGCGGGCGCCGCCGGGGCGGAAGAGTTCCCCGGCGCGCTCGACGAACTCCGCATCTCCTCGACGGCGCACTCGCCCGAGAAGGTGGCCGCCGACTTCTTCGGACACGACGCGCCCGAGATCACCTTCGCCCGCCCGGCGAACGTGCCGCGCGGGGCCGAGCGGTTCGCCGTCACACTCTTCGGCTACGGCCTCGCGGGCGCGACGGTCGGCGCCCTGCCCGAAGGGGTGCGGGCGGAGGTCGTCTCGTCCACGCGCACGCGCGTCGAGCTGCTCTTGAGCGTGCCCGCCTCGGCGCCGCCCGGCCCGTTTCAACTCGGCCTGTCCGACCCGCTCGCGCGCAGCGCCTCCGTCGAGATGAGCGTCTCGGAGGCGGCGGGCGCCAGGGGCGGGCGGCAGAAGAACGCGCCGGCCACCGTGGCGGCCGCCGCCCCGCCCGAGCCGGCCGCGCGCAGCCTCCACGAGGATCGCCCGCCCCGGCACCCCGCGCCCCCGGAGCCGCCGGCACCCAACTCCGCCGACTACTCCCGCGGCGGCCGAGGCTGGCGGCGCTGACTGGAAGAACGCGTGGACGCCCGCACGCAGGGCGTTTGACAGAACCCAAGACCCCTTCAGAAGAACAGCCATGAGACCAGCAGAAAGCAACCGCCTCACCACGGCAGACACTTCCCTCCCGGGCCGGGCAAGCGCGACGGCGCGACGCGCGACGCACAGGCACGTATCACTCGGCGCGCGGCGCGCGGGCAGGTTCGGCGGCGCGCGCGAGCTGGTCGTCTGGCTGTTGATCTTCTTGATGCTCGGCCAGTCGAACCTCGCGCTCGCGGCCGAGGCCGGGAGGCAGGCCGGCACGCTCCGCCCCGTCGGCGCCGCGCTCGGGCTCGACGCCGCGGCCGAAAGCGCGTCCGGCGTCTTCGGCTACCTCTCGTCGCTCTTCGGCGGCGAGCCCGCGCCGACGCCCGCCCCCGCCATCACGGACGCGGCCGTCTCGCGTAACCACCCCTCCCTCAACAGCGGCCGCATCGAGGGCAGCCTCCGCGTCTTCAAGGGCGAGACCTTCGGCATCAACACGCCGTTTCAGCTGACCGGCGACCTCTACACGGTCGGCACGCCCAACCTCGTCGTCAACAGCGGCGCCTCCTACGGCGGCCTCGTGGACGACGGCGGCGCCTCGACGCCCACGGGCTACCCCGTCACGCTCAACAGCAACGTCGTGCTGCCCGGCAAGATTCACAAGCGCGCCGACGCGCTCACGCTCCCGACGATTCCGACCTCCGTGCCCGCGCCCACGGCCACGCGCACCGTCAACGTCAACTCGGCGGCCGACGTGTCCCAGATCGGCAACTGGGCCACCGTGCGTGACCTCAACGTCACGCCCGCCGGGCTCGTCATCGACGTGCCGCCGGGCAACTACGGCACCTTCTCGGTCAACAACAACAGCCGCCTCCGCTTCAGCGCCGGCACCTACAACTTCTCCGGCACCGTCAACCTCAACGCGGGCTCGACGGTCGAGACGAAGGGGCAAATCACCGTCAACATCGGCGGGGCCTTCAACCTCAACAGCGGCTTCTTCGTGCTCGGCGCGAGCACGCTGCCCGGCGACGTTATCTACAACGTCGTCAGCACCTCCTGCACGCTCAACAACACGAGCACGCTGACGGGCCTGCTGCGCGCGCCCAACGCCAACGTCAACTTCAACGGCACGCCCGTCCTGACCGGCCAGGTCATCGCCGGCTGGCTCAACATGAACGGCGGCAAGATCGTCGGCAACACCTCGTTCACGCCGCCGCCCGACACGCAGAAGCCGACCGTCGCCATCGCCTCGCCCGCCGACGGCTTCACGACCTACAACGCGACGCTGACCGTCTCGGGCACGGCCTCCGACCCGGGCCAGTACCAGGCGGGCGTCGCCTCCGTCACCGTCAACAACCAGCCCGCGACCTTCGACCCGGCCGCGGGCACCTGGACTGTCAACGGCCTCGCGCTCGCGCTCGGCGCGAACACCATCACGGCGAGGGCGACCGACGGCGCCGGCAACTTCCAGCAGGCCGTCATCAACGTGACGCGCCAGACGCCGCCGCAGGACACGGTGCCCCCGACCGTCGGCGTCTCGACGCCCGCCGAGGGCGCGACCGTCGAGACCGACACCGTCAACGTCGGCGGCACGGTCTCGGACGCGGGCAACCCCGTCTCGGGCGTCGCGCAAGTTACGGTCAACGGCACGGCCGCCGTGCTCAACGCGCAGGCCGGCACATGGTCGCTCGCCAGCTTCCCGCTCGCCGAAGGGCCGAACACGCTCGTCGTGCGCGCCACGGACGCTGCGGGCAACGTCTCGCAGAACGTCTCCGTCCACGTCACGCGCGTTGACCCGACCGACAGGCAGAACCCGGTCGTCAACATCGACGCGCCCGCCAACAACTCGACGACCTACGAGTCCGAGATTAGCGTCTCGGGCACGGCCACCGACGACGGCCAGTACCAGACCGGCATCCGTCAGGTGAAGGTCAACGACGTGACGGCCTCTTACGACCCCGCGACCAAACGCTGGAACGCGCACGTCCCCGTCGAGATGGGCACGCACCCGATCACGGCCGTCGCCCTGGACGGCGCTAACAACCAGGGCACGGCGCAGATCAACGTCACGCGGCAGGAGCCGCCCGACACCGCGCCGCCGACCCTCGCCGTCTCCGATCCGGCCGACGGCCTGACCACCGACGCCACTTCGTTGACGGTCGCGGGCACCGTCTCCGACATCGGCCCGAACCACTCGGGCGTTGACTACGTGAAGGTCAACGGCACGCCCGCCGCCATCGACCCGCAGGCCGGCACCTGGTCGCTCGCCAACTTCCCGCTCGCGCTCGGCACGAACCACATCACGGTGTTGGCGTCCGACCACGCCGGCAACACCAAAGAGATCACGCGGACGGTGACGCGCGTGTACCCGCCCGACACGGCGCCGCCCGTCATCGTCATCGCGTCGCCGGCCGAAGGCGTGACGGTCGAGACCGGGACGGTCACCGTCACGGGCACCGCGACCGACGAAGGCGACAACGCCGCGGGCGTCAGCTTCGTCAAGGTCAACGGCGTCGATGCGACCTACGACCCGGCGACGAAGATTTGGCGCGCGGACGGCGTTGCGCTCACCGAAGGGCCGAACAAGATCAACGTCGTCGCGACGGACGCCGCGCCCACGGCCAACAGCAGCCAGGCGCACGTCAACGTCACGCTCCACACGCCCGACCGCGACGCGCCCGTCGTCAACATCACCTCGCCGCTCGGCTCGCCCGCGACCTACGACACGACCGTCAACGTCTCGGGCACGGCCACCGACGACGGCCTCAACGCGACCGGCGTCCGCCGCGTCACCGTCGGCAGCCGCGAGGCCGCCTACGACCCCGCGACCAAGCACTGGTCTGTCTCGAACTTCGAGCTGGCGCTCGGCGAGAACGTCATCCCGGTCGTGGCGTTTGACGGCGCCAGCCCGGCGCACGAAGCGCGCGCGGAGCTGCGCGTGACGCGCCTACAGATTCCGGCCCCGTCACTGATGGTCAGCAACCCGCAGAACGGCGGCGTCTACACGGCCGCGACGATGACCGTTGCCGGCACCGTCAGCTCGGTCGGCCCCGGCCCCCTGACCGTGACGGTCAACGGCGCGCCGGCCAACGTCAGCGGCAACTCCTTCACGAAGACCGTCACGCTCGTTGACGGCGCGAACACCATCAACGTCGTCGCGCGCGACCCGCAGGGCCAGGAGACGCAGTCGTCCGTCACCGTCCTGCGCGACCAGACGGCCCCGGCCGTCTCGTTCGTCAACGTGCCGGGTGTCGTGCAGCCCGGCGGCTCGTACCGGATTCAGGTGGACGCGACCGACAACGTCGGCGTCGCCGAGGTCGAGTTCCGCGTCGGCGGCGAGCAGGTCGGCGCCGACACCGCGGCGCCCTACGAGTTCACGTTCAACGTCCCGTCTACCCTGGCGGCCGGCCAGCTCATCACGCTCACGGCCGTCGCGCGCGACCTCGGCGGCGCGACCTCGGTCGCCACGGCGCAGACGCGCACGACCGGGCCGGGCGGCCTCTCCGGCTACGTCTTCGACGACGCGACCGGCTACGTCATCAACGGCGCGCTGGCCTCGCTCGACGGCGGGACGACCAGCGCGAACAGCGACGAGGAGGGCGCATACAGCCTCGTCTCTTCAACTCCCACGGGAGTGGTGCGACTGTCGAAGGCGGGCTTCACGCCGGTCGAGCGGCTCTACACGGTCTCGCCGGGCGAAGGCACCGCGCTCTTCGACGCGCGCCTGACGCCGCTCGATTCGCACGCCAACCCGCTCACGCCCGCGGGCGGCGCGGCCGACGGCGACGGCGGCCGCCTGCGCGTCACCTTCAACTCGGGCGCGCTCCCCGCGGACGCGGACGTGCGCGTCACTTCCGTCTCGCCGCAGGGGCTTGAGAACCTTCTGCCCTACGGCTGGTCGCCCGTGCCGGGCGCGGTCGTTGACGTGCGCGCCGCCGGCGTGCAGTCCTTCAACGCGCCCGCGCGGCTGCGCGTCTCGCAGACCACCTTCCCGACCGAGGGCCGCGCGCTCGTGCTCGCCTACTACGACGAGCAGACGCACGGCTGGACGGTCGTCGCCGCGGGTCTTCAGGCCGCGGCCGACGGCTCGCTCGAAGCAGACCTCGCGCGACCCGGTCAGTACGCCTTCCTCGTCGCCGACGTGGGCGCGACGGCGCCGGCCGCGCCGACGGCGGGCGCGGCCCTGACCGCGTCCCGCTCGGCCGACCCCTCCGCGCTCGACGCGGCGAAGGCCACGGCCGTCTCGCTGCCGCGCAGCGCCGCCTACTCTTCGGAAGCACGCTCGACCATCTCGTTCGTCGCCGACGCGCCCGCGCAGCTCCCCTCGGGCGTCTCCGTCGAGGCAACGTTTGACGAGACCTACAACTTCCTCGGCGGCAAGGATCAACTCCTCGTGGGACGGCCCGCGCAGGACTTCGTGCTCTACTCTTTCCCCGGCGCGACCGCCGAGCGGCCGAACCGCCTCGGCGCCTTCTTCGTCGCCAAGCCGACGCGCACCGAGTTCACCGTCGCCGAGCTGATTAACGCCAACGTCCACGTCGAGATTCGTTCGGGCCGCGCCTCGCGCACCGGCGCGCTCGTCGGCACGGCCGGGGGCACGGTGACTTCGCCGGGCGGCGCGCGCCTCGTCGTGCCCGCGAACGCCGTGACCGACCCGCAGCCCGTCTTCTTCGGCGAGGTCGAGCCGCAGCAGGCGAACGTCACGCTGCCCGAGGGCTACGAGATCGTCGGCGCCTTCGACCTCGACCTCGCGGGCGCGACGCTCGCGCGCGCGGCCTCCATCACCGTCCCCGGCTTCGGCGGCGACCCCGCCAACATCGTCGTCGCGCGGATGCTCAACGTCGGCGGACTGCGCGCGCCGAAGCTCGTCGCGCGCGCGGCGGTCGTTGACGGCGACCTCGTCTCGACGACGAACGCGCCCGCGGGCGTCACGCTGCCCGGCATCACGGCCGCCGGCCGCTACCTCTTCATCCGCGTCCCCGCGCCCTTCGGCTACGCGACGGGTCGCGTCACCGAGAGCGGCCAGCCCTCGGCGGCCGCGCGCGTGTCGAACGACCGCACGCCCTTCGCAGACCTGACGGGCGCCGACGGCCGCTTCCTTCTCCTGGGCAGCGCCGCGGCGCCGGGCGCGAACCAGTTGAGCGCCGCCGCGACCGCGACGGACGCGACCGGCAAGGCCACGGCCACGCTCGCGGCGCAGGACGCCGTGGCGACCCTCGACATCGCGCTGGCGAGCGTCGCGCTCGCCGTCGAATCCGTGACGCCCGCCGACAGCGCGCAGGGCGTCGTCGCGACGACCGCCGTCACCGTCACCTTCAACAAGCCGGTGGCGCCGCAGACCGTCACCGCCTCGAACTTCAAGCTGACGAACGCCGCCGGCAACCCCGTGCTCGGGACTATCACCGTGCTCGCGGGCGGGCGCGTCGCGGTCTTCACCCCCGCGGCAACGCTCTCCGGCTCGACCGCCTACCGCGTCGCCGTCGGCCAGGGCGTGCGCGACATCTACGGGAAGCCGCTCGCTGCCGGCTTCAACTCGGCCTTCAACACGTCGGCCATCGTCAAGGTGGACGACCGCCTCAAGCCCGAGAAGATTCGCGTCAACTACCCGGACGACGCGGGCGTCTCGCGCGTGCAGATTCCGGCGGCCTCCGTGCCCGAGGGCTCAATCATCATCGCCGTCAACGAGACGAGCGGCGCGACCGTCACGGCCACGGCCGGCTCGGGCGGGCTCGAGCTGAACATCTCCGCGCAGGTCGGCGACCAGCTCACGCTCATCATCCGCCAGCCCGACGGCGTCGAGTACCGCGTCTCGCAGGCGGCCTACCGCCGCGCCGACGGCGTGACCTCGGTCGGCGCCAACGGCGGCACCGTCACGACCGACGACGGCCGCATCCTGCTCGACATCCCGGCCGGCGCCATCACGGGCCAGGCCGACCTCCAACTCGCGGCCAAGACCGAGGCGCAGCTCACGACCCCGCGCACGGGCGAGATGAACCCGGCCGACGTGCCCTTCGGCGCGGCCGTCGAGATCAAGGCGTCGGGCGAGTTCAGGAACGAGAAGGAGATGCACGTCGAGGTCGCCGTCCCCCCCGGCACGAACGTGCAGGAGGGCCAGCGCGTCGCCGTCATGAAGCCCTCGAAGATGGACTGGCAGGGGCAGGAGGTTGACGTGTGGGAGACCGTCACCTCGGGCAAGGTCGAGGGCGGGAAGTTCAAGACGACCTCGCCGCCCTTCCCCGGCGTCGTGATGTCGGCGGGGGTCTCTTCGAACGGCACCATCGCCGGCACACAGCAGTTGGAGCTGGTCTTCTTCGTCCCCATCAAGCTGCGCGCCATCAGCGGCACCGTCAAGCAGCAGGTCGCGGGCGAGCCCTCGGTGCCGCTCGAAGGCGTCAACTGCCTGGTCACGACCGACCCGGCCCATCTCGCGGCGTCGCCGCAGGTCATCGCGCGCACGAACAAGGACGGCGGCTTCTGCCTCTTCTCCTACATCGCCTACAACCCGGCCCTCTCGGTAGTCGCCATGCACGGCCCGCAGAGCGCGTACGCCGTCGCCAGCCCGCACCTCAACATCAACCCGCTCACCGAGCCGGGCCTCGTCGGCGTCGAGTCCTTCTACGCGGCGGTCGAGTTCCCGCCCGATGCCGCCGCGCGCCCCGCGGAGCTGCACCTCCTCGCGAGCACGGGCGAGCAGCCGCACGACTCTCTGCGGGAGCTGGGGCTCGTCTCGGTCGGCAAGCACGTCCAGGTCGTGGCCCTCTACCACCCGGTCGTGGGGGACTTTAAGGGCACGATGCGCGTCAACGGCGCCGAGGGGCCGCCGCTGACGTGGGCGGCGCCCGAGCTGCTGCCCAAGCCCGAGAATAACCCGAACGCGCCCGACGAGTACGTGCGCCGGGCCGACTTCGACGTGACCACCGAGGGCAGCTACAGCGTCGAGGTCGAGACCCTGACGGACACGCACCTGCCGGGGACGAAGTCGCGCGCGACGCTCAACTTCATCGCGCTGCGCAACCCGAACACGCGGCCGCCGCTGCCCGGGCCGCCGAAGGTCATCAGCGTCAGCCCGGCCGACGGCGCCACGCAGGTGGACGCCGGCGCCCCCGTCCACCTCGAATTCTCCGAGCCGGTCACGAAGCTCAGGGCCGGCGAGTCCGTCTACCTCTACGACCCGGCCACGCAGCGCAGGCTCGCCGGGAGCATCACCTCGGGCGGCATCCCCGTCGCGCCCGACTCGGCCCCCGTCTCCAGCGTGGACTACCTGCCGGCCGGCGTGGCCGGCGGCACCCGCTACGAGGTCAACGTCACCAACGAGGTCGAGGACTCGGACGAGCACCAGCTCGACCAGGACTACACGGGCGACGGCGACGTCAACCGCACGGACTTCAAGAGCAGCTTCAAGACCTTCGACGGCATTGTGCTGACCGACGCGCCCGTGGCCGACCTCGGCCTCCGCATCGCGGTCGCCGGCCAGTACGCCGCCACCGTCTCGGTCGCCAACAACGCGAACAACGTCAACAACTCCTGGCTCAAGCTTTACGACATCTCGAACCCGACGCAGCCCGTGCTCGCCGGCCAGGGGTTCATCCCCTTCCGCGCCATCAACGTGGCGATGGTCGAGGTGGACGAGGGCGGCGACACCTTCAAGGTGCCGGGCACCGACACCGAGTACACGCGCCTCGCCTTCGTCACGGGCTCCGGCCTGCCCGACGGCGAGCGCCCGAACAACCTCTGGATTTTTAACGTTCAAGATCCGAAGAACATCCAGCTCGTCGGCGTCGCCTCGCTCTCGATCCCCGCGCGCGTGACGGCCGTCCCCGTCTCCGTCACCGTCCACCGCAAGCGCGCTTACGTCGCCAACGTCTCCAGCCAGGGCGTGATGGTCGTTGACATCGAGAAGGCGCTCGGCGAGTGGGCCAGCGACGTGAAGCGCCCGAACGTCCAGCCCCCGACGGTGCAGGCCGTCGTCCCCAACCGCGGCTACGCCTGGGACGCGGTCGTCCAGATGGCGATGTACGGGCCGGCCCCGACCGGCAACCCCTCGCCGACGGCCGCCGTCTCGGTCATCCAGCAGTACGACAGCCCCGTCGCCTACGTCGCCTCGCAGAAGTCGCAACTCGTCTCCTTCGACCTCAGCCAGAAGTACGACTTCCGAAACGGCTTCAGCGACATCACCCCCAACGACGGCCGCGACGACCGCTACCTCCAAGGCCCCCCGGGCAAGGAGGTCGTGCCGGCCGCGCCGGTCATCGACGTGCGCGCCGTCTCGGGCGTCATGGTCGGGACGCAGCGCACCGACCTCGCCGTGCTGCTCGGCAACTCGCGCCTCTGGGTCTTCAACGTCACGAACCCGTCGGCGCCCGTCCAGTACACCTCGAAGTCCTTCGCCGAGCTGGGCGTGGACGCCGGCTTCGCGCGCCGCCTCGAAGTCGAGGGCACGCTCGCCTACGTCATCTTCGCCGACCGCGTGGCCGTCTTCGACTTCGCCGACCCCGAGCACCTGGCGCACGTCGCCACGCTCGACGGCGTGGGCGACAACCTGAGCTGGCTGGCCGTCAAGGACGGCTTCATCTACACGATCTCGAACGGGACGGGCGCCCACGACGGCATCAACGTCAGCATCGCGCGCCCGGCCTCGCAGGTCGTCGTCTACGGCGCGACGGGCGGCGACCCGGCCAACTTCTGCACGAACCCCGTGGTCATCGACCGCGCGACGCGCAAGATGTCGCAGCCCGCGGCCGTCTTCTTCCAGGTCTTCGGCCACGACCTGCCGCACGCGGCCAAGGTCGTCTTCCGCAAGACGAAGACCGTCAACGGGCAGCCGACCGACGAGGTGCTCGCCGCGCTCCCGGCGCAGATCAGCGCGCAGAGCAACGACCGCGTCATCGTCGGCAGCGCCCAGTGGCCGGGCGCGGAGGTCGTAGACCCGCTGGCGAGCTACACGGCCGAGGTCGTGCTCGACGAGGGCGAGTCGTCCGAGTATCACGCCCGGCGCGAGCCCGTCCCCTTCAGCACGCTGATCGCCGAGTACCAGCAGTCGTTCGGCGCCTCGCACGGCACCAAGCCGCTGTACGGCTACATCCTCGGCGCGCCGGCCAACGTCACGCTCACGGTCGAGGGGGCGAACCGCCTCTTCGACGCGGCCGACCCGCACCCGCGCACCTACGGCCTCAACAGCGACCCGACCTCGGTCGAGCTGCCCGCGGGCACCTACCCGTTCACGCTGCGGGCGGCGCTGGTTGGCAACCCGGCCGTCTTCGACGAGGTCTACGGCGAGGTCACGGTCTCGGACGGCGGCGACGAGGACGTGCGCCTGCCGGGCAGCACCGTCGTCAACGGCGTCGAGCTGTCGCGCGGCAACCTCGGCCTCAGCGCCACGGACATCTCCGTCACGGGGCGCGGCCTCCCGCTCAGCTTCACGCGCTCCTACAACACGGGCTCGGCCGGCGAGTTCGGCCCGCTCGGCTACGGCTGGCGCGACAACTACCAGGTGACGCTCGTGCGCCAACCCGGCGCGGACGGCGTCGAGTACACCATGCACGGCGGCGACGGCGGCGGCTTCCGCTTCAAGGAGAAGGACGCGACGGCGGGCGAGATGCAGGCCCAAGACCCGCAGCAGGGGACGCTGGCCAAGAACTCGGACGGCAGCTTCGACTTCTACACCAGGGCGCGGACGCGCTACCACTTCCCCGGCGCCTTCGACCAGGACAGCACCAACTTCTTCAACCGCGCCTACATGGGCAACCTCGAATACATCGAGGACCCGAACGGCAACCGGCTCACGCTCGCCTTCGACGGCGAGGGGCGTCTCGCGCGGGTCACCGACTCGTCCGGCCGCGCGCTGACGTTCACCTACGAGCAGGCCGAGACGCCCTTCGTCGGCCTCGTCCCGACGGGACTGGCGGGCGACATCGCCTGCACGAACAAGAAGCAGTTCGGCATCGTCCGCAACCGCTTCACGCACGCCGACGTGGGCAAGGCGTGGCGCCTCACGAAGGTCGAGGGGCCGGGCGGCCTCTCCATCGCCTACGAGTATGACGCCGACGGCAACCTCGCCGCGGCCACGCGCTCGGGCGAGGACAAGATCAGCGTCGCGGCGGCCGACAGCACCTGGCGCTACGCCTACGGCCCGCAGGCCCCGGCCGGCGCGCACGCCAGCGTCACGCACCTCCTCAAGTCGGCCTCCGGCCCGGACGACAGCAACGGGTCGCACACCACCACCTACGAGTACGACTTCGCGCACTTCCGCAACCCGGTCAAGGCCATCCACTCGCCGGAGTCGGTCAACAACCTCTTCGCCTACGTGCTCGACGCGCAGAACCGCGTCACGCAGGCGACCGTCACCGACGCGCGCTCGAACGACACCGTCTACACCTTCGACGAGCACGGCTACGTCACGCGCATCCTCGCGCCGCGCGGCGCCGAGACGCTGATGGGCTGGAACAGCAAGGGGCAGAAGGAGTACGAGCGCGACCCCGAGGGGCGCGTGACGCGCACCCGCTACGAGCGCAACAACCCCGTCTCGCAGACCGTGACGGGCGGCGGCGTGACCGTCGAGACTTCGACCGTCTACGACTCGAAGTTCAACAAGCCGACCTCGGTCACCGACGGCAACGGCAACACCACGACCTACTCGCTCGACACGCGCGGCAACGTGACCCGCGTCGGCCTGCCGACCGGGCGCGCCCGCACGCTGGAGTACGCCTCGAACGGCGACCTCCGCCGCGCGGTTGACGAGCACGGGCTCGCGACCAACTACACCTACGACGCGTACGGCAACCCGCAGACGGTCGTGCGCGAGGCGAGCCAGGGGACGTTCGTCACGACGACGAACCACTTCGACGAGCGCTCGCGCCTGACCTCCTCGGAGAGCACGCTCGGGCCGACGACCGCCAACACCTACGACGCGCTCGACCGCGTGACCAGCTCGGAGATGAGCGACCCGGCGAACTTCCACGAGTCGGTCACGCAGACCTACACCTACTCGGCCGGCGGGCGCGTCCTCACCGGGGCGCGCTCGGGCGGCGGGCAGCAGCTCTCGACCGCCTACGCCTACGACAACCTCGACCGCGTCAAGCGGCGCACCGAGACCGTGAGCGGCGCCGGCCAGTTCACCCTCGAATACGCCTACGACAACAACTCGAACCTGCTGACCGAGACCGACCGCCGCGGCGTCACCAACACCTACGTCTACGACGAGCTGAACTTCCGCACGAAGACGACCGTGACGGGGCCGTTCGGCGCGCCCGCCACGGTCGAGGAAGTGACCGACATGGACAAGGTCGGCCACCCGCGCGCCGTCGTCAACCTCTACGGCAAGACGACCGCGTACGAGTACGACGGGCTGCACCGGCTGCGGAAGAAGACGCTGCCCGGCAACTACACCGAGAAATTCGACTACGACGCCGACGGCAACGTCACCTCCTCGACCGACCGCAACGACCGCCAGACGAAGACGAGTTACGACCCGCTCGACCGGCCCTCCGAGCGGCGCGACCCGGCCGGCCACGTCGTCGATTGGACGTACGACGACGCGACGCTCACCGTCAAGACCCAGTCCTTCCCGCAGGGGCTCTCGACGACGCGGCAGACCGACGCGCTCGGCCGCCCCGTGCTCGAAGAGTACAAGTTCGAGGGCACCGACTACCGGACGACCTACGCCTACGACGGGCGCACCGTGCGGATGACCGACCCGCGCAACACCGCCGTCGCGAAGACGCTCTCGGCCTTCGGCGACGAGGGCTCGGTGACGGTCGAGGGCGCGGCGCCCGCCTACTCGACCGAGACGCGCTACGCCGCCTTCGGCGCGCCGAAGTCCGTCCGCGACCCGCTCCAGCGCACGACCACCTACACGTCCGACGGCTTCGGGCGCGTCACGGCCGTCCAGCTCCCGGGCGGCTTCGGCGAAGCCTACACCTACGACGGCGAAGGCAACGTGCTCTCGCACACCGACCGGCGCGGCGCCGTCACCGAGACGACCTACGACAACCTCGGCCGGCGGCTCGTGACGAAGGTCAGGCTCGGCGCGGAGCAGGTGCGCGTCTCCTCCGTCACCTACGACGACGCGAGCTCGAAGGTCAGCGAGAAGGACGCGCTCGAACACGAGACCGTCACCGCCTACGACGGCCTGCGGCGCCCCGTCTCCGTGACGAACGCCGACAGCCAGACGCGCACGCTCACCTACGACGGCCAAGACCTCGTCGAGGAGACCGACTTCAAGGGCCAGACGAGCAAGTACAAGTACGACGAGCTGGGCCGCCTCACGGAGGCGCGCGACCGCGACGGCCAGTACACGACCGTCTACTACAACGACCGCAACGGCCTGACCAGGCAGGTCAACGACCGGCGCGGCAACGCGCGCGTCGAGACCTACGACGCGCTCGGGCGGCTCACGGCCGTCACCTCGGGCGGCGAAGATTTGGCCTCCTTCCAGTACGACGGCAACGGCAACCGCACGGTGTCGCGCGACGGGCGCGGCTTCCCGACCAACTACACCTACGACGGGCTGAACCGCCTGAAGAAGGCCGACCACGCGACCGTCTGGGCGGAGACCTACGACTACGACGCGGCCGGCAACCTGACGAACTACTTCGACGGGGCGGGCGGGACAGTCGTCCAGACCTTCGACGAGCTCGACCACCTCAAGACGCGCACGGACGGCGCGAGCCGCGTCACCGACTACCGCTTCGACGGCGAGGGGCTGCTCCTCGAGCAGACCGACCCGAAGCAGCACAAGACCGAGTACCGCTACAACGCGCTCGGCTCGCTCGTCGGCGTGATCGACGCGCGGCAGAAGGGCTGGGAGTTCGCCTACAACGACGACCAGACGCTCAAGAGTTTCAAGGACGCGTTGGGGCGGACGGTCGGCTACAGCTACGACAAGCTCCGGCGGCTGAAGACCGTCACGCGGCCGGGCAGCGTCGAGACCTCCTACGACTACGACCCGAACGGCAACCGCACCTCGGTCACCGACCCGAAGGGGCAGACGACCTCGGTCACCTACGACGCCCTCGACCGGGCGAAGGTCATCGACTACGGCAACACGCAGGGCGCGGGGCCGCGCCGCTTCGAGTACGGCTACGACCCCGAGGGCAACCCGACCTCCGTCAACGAGACGCTCGCCGACGCGGCCGGGCAGACGCGCGCGCGCTCCTACGCGCGCACCTACGACGCGCGCAACCGGCTCGAATCCGCGACCGACCCCAACGGCCGCCGGGTCTCCTACGGTTACGACGCGGACGACCGCCTCAAGTCGTTCACAGACCCCTCGAACCGCGCGACCGCCTACGAGTACGACGGGGCGGGCCGGCTGCGCCAGGCGACGCTGCCGGGCGGCGCGACGGTCGGCTACACGTGGCGCGGCGACGGGAGGCTGGAAAGGGTCGCGTACCCGTCGGGCATGGAGCGCCGCTACGAGTACGACGACGCCGACCGCCTGCTCTCGGTCAAGAACCAGCTCGGCGGCAACGTCGCGGAGGAGTACGGCTACACCTACGACAACGCGGCGAACCGCGAGACCGAGACGAAGAAGATCGCGGGCGCCGTCTTCCGGCAGGCGAGCTACACCTACGACGAGCTTGACCGCCTGACGCGCGTCGCCTACGGCGCGGAGCCCGAGAAGGGCCTCAAGGGTGAATACTTCGACAACTCGGACTTGACCGACCTGAAGGTGACGCGCACCGACGCGGCGGTGGACTTCAACTGGCCGGCGCTCTCCTCGCCCGACCCGTCGGTGGACAGCGAGACCTTCTCGGCGCGCTGGACGGGGCAGCTGCTGCCGCTCTACTCGGAGAACTACACCTTCCACGTGCGCGCCGACGAGGGCGTGCGGCTGTGGGTGGACGGCCAGCTCGTCATCGACCACTGGGAGCCGCACCCCTCGGCCGAGGACACGGGCACCTACCAGCTCACGGCCGGCCGCAAGGTGGACATCAAGCTGGAGCTGCGCGAGGAGACGGGCGACGCCGAGGCGCACCTCTCCTGGTCGAGCCAGAGCCAGCCGAAGCAGATCATCCCGCAGAGCCAGCTCAACGTGCCCCCGGCGCAGGCCGCGCCGCAGACGGCGCTCGCCTACGGCTACGACGACGCGGGCAACCGCACGAGCGAGGCAGGCACGGACGCGAACGGCCAGACCGTCAACCACGCCTACACCTACGACGACCTGAACCGGCTCAAGAAGGCGACGGGCTACGCGGGCGGCGACCTCGGCTACACCTACGACCCGAACGGCAACCTGACCGGCGTGACGCAGGCCGGCCACGCGACCGCCGGCTACGAGTACGACGTGCGCGACCAGCTGCGCCGCGCGCTCGACGGCGCGGGGCGCGAGGTGGGCGCCTACGACTACGACACCGGGCGGCGCAGGATCGGGCGCACGGCCTCCGGCGTCGAGCGGCGCTACGTCTACAACGGCGACGGGCTGGCGGGCGAGTACGACCCGCAGGGGGTGCTCACGGCCGCCTTCGACTACGGCACCGACCTCGTCCGCAGCACGCTCTCGGGCGAGGGCGAGCGCTGGCACTTCTCCGACGGGCTCGGCTCGGTGACGGCGCTCTCGGCCGTGTCGGGCGGGCAGCCGGGACTCGCCACGCGCTACGAGTACGGCGCGTGGGGCGAGGTGCTGCTGGCCGGCAACTCCTCGAACCAGTTCGGCTACACGGGGCAGCGGCTCGACGGCGAGACGGGGCTCACGGCGATGGGCAACGGCGAGCGCTACTACTCGCCGGCGCTGGGCCGCTTCATCCAGCAGGACAGCCTCGCGGGCCGGCTCGCCGAGGTGCAGACGCTCAACCGCTACGCCTACGTCCGCAACAACCCGCTGCGCTTCACCGACCCGACGGGCCACGAGACCTACGACTCGTGGTCGAACTGGCTGCTCAACAAGACCGCCGACCTCTTCAGCTTCGCCGACCCGTCCGACGGGAAGGGCGACTTCGCCGCCGCCGCGCGCGAGGGCGGGTTCGCCATGAAGGCCGCCTTCTCGGTGGTCTCGTTCATGAGCTTCGGCCGGAACAAGAGCATCGACCAGGCGGTGAGCGAGTACAATCGGAGCGATAAGAGCTGGCTCGACTTCGGGATAGCCACGGCGCAGGTGACGCGCGACTCGTCGGTGGCGATCCTGCGGGCGGCGTCATTCGGCTACGGCGCGGCGGCGGGCAACGCCGTGGCGGGTTCAAGCCTCGGGCTGCTGGGCCGGGCGGGCGCCTACGCCGGCATCGGGGGCGGCGAGCAGTTCGCCAACGACCTGATCAACAACCTGGCGGGCGAGCAGGAGGGGCTGTCGAGTCCGGGCCAATACGCGGCGGCCGGCCTCTTCGGGGCCGGGGGCGGGCTCGGCGCCGAGGCGTTGGGCTGGGCCGGGCGGCGCATCTTCGGGCGTGGCGGGGGGTCGGCTGCGGCCGAGGTGGTCGCCGACAGCCCGCAGCAGGCCGGGGCGGGGCTCAAGCTTCTGGCCGGCGAGCCGGCCGGCGGCGGCGCGCTCCAGGCGGCCGACGACGCGGGCTCCGCGCTGCGCGGCGGCAAGGGGTCGGGCGCGGGGCGGTTCGGCCCGCGGCGGGTAGACCAGGGCGCCGCCGAGTTCCTCGACGACGAACTGTCGATGCAGGAGACGCCCGGCGCCAGGCCCGCTTCGGCTGCCAATGAGGTTGAGGGTGCTGCGTCATCGCCCGAGGAGTGGGACGCGCTCCTGGACGCGGAACTTGATGCGGGGATCGCCAACCGGGTGGTGGGAACGAAGTTCGAACTGCCCGCGCAGAACCCCTATAATCCGAGGATCGGACTGGAGCGGGAGTTCCAATACCGAGCCGACGAGACCAAGGACATCTGGTTCCAGGTCAGGCACGAGTTCCGGGACATCCAGGGGGCGCCTGGCAACGGGCGGGTCGAGGTGCGCTACCACTCGCCCAATCCGAATGCGCCCGCCGGCAAATACTCAACGTCGAACTACACCACGCAGGTCAACCTGCGCGGCCAAAAGGTCTACATGCTCCCGGACGGGACGTGGAAACACTTTGGGGCGATGACCGAGGCCGAGAAGGAGGCCATCCATTTTAGGTAGGGGGCACAATGTACGAGAGGCTTAAGGAGCGTATCCACGCCGGGGAGCCGGAGTTGCTCCTCATCTCCTACGATGACGCACACCGGGCCACGTTCCGGCTCCGCGACTGTGACGGATACGACCTGGGGACGCTGGTCTGCCTGGGGGTTCGATTGATGTGCCTCGCGACCCAACGCGAATCATTTGACAGGCTCGACGTATTCCCCGGCAGTGAGCTTCCCGCCGGCTTCTCCTGGCTTTCTCGGGAAGGGATGGAAGAGGCGAAGTTATTCGTGTTCACCGCAATCGGTGACTATGAAGACCTGAGCCTCCTTCCCGTCATTGACGGTCGCCGCGTGGGGTACCTCGTCTGCGACTCACTGGAGTTTCAGCCACCGGAAGCCTGACGTGAGTCCGCGGCCGGCGGCGTGAAGGCCGCGGGCTACGGGCTGCTGGGCCGGGCGGGCGCCTACGCCGGCATCGGGGGCGGCGAGCAGTTCGCCAACGACCTGATCAACAACCTGGCGGGCGAGCAGGAGGGGCTGTCGAGTCCGGGCAACTACTTCGCGGCCGCCGGGCTCGGCGTCCTCGGCGGGGTGGGCGGCGAGGCGGTCGGCGCGGTGACGCAGCGCATCCTCGGGCAGGGCGGGTCGGCGACGGCCGAGGTCATCGCCGACATCCCGCAGCAGGCGCGCGGCGCGGCGCGGGAGCTGACCGAGGGGGCGATGGCGGGCCGAGGCCCCGCCGCAACTCACGGGCGGGAGGGCGCGCTTCTACGCCGACGCCGACGGCAACACGCTCGACTCGCTGGGCCGCGGGCGGCTCAACCCAATCGAGCCGCAGGGCTTCGTCGCCGACGCCGAGGGCGGCGTCAGCAGCGCGAGTGCGCCGCGCGGCAACCTCAACGAGGTCGGGCCGCAGGGGCCGTTTGAGCAGCTCGCACCTCGACCGCCGGATAGCCCGCACTATTCGGTCGCGTACCGGGCACAGCTAGAAGAAGGCGTACACTACCCGAATCAAAGGTCGCCCTACCATTTCCAGGAGTCTAACCGGCAACTGTATTCTGAGATGCAGGCAGACCCGGAATTCGGCCAGGGCATGGAGGAGACCTACCGGGGTCTGACAGAATCCGTCGCGCCCGGAGGCAGGGGCGCTTTCCCGCGCGAGGCCCCGTCGGAGCAAGGTCTCACGTGGCACCATAACGCTACGGAGCCAGGCGTGATGGAGTTGATCCCCTACGAACAACATACCGCCCCCGGCGCCGTCCAGCGTGCCCTCCACCCGAACAGGCGTGGCGGGATGGAAGAGTGGGGCGGCGGCCGCGGCAGATCGAGAGAGAGGTAGGCTTCATGGACGATCTGACGACACTGGGAGATGTCTTGAAGCACAGTTCTTCTTACGCGCCGAAGGCTCACCTGTTCCTGCCCCCTGATGAAGTGTGGGGGGCAGGGACGAAGTGTGCGGTTCTCAGTCTTGAAGATAGCCATAACGACGAGCCGCAATTCGCCAAGCAACACGGGCTGGCGTACGCGCTCGACATGTATTCGGTGCAGGGAGTGGTGACAAATCTGCTCGGCCAAGACCAGAACCCGAGTGTCGAGCTGTTAGTGGAAGCGTTTTTGTTCTACTACGACAACGACGCTTTCACTGAACTTAACTGACCGACAACCCGGCGGGCGAAGCCCCGAACGGGACGACCAAAATACGGCACCCGGCGGATAATAATCCACACTTCCCGACGAGGGGGAACTGAAAGGGGGCACATGGGAGATGGCGGAGGATGACGAGGTGTTTCAGGTCGGCGAAGCGTACGTGTGGGCGGAACAAGGCACGTCGATTCAGCTCAAAGCGGTCACCGAATTCGGCGACCCGGTTGAGTTGACCGCCGAAGAAGCAGGAAGGCTCGCCCAAGTCCTGACCGATTTGGCGAAATCTCTCGACGAATAGCCTTCGACGAAATGCTGCCGGGCAGAGGCGCCTGCCGGCCCGGTGAAAGCGGCGGGCGGGCTGATGAGCCTGACGAAGGGGTGGCGCTCGGCGTGCCACCCCTTCGTCTATGCAGGCAGCCTTACCTCGGACATATAGCACCGCCGACCCTCGCCGGCAAATTAGCTGTAACTTTTTCCCCCGCCGGCTGTTTTCCAGGCGTAAAAGGAATTATGGCGAACACCGACGCAGAGTTCGCAGAGATTTTCAATGAGTTCTACCCAAGCCTTTGCCGGTTTTTAGAGTGCCTGTTGGGTGGCGCTTCCGGCGCTGCCCAGGACATCGCGCAGGAGAGTTTTATGCAGTTGTACCGCACCGGCGTGGAGAAGATTGTGCGGGAGGAGGTGCGCTTCTGGCTCTTCCGCGTGGCGCGGAATTTCGCCCTCAACGAGTTGAGCCGAAGGAGCACGCGGCAGAGGCTCTTCGGCAAGGTGGTTGACGCGCTCCGCGCCGAGCCGCCCGGCCCGGCCGAGCAACTTGAGGCGGCCGAGCGGAGGGAGCTGGTGCTGAGTCTGCTGAAGCACCTGCCCGAGCACCAGAGGGCGGCGCTGCTCCTGCGCGAGCAGGAGGAGATGAGCTACGGCGAGATCGCGCGCGTCCTCGACGTTTCGGAGGGCAAGGTGAAGGTTGACATCTTCCGCGCCCGCACGACGCTGCGCGCGCGCTGGCACAGGGCGCAGGAGGCTTCGGCCGGGGCTTGATGGTAGCCCGCGGGCCGCGCGTACCAGGCGATGGATTGTGAGTTCACAGAAGAAGTCTCCCTGCTCGTGGATGGCGAGCTGGCGCCGCACGAGGCCGCGCGGCTGAGCGCGCACGTCGAGGGCTGCGCGGACTGTAGGCGCGCGCGGGAGGCGTTCCTGCTCCTCCGGCGGGAGCTGCGCTCCTACGAACTTGTGCCCGACCCGCACGCGCAGAGCAGCGCGCTGGCCGCCATCCTCGGCCCCCGCACGTTCGAGGCGCAAGCCGCCGGGCGTGCGCAGACTCCGCGCGGGATGTTCGGTCGGCTGACGGGAAGTCTCGCCGGGGCGTTCGGCGTGAGCCGCCTCCGGCCCGCGCACGTCGCGGCGCTGGCGCTGCTTCTCGTCGGGGCCGTGCTCGGCGTGCGTTGGTTCAAGAGTTCAAGCACGCCCACGGTTGCGAACACGAATAGCTTGCCGGCTCCCGCACAGGACTTGGCAAAGGAGGGCGGGAAGAGGTCGGAGCAACCTGCCGCCGTCAACAGTCCGCCCGTCCGACAAGCACAGACGCCAAAGGCACCGCGTCCCCCTGGCGTCGCACAGCCCGCCCGAGAGAATGCACGGCTCCGACGTGACGACTCCCGGACGGGTCTTCAGAGTCGAGAGGCACCGGGCCGCGACGCGGGGCAGGAGTCGGCGCGGGCCTTTGAACCGGCCCCGGTTCCCTCTCCGGCCGGCGCCGTCGCCCTATACGCCGCGGGGGGCTTCGAGGCGTCGGCGGCCGACCCGGCGCTGAGGTTCGGGCGTCACGCCGAGCGGGTCGAGAGACTCTTCCGCAGCTTCCGCAACGCGCGCCTGACGAGCGGCGACCCGACGCTCGAAGTGGCCGACGCGCGCCGCCTCTCGAAGCGCCTGCTCTACCGCAACATCGCCCTGCGGCGCGAGGCCGCGAGCGCGGGCGACCTCCCCGTCGAAGGGCTGCTCGAAAGTGTCGAGCCCATCCTCATCGACATCTCCAACCTGCCCGACACACCTTCGCCGGACGCGGTCGGGTCGATCAAGGAGCGCATCCACAGGCGGCAGCTCGTCGGCGTCCTGCAAGCCCAGGCGATGCCCGCTTCACGCTACTGAAGGCCATGAAGAACATGCCACACGGACTCTTGAAAAACGGATTCACGCGCCTCGGGCAAAGACGCCTGAGCGCCTTGCTGCTGCTCGCGTTGACCGCCGCGGGCCTCTTCTCCCTGCCCGGCCGCGGGCGCACGGCGCGGGCCTTCGACAACAACGACCTCGCGCGGCTCAACCGCTTCGTACAGTCCGGGGACTCGCCCGCGATGCAGGTCTTCCGTCAGGGGAGAGACCTCATCGAGCGGGAGGACTGGGCGGCGGCCGCCGCGAAGTTCGAGGGCTACGTCGCGCAGTACCCGAAGAGCAAGGAGGCGGACGCGGCGCTCTACTGGCTCGCCTACGCGCGGAAGAAGCAGGGCAAGTTCCAGGCCGCCGAGGAGACGCTGGAGCGACTTGCAAAAGAGTTCCCGCGCTCGTCCTGGGTGGACGACGCGCGCGCGATGCAGGTCGAGATTGCACCGCAGGTCGGCAAGCGCGTTGACCCCGAAGGGCTCGGCGACGACGAGCTGAAGATGGTCGCCCTCCAGAGCCTCTTCGAATCCGACCCCGCGCGCGCCAGCGCCTACGTGGCCGAGATTCTCAAGCCCGACTCCAAGGCGAGCCCCGAGCTGAAGGAGACCGCCGTCGGCCTGCTCGGGCGGCAGGGCGGCCCCGAGGCCGTGCGGATGCTGCTCGACATCGCGCGGACGCAGCCCGACCCGGAGCTGCGCAGCATCGCCGTGAACCGCCTCGGGCAGACCAACGACGAGGCGGTCATCGACGAGCTGATGAAGATTTACGAGGCGGAGCGCGACGGCGACGTGAAGGGGCAGGTGCTCAACGCCTTCTCGCAGATGAACAGCCCGCGCGCCTACGCCAAACTGCTCGAAGTCGCGCGCGGCGGCGGCGACAGCGAGCTGCGCCAGATGGCGATTCACCGGCTCGGCCAGCGCCACGAAGCGCAGGCCGTGGACGACCTGATGCGACTCCTCGCGAGCGAGCGCGACGACGACATCCGCGCCAGCATCCTGCACGCCTTCTCGCAGCTCAACGACCCGCGCGCGCAGGCGCGCCTGCTCGAAGTCGCGCGCGGCGGCGACTACAGCGTCGAGCTGCGCGCGCAGGCGATTCACTGGGTCGGCCAGCGCAGCGGCGGCGCGAACGTGGACGAGCTGATGAGCATCTACCGCGCCGACCGCAACGATGAGATACGCGGCGCAGTCCTCCACGCCCTCTCGCAGACGAGAGACCCGCGCGCGCGCGCCGCGCTGCTCGAAGTCGCGCGCGGCGGCGACGACCCCGACGTGCGTGTGCAGGCGATCCACGCGCTGACCCAGTTCAACGACGACGCGGCGGTCGAAGACCTCGTCAAACTCTACGACGGCGAGCGCGACGAGGACGTGAAGGGCGGAATACTCCAGGCATTCAGCCAGCTCAAGCAGGAGCGCGCACTCCTCAAGCTGATGGACGTGGCCCGCGCCGACCCGTCCCGCGAGATGCGCAAGCAGGCCATCCACCTGCTCGGCCAGAGCCACGACCCGCGCGCCCTCAAGCTGCTGCAAGACCTCCTGCGTTGAGGCTTCGCGCGAGGGGCAGACCTTCAGACCGTCACACGGATTCGCGCCGGCGATAAAGGAGTAACATGTACGCACATCTTTCGACCCTCGCCCTTCTGTTCGCGCTGACGCTGAGCAACTTGTCCTGCGTCTCCGACGACGCTTCCGCGCAGGACGGCGGCGCGCGGGCGCAGGCCGCCGCCCAGCGGCCGGACTTCATCCCCGTCGCGGGCGCGGACTTGAAGTCGAAGCTGGACGCCGCCGTCCGGCAGGGGCGCGCCGCCGCGAAGTCCTCGCCCTTCTGGGTCGCCTACACCTTCGACGTGCGGCCCGGCATCGCCATCGACCCCGACTTCGAGCAGTTCAACGGGAGCATGAACCAGTTCGGCGGCACGACGGTCTTCACCGGCAAGGTCAACGGCGTGACGGTCGAGACGCGCAACCTCGGCCTCTTCCTCCTGCACGACACGCAGGGCAGCATCACGCGCGCGGAGATTTACAACCTCGAACGCAAACACGAGTACGGCGGCTACCCCGTCTACTGGCTCGGCCGCGCCGGCAACGAGGAGAGCCTCAACTACCTCGACGGCCTCATCGAATCTGCGCGCCCCGAGCGGTTGGTCGAGACCGCGACCGTCGCGCTCGCCGTCCACGACGACCGGCGCGTGAACGACATGCTCAAAGGCTTCGTCCGCCAGTCGAAGAAGGACGAGGTGCGCAAGACCTCCGTCTACTGGCTCGGCCAGATCGGCGGCGAGCACGCCTTCCTCTCCGAGCTCGTCCGCAACGAGCGCGAAGACAGGGAGCTGCGCGAGGCGGCCGCGCACGCCGTCGGCCTCACGCGCGACGAGGCGGCGCTGAATGCCATCCAGAGCCTCTACGCCGAAGTCGCCGACCGCGACGTGCGCGCGGCGCTCGTCCACTCGGCCGCGCACAACGAGAACCAGGCGGCGGCCGCCGCCTTCCTGCTCCGCGTGGCGCGCACCGACCGCGACCGCGAGGTGAAAGCGCAGGCCGTCCACCGCCTCGGCCAGTTCGACACCGAGCAGATTGTTGACGAGCTGATGAAGATTTACGCCGCCGACCGCGAGGAGGACGTGAGGCAGGGCGTCCTGCACGCCCTCTCGCAGATGGAGAACCAGCGCGCGCACGCGCGGCTCCTGGAGATCGCGCGCGCGGGCGACGACATCGAGTCGCGCACCCTCGCCATCCACTGGCTCGGGCAGCGCGGCGACCCGGGGACGCTCGACGAGCTGATGTCGATCTACAACGCCGACCGCAACACGGAGATTCGGCAGAAGGTGCTCCACTCGCTCTCGCAGATGGAAGACCCGCGCGCGCAGGCGAAGCTCTCGGAGATCGCGCGCACCGCCGACGACCCCGAGGTGCGGCAGCAGGCGATTCACTGGATCGGCCAGAAGGGCGAGGCCGCGCTCGACGAGCTGGCGAAGCTCTACCAGGCCGAGCGCGACACCGAAGTCAAATCGCAAGTCCTGCACGCCTACTCGCAGATCGACAGCCCGCGCGCGCTCGACAGGCTCTTCGAGGTGGCGCGCGGCGGCGAGAACAGCGAGCTGCGCCAGCAGGCAATTCACTGGCTCGGGCAGAAGGCCGGCGAGCGCAGCCTGGCGGCGCTGCGCGACATGGTCAACAGCTCCGACGAAGACACGGAGGTGCAACTCCAGGTCGTCCACGCCATCAGCCAGCGCCCCGCGGCCGAGTCCGTGCCGCTGCTCATCCAGCTCGCGCGCACGCACCGCAACCCCGACGTGCGCCGCGAGGCCATCCACCGCCTCTCGCAGACCGGCGACCCGCGCGCGCTCGATTTTCTACACGAGGTGCTGACGAAGTAGCTTCTGCTCTCCGCGCCGGCGGCTACCTCACCTTCATCACGACGAAGGTGAGGTCGTCGTACTGCGGGGTGCCCGCCGACCACTTCACCACGCGCCGCACCAGCTCGTCGCGAATCTCGTCCACGGACAGCCCCGCCGTCTCGGCCAGCGCCTCCCTGATGCGCGCCTCGCCGAACTCCTCGCCCCCCGCGCTCAGCGCCTCGGACAGCCCGTCGGTGTAGGCGAGCAGAAGGTCTCCGGGCCGCATCTCGACCGTCTCCTGCTCATAGGCGCAATGCTCGAAGACGCCGACGACCGTCCCGCCCGAGCTGAGCTGCCGGAAGCCGTCCGAACGCCCCGGGCGGAAGAGGAGCGGCGGGTTGTGACCGGCGTTGACGTAGGAGAGTCGCCGCGTGTGCTGGTCGAACTGCGCGTAGAAGAAGGTCACGTAGTTGAGGCCGCCCGTCGAGTTCCAGAGCAGCCCGTTGAGGGTCGCCACCATGTCGGCCAGCGTGTGGCTCGTCTGCGGCAGCAAATTGCTCCCCGCCGAAAGGCTGCGCAGCGTCGCCTGCATGGTGGACATCAGGAGCGCCGCCGCCATCCCCTTGCCCGCCACGTCGGCGATAGCGATGCCGAGCTGCCGGTTGTCGAAGCTCATGAAGTCGTAGTAGTCGCCCCCGACGCCGCGGGCGGGCTGGCAGAAGCCCGACAGCTCCACCGCGACCGACTCGGGCGGGCGCTCGGGCAAAAGCCGACGCTGCACCTCCGCGGCCAGCGCCAGCTCGCGCAGCAGACGCTCCTCGGCCACCAGCCGCTCGGCGAGCCGCGAGTTCTCGATGACGAGGGCCAGCTGCGCCGCGACCGACATCAAGACCTCTTTGTCGCCGGCCGCGTAGCGGAAACGCCCCCGGCGCGTGCCGAGCGAGAGGATGCCGACCATCAGCTCCCGCGTCCTGACCTGCACGAGCAGGTGCGCCCCGACCCTTTGCAAAGCCTCGCGCTCGCTCGCGCGCGCCGCCCTCCGCTCCGGCGCCGCCGCGGCCAGGGCGCGCGACCACGCGTCGAACTCCGCGGACTCGACCACGAGGGGGCCGGAGAGGCTCCGCAGACGCTTCACGACGAAGGCGTCGCGCGCCAGCTTCACCTCGCGCGCCGGCTCCGCCCACTCCCCGGCGGCCCTTGAGGAGATGCGGCAGAGGTAGTCGCCTCCCGACTCTTCGCGCACGAAGATGGACACGTCGTCGGCCCCGAGCGATTCCGCGATCCTCCGCGCGACCGAGCCGTAGAGTTCGTCGATGCCTCTGGCCGTCCGCGCCTCCTGGCCGAGGTCGAAGAGGATGCGCCGCTCGTCATACGGGGTCGGGGAGTAGCGGCGCGCGACGAGCGGCACGACCCTTCGCGTGACGAAGTTGTGCAGCAGCACGAAGAGTACGACGCACAGGACGGCCGCCAACGCGTCGGCGTGGGGCCACAGGCGTTCGAGCCAGAGGGCGCGGCCGCCCGTCATGAGGAAGGTGAGGGCGGCCGCGCAGAGCGCCGTCTCGGCGTAGAACTCCGCGCGCGCCACCGAGAGCCGCTGTCGCCACGTCCGTGTCCTGCGTGTGAGTCGTCTTAACGTCGGAGCCATCCACTTCCCTGCTAGACAATTCACGTACCAGCCCGGAGAAGCGGGAGATGACTTGATGATTGTGCGTGGTTCGGCCGGGAGAAGGGCTCGGCCCGTGTCCGTTGCCGGAGAGTTTCGTCCCATAATCGGGAAACGGGTGCGCGATGAAGACGGGACGGGGGCGACCCGGGAGGAGATTTGTCCCGGCCGGGCGCTTCCGCCTCGTCACGGCTCCGGGCCGCTTAATCACAAAAGAGTGCTCTCGCGGGAAGAAATACATAAAGTCTCAGTGCCGTTTACCTCAGCAGAAGGAAGCCATGTTGAAAATGATGACGAAGAGACGAGCAGTTCGCCTTCTGGGTTCCGTCCCGCTCGCGGCGTGGTTCGCGGCGGCGCAGACGTGTCTCATGCTTTCAGTCGCGCCGGGCGCGAGTGCGGCGGCGCCCGACTCGCAGACGCCGCAGACGCTCTCCGTCCCCGCGGACTCGCCGCGCTGGAACCTGGAAGGAAAGGCCGAGGTCGCCGACTACCAGGGGCGCAAGTCCATCTTCCTCGACGGCGGGGCGGCGACCTTGAAGGACTTCGAGCTGCGTGACGGCGTCCTCGACGTGGACGTTTCGACCCCCGCCGCCCGCGGCTTCTTCGGCATACAGTTCCGCGTCGAAGGGAATAACGGCGAGTGGGTCTATCTCCGCCAGCACAAGTCCGGCCTGCCCGACGCCATGCAGTACACGCCGGTTCTCAACACCGGCCTCAACTGGCAGCTCTATAACGGGCCGGGTTTCACCGGCGCGGTGGACATCCCGAAGGACGTTTGGTTCCACCTGCGCCTTGAAGTGTCGGGCGCGCAGGCGAAGCTCTACGTGAAGGAGATGGACAAGCCCGCGCTCGTGATGAACGACCTGAAGAGCGGCCTCCAGCGGGGCGAGGTGGCCCTCGCCGCCCTGACGGGCGCGGTCTACTTTTCGAACTTCGAAATCCGTCAGACGACGCCCGACGCGCCCTGGGAGCGGCACCTGCCGCCGACGCCAACGGGCACGCTGACCAGGTGGAGCCTGTCGCCCGCGTACGACGCGCTCGCGCGCAACCTTGAGCGTCCGCTCGCGCCCGCCGAAGTCGCCGCCGTGCGCTGGCAGGAGGTGGAGGCGGAGCCGCCCGGCCTCGTCGTTCTCTATCGCTACCGCGAGGCCCCGCACCCGCGGGTCACGTTCGCGAACGACTTTTCGAAGCGCCTGGAACCGCAGCCGGGGATGAAGGTCATTTACGCGCGCACCAACATCGACTCCGACCGCGAACAGTTGAAGAAGCTCAACATCGGCTACAGCGACGACGTGAGCGTCTTTCTCAACGGCAAGATTCTCTTCCGCGGCCGGAGCGCGCAGAACTTCCGCGACCCCGCGTTCCTCGGCATCGTCAACCCGGAGAACGACGCCGTCTACCTGCCCTTAAAGAAGGGCGGCAACGAGCTGCTGCTCGCGGTCAGCGAACTCGGCGGCGGGTGGGGATTCATCTGCCGCCTGGAAGACGTGGCGAACTGAGCCTCCGCGGGCCGTGCCTCTTCACGGGATGGCCCGCGCCCGCCGATGCCTTACAATGGCGTCATGAAAATCATCTCCCTCTGCGTCGGCCGGCCGCGCCTCGTCGCGTGGACGGGGCAGACCGTCTCGACCGGGATTTTCAAGACGCCCGTCGAAGGCCGCGTCATGCTCCGCACGCTCAACCTCGACGGCGACCGGCAGGCAGACCTCTCCGTCCACGGCGGCCCCTACAAAGCGGTCTACGCCTACCCGTCCGAACATTACGACTACTGGCGCGAAGAGCTGCCCGGCACGGAACTCCCCTGGGGGATGTTCGGCGAGAACTTCACCACCGAAGGGCTCGACGAGACGAGCGTCCACGTCGGCGACCGCTTCCGACTCGGCGCGGCGGAAGTGACCGTCACGCAGCCCCGCATGCCCTGTTACAAGCTCGGCATCAAGTTCGGGCGTCAGGACATCCTGAAAAGATTTCTGGCGAGCGGCCGGACGGGATTCTATTTCTCCGTGCAGCGCGAAGGCGAGGTCGGCGCGGGCGACGAGTTCGAGCTGATCGGGCGCGACGGGAACGGCGTCACGGTCGCCGACATCACGCGGCTCTACGCGCGCGACAGAAGCGACTTTGAGACGATGCGGCGCGCCGTCGCGGTCGAAGCCCTCCCGGAGAGTTGGCGCGAACACTTCCGGCAGCAACTGTTGAAGTCCACGGCCTGAATCCGACGGGGGCGTCCGAGCGGGATGATTAGCCACGCCTACAAATGCATCTTCGTCCACCAGAGAAAGTGCGCCGGGACTTCGATCATCCGCGCCTTCGACCTCGACGTCGGCGATGCCGACTGGCACTTCATGAACGACGGGGTGTTGAGCCCGGAATATAAGTCCGCCCCCGCCGGGTATTTCCGTTTCACCGTCGTCAGGAATCCCTGGGATCGCTTCATCTCCGGGTGGAAGTATTGCGCCTCGACGCGCCGCCGTTCGCTGCGCGACGTGCTCAACAACCTGCCCCGCGAGGGCCACGACTACCGACACCTCACCAGGCCGCAACACGCCATCCTGTACGACGAGGCCGGGCGCCTCGTCGTCGATTACGTCATCCGCTTCGAGTCGCTTCAAAAGGGTTTCGACGAAGTCTGCGACCTCCTCGGCAAGCCGCGGCGCGCGCTGGGGCACGAGAACCGTGGGAGCCGAATGGACTACGACGAATACTTCAACGAGGAGACCCGGCGAATCTTTCTGCGCCACTTCGGCAGGGATGTCGAGCTGTTCGGCTACAGCTTTTGACGTGAGGGCTGCGGGCGCCGAAGGATGATTTCCCTCTACGACTGTCTGCGGCCCGCGAGCCAGCGCCGCCACCCTCCCGGCGCCGCCCACTCGTCCGCGAACTCCCGCGTCCGCGGGTTCGTCGGGTCAAGCTCTTCGTCCGAGGTGTAGAGGCGCAGCTCGGCCTGCGAGGGCAGCTTGACGAGGTCAGGGTTGAGGCGGCTGCGCCAGCCCCACCACCCGCGCCTCAGCTCGGCGGGCTCGTAGACGCGGCGCGTGTATTTGGCGAGCAGGTGCTCGACGCTCAGAAAGAGGTAGTGCCGCATGCGGAATTGAATCGGGGCGACGCGCAGGCCGGGGAAGCGCACGCGGTGGCCGCCGTACCAGGCCAGCTCGACCCGCGCGGGCTGCCGCCGCCAGGCGTTGAGCCGGTGCGGCGACCAGGGCAGGAAGGGGTAGTAGTGGCGCATCGTCCGCCGGTAGTCCGGGTGGTCGTGGTCGGGCGCCTCGCGCGTCGGGATGAAGGTGAACTCAAAGAAATCGACGGCGTTGTACCCTTCGGCGTCAACCTCGGCGAACGCCTCGGCGAGGGTCTGTCCCGCGCGCGGCGCGAGGCGCACCTCGTCGGCGTCGGCGTGCATGAACCAGTCGGCTTCGAGCGTGGCGGCCAGTTCCTCCTTGCGTTGAAGGATGCCGTGCCAGTCGCACCTGCCCTCCGGGCGCGGGAACGACTCAATGCCGACGAGCCCGCGCCCGAGGTACTGCCGCGCGATCTCCGCCGTCCGGTCGGTCGAGCAGTTGTCGATGAGGTAGACCTCGACGCCCTGCCCGAACAGATGCTCCAGGCAGTCGGCGATGAAGCGCTCTTCGTTGTAAACGGCGATGATGGCTACGACGCGCACGCGTAAACTCTTCCTCCGACCCGGGCTTAACTTAAACCGCCGACCGCCCTACTACCTCAGCGCACGCAGCACCCGACCCAGGATGCCCCGCGGCGAGCGTCTGTAACGCCGTTCCTGCTCGCGCCACCAGGAGCCTTCCCAGTGGTGGACGCAGAAGGTCTTCTCCGTAATGCATTCGGGCGAGAAGGTGCCGTGCCAGGGGAAGGGGTAAAAATATTCGACGGGGTATAACGTCACCCCGCCGACCTCTTGCAGCTTATAGTCGCGCAGGCCCATCTCCTTGAGCACGCGGGTCGTGATCGTGGGGGAGCGCGGGAGCTTCCCCGTCGAGGCGAACAGAGAGTGCGTCAGCCGTAAACAACGGGCCAGGAACGTGTGCCCCGCCCGGGCACCCAGCACCGCGTTGTTGACCCAGTCCACCTGCTCTTCCGGCTGCTGGAAACCCGCAAAACATTCGTGCCGCAGGAGCGGTGCAAAATCCTTGAGCACCTCCACGTCCGCGTCGAGGTAGATGCCGCCTTCGCTGTAAAGGGCGTGGAGCCGTGCGTAGTTCGACAACCTCGACCACGCGCCGGCCGCGCGGGCGGCGCGGGCGTAAGCGCTATCGAGCGGGACGTTGGTCTCGTCCCAGAGCTTGAGCTGGTAATCGGGCAAGACCCTGTGCCAGCTCTCGATGCACCGCCGGTTGAGTTCGCCCAGAGGCTTCGGGCCGAACCAGCAGTAATGAATTTTTTTCGGAATCATCGCCCGTGTCCCGCCGCGCCGACCGAAGCCTGTATCGTGCCCCGCGATTATAGGTGAAGCATGGCGGGCGGACTAACCGTGCATGTCGCCCCCCCGGGGCTCGTGATAAATTAATAAGCCGGTGGACACCTTTGACCAAACGGCCCCGGCCGGCGGCTATTCCCGCCGGTTGAAGTCGCTCACGGACGAGCTGCTGTCTTCCCCTTCAGACCGCGGGAGGCTGCGCGCGGCCGCGGCGGAGTTGTACACACTCTTCTCGTCCGTCGCGGGGGTCGGCGACGACTCGACCCACCCGCACGACTCGGAGGAGATATGGCTGGCGGGCGGGAAGGCCATCTCCCCCAGGGACGCCGCCAGGTGCGTCCTGGACTCCGGCCGAACCTCCAAATTCCTGCGGGGCCTGCACGCCGCGATCCTCGAAGCCCGGCAGAGATTCCCCGACACCACGGTCGAGATTCTTTACGCCGGTTGCGGCCCTTTCGCGCCTCTCGCCGTCACGCTGGCCGGCAGGTTCACCCCCTCCGCGGTGCGTTTCACACTGCTCGACATCAACCGGCGGTCTCTGGACGCGGCGCGCCACATCTTTCAGACCTTCGGGCTCTCCGACTTCGTGCGCGATTACATAAGGTGCGACGCGGCCTCCTACCGGCTCGGCGCGGGCCGCACGACACACGTCGTGGTGACGGAGACCATGCAGGCGGCCCTGGAGCACGAGCCGCAGGTCGCCGTCACTTTGAACCTCGCGCCGCAACTCTGTCAGGGAGCGATCTTCATCCCGGAGAGGATAAACGTAGACCTCTGCCTCTGTGACCCGGCGGAGGAGTTCAAGTCTACTCCGGCCGAAGTTGACGAAGGGGATTCTCCGGCGGGCGCCGGCAGGGATAAGCACAGAATCCATCTCGGCCGCGTGCTTGAATTAGACGCCGAGAGTTGCCGCGCCGACGACGGGCACGGACTCTTCACACGCGCTCGGGAATTCACCCTCGACGTGCCGGAGGGTGCGGGCGGGGGGCTCAACTTAGCGCTCCTGACCTCCGTCAACATCTTCGACTCCATCACGCTCGGGGACTACGAGTCCGGCCTAACGTGCCCCAAGATTTTATTTGACCTCGGCCGAGTTACCGGCGGCATGAGGGTGGAGTTTGCCTACCGCGTCGGGGCGAGGCCCGGGTTTGAGTACCGATTGATTTAAATGTAATTAACCACAGAGACACAGAGACACGGCTTGTTGCCTTTAGCTCGCAACAAGCCGTGCCTCTGTGATTAAACCTTCTCCGCTATACTCAACTGCCAGCCGCAACCGAATCTCACCAGACCTTGCACGGCGTTTCGCGCACCATCCGGTCGCCGACCTTGCACTGGAAGGCTTCGGCGAATTCCGGCATGTTCGAGAGCGGCCCCATCGCGCGCCAGTTGGAGATGGAATGCGGGTCTGATTGAACCTGTAGGCGAATCGCTTCCGGGCGCGTCTTTCTCAGCCACGCCTGCGCGTAGCTGATGAAGAACCGCTGTTCCGGCGTGAAGCCGTCGATGTTCGCCGGGCGCGGCTTGCCTTCGAGCGATTTCTTGAAGGCGTTGTAGGCGATGATGACGCCGCCCAGGTCGGCGATGTTCTCGCCCAGCGTCAGCTTGCCGTTGATGAACAGGTCTTTGTCTACCTCGTAGCCCCCGAACTGTTTGACGACGCAATCGGCCTTCTCTTCGAAGCGCTTCCGGTCTTCCGGCGTCCACCACATCTTCAGGTTGCCGGAGGCGTCGAACTGGCTCCCCTGGTCGTCGAAGCCGTGCGTGATCTCGTGGCCGATGACCGCGCCGATGTGCCCGTAGTTGACCGCGTCGTCGGACTTCTCGTCGAAGAACGGCGGCTGAAGTATCCCCGCCGGGAAGACGATCTCGTTGTAGGTCGGGTTGTAGTAGGCGTCCACCGTGGGCGGGGTCATCCCCCAGCGCGTCCTATCGACGGGCCGGCCGATGTCCTGCAAGTCGCGGACGCCGGCAAATTCGGTCGCGCGGAAGACGTTGCCGAAGAACGACTGGCGGTCAATCGAAAGCCCTCTGTAGCCGCGCAGCACGTCCGGGTAACCGATCTTGCGCTGGAACGCGGCGAGCTTGGCGAGCGCCTGCACCTTGGTGGCGTCACTCATCCAGTCGATCTTTTGAATCCGCTCGCGGTACGCGGCGAAGAGGTTGCTGACCAGCTCGTTCATCCGCCGCTTGGCCTCGGGCGTGAAGTTCCGCTTGACGAACTCCTGCCCGAGCGCCTCGCCGAGCTGGGCGTCAGTCCAGCCCGCGCAGCGGCGCCAGCGCGGCTGCTGCTCAGTGACGCCGGAGAGCGTCTTGCGGAAGAAGGCGAAATTCTCGTCCGCGAAATTCTTCGAGAGGTAGGGCGCGGCCGCTGTCAAAAGCTGCCAGCGCAGGTAGGTCTTCCAGTCTTCGAGCGGAACGTCCTTCAACATCGCGTCGAAGGTTTTGAAGAAGTCGGGGTGCGCGAGATTGACTTCGGTAATCTTCGGCGAGCCGAGCGCGTCGATGTAAGTCGCCCAGTCGAAGTCGGGCGTCGCGGCCTTCAACTCGGCGAAGGTCTTCTTGTTGTAACTGCCGGCGGGGTCGCGCAGCTCGACCGGAGTTTTCGAAGAGAGCGCCAGCCGCATCTCGAACTTCATGACGGCCGCGGCGTGAGCCCCGGCCTGTTCGGGCGCGTCCCCGAGAAGCTGAAACATCCGCGCCACGTGCTCTTGAAACTGTTCGCGCAGCTTCTGCGACTTCTCGTCGGTCTTCGTGTAGTAGTCCCGGTTCGGGAGGCTCAAGCCGCCCTGCCAGGCGTAGGCCAGGTTGCTCGCGCTGTTCTTAAAATCGGGGTAGACGAAATAACCGAAGGCGGCGTTCACGCCCACGCGCTGCAACCTGCCCAGAACGCGGGGCAGGTCGTTCGCGCTCTTCATCGCGTCGATCTGTTTGAGGTAAGCGTCGAGCGGCTTGGCCCCGTCCCTTTCAATCGCGGCCTCGTCCATGCAGGAGGCGTAAAAGTCCCCGATGAGCTGCGCGTCCGAGTTCTTCGCGGCCTTTGTGTTCTTGGCCGACTCGTCGAGAATCTGCCGCAGCACGTCGTTGTTGCGCTCTTGCAGCATCCGGCCCGCGCCCCAGGACGGGAACGCCGCCGGAATCTCCGTCTTCTTGAGCCACGCGCCGTTGGCGAACTGGTAAAAGTTGTCGCAGGCGTTGGCCGAAGTGTCCATGTAGCTCAGGTCTACGCCTCCCCCGCTCTGGCCCAGCGCCGCGACGCCGAAGGCCGCCAACAGAACGCCCATCCAAATTTTATGAAGTAGATTTATTCTCATGTTTCCTCCATGATTTTCGAACCAACGTGAGTGCGGCGGGGATGCGCGCCGAGGATATAGCGGGCGTCGGCGGGTGTCAACAAAACTCATTTCGCCGGGGCGGCGTTCACCTCCTGGTGGAACGCGATGAGCCACCGGCCGCCGCGCCTGACGTAGACGGTGGACGCCCACAAGGGGCCGGCCTCCGGCTTGCCCCCGCAGACGATGTCGTACGTGTACCGATACGTCAGCAGGGCGGCGTCCTTGTTCAGCATCGTGACTGTAGGCTTGTCCAGCGCGTAGCCGTTCACCGTGCAATCGTTGTCTATGATCGCCCGCACGTACTGGGCCTTCCCACCGCCCCCGTCCGGGTCGAGGTACCGGCCGTCTTCCGCCATGTGCTCCTCGAAGAACCGCCTGTCCTTGTTCTTCCACGCCTCGTACGCGCTTTTTTCGAGCGCCACGAGTTCCGCCTCGATCGGGTTGCCGCGCTTCACCCGGGCGGGGGTGTTGGTGAACGCCACTGCCGCCAGCGTTAATGCGATGACGAATCGTTTCATCGGGGGATTCCCTTTTCTTTAGAAGAGAGGTCGAGCGGGAGATACTCTATACGCGCCCGGCCGGGCACGTAAAGAAAGAGCGCGCGGCGGCCCCGGGCGCAGGCCGCCGCGCGCTCGCGCGCCGAGTCCCCGGAGATTCAGAAGAGGAACTTCAGCGCGAACTGCACCTGCCGGGACGAGCCGGAGTCGCCCGTGGCGAAGCGCGTGCTGTTGATGACGCCGAAGGTGGTGCTCCCGAACTGCGCGACGCGCCCCGGCTGCCCGAAGTTCGTGTGGTTGAAGAGGTCGAAGAACTCGGCGCGGAACTCGACGGCCTTGTCTTCGCTCAGCTTCGTCTTCTTGACGACGGAGAAGTCCGTGTTGTTGAAGGAGGGGCCGAGGACGGCGTTGCGCCCGAGGCTGCCGAGGTGGAAGACGTTCGCCCCGTTGATCGGGATGCCGAAGGCCGCGCCCGAGGGGCAGGTGGACGCCGAGCGCGGGTCGCAGACCGCGTTGTTGAACCAGACCGTCGGCTCGCCGGTCGGCTGGAGGACGATCTGGCCGACGAGGTCGGGCCTCAGCGTGGCGAGCCCCGTGAGCGTGTTGCTCGAGACCGCCGGGAAGGCGGGCGTGCCGGTGATCGCCAGGGCGTTGCCCGAAAGGATGGTGATGGGGTTGCCGCTCTGCGACTGCGTGATGGTGGCGAGCTGCCACCCTTCGACGAGGCGGTTGCCGCGGAAGGGCAGCTCGTAGAGGGCGCTGATGACGAAGCGGTGGCGCGTGTCGAAGTCCGAGGGCGCGCGGTCGCCGCGCAGGTTGTAGCTGTCCTGCACGACGATGCCCTGGTTGGTGCGCGAGTTGTAGTCGATGGACTTCGAGAACGTGTAGGACGCGTTGAAGCGCAGCCCGCCCGACAGCCGCTTGTCAACGGTCGCCCAGAGGGCGTTGTAGTTGGAGTTGCCGGTGCTCTCCCTGTACGTGATGTTGGTGAGCGGCGTGTTCGGCAGGATCGGGCTCGACGCCGAGAGTCGCGGGTACGGGCGCACGCCGTTGATGAACTGGTTCAGGTTGCGCGTGACTTGCAGGTGCGACCCCTTCGAGCCGAAATAGCCGACCATGACGCCGAGGCCGCGGCCGACCTCGCGCTGGACGTTCAGGTTGTAGGACTGGACGGAGGCGTTGTCGAAGTCGTGCGCGATGGTCGTGGGCGCGATGGTGCCGCCGGCCTTCACCTGATTGAGCGCGTTGCCGAAGGTGGTCGTCGTGCCGGCGGGCAGGGCGACGGGGACGGCGAGCGGCGGGTTCGAGCTGGTCGCGCCGGCGATGCTCGTGATGGGCTGCTCGACGAGCACGGCGAAGGCCGCGCGCACAGAGGTCTTGCCGTCGCCCCACGGATCCCACGCGAAGCCGAGGCGCGGCTCAAAGTTCTTGTCGTTCTCGTGATAAATCTTGTCGATGTCGGTGCCGACGCGGCGGAGCGCGACGGTCGCCGGGTCGAAGACGACGAAGCGGTCGAAGCGCTCGGTCGGCGTCTTGTTCCAGTCCCACCGCAGCCCCAGCTCAAGGGTGAGGTTGGGCCTGAGCTTGTAGTTGTCCTGCACGAAGAGGCCCATCGCGTCGGACGTGATGCTGTTCGTGCTGCTGCCCTGCGTGATGGCGAAGGCGCTGGCCGTGCCGGCGTTGAAGGTGTTCACGTTCGAGAAGGTGAAGGTGCCGGGGTCGATGCTGAAGTTGTTGTTGAGGAAGCGGCGCACCTCGCCGCCGAACTTGAAGGAGTGCTTGCCGCGCAGGTAGTTCAAGGTGTCGGAGAGGACGTAGGTCGTGTCGCCGCGCCCCTGCGGCTCGGCGCCGGGGCCGCCGAACTGGAGGCCGATGCTCGTGACGATGATGACCGGCAGGCCGATGGCCTCGTTGACGCCGGTGTTGATGCCGAAGGTCGCGGGGTTGAGCGCCGCGTTCGGGTTGAAGCTGATGCTGATGCGGTTCACGCCGAGCCGCGCCTCGTTGACCATGTTCGCGCCGAAGGTGTGCGTCTCGTTGAGCGTGAAGAGCTGGCGGCGCCCTTTCCGCGTGTCGCCGAAGCCCTGGATGGTCGCCCCCGAGAGCGACTCGCGGCGCAGGTCGGACTGGTAGGCGTAGTAGGCGTGCAGGCGGTCGTTCGCGCCGAGGTTGTGGCTGATGTCGAGCGTCCACTGGTCGAGGTCAACGGGCGCCGTGGCCGAGCCGACGAAGATCGGGTTGCCGCGCGCGTCCGTCGCGTTCGGCAAAGGGATCAGGTCGTAGAGCTGCCGCGTGACGGGGCTGATCGCCGTGGCCCGCTGCGCGGCGGTCGGCA
>Ga0213876_10000366_pt1 | contig 38521 bp, 36 predicted proteins | sample BarmaccomBMRX_R9_FD_160113 | JGI IMG/M metagenome (GOLD analysis project Ga0213876, IMG submission 160113) | Root-associated microbial communities from Barbacenia macrantha in rupestrian grasslands, the National Park of Serra do Cipo, Brazil - RX_R9 | ecosystem: Host-associated > Plants > Roots... | reverse complement strand
TGGTGGCTGAAGTGCCCGTACTCGTGCGCGAGCACGGCGCGGAAGGCGTTCCGCGTGAACCCGTTCAGGACGCCCACGCCGAGGATGAGGATGCGCGTCGCCTTGTCCTGCCGCTTCTCTGCGGAGCTGCCGCGCTCGTAGACGGCCAGGTCAGTCCCCGGCGTCACGCGTATCTCGTCCACCGGGCGCGTGCCGACCGCACCGGCCACCTCGCGGGTCAAGGCCCAGAGGCCCGGCGCCTCCTCCTCGGTGAGAGCACGCCCCGGGTCTTCCTCCTTCGGCTTGACGAAGAGCGAGCGCACCATCTGGAAGGCCGTGAGGGCCGCGCCCACGATGACGATGAGCGTCAGCTTGAGGGGGATGTACCCGACCGCGAAGGTCGCGTAGATGACCGCGGCCGCCCCGAGCAGGACGAGGCAGAGCACGATGGGCAGCGAGGCGTAGTAGTAGAAGCCCGCGAAGTTGATGAGCCGCCGGTACCAGAGCCGCAGCGTCTCGTGCCGCCCGCCCGACAGCTCTTCGGGGTCTGCCGACTCGACGGTCTTCATCGTCAGGTTCGAGAAAACCTTGCCCAGCACGAAGAGCAGGAGCAGCCCCAAGGCCCACGCCGCCGCCGCGTAGAGCACCCAGTAGATGGCGCGCCACACGCGCGCGTGCGTGCGCACGCCCGCGTTGAGGAACTGCTCGGCCAGCTCGTGCGGGAGCCCCTTCGCCTCCGCCTCCTTGATCTCCGACTCGGCCTTGAGCCAGTGCTCGTCCGTCGCCGCGAGGACGGCCGCGAAGTAGTGCGTCCCGATTTCGTCGGGGAACTTCCGTTCGAGCGTCTCGACGGCCTTGCGGAAGGGCGTCTCGCGGTCGAGTTCTATCGCGAGCTGCGCGACCAGCGCCGGGTAGGACGAGTCCTCCGACGAAGACAGGCGGTCGGCCTCGACGGCGAGCATGAGCGCGCGCTCCTTGTCGGTTACCGACACCTCCTCCTGGCCGGGGGGCGGGACGGCGAGCACCTGCGCGAGGCTGATGAAGTTCTCGGGCGTGCGCTCAAGCCTCGCGGCCTGTTCGAGCAGCGGGAGGCCCTCCGCGCGCTTGCCCGACTCGGCCAGGGCGAGTCCCTCGCGCCGGAGCGCGGGCGTGAATTCGGGCGCGGCCTTCCGCACCTCGCCGTAGAGGCGCGCGGCCTCCTCGTAGTCGCCCGTGTCGAGGGCCTCGGTCGCGCGCTTGAAGGTGTCGAGCGTCTGCGGCGCGACCGCCCGGAGTTGCTGCCAGATCTTCTGCTCCTTCGCCACGTCGCGCTGCGGCGTCTGCGGCGTCTGGCCGAGCGTGGCGGCGGGGGTTAAAAGCAGAAGGAGGAACAGGGCAAGAGTGTTGTGGGGGCGCATGGGTCTCGGTCTACTGTCCTTTCAGAGAAAAGAGGTGAGCCCCGTGCCTCTTCGTGAGAGGGCACGGGGCTCGAAGAATAACACGTCGGGGCGGCTACTTTCACTCCGCCGTGCCGCGCCCGCCGCCCCTCCTTCAACCCGCCAGCGCCTCGCGCGGCAACCCGGCCGGGTACTGCTGTTCGAGCGGCCTCCTGTAGCTCTGCCCCGCCGCCGTCAGGAAACCGCCCATGAAGCGTAGCAGGAAGAGGCGGTCGCGCCGCCCGCAGTCATAAAACTCCTGCACCGAGTCGACGAAGAACTGCCGGAAGGACGTGGCCGGGAGTTCGGAGGCGCGAAGACCTTGCCGCTCCAGGAACGCCACGCCGCGGCGGTGCTCCTCGAACATCTGCGCGTAGTCGAGGTTCTTGAAGATCTGCGCGAGGCGCCGCGCCGGCCGCCTGACCGCGCCGGCCGTGCCGGCGGTGGTGGTCAACAGCGACACGTCCCCCTCGAACTTCGTCACGAAGTCGCAGAAGGACTTGACGCCCGCGTGGTAGGCGCAGAGGATGACGGGCTCGCTGCGGTGCTCGTAGGCATAGACGACGACGTCGCTGACCGACTTCAGGTAGAACTCGTCGAGCTTGCGAAAGCCGAGGTTGAAGAGCACGTGCTCGTCGCGCTCGAGGGCCTCGCGGCGGCGGTCGTAGCCTCTCTCCGGGATCGGCCGCAGCACCCGCATCGCCCGCGAGTTGTAGGCGAAGAGGAGGTAGTTGAGGGCGATGAACCCCGCCGCCGCCGTCAAGAAGAAGGGCAGGCCCAGCCAGTCCCCCAGCCACAAGACCGGGGCCATGACGGCCATCGTGAAAAGGAAATGTGTGAGGGGCTTCAAGCTTCCGTCCTTCCCGCGGCCACGCCCCGGGAAGCGGGACGGCGCCGCGCAGAGTTAATTCGCGTCCGTGTCAGCCGTGGCTTAGGCCCAGAGAACTCAGGGTGAGCCGTGCCCGCCGCCTCATCAACGCCAGCAGCAGTCGCTTGACGCCCCACATCTGCTTGCCCGTCATCAGCAACGCTCCCTTCCACGTCGGGACGCACAGCCCACGCGCCCCGTCCAGGTAGTGGTAGCCGCACTCGACCTGATGGCGCAAAGACCGCGACTCGGCTTCACAGAGGAAAGGGAGCTCCAGGCCCGGCGTCGGGAGCAGGCCGCGCTGCCCCGGCGCGCGCCGGCCGAGCAGCGCGCGGTGGGCGCGATAGAGCAGGCGGGGGTCGCCCACCTCCGGGAAGCGGAAGACCGGCCTCCGCCCGTCGGGCTTGAAGGCCGGCACCTGCGCGGCGTTTACCGTCGCGACCGAGCGGCCGTCCGCCAGCTCGGTGTAGAAGTTGACGTAACCGAGCTTGCCGCTGGCCTGCTTGAACTGCGAGAAGATCATCGCCACCATGCACATGTCGCCCGACTCGTCGTTGCGCAGGAGCGCGGCGTAGAGGTCAATCCGCGCGGCCTTATTCTGCGGCATGCCGGCGTGGTGCACGTAGCCGGCCACGGTGAAGCCGAGGGCTTCGAGCACCGGCAAGGTGCCCGTGAACTTCTGGCGCACGTCCGGCGGGAGCGACTCGGGCGAACGCGGCTCGAAAGGGAGGTAGAGCCTCTGCGCGTGGTAGCGGCGCACGTGGATGACCACGCGCAGGTAGACGTAGATGTAGAAGGCGGCGAGCGTGGCAGGGGCGAGGACGAGGGGCGACATGGCGCGGCGGTCGGTCTTAGCTCTTGCGCAGCTCGGTCAAGACCTGCTTGGCGACGGACTTGAGCGTGTCGAAGACCCCATTGCCTTTGGCGGCGATGGCCTCGTGGACGGGCTCGTCCTTGCGCCTAAGCTCCGCCACCATCTCCTCGGCCGGGATGACGTTCGGCAGGTCGCGCTTGTTCAGCTGCAGCACGTACGGAATCTTGACGAGGTCGTAGCCGTTGGCCTGCAGATTCTCTTCGAGGTTGTAGAGCGACTCGATGTTGGCGTCCATGCGCTCGTCCTGGCTGTCGGCGACGAAGACGACGCCGTCCACGCCCTTCAGGATGAGCTTGCGCGAGGCGTCGTAGAAGACCTGCCCCGGCACCGTGTAGAGGTGGAAGCGCGTCTTGAAGCCGCGCACCGTCCCCAGCTCCAGCGGCATGAAGTCGAAGAAGAGCGTCCGGTCGGTCTCGGTCGCCAGGGAGATGAGCTTGCCCTTGGCCGTCGGCGCGGTCGTGTCGTAGATGTATTGCAGGTTGGTCGTCTTCCCGCACAGCCCCGGGCCGTAGTAGACGATCTTGCAGTTGATCTCTCGCGAAGCGTAGTTGATGAAAGTCATGGCTATCTCGTGATAAGTGACGAGTGATAAGTGATAAGTGATGAAGAGACGCGGGCCTTGTCTTCTCTCATCACTTATCACTCATCACTTATTACTAACTGAAGAGGCTGTCGATGTCGTCGTCGGTGATCTCGGCGAAGAGCGCCTCTTCGCGTTCGCGGCGCTCGGCGGCGAGCCGTTCGAGTTCGTCGAAGAGGTTCGAGAGGTCGCGCGACGCCTGCTTGACGCGCAGCTTGACGAGGCCGAGGCTGGAGCGCTCGTCGAAGACCACGACGAGCAGGACGCGGCCGATGATGCAGATGTGGATGCTCTCGCGCTCGCCCTCGTGCGAGAGCGTAGGGAACTCCTTCTCGCCGATGAGGCGCGCCATCCCGCCGGTGGCGGCGACGTTGCCGGCCGCGAGAGAGGCTAGGCTCGTCGTGTCGAGGTCGCCCACGTCTCCGTGCGTGGCGATCTGCTGGCCGTTCTTGTCCACGAGAAAGACGACGCGGGAGAAGGATTCGAGACGCAGCTTGCCCAGGATGAGCCTGAGCTTTTGAAACTGCTGCTCGTGCATTATGATAGGCGTGTCTGTCATTCGTACACTGGCTCTCTATCTCGCAGGATACAGACTTCGGGTGAGCGCTGGGGGCGGGAAACTGTGGCGTCCGCCGGTGAGCTAAAATGAAGGCAACAGGGGCTTTGGCTCAGACTCCGGCGACTGTGTGTGCCGACCCGGAGGCCGTCCTTCAGAGGCGCCGGTGACACCACAAGAACTCTAGCATACGGCCAAAGATGACTTCAACAGTTTTTCTTTGACCGTCTTTGTTTAACTCCTTACAGAGACTGTGCAATCCCCTTAAATCCTACTTCCCAGTTGATTTAGACCATCTCGTATGTTAAAGTGCCGGAGGTCGGCGGCTTCCCTTTTCCCCGAGGGAAGCGTTCTCTGAAAAGCGAGTGCTTCGCATGAGCGATGTTATCAAGGGTGCAAAGAGAAGCTCCTCCCGTCCTGCACCGCACAGCGCCAAGGCCACGGCCAAGGGTCGCAAGCTGAACACCGAGGCCGCGAAGCCCAAGCCCAAGCGCACGGCGGCCGCGAAGCCCCCTGTCCGAAAGGCCGCCCCGGCGAAGTCTTCCGCCTCCAGCACCAAAACGACCAAGGCCGCGCGTCCGTCCGCTTCGAAACATTCCGCGTCTTCGAAGTCTCCGGCGAAGTCTGCGAAGAAGATTGCCGCGTCCAAGGCGGCCCCGGCCGCCAAAGCCGGCGCGAAGTCGCACGCGGCCCCTTCGAAGGCCGCCCCCGCGAAGAAGGCCGCGCCGGCCCCGTCCAGGGCACAGCCCGCGAAGAGTTCACCTGCCAAGTCTTCCAAGCCGGCTGCGGCGTCCGCCCAGCGCCCAGCGCCCAGGCCCGCGCCCGCACAGCCCCGTCAACCTTCGCGCGACGAGGCGGCGGCGCTCAAGGCTTTCGAGCGCGCACACAAAGATTTCACGCGCGGCAACTTCGCCGCCGCACGCGACCACTTCCGCGCCCTCATCGAGCAGCACGCGGGCGTCTCCGAAGTCGCGGCGCGCGCACGCATCTACCTCAACATCGCCGAGACGCGCCTGCGCACCGAGGCCGCGCTCCCGCGCGACCCGGACTCGCTCTACGACCGCGGCGTCATCGAACTCAACCGCGGCGACTTCGTCGCGGCCCAGGAGCTTTTCGAGCGCGCGCTCAAGCGCGACCCCGAAGCCGCCGACACGCACTACGCCCTCGCGGCCGCCCGCGCGAGGCTCGGCGCCATCGAATCCGCGCTCCATGCCCTGGAGCGCGCGGTAGAACTCAGGCCGGTTCTGCGCGTGCGGGCGCAGGCCGACGCAGACCTCGCGCTGCTGCGCAACGACCCCGAATTCGAGCGCATCGTCTTCCCCAACTCTCGCCCGTAAGACGCGTCCGTGCCTTGGCTCCGCCCTCCCCCACACGCCTAACTCCTTTGAAAGCCTTCGTCTTTCAAGTATGATTTCCCACGTCGGCGCGGGCCGGCCCCAGTTTCAAGCAGGAGCCCCGAAGGTTTTGCAGTCTGGCATGGAGAGCGGTCTGAAGCTCGTCGCCATCGGCGGCGGGACGGGTCTGTCTACGGTTCTTTCGGGGCTGAAGGAACTTGTGGGCGACCACGGGCGCGGCGACCTCTGGCTCGAATCGCTCTCGGCCATCGTCACCGTCTCGGACGACGGCGGCAGTTCCGGCCGCCTGCGCGACGAGTTGCAGATGCTCCCGCCCGGAGACATACGCAACTGCATGGTCGCCCTGTCGGAGGACTCGACGCTGCTCTCGCGCCTCTTCCAGTACCGCTTCCGCGGCGAGGGGGGCTTAGGCGGCCACAGCTTTGGCAACCTCTTCCTCGCGGCTTTGACGGAAGTCACCGGCGACTTCGTCGAGGCCGTGCGCCTCTCTTCGGAAGTCCTCGCGAGCAAGGGGCGCATTTACCCCGCGACTCTCAACGACGTGCGGCTCGCCGCCGAGCTGGAAGACGGCCGCGTGGTGCGAGGCGAGACGAACATCACGGCCGCGCGCTCGGCCATCCGCCGCCTCTCGCTCGAACCCGAGCAGTGCCTCCCGCTCCCCGAAGCCCTGGCCGCCGTCCGCGCGGCCGACATCATCACGGTCGGCCCCGGCTCGCTCTACACTTCGATCCTGCCGAACCTGCTCGTGGCGCGCGTGGCCGAGACCATCGGCGCCTCGCGGGCCATCAAGATTTTCATCTGCAACCTGATGACGCAGCCGGGCGAGACCGACGGCTACACGGCGCGCAAGCACATCGAGGTCGTCAAGGAGTACGCGCCCGAGATCGAGTTCGACTTCGTCATCGTCAACGACCGGCGCGTCAACCCCTTGCAGGCGGAGGCGTACGCCGCCGAGGGCGCGCGCCAGATCGGCCTGACCGACCACCAGCTCGAAAAGGAGTTCGGCCGCGAGGCCGAGATCGTCCGCGCCGACCTGCTCGACGAGGGCGAGAAGGTGCGGCACAGTCCGCAGAAGCTCGCGCGCGTCATCCTCGCCTGTTACGAGAAGGCCTGCGCGCGCACGGCCGTCACCGCCGCGCTCTGAAGCGAACCTATGGAGAGACAGACGCCACAACCCTCGCCAGCGCCCTCGGCGCCGCTCGACATACTGATTCTCGCGGCGGGCTTCGGCACGCGCATGCGCTCTTCGACGGCGAAGGTCTTACACAAGCTCGGGGGCCGGCCGCTCATCGCGCACGTCTGCCGCACGGCGTCGGCCCTGGTGAAGGGCGAGCGGCCGGTCTACGTCGTCGTCGGGCACCAGGCCGAAGAGGTTAAAGAGGCCGTGCGCGCCGAACTGGGCGAGGGCGGCGCCGTCTTCGTCACACAGACCGAGCAGCGCGGCACGGGCGACGCCGTCTTCGCCGCGCGCGACGTTTTGGGGGAGGCGAACTCGACGCTGCTCGTCCTTTCGGGCGACGTGCCTCTAGTCCGCGCGGAGACGCTCGGCTCGCTCGTCCACCAGCACCGCACGCACCGCGGGCGCGGCGCGGCGTGTACTTTGATGGCCGTCCGGCTCGAAGACCCGACCGGCTACGGACGCGTCATACGCGACGAGGAGGGGCGCTTCCAGAAGATCGTCGAGCAGAAGGACGCCAGCCCCGAGGAGCGGCAGGTCGGCGAGATCAACGCCGGCATCTACTGCTTCGAGACGCGCCTGCTCTTCCCCGCCCTCGAACGCGTCAAGCCGGAGAACGCGCAGGGCGAGTTCTACCTGACCGACGTGCCCGCCATCCTGCGCGCCGACGGCGAGGACGTCTCAGTCTACGCGCACACCGACGCGCGCGAAGTCTCCGGCATCAACACGCGCGTCGAGCTCTCGGAGTTCGAGCGCATACTCAGGCTGCGGACGCTCCGCAGCCTGATGCTCAACTCGGGCGTCACCGTCATCGACCCGCAGCACACCTACGTCAGCCCCGACGCGCAGATCGGCCGCGACACGACGCTCCACCCGAACGTCCACGTCGAGGGGCGCACGGTCATCGGCGAGGGCTGCCAGATAGGCCAGGGCTCGCGCATCGCGGACTCGCGCGTCGGCAACGGCGTCACCGTCAAAGACCACTGCGTCGTCGTCGACAGCGAGATCGCAGACCACTGTGTCGTCGGCCCCTTCGCGCACCTGCGCATGAACGCGCGCGTCGAGGAGGGGGCGCACGTCGGCAACTTCGTCGAGATGAAGAAGTCGCGTCTGGGCTCGAAGTCGAAGGCGAACCACCTCACCTACCTCGGCGACGCGGACGTCGGCGAGCGCACCAACATCGGCGCCGGCACCATCACCTGCAACTACGACGGCAAGAACAAGCACCCGACCGTCATCGAGCACGACGTGAAGATCGGCTCCGACACGATGCTGGTCGCGCCCGTCCGCGTCGGCGCGCGCTCGGTGACGGGCGCCGGCTCGGTCGTCACCGAGGACGTGCCGCCCGACACCCTCGTCGCCGGAGTCCCCGCCAAGGTCAAGAAGAAGCTGCCCCGCGCAGAAGAAGCGCCCGAAACTCAAACCGCAGAAGAAGAGCTAACCGCCGTAAACCGTGAACCGTAAACCGTGACAAGAAAAAGCAGGTTTTTAGAACTGTCTTATACCTGTCACGGTTTACGGTTCACAGTTCACGTCTTTCAAAAGGAAGCAATCATATGTGTGGCATTGTCGGATACGTCGGAAACAAGCAGGTCGTCCCCGTCATCCTCGACGGCTTGAGGAAGTTGGAGTACCGCGGGTACGACTCCGCCGGGATCGCCGTGGTTGACGAGGGGCAGCAACTCGACATCCGCCGCGCCGAGGGCAAGCTCCGCAACCTCGAAGAGGCCATCCGCCTCAAGCCGCTCGACGGCACCTACGGCATCGGCCACACGCGCTGGGCCACGCACGGCCGCCCCACCGAGGAGAACGCGCACCCGCACCGCGACTGCAGCGGCCGCGTCGTCGTCGTCCACAACGGCATCATCGAGAACTACATCCAGCTCAAAGACCGCCTGCGCCAGAGCGACCACGTCTTCGTCACCGAGACCGACACCGAGATCGTCGCGCACCTCGTCGAAGAGTACATGAAGGAGGAGGACTCGCTCGAGAAGGCGGTCGGGCGCGCCGTGCGCGACCTGCGCGGCATCTTCGCGCTCTCCATCATCTCGACCGACGAGCCGGACACCATCATCGCCGTCCGCCAGGGGCCGCCCGTCGTCATCGGCCTCGGCGACGGCGAGTACTTCGTCGCCTCCGACGTGCCGCCGATTCTCCAACACACCCGCGACGTCTTCTTCCTGGGCGACGGCGAGCTGGCCGTTTTGACGAAGGACTCCGTGCGCGTCACGGACTTCGACGGCAACCCGGTCGAGCCGCACACGCAGCGCATCACCTGGGACCCGATCATGGCCGAGAAGGGCGGGTTCAAGCACTTCATGCTCAAGGAGATTTACGAGCAGCCCCGCGCCGTGCGCGACACCGTGCAGGGGCGCGTCTCCCTGGACACCGGCCGCGTCTACATGGACGAGATGGACATCACGCCCGAGGAGTTCAAGTCCTTCGACCGCGTGCTCGTCGCGGCCTGCGGCACCTCCTGGCACGCGGGCCTCGCCGGCAAGTACATGATCGAGCAGCTGGCGCGCGTGCCCGTCGAGGTGGACTACGCCTCGGAGTTCCGCTACCGCAACCCCGTGATGTCCGAGAGGACGCTGCTCGTCGTCATCTCGCAGTCGGGCGAGACGGCCGACACCATCGCCGCCCTGCGCGAGGCGAAGGAGCGCGGCGCGAAGGTCTTAGCCATCTGCAACGTGCAGGGCTCGATGATCACGCGCGAGTCGGACGGGACGATCCTGACGCACGCCGGCCCCGAAATCGGCGTCGCCTCGACGAAGGCCTTCACGTCGCAGATGATCGCGCTCTACCTCTTCGCGATGTACCTCGGGCAGCTGCGCGGCACGCTCTCGGACGAAGATTCGAGGAAGCACGCGCAGCAGTTAGCCGAACTGCCGGTGAAGATAGAGCACCTGCTCTCCGAGTCTGACGAATTAGAAGAATTGGCGCGCGAGTTCCACCGCGCGACCGACTTCCTCTACCTGGGCCGCGGCATCAACTTCACGGTCGCGCTCGAAGGGGCATTGAAGCTGAAGGAGATCTCCTACATCCACGCCGAGGGCTACCCGGCGGGCGAGATGAAGCACGGGCCGAACGCGCTCATCGACGAGCGCCTGCCCGTCGTCGTCGTCAACCCGCGCGAGGAGGGCGACGAGGCGTCGGAGCTGCGCTACGAGAAGACACACTCGAACATCGTCGAGGTCAAGGCGCGCGAGGGCGTCGTCATCTCGGTGCTGACCGAGGGCGACGAGATGTCCTCGAAGGTCTCCGACCACGTCATCGAAATCCCGGAGTCCTCCGACCTCCTCTCGCCCATCCTCGCCATCATCCCCCTGCAGCTGCTCGCCTACCACATCGCCGTCCGCCGCGGCTGCGACGTCGACCAGCCGCGCAACCTCGCCAAGTCCGTCACGGTCGAGTGACGAAAAAAGCGGGGTGGGGACTGCGCAGTCCCCACCCCGGCGCCCGATGGCCCGCACTTTTCGCCTCTTAAACCACCGCCTCGCCGCCGTTCCTTTTCGCGCCCGCGGCCTTCTCGACCAGCTCAACGTCGAGCACGGGAACGCCGTCCGCCTTACCCGCCCCGCCCCTCGCTTTTTTCGGGCCGACCTCATCCGACACTTCGTCAAGGTCTACAATCACCGTCACCTCCTTACCGAAGAGGGCTTGCTTGATCTCCCGCAACTTTTCAATGGCCGCGTCGGAGAAGAAGCCGCTCAGGATGGCAAGCAGGCAGATCGACCAGCGCGCTTGGTCGCCCAGTTCCCCGCCGCTGCTGGAGAACGCCAACTGCCCCGACATCACCCCCACATACATGATGAAGGCGATGAAGAAGCCGTTGACCGGCTTGAAAAAGTAGGTCGAAAATCTCACGTTGCTTTTGGCCTTCGGCGTGGAGGTCACCAGGCTGAAAGAGGCAGCCATCGCGCCCCCCAGCGCGCCGGCGCAGCAGCTCAGGGTGGCAAGCCCCACCTGCTTAAACAGGGTGAGCATGTTCTGTATCTCTTGGGTGGTAGCGGCCCCTCCGTCCGTCGCCGTCGGCGGGCCGCTGATCGCCAGTATGGGGCCGATGACCAGGAACAGTAAGGCCCCGATGGGGATGGACGTGAGGTAGACGGCGAAGATGTACACGCAGGCGGCTACGAATTTCGACCAGATGTAGATGACGCCCACGACGATCACCGACAGGGCCGCCAGCAACCCCACCAGTATCAGGATCTTCTTCAGCAGCCCGACGTAGGTCACGATGGTGCCCAACTCCGACAACTTCTTATCCTGCGGGAAGGCCTTCTTCGCCTCGGCCACCTTGGTCTTAGCTTCCGCGATGTTACCCGACAGCAGGAGGTCTGGGATTTCGTCCTTCACCGCTTGGAGCGGAGCCTTCTTGTTCGCCACCTCCATCTCTTTTTCCAGGTAACTCTTCAGTCGCTTGACCAGCGGGTCGTCCTTTGAATAAATCTCTTCCAGCGCCCTGATCCCTTTCCCGGCCTCGTCGAACTGTTCGGTGGCAATCAACTCTCCTATCTGGTTAGCCCTCTCAGCCATCGCGGCTTGCTGGGCCGCGTCCTGTTCGGCCTTCGACCGTTCGGCCATCGTCTGCTGAACCACGCTTTTTATCACGTCGCGCGCACCCTGTTCGGCGGCGGCTTCGTCCGCGCGGCTGGACGTGGTCGCCTGCCCACGGGCGACTGCGGGCAGGCAGAAGAGGGCGCAGGTCGCTAGGGCGAGGGTCATCGCCCTCAAGAAGCGCGGCGAGGATTTCGGGCGTGGCACAGGACGCCCGTTGAAAGTCGTATGCATAAGCCTCCTCCGGTGCGCGGCAGCCCTGCTTCTCACAAGGCCGAGGCGCCAGCCTTGTGGGGCTTGTACTGTTATAGAAACGGGTCGCCGCGGGGTTAAAGGTTATTCGGCGCCGCCTTGAAGCGGGCGTTGTTTCATGACGTGAGGCTAACAAGGGCTACTCTTGTCAGCAGGAAACGGCCCCTTGGAGGCGGTAACCATACTTAACGCGAGGCCGGGTGTCAATCCTCAGCAAGTGTGAAGGGCGGCTGAAGGGCGCGCTATTCCAGCGCGCGCGCGACGACGCATTTGAGGTAGAGGGTCTCGGGGACGCCGAGGAGGACGGGGTGGTCTTGGGCTTGGACGCGGCGCTCGACGAGCTGGACGCGGCGGTGCGCGTCGCTGGCGGCGGCGGCTACGACTTCGAGGAAGAGCGGCTCGGTCATGTGGTAGGAGCAGGTGCAGGTGACGAGGTGGCCGCCCGGCCTGAGCATCTTGAGCGCGCGCAGGTTGATCTCCTTGTAGCCGCGCGCGGCGGCCGGGACGCTCGCGCGGTTCTTGGCGAAGGCCGGCGGGTCGAGGACGATGGTGTCGAAGCGCTCGCCCGCCTGCTCCAGCTCGTGCAGCGCGTCGAAGACGTTCGCCTCGCGGAACTGGACGTTCGCGGCGCCGTTCAGCTCGGCGTTGCGGCGCGAGGCCGCGACCGCCTCCGAAGAGATGTCGAGGCCCGCGACGCTCTCGCACACGCCGGCGATGCTGAGGGCGAAGCCGCCGTTGAAGGTGAAGCAGTCGAGCGCGCGCCCCTTAGCGTAACGGCGGGCGGCGAGGTGGTTCTCCCTCTGGTCTAAGAAGGCCCCGGTCTTCTGCCCGCCGAGCGGCGCGACGCGGAAGCGGACGCCGTGCTGCGAGACCTCCAGCTCGCCCGGCTCCTCGCCGTGGAGCACGCCCGTCTGAAGGGGAAGCCCTTCCAGGCCCCGCACGCGCACGTCGTTGCGCTCGACGATTGCGCGCGGCGCGAACTCTTCGACCAACAGCTCCGTGAAGAGACCTTTCAACGCGTCCGTCCCCTGCGACAGCGTCTGGACGACGAGCACGTCCCCGTACCGGTCAACGATGAGCGAGGGCAGGAGGTCGCCTTCGGAGTAGACGAGGCGGTAGGCGCCGGCATCCTTCTCCAAACCCGCGCGACGGGCTGCGGCGGCTCGCAGACGCGCGCGCCACCACTCGCGGTCGATGGCCTCGTCGCGCGTCGTCAAAAGTCGCAAAGCGATCTCGGAGCGAGAGGAGTAGAGCGCCCGCCCCGCGCTGCGCCCGCGCTCGTCGCGCAGGCGGACGACCGAGCCGCCCTCGACGCCTTCGGCGTCGCGCACGTCGCTGCGGTAGACCCAGAGGTGACCGCCGCGCACGCGCTCCAAGCCCCGCCTCGTGATGGTGACCTGCGCTTGGCTCATGGCCCCGAGTGTAACAGAAGGCCCGCCGCTTGAAATCATCTCGGCCGAGTTGTAGCCTTAACCCAACGGCTCTTAAAACCAACTGTACTGAGGAGGACACACTCTGATGCCTGAAGTCGGAGACGTGGCCCCGGACTTCGAGCTGCCGAGCCATCTTGAGAAGGGCAAGAAGGTGAAGCTCTCGGACTTCCGCGGCAAGAATAACGTCGTCATCGCATTCTACCCGCTGGCGTGGACGCCTGTCTGAACGGCGCAGATGCCTGCCTACGAAGCGGACTTAGACCGCTTCCGGCAGTACGATGCCCAGGTCTTGGGCATAAGCGTCGACAGCGTCCCGTCTAACGCCGCCTGGGCCAAGTCGCTCGGCGGACTCACCTACGACCTGCTGAGTGACTTCGAGCCGAAGGGCGAAGTCGCACGCCTCTACGGGGCCTACCGCGCGGGGGACGGCATCTCCGAGCGCGCGCTCTTCGTCGTGGACAAGGAGGGCAAGCTCGCCTACAAAGACATCCACGACATCGGCGACCAGCCCGACAACGAGGAACTCTTCGACGTGCTCCGCAAGCTCTAGAGACGGGCGCGAGGCATAAACCACAGACCGGCGGGCCGCGAGCTTGCGAAGGCTTGCGGCCCGTGACGCTTTAGGGACACAATTGGGCTAACCTCCACGGCAAAGCTACACAGCAAGGGGCCTTTACGAGTCATGACGCTTTCGAGAAAGTGTGTGCCGTTCACGCCGTTCGACGGCGACCTCGCGCGCGCGACCGTCGCCATCGTCAGCGCGGGCGGCGTCCACCTGAAAGAGCAGGAGCCTTTCAACATCGCGGACGAGCTGGGCGACCTGACCTACCGCGTCGTCCCCGCGGACGCGGACACGCAGGATTTGATGGTCACGCACCACCACTACGACCACACGGACGCGGACTCCGACATCAACGTCGTCTTCCCGCTCGACGTGCTGCGCGACCTGGCGGAAGAGGGCTTCATCCGTAGCGTCGCCAAGAAGCACGTCGGCTACATGGGCTACACGATGCAGCTCAAGGCGATGTACGAGGGGACGGCGCCGCAGATCGCCAACGAGATCGACCGCGGCTCGGGCGCCGACCTGGTGCTGCTGACGGGGGGTTGACCGAGCGTCTGCCACCGCACGGTCGTCGCGGTACAGCGTGAGATAGAGATGCGCGGCATCCCGACAGTTCTTATCACCGTCAGCCCCGAGGTCTCGGCGCAGATGCGCCCGCCGCGCGCGCTCTACCCGAAGGGCTTCAAGATCGGCAACAGCACGGGGCGCCCCGGCATGCGCGACCTGCAACGGCAGGTGCTGCGCGACGCCCTCCGCCTCTTCACCGAGGACACGCACCCCGGCCAGTTCGTCACGCGCGAATACCCCGACTACGGCGAGCAGTACGAGCCGCCGCGGGTGAAAGCCGGCAAGGCGTAAATCGTAAATGGTAAATCGTGAATAGAAAGAACTGCTTCTGCTCTTCACGATTTACCATTTACGATTCACTATTCACGGACTCATGAAGACCATCGCAATCCTGACCGGCGGCGGCGACGCGCCGGGGCTGAACGCGGTCATCCGCGCGGCGGTGAAGACGGCCGTCGGCGAGTTCGGGATGCGCGTCGTCGGCATCGAGGACAGCTTCGAAGGACTCCTCGGCCAGACGCACACGCGCGAGCTGACGGCTTCGGACGTGCGCGGGCTGCTGCCGCGCGGCGGGACTATTTTGGGAACGCGCAACCGCGGCAGCTTCGTCGTGCGGCAGAAGGACGGCGCAGACCTCATGCCGGACGAGGTCTACCGGGAGGCCCTCGACAACCTCGACCGGCTCGGCATCGAGGCGGTCGTCGCCGTCGGCGGCGAGGGCACACTCGCCATCGCCCACGAGTTCCACAAGCGCGGCTTCCCCATCGCCGCCGTGCCCAAAACTATCGACAACGACCTCGCGGCCACCGAGCTGACCTTCGGCTTCATGACCGCGCTCGACATCGCGACCGAGGCGCTCGACCGCCTGCACACGACGGCCGAGTCGCACGACCGCGTGATGGTCTTGGAGGTGATGGGCCGCCACGCCGGCTGGATCGCCCTGCACTCGGGCGTCTCGGGCGGCGCCGACGTCATCCTCATCCCCGAGATTCCCTTCTCGCTGGAGCAGGTGGCGAAGAAGATTCGCGAGCGCGACGCCGGCGGCTCGGCCTTCACCATCGTCGTCGCGGCCGAGGGCGCGAAAGAGGTCAGGGGCGACGTGATGTATCTGGACAGGGGCGACCGGACGGGCGCGGCCCGCCTCGGCGGACTCGGGCACTACCTCGCGTCGGAGCTGGGCGAGCGCACGGGCAAGGAGGCGCGCTGCGTCGTCCTCGGCCACATCCAGCGCGGCGGCAGCCCGAACGCCTTCGACCGGATGCTCGCCACCAACTTCGGCGCGGCGGCGGTGCGCGCGCTCGCCCGCGGGCGAAGCGGCGTGATGGTCGCGCTGCACGCCGCCAACATCCGCACGGTGCCGCTCGAAGAGGCCATCGCGCGGCTCAAGACCGTCCCGCCCGAGAGCCAGCTCGTCCGCACGGCGCGCGACGTCGGCATCTCCTTCGGCGCGCCGGACGAGGACAGTCACCACCAGGAAGGTGATAAGTGATGAGTGATAAGTGATAAGAAAAGGCTGCGGCTCTTTCTTATCACTTATCACTCATCACTTATCACTTCAGTTATAATCACGGGCAGACCGAATCGGAGGAGAACGTACGTGACGGACGCGGTAAAGCAGAAACTTCAACAGGAGCTCGACGAGCTGTCCGAGGAGCTGCGCGTCGAGCTGCCGAAGCAGATCAAGACGGCGAAGGAGTGGGGCGACCTGCGCGAGAACGCCGAGTACCACGCGGCGCTCGCGCGGCAGCAGTTCGTGCAGGCGCGCATCCAGCAGTTGCGCCAGCGCCTGAGCGAGGTCGCCTCCATCGACCTCTCGAAGGTGCCGCACGACAGGGCGGCCTACGGCTCGACGCTCGTCCTCTACGACTCGGAGCGCGAGGAGGAGGTCACCTACCGCCTGGTGACGCCCGAGGAGTCAGACCCCAACAAGGGGCTCATCTCGACGACCTCGCCCGTCGGCCGCAGCCTCATGGGCCGCGAGGAGGGCGACGAAGTCACGGTGCGCACCCCCGCCGGCTCCCGCAGCTTCGAGATCAAAAAACTCACCACGCTGCACGACGAGACCGCCGCGGGCCAAGAGGGTTGAGCCTCAGAATTTAACCACAGAGACACAGAGACACAGCTTATGCAATAAGTCTATAAGCTGTGTCTCTGTGTCTCTGTGGTTAATTCCCCTGCGCCTGATGGCTACCTTGACAAGCGTTCCGGCGCGTTCCTATGATGAATCGTCATTCATCCATGCGCGCGCGGTCGCGCATCTTCCGTCAGCCGAAAGCGCGGTTAGAGGGGTCGTTACAAAGTTGTTCGGGGCGAGCATCGGACGCGGCGCGAGCCGGATTATCGGGGCGATGGTGCGCGGGCTCGCGCGCCGCCGCATCAACCCGAACGTGCTGACGGTCATCGGCGTCTCGATCAACGTCGTCTCGGGCCTCCTCTTCGGCTTCGGCCACTTCTTCTGGGCCGGCCTCGTCCTCATCGTCGCCAACCTCTTCGACATGCTCGACGGGCAGGTCGCGCGCCGGACGGGGCAGGTCACGCGCTTCGGCGGCTTCCTCGACTCCACCTTAGACCGCGTCTCGGACATGGCCGCCTTCGTCGGCCTGATGACCTTCTACGCGCGCGACACGGAACTGCACTCGACCTTGAACGTCCTGCTCGCGGGACTCGCCCTGGTCGGCTCGGTGCTCGTCTCTTACGCGAGCGCGCGCGCCGAGAGCCTCATCCCGAAGTGTGACGTGGGCTTCCTGCGGCGGCCCGAGCGCGTGGTGCTGCTCATCATCGGCGCGCTCTCGACGCACCCCGGCTCGGAGAGCTTCTTCGCCAACCGCATGCCGGCCGTGCTCTGGATTCTCTGCGTCGGCTCGTTCTGGACTTTCACCTACAGGGTCTACCACACCTGGAAGGAGCTGAACCGCGCGCCCGAGCCGACCGCCGCCGACGCACAGAGCCCGGAGGCCGCCGCGTCAGACGGCCCACCCGCCAAGGCCGCGGGCGCATCAAACACCGACGCGGGCCGGCCCAAGCGTGCGCGGCGCCCAGACCCGCGGCCCGCGCTGACCAAGGGGGAGTGAAGTTTAAGGATGAAGGATGAAGGCGGAAGGATGAAGAGGATGCGGTCTGCTCTCATTTCATCCTTCATCCTTCCGCCTTCATCCTTCCTGTGAACGGAGTGAGCTATGTGTCCATGCTGCGGCGAGGGTTTTGAGGGCGAGCTCGAAGGGGCTTGCGGGTCGTGCGGCGCGCGGCGCGTGGGGCCGCCGCTGGCGGAGCCGGAGCATGTGCTTCCCTCTTACGGCCACGCGCTCGCCATCTGCGCGGCGGGCCTCGTCGTGCTGCTCGCGGCGGTGGGCGTGACCGCCGGCTCGCTCTTCGAGTTCGAGACGTTCTCGCTCGACGCGAAGACTCTGCTGCGCGCGGCCGAGACCGCCGCGTGGCGTCTGAAGTGGACGGCGCTGCCGGCCGGCTTCGTGCTGACGGGCCTGTGCGTGTGGCTCTACCGGCGCATGCGGCGCGCGCCCGCGCGCTTCGTCGGGCACGGGTACGCGCGCTTAGGGTTGATGACGACCGCCGTGACCGCCGTCGCGCTCGCGACGCTCATCGGCATCACCGTCCCCGAGCGCCTGCGCATGCGCGAACTCGCGCGGCGCTCCGCGGAGAACGCCGTGCTCTACGAGACAGACCTCGCGCTCGCGCGCTACAAGAAGAAGTTCGGCACGTACCCGGCCTCGCTCACAGACCTGCGAAGGCTCGAAGACCCGGACGGCTCCGTCGCGCGCCTGCTCGCCAGAATCGCGCCCGGCGACTACAAGGCCGAGACCGACCTCGCCTCGCTCTCGACGGGGCGCGGCGTGCGTGCGCGGGGGCGCCGCCGCGCGGGCACCACCGACACTCCGGACGCGGGGATTGTGTTGACCAACTACGGGCTGACGCTGCCGGGCCGTGACCGCGTGCTCGGCACCGCCGACGACCTCTACATCAGCGACGGCCGCATCCGCGAGGAGGCGCCGCGCGCCTCCTTCGTCAAGGCCGTGGCCGCCACGCCGACCCCCGTCCGCGCCCGCTCGAACTAGAGAGCGCGCGCCTCTCCCCGACAAGGCATATGGGCATCCGCGACTTCTTCAAGCGCAACAAGACCGACGGCGAGGCCGAGCGCCGCGAGGCGCTGCTCCGCTCGGGCCGCATCACCGAAGGCTCCATCTTCGACGTCATCACCGACGAGGCCGGCGCCATCACGCACGTCTTCTACAACTACGAGATCAACGGCGTCGAGTACGAGTCGTCCCAACTGCTCGACGCGCGCCAGCAAGAGCACCCCGGCGACTACTTCCCCGGCGCGCGCGTCACCGTCCGCTTCAACCCGCGCCAGCCCGGGAATTCGGTGGTCGTGTGATAGCATAGGCCGCGTGATGAGTGATGAGTGATGAGTGATAAGAGGAAGCAGCCCTCTGTTCTTCTCTTATCACTTATCACTCATCACTCATCACTTTCTAACCTATGTTCAAAAAAATCCTTATCGCAAACCGGGGCGAGATCGCCGTGCGCGTGCTGCGCGCGTGCAGGGAGTTGGACATCTCGCCGGTCGCGGTCTACTCGGAGGCGGACGCGGCGGCCCTGCACGTGCGGCTCGCCGACGAGGCCCACCTGCTGGGGCCGGCGCCTTCGGCCGAGAGTTACCTGCGCATCGAACGCGTTATTGAGATCGCACTCAAGAGCGGCGCGGAGGCCGTCCACCCCGGCTACGGCTTCCTCTCAGAGAACGCTTCGTTCGCGCGCGCGGTGAAGGAGGCGGGCCTCGTCTTCATCGGCCCTTCGCCGGAGGCGATGGAGTTGATGGGTTCGAAGACGAGCGCCCGGCGCGCGGCCGAGGCGGCGGGCGCGCCCGTCGTCCCCGGCACGAACGACGCGCTCCAATCAATCGAGCAGGCGCGCGAGACGGCCGCGCGCGTCGGCTACCCCGTCATGCTCAAGGCCGCGGCCGGCGGCGGCGGCAAGGGCATGCGTCTGGTGGCGGACGAGACCGAACTGCCTTCGGCCTTCGACACGGCGCGCTCCGAGGCCGCCTCGGCCTTCGGCGACCCTTCGGTCTACATCGAGAAGGCGGTCGAGCGCCCCCGCCACATAGAGATTCAGGTCTTCGCCGACACGCAAGGGAACACCGTCCACCTCGGCGAGCGCGAGTGCTCGATTCAGAGGAGGCATCAGAAGGTCATCGAAGAGTGCCCCTCGCCGATTAACGATTCGAACTTGCGCGCGGCGATGGGCGCGGCCGCCGTGCGGATCGCGCGCGCGGCCTCTTACGTCGGCGCGGGCACGGTCGAGTTCCTCGTCTCCGACGTAACGCGCGACTTCTACTTCCTTGAGATGAACACGCGCCTCCAGGTCGAGCACCCCGTCACCGAACTCGTCACGGGCCTCGACCTCGTGCGCGAGCAGATACGCGTGGCCGCGGGGCTGCCGCTCTCCTTCACGCAGGAGGACGTGACGTGGACGGGCCACGCCGTCGAATGCCGCGTCTACGCCGAAGACCCCGAGCAGAACTTCATGCCGAGTCCCGGCCGCATCACGCACCTGCGCGTGCCGGCCGGGCCGGGCGTCCGCGACGACGGCGGCGTCTACGAGGGGGCGGAGGTCTCCATCCACTACGACCCGATGATCTCGAAGCTCGCCACCTGGGGGCGCACGCGCCAGGAGGCGATTGAGCGGATGCGGCGCGCGCTCGAAGAGTACGCGGTCGGCGGCATCAAGACCACGCTCCCCTTCTTCCGCGAGGTGATGCGCGACGGGGAGTTCGTCGCGGGCCGGCTCGACACGGCCTTCATCTCCCGCTTCAACGAGCGCCGCGCGGCGGCCGCTGCAAACGACGACTCCGAAGAAGAGACCGCCCGCCGCGACATCGCCGCCGTCGCCGCCGCCCTCCGCTACTCAGAGCCCGCGCGCGACGGCTCCCAACCTCAAGCCGCCCCAGCGCCGAGCCGCTGGAAGACGGCCGGGCGCACCGCCCTCCACCATTCGAGGGTGTAATACGTGGAACGCGGGGCTGAAAGAGAGTCACTGAGATGAAGCTGGTACTCGTCCTGGCGTTGCTGAGCGGTCTTCTGCCGGCGGGTTCGTCACTGCCGGCAGGCGGCGCTCGGGCGGCGGCGGGCGTGCAGTCATCGGCTCAGGCACAGGACAAGAGTGCCGGCGTAGAGAGTTCGGAAGGTGCGATGGCGGGGGTCAACCCGCAGCGCACGGGCGTGTACCAGACGCGGGGGCTGTCCAGGGTGACGGGGCTGGCCTGGAAGTCCGACCGAATCTTCGCCGCGCAGTACATGAGCAAGCAGACCAGTTACTACAGAACCGAGACGATGGTCGGCTGGACGGACTACTACATGCCGACCTTCTTCGACTTCTCAGACCCCCTGCTGGCGGGCTCGACGCTCTACTTCCAGGCCTTCCTCGGACACGGCTACCTCTTCGCCGTGGACGTGAACACGGGGCGCATGCTGTGGGACTTCAAGGCCGAGAAGGACTGGCTGTCCCTCCCCGCCGTCGCCGGGGACACGGCCTTCGTCGGCGCGGGCACGGGCGTCTTCTACGCCATCGACGCGGGCACGGGGAAGGAGAAGTGGCGGTTCAAGGGGAACGACGGCGGGTACTCCGGGTCTGCCCCGCTCGTTTCCGGCGGCCTCGTCTACTTCGGCAGCATGAAAGGACAGTTCCACGCGCTGGAGGCCGCGACGGGGAAAGAGAGCTGGGGCTTCAAGACGAAAGGCGCTCTGACGCAGGCCGCCATGTCCGACGGCTCGGTCTTCGTCGGCAGCGACGAGGGCTACCTCTACGCCCTGGACGGCAAGACCGGCGCCCAGCAGTGGAGTTTCAAGTTCGGCGGCGACCCGCTCCCCCCCGTCTGCGGCGAAGGGGCCGTCTACTTCAGAACGACGAAAGGTGACCTCTACGCGGTCGACGCTAAGACCGGGCAGAAGCTCTGGAGTTCTCCCGTCGGCGTCAAAGCGTCGGGGCTGCCCGTCTTTTCGTTGCTCCGTAGCGGCAGGCGGTCGGCACTCTACGACGGAACCATCTACTTCTGCGGGGGCAGCAAGCTCCACGCGTGGGACGCCAGGACGGGGCAGTCGAAATGGGAGTTCGCCACGGAAGCGCCCTGCCACTCGCCCGTCGTGGCCGACGGCATCGTCTACGTCGGCAGCCTCGGCAAGCTCTACGCGGTGGACGCGCGCACGGGCCAGCAGAGGACTTTCCTTGAAGGCAAAGAACAGGTCACGGATAAAAAGACCATCAGCTACGTGGTCTCCTCACCCGCCGTCTCGAACGGCCTGCTCTACGTGGTGAGCGACGACGGGCACGTCTACGCAGTGAAATGAAACTCAACGCAGAGATCGACGGCGAGAAGGTCGCGCTCGAAGTGAAGCGCGAGGGCGGGCGCGTGTCGGCTGAGGTCGGCGGGCGCGTCTACGAGTTGGAGGCGCGTGAGGTGGGCGCGGGCGAGTACCTTCTAACACACGACGGGCGCGTCTACGAGTGCCGCGTCGGGGCCGAGCAGGGCGCGGAGGGGCGCGGCGCTCTGCGCGTGTCGGTGGGGGCGCGGGAGTACGGCGTGCGGCTCACAGACCCGAAGCACCTGCGCGGGGCCGGCGCGCTCGGGGCCGAGCAGGGCGGGCGCGCGCAGGTCAAGGCGCCGATGCCGGGCAAGGTCGTGCGCGTGCTCGTCGAGGCGGGAGAGACGGTCGAGGCGGGGCAGGGCCTCGTCGTCGTCGAGGCGATGAAGATGCAGAACGAGCTGAAGTCGCCCAAGTCCGGCACCGTCGCCGAGCTGCGCGCCCAGGCCGGCTCGACCGTCAACGCCGGCGACGTGCTCGTCGTGGTTGAGTAGGCGGTAGGCAGATGGCAGTAGGCAGTTAAAGGCCGGCCGTCGGTAGCTATGACTTCAACCTTCAACACTCATCACGCGGAGCGGCTGCCTACTGCCATCTGCCTACCGCCTACTGCTTTATGAAAGACCTCCGCGTCATCCTCTGGGACATCGACGGGACGCTCCTGCACTCGCGGCGGCACGGGGCGTTTAAGGAGTACATGCGGCCGGCGTTGGTGCGCGTCTTCGGCACGGCGGGGCGCTTGGACGAGATGGTCGTGTCGGGGATGACCGACCTGCAAATCTTCGCCGAGGCGCTGCGCGACGAGGGCTTTACACCGGAGCAGATTCGGGGACACCTGCCCGAGCTGATCGAAATCTTCCTCGGGGGGATGGAGCGGATGGCCGCCGAGGGCGAGCTGTTCACGGCCCTGCCCGGCGCGCGCGAGGCGCTCGCGGCCGTTGAGCGCGAGCCGCGCTACCTGAACTCCCTGCTGACGGGAAACGTCGAGCCGGCCGCGCGTCTGAAGTTGAGACTGACGGGGCTCGAACATTTCTTCCGACTGCCCGGCGCCTTCGGCGAACTCTCGCACGACCGGCGCGACCTCCCGGCCGTCGCGCGCGAGCGCATCAGCCGTCATTTGAACCAGGACATCGACCCCGAGCAGCTCGTCGTCATCGGCGACACGCCCAACGACATCGCCTGCGCCAGACACTTCGGCACACGCGCCGTCGCCGTCGCCACGGGGCGCAGCCACTCGACCGACGAACTCCTCCGACACAACCCCGACGCAGTCCTCCCAGACCTCACGGACACCAAACTGCTCCTCCGCACCCTCGCCGCACTCTGAGCCAAGCGGGACGAGTCGTCCGTTGACTTTCCGGGTCGCCTGGGATACAACGCCCTCGCCAATCCCGCAGACATGCCTCTCGACGAAGGAGTGCGGCCCATGAACTTCATCACGCAGATGATTACGCAGCAGGTCGCGGGCTACGCGGCCCGCGCCATCGCGCAGCGGCTCGGCATCAGCGAGGCGACCGCCCAGAGGGCCGTGCAGATCGCGATCCCGCTCATCGTGGCGGCGCTGGCGCGTAACGCCGCCCGGCCCGAAGGCGCGCAGGAACTCCACGAGGCGGTCGCCAACGACCACGACGGGAGCATCTTCGACAACCTGTCGGGCTACCTCGGCGACCCGCAGGCCGCGAACGGGGCGGGCATCCTGGGTCACGTCTTCGGTGAGCAGCAGGGCGCGGCGCAGAACACTCTGGCGCAGGCGGCGGGGCTCGACCAGAACGCCGCCGGGAGTCTCCTGGAGATGGTCGCGCCGCTCGTGATGGGCGCCGTCGGGCAGACCCAGCGGCAGAACGGCCTCGACGCGGGCGGACTCTCCGACTTCCTGGGCGCCCAGCAGCAGCAGGCCGAAGCCTCGGCCCCCGGCCTGGGCGGGGCGCTCAACTCCATGCTCGACTCCAACCACGACGGCAGCGTGACGGACGACCTCGGGCGGATGCTCGGGAACTTCTTCAAATAGCGAAAGCGCGGGCTGGTTGCAGTTGAAAGTTGAGCGTAAAGCAGGAAGTGATTTCACCACAGAGACACAGAGGCACAGCTTGGGGCGAATGACTCAACAAGCTGTGCCTCTGTGTCTCTGTGGCTCAAATCCTCCCACGCACAACCGTGCCGTTTCGGGCGGGTCGAGTTGTTGTGATATAAGCGCGGGCTATGAAAACAAACCGTCGCGACTTCCTGCTCGCAGCCTCTTCGTCCGCGTTGCTGCTGACGCGTGACGCAAGCCCCGCCTCGGCGCAGACACGGCGCGCCCCCGCGGCCCCGAAGGCCCCCCCGGCCGCGGGGAGTCAGGTCTTCGTCTACACGACCGCCGACAAGACCGAGCACAGGCTCTCGCCCACCGACACGCTGACCTTCAAGCCGATGGGGCAGCCCCTGGAGACGCAGGTCTGCGTCTTCGTCGACCCGACGCGGACGTACCAGACGATGCTCGGCATCGGCGGCGCGCTCACCGACGCCTCGGCCGAGACCTTCGCCAAGATGCCCGAGGACAAGCAGCGCGAAATCCTCGACGCCTACTTCGACCCGCAGAAGGGCATCGGCTACACGCTCGCGCGCACCAACATCCACAGCTGCGACTTCTCCAGCGGGAGCTACACCTACGTCGCGGAGGGCGACAGGGAGTTAAAGACTTTCAGCGTCGAGCACGACCGACGCTACCGCCTCCCCTTCATCAAGCGCGCGTTGGAGACCGCGGGCGGGAGGCTGACTCTGTTCGCGAGCCCCTGGAGTCCGCCCGCGTTTATGAAGGACAACAACAGCATGCTCCGCGGCGGGAAGCTCAAGCCGGAGTTCTACCAGGCCTGGGCCAACTACTACGCGAAGTTCATCAAGGCTTACGAGCGCGAGGGCGTGCCCGTCTGGGGCGTCTCCGTCCAGAACGAGCCGATGGCGACGCAGCGCTGGGAGTCCTGCATCTACACGGCGGAGGAGGAGCGCGACTTCTTAAAGAGGCACCTCGGGCCGGCGCTGCGCCGCGAGGGCCTGGGCGACCGGAAGATCATCGCGTGGGATCACAACCGCGACCTGCTCTACCAGCGCGCGAGCACGATCCTCTCCGACCCCGAGGCCGCGCGCTACGTCTGGGGCATCGGCTTCCACTGGTACGAGCCCTGGAGCGGCGGCGAGCCGATGTACGACAACGTGAAGCTCACGTACCAGGCCTTCCCCGACAAGCACCTCGTCTTCACGGAGGGGTGCAAGGAGGCCTTCGACCTGAAGAAGGTCGGCGACTGGAAGCTGGGCGAGATGTACGGCCGCCAGATGATCCACGACTTCAACAACGGCACCGCGGGCTGGACGGACTGGAACGTCCTGCTCGACGAGACGGGCGGCCCCAACCACGTGGGCAACCTCTGCTTCGCGCCGCTGCACGCCGACACGCAGAACGGCCGCCTCATCTACACGAACTCGTTCTACTACATCGGCCACTTCTCCAAGTTCATCCGCCCCGGCGCGCGCCGCGTCGTCAGCTCGCCGAGCCGCAGCGCGCTCCTCTCCACCGCCTTCACTAACACGGATGGCAAGACCGCCGTGGTAGTCATGAACGGCGGCGACAAGGAGGTCAAATACTTCCTCTGGGTCGGCGGCAACGCCGCCGAGGTCACCAGCCTCCCCCACTCCATCCAGACTCTCGTCTTCTAGGGTGCTGGGTGCTGGGTGTTGGGGAAGAACCGGTATTTACCCAGCACCCAGCACCCAGCACCCTGCACCCTTCCTCACTCCTTCACGCGGTACAGGTAGATAGAGTTGCCGATGACGGCCTCGGGCGTGCGCTTGCGGTACTCGATGACTTTGAGGCGTTGCGGGACGGGGACGGCGAGGAGGAAGGCGCCGTTGAGGTAGCTGGCGCCGACGGCCACGTAGCGCGTCTCGGGCGGCGCGAGGTCGGCCTCCTCGGCCGAGATGAGGTTGAGCTGTTCGACGCCGTAGTGGTCGAGCGTGCGCACGTAGGGAATGCTCTTCTCGTCGAAGCTGCCGCCGTCTAGGAGCGCCGCCGTCACGCGCGTCTCGCCGCGCGCGCGCAGGTAGCGCGCCAGCTCCTTCACGTCGTCGCCCCACTCCACGTTCGAGTCGGTCAGGTAGTACCAGTGCGGCCGCCGCCACGCGAGCTGATTCATGTAGGGGATGTAGTGTGGGTACGCGCGCGCGGCCTCGCAGACGATCCAGCACAGGAGCGCGAAGGCTGTGAGCACGCGCTTGGTGTGCCCGGAACTGAACACGCGTTCGAGCAGCGCGCCGCCCAGGATGAAGAGGAACGGAAAGAGCGGGATGATGTGCCGGACGCCGATGTTGATGCGGCTCGACACGGCGAACAGCCCGTAGAGCGCGAACGGCCCGAGGAGCAGCAGCAGACGCCTCCCGCGCCCGCGCCAGAGTCCTCTCGCCGCCCACGCGAGCGCCGCGAGACTTAAGAGCAGGAACGGCAGCGTCGTCTTCAGCGCGAACGCCACGGGAAAGTAGAGCGCCCAGCCCTCGTAGCCGTAACGGCCCATCACGGACGCGAGATGGCCGTTGCGGTTGTGCACCGCGACCTGATACAGCCCGAGCAGGAACGGCGACGGCACGACCCTCGACAGCACGCGCGCGCACGACACCAGAAGTCCCGCGGCCGACGGCGACTGGCGCGCCACGTACGCGAGGTCGCCCGCGAGCGGCGGCGGACTCTGAAAGTAGTAGACGGCGTTCACGAAGAGGAGCGCGACGAGCGCGGCCGCGCCCGCCTGCACCGCCACGCGCGAGCGCCGCAGCCTGCGCCGCGGCGCGGCCACGAACATCCAGAGCGCCGCCAACGCGAACACGGGCACGACGATGACGAGCGAGAACTTCGTCGCTAAGGCGAGTCCCACCGCGCCGCCGAGCAGGAGCGCGCGGCCGAAGGTCGGTCGCAGCCAGTACGTGTCGAGCGCGTAGAAGAAGAGCAGGTAGGCGAGGGCCGCCGGCACGTCCGTCTGCACGACGCGGCCGTGCGCCAGCATCGTCGGCTCTAACGCGTAGAGCACGACCGCGAGCAGCGCCGCGCGCCGCCCGAACAGACGCCGCGCGTAGATGAAGATTAACCACCCCAGCCCGAGCGTGATGACGATGGCCGGCAGGCGCGACCAGAACGCGATGCTTTCGAACCGCGCCGTGTTCGCGCGCCAGAAGAGCGACGACGTCTCGTCCGTCCGCTCGGCCGGTAGCGCCCCGGGCGCGAACTGCGGCGCGGGTGCCTCGACGCCCGCGAACAGCAGCGGCACGGCCGCCAACATCTTCGCCAGCGGCGGGTGCTCCGTGTTCACGCGGAACTCGCCTCGGGCTAAATGGTAATAGCCCGCCGGCACGTGATAGAACTCGTCCGCCGTCAGCCCCTTCCGCCACACCACGCTCAGCAGGTTCGCCCCCATCAACACCAGCAGGCACACGCACACCAGTTCGGCCCGGCGCGTGTTCAGAGACGCCCACGCCGCGGCCAGACTCGTTCGCGTTCGTCCGCCCTCCATCACGGCCCTCGCTCAGGGGCGGTGGAAGCCGCGTTCGATGTCGCGCTTGGCGAGGCGAAGGATGGCGGGGCGGCCGTGGGGGCAGGTGGTGGGCGAGGCTGTTAAGAGCAGGCGGTCGATGAGCCAGCGCATCTTCTCGTGCGTGAGCGGCATGTTGACCTTGATGGCGGCGTGGCAGGCGAGCGAGGCCGCGACCTCGTCGCGCAAGGTCTCTCGCGCGCGCCCGCGCTTCTCGGAGTCGACGGTGTCGAGGATTTCGGCGAGGAGGTTGCGCGCCTCCGCGGGCTGCAGGTCTGCGGGGACGGCGCGCACGGCGACGGTGCGGCCCGAGAGACGAGTCAGGGAGAAGCCGATGCCTTCGAGCTCTTCGGAGAGTTCTTCGAAGGCCGCGGCCTGCGCCGGCGTGAGGTCGAAGGTCTCTGGGACGAGGAGCGACTGCGACTCGGGGCGGCGCGCCGCTTCGAGGCGGCGGTACTTGTCGAAGAGGACGCGCTCGTGCGCCGCGTGCTGGTCGATGAGGAGGAGCCCTTCGGCGTCGGTCGCGAGGATGTAGCTCTCTTCGAGCTGGCCGAGCGGCCGGATGTCCGGCGTGAGCTGCTCGGGCGCGACGCCGCGCACGATGCCGGCCGCGGAGTTGAGCGGCGGAAGCGTGACCGCGCACTCTTCGCCTCTCTCCTGATGAAGGGGACGCGGTCTGACTTCGTCCTCCTGACCCTCCTGATAAAGTGCCGCGGCACTCTCGTCGGCGCCGTGCGCGACGGCGTCGAGGGCGGACGGCGAGGGCCGCCGCCATTCGTCCGAAGCCTCACGTCTCCGAGACGACTCCGCCGGCTCTGCGGGCGCGGGCGTCCAGCCGAACTCGATTGACTCCTGCCTGGCCGAAGGCTCCGCTGCGTCGAGGCGCACGTTCGAAACCGTGTCGCTCAAGATTGCCAAAGTCGGCGCGTAAGCGGCGACGTTCGGGTTCGAGGGTTCGACTTCTCTGAAGTTGTCGGGGGCGAACTCGTTCCCGTTCGCGTCGACGGCAAAACTCGCGTCGTCGCGCAGGTAGCCCCCGGCGTAGAGCGCCGCGCGCACGGCTTCGCGCACGGCTTCGGCTACGGCCGAGGCCCGGCGGAAGCGCACCTCGGTCTTCGCGGGATGGACGTTCACGTCCACCTCTTCGGGCGGCACTTCGAGGAAGAGCAGCGCCGAAGGGTAGACGCCGTGCGGGAGCACCGTGCGGTAGCCTTCGGTCAGCGCGCGCGCGACGAGGCGGTCGCGGACGAAGCGGCCGTTGACGAAGAGGTACTGCGCGTCGCGCGTCGTGCGCCGCGCGCGCGGGGCCGAGACGAAGCCTGAGACACGGCCCACCGCTTCGGAGCCGCCCGCGACCGCGAGCAGGCTCTCGATGAACTCGTCGCCGAAGATTTGATAAGCGCGCTCGCGCAAATTCTCGGCCGCCGCGCCGCGCAAGACCTCGCGGCCGTTGTTCGTGAGGACGAAACTTATCTCTGGGTGCGCGAGCGCGTAGTGCGTGACGAGGTTCGTCAGGTGAAAGCTCTCGGTCGCCTCGGAGCGGAGGAACTTGCGGCGGGCGGGGACGTTGAAGAAGAGGTCGCGGACGGCGATGGTCGTGCCCTTGGGGCGCGCGGCGGGCGCCACGTCGCGCATGCGCCCGCCTTCGATGACGACGCGCGTGCCCTCCGTCTCGCCCTCCCTCTGCGTCAGGAGTTCCACGCGCGCGACCGAGGCGATGGAGGCGAGCGCCTCGCCGCGGAAGCCGAGCGTCGAGACGCGTTCGAGGTCTTCGACCGAGTTGATCTTCGAAGTGGCGTGGCGCTCGAAGGCGAGCACGGCGTCGTCGCGCGTCATGCCCTCGCCGTCGTCCGAGACGCGGAGGAGTCTGCGGCCGCCGGCCTCGACCTCGACCTCGACGCGGCGCGCGCCGGCGTCGACGGAGTTCTCGACGAGTTCCTTGGCGACGGAGGCGGGGCGCTCGACCACCTCGCCCGCGGCGATCTGGTTGGCGACGTGGTCGGAGAGGACGCGAATCTTGGACATGCGCTTTGCAGTTTAACGACTCGGCGGGGTTCGCGCAAAAGCATTAACCACAGAGACACAGAGGCACGGCTTGAAGCACATTGCCTTCAAAGCCGTGCCTCTGTGTCTCTGTGGTTAATCCCCTTGTCGCGGCTTCCCGCCTTTGGCTTCGACGTTGAGGAGTTCGGTGGTGTGGTCGGCGATGCTGGTCGTGGCGGAGTCGAAGGTCTGCTCGTGGAGGAGGCGCGCCGTGTCTGGCGCCGTGTGGTCGAGCGCGGGCGGCAGCGGCCCCGCGGCCGCGTCGCCCATCCTGCGCAGCGCCGAGGTGACCGAGGCGAGCGTGAACATGAGGCCGAGGATGGCGGCGACCAGCCCCAACGTCTGGAAGCCCTTGCCCGGCAGGAAGGCCATCAGCAGAACGCCGAAGAGGATGACGAAGACGCCCGTCAGCAGGCCGGTCGTCAACCTCTTCACGATGCGCCGGTCGGCCTCGCGCGCGAGCTGGGCCGCGGCGGCGCCGTACGCGTGGTGGGCGGCCAGGGCGCGCGAGACCGGCTCCAGATTCATACCGCAATTACGACAGAACTTGTGCTCGGTCGTCGTCTTCGTTCCGCAGTTCGGGCAAAGCATACGAAGCTATACGGGACGTTCCGCGGCTCGGTTCGGCTCAGAGGTAGACGATCTGGTGATCCGTGGTCGAGAGGTCGATGGCGTCGTGTATCCAATCGACGAAGTAGCGGCCGTGGCGCGCGAGCAGAGAGGTGACGTTGACGTGCCGCTCCTGCAGGCCCTTCTCCGGGTAGAGGGCGGTCGCGGCGCGCTCCAACTGCCGGAGCACGGCGCGATCCCGCCGCATCTGCGCGCGGTGAAAGCGCGCGCGCAAGCCTTCGAGCTGGTGCGCGATCTTGCGGCGACCGCCGTCGAGCGCGTCCGAGAGCGTCGGGTCGAAGTCGCGCAGCTTGGTCTGCAACTGGTCGAGTGCGCGCGCCACGTCCGCGTCCGTCTCGTCGAAGACGCCGGCCACCTCCGAGCCGAGGTGCCCTTCCACGACGCGCGCGATGACGGGGTCGAGTCCGCCGAAGAAGTCTTCGAGCGCGAGGCCGTAGCGTTCGAGCGTGCGCCCCGTGCGGCGCTCGACGACCGTCAAACTCGCGCGGTGGAGGACGGGCGTCGCGGGGCGGCCCAGCACGCGATAGCTCTCGGCCGTCTGCGCGAAGTAGGCGACCTCGGCCGCGCCGCCGAAGTACGCGATTGTCGGGAGCAGGTAGTCCTGCACGACGGCGCGCAGCGTGACGTTCGGGCTGAAGCGCTCCGGCTCTTCGAGGGCCAGTGCGGCGAGCTCGTCCGCCGTCCACTCGCGCTCAGTCCCCTTCGCGCGGTAGCGGCCGTCCCGGTTGCGGGCGAGCGCGCGGCGCGCCCCGCCTTCGATGAGAAAGAGCGGGAACGAATCCGGCGAGGTGTGCACCTGCGCGTGATAGCCCTCGCGTTCGAGCTCGCGCGAGCGCGCGTCCGTGGCGGCGGCTATCTCCGCGCCGAGCCGCGCGGCCTCCGAGTAGAGCGGCGCGGCCAGACGTTTAAGCGAAGGCGCAAGCGGGTCGAGTAAGACCAGCCCGTAACGGCCCGTCAGCGCCGCGAGCATCCGCGCGAACGCCTCGCCGTAGCCCCGGCCCGGCGCGTACGCGTCGCGCAGAAGCGCTTCGAGGTCGGGCAGGAACTCGCTCGAAGGCAGCAGCTCGAAGAGACGTCGCGTCGCCTCTTCGACACTCACGTCGAGCAAGACGCCGCCCACCTGCTGCCCTTCTTCGTGAAGTCCGTCGGGGACGCCGACCGAGGTCAGGCGGCCGTCGCACGCGATGACCTGCGCCGTCTGCACCTCCTCCCAGTCGTGGTCTTCGGTCGCCATCCAGAAGACCGGGACGGCGTCCGTGCCGCGCGCCGTCAAACACGCCGCCAGCTTCACGGCCGAGAGCGCCTTGTAGAGCGTGTAGAGCGGCCCGGTGAAGAGCCCCGTCTGCTGCCCCGTGACGACCGCGACCGACTCCTTCGAGCGCAGACGTTCGATGTTCGAGAGCGTCTCGGCGGAGGCGTTCCAACGCCGGTTCGATTCGGCGAGCGCGTCGGCCAGCGCGTCGCGTTCGGTCTTATAAGCTTCGAGCACGCGCGCGCGGCGGCCCGAGAGTTCGGGGTGCGAGCGCACGGCCTCGGGGTAGAAGCGCCGGAGCGCCGTCGGGTCTTCGAGGTATTCGAGGAAGAGGCGCGACTGGTGCGGGACGTTTCGGAACGGCAGGCGCTCGACGCGGAGTCCCGCGCCGCCGGGGGTGCTCTGACATGCGGGTTCGGTCGTGCTCATAGGTCGAAGGGACTGTATCCGCCGATAACGTAACCGACGGCCACGGCGCGCGCAACCCGCGCGCGACACGCCGCGATGCCCTACGCGTGCTCCTCCGGCTGTGCGGGCTGCTGCGGCTGCGCAGGTTGTTGCGGCGGCTGTGGCGGTTGCGGCTGCACAGGTTGTTGCGGCTGTCCCGGCTGTTGTGGTTGTTGTGGTTGTTGCGGCTGCCCAGGTTGTTCGGGCGGCTGGCCGCCGACTGGCGGCGTCGGCGGCGTCGGGTCTTTGTACTCGAAGCCGTTCTTCAAGGTCTGCGACTGGCTGTCGGTGTTCGTCACGACGACATCGACCTGGCCGGCGGCGTGCGCGGGCGTCTTGACCTTGACGAGCTTCTCCTCGACGCTCTCGACCGTCGCGTTGGCGCCGCCGAAGGTGACGACGACTCCGGGCCGGAAGTTCTCGCCCACGATGGTGACTTCATCGCCGCCGAGCGTCGAGCCGTTTAGTGGCGACATCGATTTGACGGCGGGGGCCGGGCCGACGTGGTCACTCGCCGGCTCCTTGGGCGTGAGCACGGTCGCGGCTACCTGCCGCAGCTTGTTGATGGCCTCCTCGGTGAACATGCCGATGAGCGCGCCCACCGCCGCGAAGCCGAAGGGGCTCGTGTCGGAGATGCTCGAAGTCGGCGAGAAGAAGCCGCCGCGGATGACGAAGTAGAAGACGAGGGCGACGGAGGCGCTCATGAAGGGGGTCAGGAAGTAGAAGGCCGACCAGCTCCACTTGAGCTGGCGGTTGCCGATGTACCAGCCCAGCGAGCGCAGCGCGTGGACGAGTCCGCCGAGCGCGCCCGCGAAGAGCACGATGAGGAGGAGCCGGTCTTCGTCGTAGAGGCAGCGCGGCTCCATGAAAGGAATCCTGATGGGGCGGACGCCCTGCCGCGTCTTGTTGCACACGTCCAGACAGCTATCGTTCCAGATGCGTTGATTCCCGTCGTCCTTAACCGGCGTGGCGCCGGGGGTCGGGCAAGGGGTCGGCGTGGTGGTCGGGTTCGACGTGGTCGTTGTCGTGGCGGGCGTCGTGCCTCCCTGCGCCGGCGGCGCGGTCGCGGCGGCCGGCGAAGGACTCGGAGCGGGGGCGCCCTCCAGCGCCGCCTCCGCGGCCGTCTTCCCCTCCGGGCGGACGGGCGGCCAGAGGATGACCAGAGACGTGAAGCTCAGCACCGTCATCAACAGGATGTAGAGGATGAGAAGGTAGATGCCCGCCGTCCCCACGGGCCAACGGCCCGGGTACTGCGTCTCTTCCGCTTGTCCGTGCGCCGCTTGTTGTTCGTCCGCCGCCATTCGGTCACTCCTTATCTGCCGCCCGCCTTCAGCGCGCGGGTGTGTCGGGCGGCGTCCGCCCGGCCGACCCGCCTGGAGAGTTACTTCGACCCGCCTGGAGAATTACATGAGGCGCGCGCGCCGGCGGCGAAGGACTGGCCGACGGCGACGGTACAAAGGAAAAGCAGGCGCACAATAGTCCCGAAAGGCGCGCGTGTCAATCATTTTTCCCGCGCCACGCCCGCCGCCCGAAGTTGATAGCCGGGGCGGAAACGTGCGAGGATTTAGCGAAGCTTATGCCCGAGGGAACAGACAGACTCGACCTGCTCATCATCGGCGCGGGGCCGGCGGGACTCTCGGCGGCGGACGTGGCCGCGCGCGAAGGACTCTCCTACCTCGTCGTCGAGAAGGGGCTCATCGCCCACACGGTCTACCGCTACCCCGTGGGCCTGACCGTCTTCTCGACCACGAACGAGCTGGAGCTGGAGGAGGGCGGCCTGCGCCCCTGCCGCGAGAAGCCGACCCGCGAGGAGCTGCTCTCCTACTACGTGCGCTTCGCCCTCCGGCACGACCTGCATATCAACACCGAGGAGGAGGTCACGAAGATCGAGCCGCTCGGCCCCGAGGGCTTCCGCGTCAGCACCTCGCGCGGCACGTACGAGGCCGCGCGCGTGCTCACCTGCATCGGCGGGATGGCGCGCCCGCGCCGTCTGGGCGTCCCCGGCGAAGACCTATCAAAAGTCCGCCACCGCTTCGTCGAGCCTTTCCCCTACGTGCGCAAGGACGCGCTCGTCGTCGGCGGCGGGAACAGCGCGGCCGAGGCGGCGCTCTTCCTCTCCGAAGGCGGCGCGCGCACGACCTACGCCATCTGGCCGGCGGACTGGGAGAACCGCGACCCGAAGAAGGGCTGCATCAAGCACTGGGTGCGCGGGCCTCTGGAACGCGAGATCGAAGAGGGGCGTTTGCGCCTCTTCCTCTTCTCGGAGCTGGTCGAGATTAAGGAGGGCGAGGTTCTCATCAAGGACGAGCAGGGGCGGACGCACGCGCTCGCCAACGACGCCGTCTTCGTCCTCATCGGCAGCGACGCAGACCTCACGCTGCTGCGCGGGGCGGGCGTGCGCACCGAAGTCTCGGGCCTGACCGAAATCCCCGTCTACGACCCCGACACCTTCGAGACCAACGTCCCCGGCCTCTACGTCGCCGGCCACTTCACCAACTCGCGCCACATCAAAGAGGCCATCGCCGTCCCGCGCCGCGTCGTCCCCCTCATCGCCCAATCCTTGCGCGCGACGGTCTGAGTTTAAGTTGAAGCCATGCCCATGCCCGTCGCGCACGGTCTGGTGGGGGCGAGCCTGGTGGCGGCGGTGCTGCCGCGGGCTGGGCGCGAGCGTGAGTGGCGTCGGGCGCTCCTGGCGGGCGCGGCGCTCGCCAACGCCGCCGACCTCGACTTCTCTCTGGTCTTCGTCTTCGGCTCGCGCGGTTGGCACAGGGGCTTCACGCACTCGCTCGTCTTCGCGCTCGCCGTCTTCGTCTGCCTGCTGCTCGCGCTCGGCCGGCGTCGCGCGCGCGTGGCCGTGGGGCTGGGACTGGCCTACGCCTCGCACGCGCTCCTCGACTTCGCCACGACCAGACAGGGCGGCGGGCTGGAGCTGTTCTGGCCCTTCTCGTTTGAGAGGTTCGGGCTGCGCTGGTGGGGACTCTCCGAGATACCTTCGAGACTCCCGCCCGCCGAGATTCTGAACTTTCTCTTCCTCGAATTCGTGCTCTTCGCGCCGCCGCTTCTGCTTTTGATACTGCTGCGGCGCGGCGTCTTCCGCCGGCCCGTCTGAAAGGTCGGAGGGGTCAGGGCTGGAGCTTGTCCACCTCGCGTTCGATGAGGGGGAGGAGTTTCTGGCGGATGCGCGCGACGAGGGCGTCGGCCTGCTTCACGTCGTCTTCGAGCCGGATGCGGTTCGCGCTGGCCTGGTTGAGCAGAATCTCGACGCCCCGCCGTTCGTTGTCGAGCTGGCGGCGGCGCAGGTCGCGCAAGTCCTGCGTGCGGGTCGTGCCGATGCCTGAGAGCGCGCGGTCGATGTTCTCGGGGCGCATGTCGTCGTCGAGCTGCATCATGCGCGTGCGGTAGGCGGTCTCCTTCTCGGTCATCTCGAGGAGCTGTCGGCGCAGGCCCTCGGCGCGCTGCTCGGCGCGGCTCAGGATGTCGAGGTTCTGCGCGATGGGGTTCTGCTTGCCGGGGGAGGCCGCCGAGGCGTTGACCGCGTCGGGCGACAGAACCTTCTCGGCGATCTCGCGCAGCCGCGCGTTCAGGGTCTGGAGTGACTTGCGCAGCAGCGCGATCTCGTTCGCCACGGGGTCGGCCGAGGCGGCGGCCGGCTGCTCTTTCGGGAGGGGCGTGGCGAGCGCGGGCGGCGAAGTCTGCGCTCTCGCGCCGGCGCAGAGGAGGGTCGCGGCCGAGAGCGCGGCCGCCATGAGTCTTGCGCGGGTGTTCATGGTCGGAAGTCCTCTTTAAGAGCTGAAGGGCGCGGGGCCGAACTCTTTTTCACGCACGGCCCTGTGCCGGGTTCGTTTATTATCGGCGCGCGCGGCCCGTACTCAAAGCCCGCGCCGCCGAGGGCATCCGCCGGCCCCCTGCGCACATCAAAAGCGACTCGCCCCGGCCGTGCTTCAGGTGAACCTTATGAAAAGATTCTTGACCTTACTCTTCGCCGCCCTCCTGCTCTGCGCCACGGCCGCGCCCGTACGCGCCCAAGGGGCCGAGGACTACCTGAAGCGCGCGGCGGCACGCTTCAAGCAGGGCGACGCCGACGGCGCGCTCGCAGACATCGAGAAGGCCATCAAGCTCTTCCCCAAGTACGACGCCGCCTACAGCTTCCGCGCGGGCATCAGGAAATCGAGGGGCGACATCGAGGGCGCTATCGCGGACTTCTCCAAGGCCATCGAGCTGAACCCGAAGAACGTCATCGCCCTCTACACGCTCGGCTTCATGAGGATGGAGAAGCAGGACTACGACGGCGCGATTAAGGACTTCGACAGGGCGCTGGAGCTACAGCCCAACCTCGCCATCGTCTACAACAACCGCGGCGACGCGAAGCGCGCGAAGGGCGACGCGGAGGGGGCGATTGCGGACTACACGAAGGCCGTCGAGAACAACCCCAAGCTGGCCGAGGCGTACCACAGCCGCGCCACGCTTCTGATGGAGAAGCAGGAGACGGGGCGCGCCATCGCCGACTACACGATGGCGCTCGGGCTCAACCCGCAGCTCACCGAAGGCTACTACAACCGCGCCGTCGCGCGCGCCGCGGACGGCGACACGGACGGCGCCGTCGAAGACTTCACGAGGTTCATCCAGGCGAACCCGCAGAGCGCCGACGCCCTCTACAGCCGCGGCCGCGCCCTCGAAACGAAGGGCGACGCGGACGGCGCCCTCCTGGACTTCTCGAAGGCGATTGAGGTCGACCCGAAGTATGCGGAAGCTTACGCCAGCCGCGGCCTCATCCTCCTCGCGCGCAACCGGGACGAAGAGGCGCAGAAGGACTTCGACAAGTACGTCGAACTCAACCCCTCCGCCAAGGAGAACCTCGAACAGCGCGTCAAGTACGCCAGATACCAGCGCACGAAGAAGCCGAAGCCCTGACCCGGTTGAGTAGTTTTCTTGAGGTTACGGAAGCAGGACTCTAACGTCGTGCGTTGGTTGGTCTCGGGAAGTACCTGACCACGAGCAGGCTGGCGTAGATTTGGTCGTCCCAGCCGTAGGAGAGTTCGACCGTCGTCGTCGGGAACTTCCACGTGCGCGTCAGCGCGATGCCTTTGTACTTCCCCCTGAACGTGTACCTTTCGTCCTTCGGCTGGCCGGGCCGGCCGTACGCGCGCGCGAGGGAGGCGTCGAGGCTGTTGAAGAGTCGCTCGCGCGGCGCCAGGGAGACCTGTTCGTCGAGCCTGACGATTATCTGCGCCAGCTTGTCCGTGCCCTTATCCATCTGGAAGAAGACCGTGAACGGCTCGCCCCCGAGCTTAAACCCCGGAATCACGTACTCCGCGTAAGACGCGAAGAACTGCTTCCGCTCGGGAAGTTTCCTGAGCCTACCGTTAAAAGCCTTCAGCAGCTCGGCCTCGGACATGCCCCAGCGCGCGCCCTCCCAGCCGACCACATCCTTCTGCTGCGGGAGACAGTCCTGGCATAACAGGAGCAGCAGGCCGCAGGCGAGGAAGAGTCTCGTGTAGCCTCTCATCTTGTGACTCCCGTCCGACGGCGATGTCAGTCCCTCAGCCACTTCAGCATGTGCGGGTACGGGGCGACCTGTAACTGCCGGGCCGTCTGGCCCGTCGCCGTCAGCCCGAGCGTCTGCAAGCCGTATGCGCCCGGGTAGACGCCCATGGTGAACGTGAGGATGAGGCCCGCGGACTTCCCTTCGTACCCGCCCGCGTGGAACAGAACCGAAGGCTCCAGCTTGAGGTGAGTCACGGCCGCGTAGGCCCACGCGGTCGCCTCCGCCTCCACCGCGTTCATGTCCGCGCCGGGGATGAAGACCTCGCCGCCCAGCGCGGGCCGCAGCCCGGCCGGCGCCACGGCCAGGTGCCCCGCCTCGTGCAGAAGGTCGCCCGGGTAACTCAACTTCCCCTCGTCCACCAGCAGCCCGCCGCGCTCGACGAGGATGCCCGGCAGGAAACTCTCCCCGTCCAGACGCCCCGGCACGACCTCGATGCCAATGCCGTTCAGAAACTCCGCTATCCGATTCGTCAGCGCGCCCTCAAACATACGGGACGCCATCTTAACACTTCCGACCTCACACATCTTCACAATAGCGCGGGCCGCGCTTGACGTGCGGGAGGATTCGATCAACGATCCGGATCGTTTTCCGAAAGGCTGAAGCGCACACACGTCAAATGTCTTTGCCCCGCCAGGCAGTTCAAGAATCCGCCGACGAATTTCTCTGGAAGGGGGAGATGCCTCACGACGCGCCCGAGCCGTTATTCGCGGACGTCGCGCACGGCATACGCCTCTACCGAGGCGACGCGCTAGAACTCCTGAAGCGCGCACGGGACGAGCACTTCGACCTCATCTTCGCCGACCCGCCCTACTTCCTCTCGAACGACGGCGTCACCTGTCACGCGGGTAAGATGGTCAGCGTCAACAAGGGTGTCTGGGACAAGGCCGCGACCTTCGAGGAGATACACGAGTTCAACAAGCTCTGGCTCGGCGAGTGCCGCCGTCTGCTCAAGCCGAACGGCGCCATCTGGGTGACGGGCACAGCGCACAACATCTACAGCGTCGGCTTCGCGCTCCAGACGCTCGGCTTCAAAGTCCTGAACGACATCGCGTGGTACAAGGTCAACCCGCCGCCGAACCTCTCGTGCCGCTACTTCACGCACGCGACCGAGACGATCCTCTGGGCGCGGCGCGACCCCAAGAGCCGCCACACGTTCAACTACGCCGAGATGAAGCGCGAGAACCGCGGCAAGCAGATGCAGTCGCTCTGGCACATCAAGCCGCCCGGCCCCCGCGAGAAGCGATACGGCAAGCACCCGACGCAGAAGCCCGAGGCGCTGCTCGACCGGATACTTCGCGCCTCTACCAACCCGCGCGACCTCGTCCTCGACCCCTTTTGCGGCAGCGGCACCACCGGCGTCGTCGCCGCCCGCCTCGGCCGCCGCTTCGTCGGCTTCGAGTTGGACGAAAAATATCTAGGTGTCGCCGCCCAAAGAATCACCGACGAGGTTGACGCGCGGGAGAGGCAGAACAGTCTTTCATTCGAGCCGCCCGTAACTGTTGGGGGG
>Ga0213876_10000365_pt1 | contig 38608 bp, 34 predicted proteins | sample BarmaccomBMRX_R9_FD_160113 | JGI IMG/M metagenome (GOLD analysis project Ga0213876, IMG submission 160113) | Root-associated microbial communities from Barbacenia macrantha in rupestrian grasslands, the National Park of Serra do Cipo, Brazil - RX_R9 | ecosystem: Host-associated > Plants > Roots... | reverse complement strand
CCCGAGCCGGGCAGGGAGTAACTCACCACGTACTTCCCGCGCGGGAGCTGCGGCACCGTGAAGGCGAGGAGCTTTTGAGGGGCGGGCGGCTGCCCGGCGCCGGGTTTCGCCTCCGGCGGCTTTTCGTCCGACTCCGGCCTGGCATCGACCAGGCTCGTGTTCAGCACCCAGACCTGCGTCAGGGGCGGCTGCGCGCCCGCGGGCCACGCGAAGGCGGCGGGCGGGGTTGCGCCCGCCGGCAATTCGAGCGGCTCGGGGAAGACCCCGACGGCCCCCGGCGGGTAAGAGTTCACGACCTTGTAGAGGTCGTCCTGCGCGGGCGGCGGCGACGCCGCACCCTCCTGCGCGCGTTGGGGCGGCAGCGCGGCCACGGCGAGGGCGATGGCGCAGGCCGCGACGAAAGCTCTGTGCGTCAGCTTGGATTTGGGGTTCATATGAGGCTCCTCGTTTGCCGCGCCTCATTGCCGCGGATAGGCACGAGCGGTGGGTGAACATGAAGGCCACGACTCTGCCGCGACCTCGAGCCGTGTCTTTGAGAAGCACCCCGCGGCGTGGGGCGGCCGCGGGCGTGAGGAGTGTGGGCCGCCACGATATGGCGGCCGCGGGCGCTTGTCAACCCCGCCCGGCGGCGAGGGCCGCTAGCGGACGCGGCTCTTCTTGCGGCGGAGGAAGTCTATCAGAACGAACTGCGTGAGGTTGCCGGGCGTGGCGAAGTAGGCTTTGCCCGAGGTCATGGCCGACATCTGTTAGAAGACGCTGACAGAACGCCCAAATTACGTTCACGACTGGAAGCATAGCGGGCAAGGCATCAACGGAGGATGCGGCCGATCTCCGTCCACAGAGCGTCTAAGTCCGGCTTGAGGACGAACCCCTGCGCCCCGCAGCGGAGCGCCTCGCGCCGTAGTTTCGGGTCAACGCCGGAGAAGAATAGTATCGGCGTGCGCGTGTCGGACTGTCGGATCAGCCTGCACAACTTCTCACCCGTCCCGTCCTCGTACTTGTAGTCGAGCAGGATGAGGCCGAACCTGCCCGCCCGAGCGAGCCGCAGACCCTCTTCGCAGTCGCCTGCGGTCGCCACCTCATACCCGCTAGAGCCGAGCACGGCGGCGATCATGTCTCTGGTGTCTGCGTGGTCTTCCACGAACAGAATCCGGGGGGACATCGGTATTCCTGCGTGACGAGATGTATGAGAAGTGTGGCTAACGAATCTCCGTGAGGGCAGTCGGGTTTCGCCTCGCGGGATTCGCTGGCCCTCCCGTGGATGAGATGGAATATAACACGAGGCCCCGAGGCCGCGCGTCCGAAAACAATGAACGGGGTGCCAGCCTTGGGGGCGGCATCCCCGTCCGGGTCCGATCACTGTCCTCACCCCAGCAACCGGTGGGCAGAAGGATTCACCGACCGCCCGGTTATCCGCATCCTGGCAAAAGTTAGTCTCCTTCGTACGAAGCCCCATTCGCACGAAGCCTCAAATGGCAACTGCGAGCCTTACGCCGTGAGGCTCGCCGGCTTCGGTGCCCCCTGGATCAGCACCGGCGGCTGCGGCGCGCAGCAGACCTTGATCAGCCTCTCGCGGTCCCGCCTCATCTCCGGGTCTTCCGTCAGCCACGCCCTCACCTCCGAGAAGACGTGCGCCGCGTGCGGGTCTGATGGCTCAACCACCTTGTAGTGCATCCACTTGCCCTCACGCCGCGGCTCTACTAAGCCGGCGTTGCGCAGGTAGGCCAGGTGTCGAGAGATTTTTGGCTGGTTAGTCCCCAGCACCTCGACGAAGAAGCAGACGCATAGCTCGTCCGAGCCCATCAGGTTGATGAGCCGCAGCCGCGTGCGGTCGGCCAGCGCCGAGAAGAACAGCTCCATGTCGAACCCTTTTTTCCTCACTCTATAGCCCTCTTAAAAAAATCTCGCATACGCCTTGACATATATATTCGGCGGATGTATGCTCCCGCTCGCATTCGCTAAAGCGAATATGATTTTAACGCGGGAGAGGAGAGATGACAATGGCAGACGGGGCGAAGGAAGTGACGGCGCTGAAGGCGCATCTGGCGATCAACGTCAGGGACGTGGAGCAGAGCATCCAGTTTTACCATAAGATGTTCGGCATCGAGCCGAGCAAGGTGCGGACGGGCTACGCCAAGTTCGACGTGCAGAACCCGCCGCTCAACTTCACCCTCAACCAGGTGCCGTTCGGCGAGCGGGGCGCGCTCTCGCACTTAGGAATTCAGGTCGGCTCGACCGAGGACGTGCTGGCCGTGCGCTCGAAGTGGCAGGAGTCGGGGCTCGCCCCCCGCGACGAGATGCAGACCGACTGCTGCTACGCCGTGCAGGACAAGGCTTGGGTCAGCGACCCCGACGGCAACTCTTGGGAGGTCTTCGTCGTGCTCGAAGATAACCTGCCGGAGAAGGCGGAGGGGGGCGTCTGCTGCGCCCCTGTCGCCACGAGTCAGGCCGAAGGCGGGGCGGCCTCCTGCGGCTGCGCGACGGCCGCGCCGGTCACGCTCTCGCGCTAAGAAGAGGGGTGCAGATGATGGACGACGTTCGTATCTGCCGAGCTGAGCGCGACGATCTGCCCGAACTGCTGGCGCTGCTCGCGGCGGTAGACCTCCCGCCCGAAGGCGTCGAAGAGTACCTCGACGGCTTCATGGTGGCGTGGGACGCGGAGGGGAGACTTGTCGGGGCCGTCGGCCTTGAGAGGCATGGCAGCGTCGGACTGTTGCGCTCCGCGGCCGTCTCACCTGGCGCACAGGGTAGTGGCCTGGGCCTGCGGCTCACGTCGGAACTGCTGGCGGCGGCCCGCGCTGACGGGGTCGAGGAGGTCGTGCTGCTGACGACTACCGCCCAAGACTTCTTCGGCCGCAAGTTCGGATTCGAGGTGAGCGGGCGGGACGCCTACGAGGGGGCGCTCGCCTGCTCGCCCGAGTGGAACCTGCCGCGCTGCTCCAGCGCCGTCCTGATGCGACTACGGCTCACCGCCGGGTAAGAATCTGCCGATGAATGCCGACAACTGCAACCCGACCCGACGGCTCTCTTTCCTCGACCGATACCTTACGCTCTGGATCTTCCTGGCGATGGCCGCCGGCGTGGTTACCGGCTACACAAACCCCGGCGTCGAGGGCTTCATCAACCGCTTCCAGGCAGGGACGACGAACGTCCCCATCGCCGGCGGGCTCATCCTGATGATGTACCCGCCGCTGGCGAAGGTGCGCTACGAGGAGTTAGGCGAGGTCTTCCGCAACCGGCGCGTGCTCGGTCTATCCCTCATACAGAACTGGGTGATAGGCCCGCTCCTGATGTTCTTTTTGGCGATCACCTTCCTGCGCGGCTACCCCGAGTACATGACCGGGCTCATCATGATCGGCCTGGCGCGCTGCATCGCGATGGTCATCGTCTGGAACGAGCTGGCGCGGGGAGACAACGAGTATGCGGCAGGCCTGGTCGCATTCAACAGCGTCTTCCAAGTGCTCTTCTACAGCGTCTACGCCTGGGTCTTCATCACCGTGCTGCCGCCGCTATTCGGCCTCAAGGGCAGGGTCGTCCAGGTGAGCATCGGGCAGATTGCCGAGAGCGTCTTCGTCTACCTGGGCATACCCTTCGTCGCCGGGATGCTCACGCGCCTCCTGCTGGTCAGGGCGAAGGGGAAAGACTGGTATCACTCCGTCTTCATCCTGAAGATCAGCCCCGTCACGCTGGTCGCGCTGCTCTTCACCATCGTGGTGATGTTCAGCCTCAAGGGCAGCCTGATCGTGCGGCTGCCGCTCGACGTGGTCAGGATCGCCGTGCCGCTGCTGGTCTACTTCGTGGTGATGTTCCTCGTTAGCTTCTACATGGGGAGGAAGGTCGGGGCTGACTACTCGAAGACGGCGACCCTCTCTTTCACGGCGGCGAGCAACAACTTCGAGCTGGCGATAGCCGTCGCGGTGGCCGTCTTCGGCTTGAACTCGGGCGCGGCGTTCGCGGCCGTCATCGGCCCGCTCGTCGAGGTGCCGGCGCTGATCGGGCTCGTCAACGTGGCGCTGTGGTTTCAGAGGCGGTACTTCGCGGGTGCACGCGAGGGCTTCGCCGTCAGGACTGTTGAGGACGCACCGTAGCGGGCGGAACGGGGGTTCAGGAATGTCCAGTGCGGCCGGGCGTAAACGGGTTCTAATCCTCTGCACGGGCAACTCCGCCCGGAGCCAGATGGCCGAGGGACTCCTGCGTGAGATGGGCGGCGACAAGTTCGAGGTCGAGAGCGCAGGTGTGAACCCGTCGAAGGTGCGCCCCGAGGCCGTAGAGGTGATGCGCGAAGTAGGCATCGACATCTCCGGCCACCGCTCGAAGTCGGCCGACGAGTTCGTCGGGCAGGACTTCGATTACGTTATCACGGTCTGCGACAACGCACACGAGACCTGCCCCGTCTTCCCCGGACACGCCGAGCGCATCCACCAGTCGTTTGAGGATCCACCCCCACCTGGCGTGGCCGACCCGGAGACGACGATGGCCGTCTTCCGCCGCGTAAGGGATGGGATCGCCGCATGGTTGCGCAGGTTCATGGCTTCCATTTAGCCGACGCAGAGTGAAAACCGCCGCAGTCGGAACGCTGGCGGGTCTTATATCTACACGAAGCGCAGTAGCCGCCACCGAGGGGTGGGCCGATTAGTCGCTCGAAGGGCGGCGGGACCGAACAACGACACGAAGTTCATTCGGCCTCACGCGCATCGTTTTCGTAATGGGTGACACCCTGCGCGCATCTTGCCAGTAAAACATTGTTTCAGGCAAGAAATTTCTTTATAATGTGTGGATAAAGTGGCAACGGGCCGAAGGGAGAAAACAGCCCTTCTTCTTCCGCATGAGAGACGAGCGCCCGTTCGGCTTCGCGGGGCTGTGGGAGCGCTGGGAGGGGGAGGGCGGTGAAGTCATCAACTCCGGCGCCATCCTAACGACCGAGGCCAACGAGGCATTGCGGCCGGTACATGACCGCATGCCCGTCATCCTGCACCCGGATGATTACGAGCTGTGGCTCGGCGGGAGCGCCCGCGAGCTTGATCTCGTCAAAGAGGTGCTCAGACCTTACCCGGCCGTGGAGATGGTCGGCTACCCCGTTGGCTCGGGCGTTAACAGCCCACGCAATCAGGGCGCGGGGCTGCTTGAGCGTGCGACCGTTAACTCCGCGTGAGGCCAAAACGGAGGAGACTGATTATGACCTACGTGCTGTGGATAATTCAGGTGTTGCTCGCGCTCCTGTTCCTGTTCGCCGGCGGGACAAAGCTGGTCATCCCTCCCGACGTACTGGCCTCGATGGGCTCGCCGAACCAGATACCGCTGCCGGGGTGGTTCATACACTTCATCGGCGTGTGTGAGGTGCTCGGCGCGCTCGGCCTGTTACTGCCGGGGCTGCTGCGCATCAAGCCTAGCTTGACGCCGCTGGCCGCCGCGGGGCTGGTCGTCATCATGATCGGCGCGGCGGCGCTCACGGTGGCGGCCGACGGGGTCGCGGCCGGGGTGGTTCCGCTGGTGGTTGGACTGCTCGCGGCCTTCGTCGCCTACGGCCGTTGGCGGCTGGTGCCGCATCGGGCGCGGCGTGAGATGATTCGGCGGAGGTCGAGCTGAGAACGGCCATGCGCGGCGTTAGCCGGACGGATTGGAAACCATGACGTGGCCGGTGGGATGGGAGGCACTCGGGCGGTGGGGTGACGACGTCGCTCGCATCGAACCGCTCGCCGGCGGGGTCGCCAACGACGTGTGGAGCGTGCGCGTCTACGGGCGCCTCGCGGTCGGCCGTCTCGGCGCCAGGAGCGACGCCGATCTCGCGTGGGAGACCGAACTCCTCCGACGCCTCGACCGTGAAGGTCTCGCCGTGCCGGTGCCGATCCCGACGACGGACGGACGGCTGTTCGCCGACGGCCTGGTGGTGATGACCTACGTGGAGGGCACACCGCCCGAGACGGAGGCCGACTGGCGTCGCGTGGCGGACGCGCTCCGCCGGCTTCACCGGCTGACGCGGGGCTGGCCGCAGCGCCCGGGGTGGCGGTCATCGACCGACCTCCTGCACGCCGAGACCGGGACGAAGATCGACCTCGGCGCGATGCCGCCGGAGGGCGTCGCCCGGTGCCGGGCGGCGTGGGCGCGGCTCGCCGGACGCGAGACGTGCGTCGTCCACGGCGACCCCAACCCGCGCAACGTCCGCGTGACGGCGAACGGGGTCGCGCTGATCGACTGGGACGAGGCGCACGTCGATGTCCCCGACCTCGACCTGGCGCTGCCGCACAACGCCGCCGGCCTCGACGACGAGGCGCACGACATCGCCGCGCAGGCGTCGGCCGCGTGGGAGGCCGCCGTCTGCTGGGACGACGAGTACGCAATCAAGCGGCTCGCCGAAGTTCGAGCGGTCTGAGCGGCGGCGGCGAATCGAGAGACCGCACCTATAGCACTGAGCCTGACTTTATCAAGACGTAATTACCCTTAGAGGACTCGACGTGGGTTCAATAACGGCTCCGTTGTGTACCCGAGGCCCAGCCTAGAAAACGCAATGTCACGCCGCCCGCGCCTCTCCGCCGCCGCCCCCGGCGGCCTGCGCCTCGACGTTCTCTCGCGGCAGCCGCGCGTTGCCGCGGGCTCGCGCCTGCGGGCTCGCCTTCCTGCCGCCGCCGACAATTCTCTTAGTCCATGGTTCGGAGATCACGTTCGCCCGCCCGCCGGGTCTGTTCACGTGCGCCGGCCCTCCTGCTCTCGCGCGCAACCGGCGGCCGAGCCCTGAGAGAACACGGCCGAAAAGAAAAAGTGCGAGCGCCACGTTGCATGCGAACGCCAGCCACATAATGACCATTAGCAAAGACTTGGCGATCTCCCTCATCTCCACCCGCCCTCCAGTTGTGGCCCCGCATAATGATTTTGAAGAAGCCCCGTCCGAACGGATCTCAAAACTCCCCGCTACTTCCTCTCGACGACGAACTTGAGCCCGAACCTGCGCCCGACGCCGTTGTAGAAGCCGCCGAACTCGGCGCTCGCCAGGTTCCCCTGGTAGTCGCGCGGGTTGAAGTGGTTCGTCACGTTGAAGACCTTCGCGCCCAGGCGGAACCTGTAAGACTCCTTCCATTGCCCCGGCGCGCTCACACTCTTCAGGACTTGCATGTCGAGCGAGGCGAAGGCGGGGAAGCGGCCGGCGCGGTCACGCCCCCCGACGAAGTTCCTGTCCTCGTCGATGTTCGACACGGGGAAGCCGCTGCGGATGTCGAGCACGGGCGCGACCGTGATGCCGTACTTCACCGCGAAGTCGCCCCAGAGGAGAAAGCGGTCGGGCGCGTCCCACGGCAGCGGCCCACGCTCGTCGGGACGGATAACCGGGTTCTGGAAGTTGCCGTAGTAGCTGTTGAAGTCGTTTAGATCGCCTTCAGACTTCGACCGCGTGTAGGAGGCGACGAGTTCGCCCCGCTCGCGGAGCCGGTAGCGCGCCGTCAACTGAAACTCTTTGTAGCTCGCGCGGCCGCCGTTCGTGAGCATGAGGGGGCTGTCACCCGTCGGGTCTTCGACGGGGTTGACGACGAACTCGCGCCGCGCCTCGCGCTGCGCGTAGCCGACGCGGATAAGGAGGTTCTTCAACCACTCGCGATCCACCTCGACGTTCCAGTTGACGCTGCGCGGCGTGCGCAGAGCTTCGTCTTCGAGCAGCGGGCGCTGGCGCACGGGTTGGCCGACGACCTGGACTCCGTCGGCTGCGAAGCTCGTCAGCACGCGCTGCTGTGTCTGTTCGAAGGTCGCGACGTTGAGGTTGACCGAGTCGTAGAAGAGTCCGACGCCACCGCGGATCACCGTCCGACCGTCGGCGAAGGGGGCGAAGGCGACGCCGAGCCGCGGCGCGAGATTGTTCTCCGAGGCGACCGTGTCGCGGTCGAAGCGCACGCCGTACTCAAGCGTGAGCTGCCTGTTCAGCGTCCACTTGTCCTCGAAGAAGGAGGAGGCCGCGGTCTTGTCGCGGCGCAGTCCGCCCTCACCGACGAAATCTATCTGCTGGCTGCGCGTACCGTCGGCGCGAAGTATCCGCACCGTGCCGCTCACGTTCTCGCCGTCGAATGTGTCGCGTATGAAGCCGACGCCGACCTTCATCGAGTGCGTTCCGGCGAACTCCGGCGGCGCGAAGCTGTAGACCTCCTGCGCCTCGTAGCGGCGGCTGTTGCGCTCCTGCCGGTTGTAGAAGCTGCCGGAGTTCTTGTCGGGCGCGAAGTTCATCACGCCACCGCCCGAACTCGGATAGACGTCCGCGTCGAACTGCTTGACGCTGAGCCTGGATTCGAGGAGCGAAGAGCCGCCCACGACCCGGCTCTCGTTCACGGCCCAGAAGAAGCCATGCTGGCGGAAGTCGGGCGTCGTCTCCCGCGGGTTGAAGGTGTTCAGTCCGACGTAGCCGAGCTTCTGCGGGAAGAGCGAGAAGGTCGTGGAGAGATGATTCTTCGAGTCTATCTCCCAGTCCGCACGCGTGTAGGAGTCGAAACTCTCCAGCTTCGTGTCCCGCTCCGCGAGGGGCCGGCTCTCGACTGGCGTGCGGACGAAGCGGTACTCGAAGGACTGGAAGAAGCTCAGCTTGCCCTTCACGACGGGGCCGCCGAAGGCGAGGCGCGGAGTGATCGACTCGACGCCGGCGATGTGGCTGTCGGTGCGCCGCAGGCGCGGGAAGAAGTTCTGGAACTGGAGCTGCCACTTGTCTGCGCCCGAACGCGTTTCGACCTCGGTGACGCCCGCGGTGAAGTTGCCGTACCCCGCCGAGTAAGGGTTCGTGTTGACGCGCACGGACTCGACCGCCTCGACCGGGAGGTTGATGGCGTACTCGCCTGTGACAGGGTCTGTGACGTTGCTGCTGTTGACGGTCATCCCGCTCTGGCTAGGACGCCCGCCCTTCACGTCTATCTGCCCGTCGGGGCCGCGCACGACGCCGGGGACGAGCGGCAGCGCGTCCGTGAAGCGCTCGCGCGCGAGAGGCAGCGTTTGCAGTGTGCTCTGCTTCATCTCCGCGGCGGGTGCCGCCTCGGTCGCATCGATCCCTTGCCCGCCGGAAGAGACGACCGTGACAGACTCGCTGACATCGGCCACTTCGAGCGTGACGTTCTCGACCGAGATTTCACCCGCGCGGACGCTGACGGACTTGCTCGCCGTCTTGAACCCTTGTGCGTCTGCCTCGAGCGTGTACTCACCCGGAGAGAGTCCCGCGAACTCGTACTCACCCGCGTCGTTCGCGGATGCATTGGCGGCAACCTGGGCCGTGCCCGTCAGCTTCAGGCTCGCGGCGGGGATGTTGTACGCCTGCCCGTCGGGGCCGGCGGCGCTGACCGCCCCGCGCAGCTTTCCCGTCGCGGCCTGCGCCTGTTGCGCCCCGGCGACGCCGCTCGTGTTCACTATCAGTAAGAGCGAAAGCAGCACCGGCACGAGCATGCCGGACAAGGCGCGGCACGCGTGACGGTTCATCCCGTCATTTCCGACAGTCGGCAGACTCTTTAAGCCGCCCCCCATTCGCTTCGTGATTCTCACATCAGAATTCATAAGGCCCTCGCATTCGCAACTCGGTCTCCGAACGGGCACAGAGCAACTGCCCTGCCACACAGCCCTGCGTGCCGGTCAAACACCCTAATGCCTTGCGTAGTGAAGGGAATGTGGTCGTGCGGGCAAGTGACGAGGGGGCGTGTCGTGCGGTGATGAATCGTGAGTTCGTTATTTTACGAACGAGATTCGTAAGAGACGCGATCCCGATTTGCTTTGTCATGCGTTCCCACGCGACCGGCTACTGGAATACGCGTTGCTTCGGTCGCGGGGCGGGCGTGTTGCATGTTGTCGGGATGGGGCCGACTTGAGGTTTAAAGAGTGTGCAGTACGGGGAGTCCAAGCTGATGTCCTTCCGAACCCGAAGCGGGTGCCGCTCAGGACTGTCATGCGTCTGGTTCGTTGCACTATCGCTTGCGTTATCAGGTGTGGTTGTCGTCGCACAGTCGCTTGCGCCGGGGCAGCAGTACCAGCGGCCGCGCCGCGCCAATGGCATGCAGCCCGAGGCCGACACGGCGCGCGGAATCTCCTCTCCGGCCGTTGAAGAGGTCGGCGAGGATGAGGTGGTGCGCGTGGACACGCAACTCATCCCCGTGCCCGTCGTAGTGCGCGACCGCGAAGGGCGGCCCGTCACGGGACTGACCGCCTCCGACTTCCAGATTTACGAGGACGACCGCCCGCAGCGCGTCGCCGCCTTCGCCACCTCCGATGCGCCCTTCGAGGTCGCGCTGCTACTGGACACCTCCGGCTCGACCCGCGAGGAGGTCGGGCTGATACGCCGCGCGGCGCTCTCCTTCATAGACGACCTGCGCCCCGGCGACCGCGTCGCCGTCCTCTCCTTCAACACGGCCGCGGAGGGCAGAGGGAAGGTCGCGACGGTGGAGGTGCAAAGCCGCCTGACCGACGACCGCGAGGCGCTGCGCACTGCCGTCGGGAAGATCAGCGCGAGCAACGGAACGCCCTACTACGACGCGCTCGCGCGGGTCGCGGAAGATGTCTTCCGCGACCCGGCCGCGCCGGAGCTGCGCGGCCGGCGCGCGCTCGTCGCCCTGACCGACGGGGTGGACTCGACGAGCGCTTCGGATTTCGCGTCGGTGCGCGCGGAGATGTTGGAGGCGGGCGTGCCCGCCTACTTCGTCGAGGTCGATACGGAGGACTACGTCGAAGACCGTTTGCTCGGAGACTGCGAAGACGGCGGCGCGCTGCGGCTCTCCCGCGCGCAGCTCGAACGCTACCGCCGCAACTTCGACCCGCGCGCCGACGCGGCCGACTACTCAGACTTCTGCCGGATGGGGCCGTTCGAGCGCATGTCGGTCAGCCGCGCTCTCTACCAGCTCGCGCGTAGGGAGATGGGACTTCTCGCGAGCGAGACCGGCGGCAGAACCTTCGAGGCGGCCGACCTGCGCTCGGCGGGCGCCGCCTTCGCGGAGGTCGCCGCAGAGATCGGCCGCCAGTACAGCCTCGGCTACTACTCCACCAACAAGGCGCGCGACGGCGGCTTCCGCCGGATTCGCGTCGAGGTGCGCGGGCCGGTCGGCGCGCAGGTGAGCGCGCGCGAGGGTTATCGAATGTCTCAAGGGGAATAGTTCGGGGCGCGTGAACAGCGTGAGGAGACACAGCTTCATACTTTAGACTTCGTCAAGCTGTGTCTCTGTGGTGAACTCTTTCTCAGGCACACCCGCGTCTCAGGTCTGATGGAACCGGTGCTTGTTGATCTTGAGCGCGCGGATTCTCGACGCGAGCGTCGTCACGGGCACGCCCATGCGGGCGGCGGCGCCGCGCGGCCCGGCGACGCGGCCGTTCGTCTCGCGCAGGATGGCTTCGATCTCCGCCTTCTGCCCTGAGCTCCTCGCGCGCGCGGCGGGTTGAGTCTCAGCCGGGAGCGCGCCCGGCTCCAGCCGCAAGACCGCGTCCTCGGCCAGGATCACGCAGCGCTCGATGACGTTCTGAAGTTCGCGGATGTTCCCGGGCCAGTGCCAGCTCATGAGGCTCTGCAAAGTTGCTTCGGAAACCGTGTCGATCCGCTTGCCTATTTGACGGGAGTACTTCTTTGTAAAGTGACGGACGAGCAGAGGGATGTCCTGCCGCCGCTCGCGCAAGGGCGGGATGCGAATCGGGAAGACGTTCAGGCGGTAATAAAGGTCGCTGCGGAACTGACACTCGCCCACCATCTCTTCCAGATTTTGGTTGGTCGCGGCGACTAACCTGATGTCAACGTTGCGGGTGCGCGAGCTGCCCACGCGCTCGTAAGTGCGCTCCTGCAACAGGCGCAGAAGCTTCGGCTGAAGCTCCGGCGGCAGTTCGCCGACCTCGTCCAGAAAGAGCGTGCCGCGGTCGGCCAGCTCAAGTCGCCCGGCGCGCTGCATGTGCGCGCCGGTGAAGGCGCCGCGCTCGTGGCCGAAGAACTCGCTCTCAAACAACGAGCCCGGAACCGCGGCGCAGTTGAAAGCCACAAGCGGCTGAGTCTTTCGCGGGCTGCGTTCGTGTATGGCGCGCGCGATCAGCTCTTTCCCCGTCCCGGTCTCGCCAAGCAGCAGCACCGTCGCGTTGGTGGCGGCCACCTTCTCGACGAGTTGCAACACGTGTCGCAGGCCCGAACTCTGACCTATGATTCCGGCAAAAGCGGCCTCGCCGCTGTCGTTATTCATTTCGCCGAACGCCATGAGATTCACCGGGAACGATGATGCTTCGCGAGGTTGTGCGAAAGCGATAACTTGTGAACTCATTGTCGTGCTCCGCCTGAAGAATCACGGCTGATTTTTTCGTTCTCAGCTTCGTCTGCTCGCTGCCGTGCGCCGTGATGAACATGCAACTCACTTCCGTAGCTCCTTCGTAGTTCGTGAGCGATTGTGCTGCCGGTTCCGCTCGGCGACAACTCCGAAAGGGTGACAGGCTGTACAAAATCGGCGGCCCTGTTGACCCCTTTGGGTTACGGCGGGAGACTCTTCCGGGGATTAGGGACGCTCGAAGGGGTGCGGAATTAAACGAGAAACTGACGGCAGAGGGCAGGCAGGGCTGGAGAGTGAGGGGTCAAGATTTTCTGACGACCTGATTACTCGACTCGATATTTGGGTCGGTGAGGTGCTCGTGTTCCGCTTCGCTCAAGTGCCGGGGCGGCGAATCTCGATCCGCTTCAATCCGTAAAGGCGTGCGTCCACCGACCAGGCCCCGGGACCCAGCAGCGCCAGGGCGGCGCCGAGGCCGGCCAGCAGTACGCCCACCCACGGGTCATGACCGTTTGAGAAGACAGCCCACAATTCGATGATCGCTACAACTGCTCCCGCGAAAGGCGTCCATAATCCCGCTATCAGGAACAGACCGCCTACGGCAGCAATCGTGTGAGGCATAATCGTCTGTAGCGACGCGCCCTCGTAGAGTCGCGCACAACGAACAATCAACGTGATTCCGGCAACCGACCGGAGGAGCAGAAGCCCGAGGCCGGGGGGCCCGCTTGAGAAGGTGGAGAAGAAACGCCGCATGACCGGTTAAGGGTATGAGCTTCCCAAACCGGTCGCACGCCCGAAGGGGCTTTTTTTAACACCCTTTCGGGTGAATCTATAACTCGATGATCCCGCGTTTGAGCCCGATCATCGCGGCGTGGGTGCGGTCGCTGGCGCCCAACTTGGCGAGGATGCTCCTGACCTGCCCCTTCACGGCGTCTTCGGTCGTCGAGAGCAGCGCCGCTATCTCTTTGTTGGTATGGCCCTCGGCGATCAGGCTCAGGACGCGCACTTCCGCGGCCGTGAGGGACTCCTCGGCGGAATGCTCGGCGAGTTGAAAAGAGACCTCCGGGGTGAGCGTCTTCCTCCCGGCGTGTACGGCCCGGATCGCGCCCAGCAACTCCTTGTGCAGACTGTTTTTCAAGAGGTAAGCGCGGGCACCCGCCTTGAGCGCGCGCAGGGCCTGTACGTCGCCCGAGTAGGTGGTGAGCACGATGACTCGGGCGTCGGGGAACTCTTCGCGAATGGCAATCATCGCGTCCAGCCCGTTCATCTCCGGCATCTGCAAGTCCATCAGCGTAATGTCCGGGCGGTGCGCGCGAAACTGCCGAATCGCTTCGCGGCCGTCCGAGGCTTCGGCAACCAGGGTCATGTCCGACTCGTCGGCGATGAGGCTGGCTACGCCCTGGCGCAGGATCGGGTGGTCGTCCACGGCCAGAATCCGAATCTGTTTGGAATCGTCGCTCATTGCTCCGTGCCCCCACTATCTCGGCCGTTCCCCGAAAGCGCTTGTGACAAACGTGTACGCCAGTCAGACCCGCGGTAAGCGATGGCGCCGGGGATGCTCAGCTCGACCTCCGTGCCGGAATCGAGCCTGCTCCTGACTTCCAGTCGCCCGCCCACACTTTCGGCCCGCTCGCGCATGCCGTGAAGGCCGAAGTGCCCGGCGGGCTGCCGCCGGACGGTCTCCTCGTCAAGCCCCTTCCCGTCGTCGCGAACCCGCAGGCGGAACTGTCGCTTCTCGTATCCAATTTCAACTCTGATCCGCCGCGCCTGCGCGTGCCGGAAGGCGTTGCGCAGTGCCTCGCCCGCGATGCGGTACGCCTCGTCGCGCACGACGGGGTTCAGGTGACGCGGCGCGCCTTCCACCTCGACATCGACGGCGGGAGGATCGGGGGCCGATGCATCGCCCGTGAGTTGTTCTGCGAAAGCAGTTATTCCGTTGGTCAGATCGTTGGTTTCGGTCGCCGACGACCGCAACCCCTGCACGGCATCGCGGCCTTCCGCAACCGCCTCGGCCGCCTGATCGAGTGCGCTGTCGAGCCTCTGCTTGGCTTCGACCGGGCGTTCCGGGAGTATATTCGAAGCCGACTTGAACCTGAGCAGGAGCCCCTGAAAACTTTGCAGCAGGGTGTCGTGCAGCTCGCGGGCGATGCGCGTGCGCTCGCTCACACGCGCCTCCAAAGTCATGTTGAATTGGTGCGCGAGTTGCCGGACGCGGAGTTGATAACCCGCCCAGAGCAGGGTCAGGAAGACGACCACGCAGGCCAAGCGGAACCACGTCGTCTGGTAGAAGGCCGGGGCGATGTAAAAGTCGAGTAGCGCGCCCTCTTCGTTCCAGACGCCGCTGTTGTTCGCGGCCATCACGCGGAAGCGGTAGCTGCCCGGCGGCAGGTTCGTGTAGTGAACATGACGCTGGTTGACCAACTCCCGCCAGCCCTTGTCCTGGCCCTCCAGCTTCACGCGGAAGGGTACATTCTCCGACGCCGCCAGACTCAGCGCCGTGAAGTCGAACAACAGGTCGTGCACACCCGCCGGGAGTCGTAAGCCCTGGGCGGCGTCGTAGGTCTGGCCGTCGGCGGTGACCTGCTCGATGTAGACCGGCGGCGGGATTTTGTTGACAACGAGATGATGGGGATCGACGACCGCGACCCCTTCTTCTCCTATCAGGGACCAGAGCTTGCCGTCGGCGGACTTCGCGAAGGTAGGACCGAAGCTGGAGGGCGAAATTGGGCGGAGCCCGACGCCGTCCGCCGCATCCCACACGGTTGTCTCAACCCTGTGGTTTGGGTCGGCGACCCACGCGTCCAGTTCGGCGCGCGCGACGCGCACGAGTCCGCAGGCCGTGTACAGCCAGAGCGAACGGTCGTCGTCCTCCATCGTCCAGTGAATCGTGTCGCAGGGCAGGCCGTTCCTGCTCGTGAGCGTACTGATGCGGCCGTCCTTAATCCGGCTCAGTCCGTCCTCCTCGGTTGCGGCCCACAACGCGCCGCCCCCGTCGAGCAGAAGGCCGGGGACGTGGCCCTTACCCAACCCTTCGGCGGGTGTGTAAGACGCGCGGACCTGACCGTCCTTGAAATACAACACGCCGCCGTCGGTCCAGAATGAAAGCCACAGTCCCCCCTGGTCAGAGAGTATGACCTTAGCCTGCTGTTGACGGCCCAGCGCCGACCAGGGGAAGTGTTCGACAAGGCGCCCCTCCAGCAGGTGCGACAGTCCCTTGTTTCCCGAAAGCCAGAGGTTGCCCGCCTTGTCCCCCGTGATGGAATAGACTTCGCTGCTCGGCACGCCGCCCACGGCGACAAACCTGCCGCCCTCGAAATAAGCGAGCCCGCGCTCTGTGAACGCCCAGATTCGCCCGCGGTAGTCCTGATACAGAGACTGCGTCGCATCACCGGGCAGCCCGTTTGCCTTACGGAAGATTGTAAATCGTCCGTCCTTCCCCCTGTTCAGGCCGTCGTGAGTGGCTACCCAAATGCTCCCGTCCGTGGCCGCGAGCACTGACCTGACGTTATCGCTGGACAGACCCTGTTTCGTGGAAATGGTGGTGACGGGAAGCTCTCGAAACCGGTCGAGTCCTCTGTAGGAAGCGAACCAGACGTTGCCTTCGCGGTCCTCGAAAAGACTACAGGAGATGTCGCCGGAGAGGCCGTCTGATTTCGTAAATATGTCCGTCCGGCCTTTATGTACGTGGATGAGTCCCCGCTCGTGGGTGCCGATCCAGAGACCCCCGTCGCGGTCGCGGAGCAGTTTATTCGAATCGACATCGTGGTCAGGGAGCAGCGCATTCGGATTCGTCGCGCTGTGAATCGGGTATGGTTCGACTTTGTCGCCGACGACCTGCCTGAGTCCCGCGCCGCTCATGCCGACTAACACTCGTCCGTCGTCGGCCCTACTCAGGTCACCCGGCCGCATTCCCGGCGTCTCATACCGCGCCGGGGGGCCGGGCCCCCAACGCCAAAGGCCAGACTCCGCGCCGGCCCAGAGGGCGCCCGAGCCGTCCTCGCCCAAACTCCAAACGAATGAGCCTAAGGCGCCGTCCTCCCCGTAGCACTGCGCGCGGCCGCTTCGGATTGCGCACAGCCGGCCCGTGGGACTACCCGGTGAGCCGCCCAGCAGGCCGGCCCACACCGTCCCCTCGCGGTCTTCGAGGAGCGATGTCACAAACTTTCCATAAAGCTCCGGGTACTGGGTCAGATTGCCATCCTTCAAGGTCGCGAGGCCCGCAAAGGTGCCGATCCAGAGCGTGCCGTCGCGCGCAGCGAGCAGACTGTAAGGCTTCTCGGGGAGCTGCTGGCTCGCGGGCGGTTGCCACGGGATGAAGCGGACGCCGTCGAAGCGGAACAGGCCGAACTCCGAGCCCAGCCACAGATACCCGTCGGGCGTCTGTGCCATCGCGAAGACGGCGCCCAACGAGTACCCGTCCCGCGCCGTCCAGGAGGTGTGCGCGTACTGGCCGACCTCCAGCGACGGGTCGAGCGCGAGAGCGGTAGAGTGCCCGGCCACCAGCATCCAGGCCAGCACCAGGCCCGGCACGAACACCTTTCGTCCTCGTCCTTTCAGCTTTCTCATGTGCCCTACGAACTGGCGTTCAGGATTCCCCTGGTTACCCTTGTGTAGAGATGAGGTTGTGATCGAACGGCCGGCTGAGCCTCAAGGGCAGGACGTAGTCGAGGACGCCCCCTGGAGCCAGGCGCGCGAGGGTGAAAGGGTTGCCGTCGGATAGCGGGAGGACTTTGATGCGCCGCCGGTCGAAACGCAGGATGCCCGGGTTGAAATCCGCCTCCGCCTCCGGGCCTTCTCCCGCCCCACTAATGGAAGGCCATTATACAAATATTCTACGTGCGTGCATTAGTCCGTCACGCGGCGGCGGACTAACGCGCACCCTTCAGTTAATTGCCCTTACTCTGCCGCCCGCGCGCCGAAGTCTTCGCCGTAAGCTGCACGCCCGTGTTCTGCGCGTAGCGCCCCCCGATGGTGCGCACGTAGTTCTGCGTCTCCCTGTAGGGCGGCACGCGGTTGCCGTACCTCATCACGGCGCCCTCGCCCGCGTTGTAGCCCGCGAGCGCGAGGTCAACGCGGCCGCCGAAGAGTTTCAACAGGTCGCTCAGGTAGCGCGTGCCGCCCTCGATGTTCTGTGCGGGGTCGTAGATGTCTCGGACGCCGTAGCGCGCGGCCGTCGCCGGCATCAACTGCATCAGGCCGGTTGCTCCCACCGGGCTCGTGGCCCCTGCGTGGAAGCGCGACTCCTGGTTCATCACGCAGAAGACGAGGTATGGGTCAACACCGTTGCGGCGGGCGCTCGCACGGATGAGGCCGTCAATCCCCGCGTTGCCCGTCGCCCACTTCGGCTCGGCGCGCACGACTTGAACGTCCGCCGTGGCCGCCAGGACTTCGACGGGCTTGCGCGCGGCGGCGATGGTCTGGTCGGCTTCGGCTACCTGCTTGCGCACGTCGTCGAGCTTGGCCTGAGCCTCCTCGACGGCCTTGCTGCTTCTTTCAAACTCGACGCGCGTAATCAGGCCGTCCGCGAGGAGCCCTTTCAGCGCCTCTTGCCGCTCTTCGGCCTTCCGCAGGTTGTCCTCGTAGGAGGTCGCGAGCCCCCGTAAACTCGCGTGGTACTCCTCCGCAGCCTGGATGAAATTCTGTCTGAGCGCTTGCAGGTCGCCTGCCTGACCGGCCTGTTTCGTCTGCGGCGCGGTGGCCTTTGCAGGCTTGGCCTGCGCCGAGGCCGCGACACAGAACGCGAGCACTGAGAGCGCCGTGGCGATGGTTCGTGCGATAAGATTCTTCATTTAATTGAAGGTCGCGCGCACGGAGACTTGATCTTACTCGACGGCCCGGAGCCCGTCCCCGTGGTCACACCCGGCGGGGCTCCTCATCGCGCCCGCTTTCCCCCTGTAAGGTCATCCAAACCCTTACGGGCTTCGTCGTGCGCGCCCGTCACGTCCGGCCGCAAGAGCACGAGGCGGTACTGGGCCGTCGCTTCGTCGCGCCTGTTACTCGCGCCGAGCGCCCGCGCCGCGTTCAGGTGGGCCATCGTCGTCAGCTCCTCGCCGGCCCCCTCCGCCTTCGCGGCGGCGAGGAATTCCGCGGCGGCCCGCTCCGTCTGCCCGGCCTTCATCAAGGCTTCGCCGTATTTGAAATGGATGAAGTCGGTGGGGCGGCCCTCCGTGCCGGCCACTTCCCGGTCGCGCAGTAACGCTTCGTAGATGGCGAAGGCTTCGCCCGCGGCGTCCGCGTCCACGGGTGTCCGCTTCGCTCTGCCAGCCGTCGCCTGTTCGAGCAGGGAGTCCGCGGCTTCGAGCCGGTACAGGTAGTTGCGGGGGTATCGGGCCGCGAGTTGCTGCGCTAGTTCGGCGGCCTCGCCGTACCGCTTCTCGCGCGCGTAGAAGATGACCAGCAGGACTCGGGCCTGAGCGCGCGCGGCCGCCCCCTCTTTCGCCACACGCTCGACGGCCGCGAGGCCCTTCTTCTTCGACCCGTGTGCGCCGAAGAGGCCCGTCGCCAGTTTCGCCGGCAACGGGAGTGACCCGAGGACGTAGTTGTACACGCCGACGGTGAATTCCGCGTCGATGTAAGTCGGGTCGAGTTTTAGGACTCGGCGGTGGTTCTCGACGGCCTCACACCCGTCGGCGAGTGCCGCCAGGTGCCGGCCTTCGACCGTCCCTTCGAAGGTGGCTTTCAACGCCGCCACGCTGCCGAGGTAATAGAGCGCCTCCGCGTCTTTCGGGTGCTGCTTCAGACGCGCCGACGCGAGCTTCTGCGCGTCGCGCGTGAGAGCCCAGAACTGGTTCGCCGCCTCGGGGTCTACCTTGTCCACGGCCCGCGCGTAGGAGGAGTTTGCGCCGTAGAGCGAGGCGCGCAGCCGGCCCGTTTTGTAAAGCGTTTCGAGCAGCAGCGTGCTGGCGAGGTATTGCGGGCCGGCCGGGTGTTCGGGGAACAGGCGTGCGAGTTCGGAGAAGTGCGTCCGCGCCGCCGCGAAATCGAGGTTGTAGAGCGCTTCGTTCCCGCCCTCGCGCAACCGCTCAAGCCGGCCGCGCTCCTCTTCACCCAGCCACTTGTCGCCCGGCTGCTGCCCGCGCGCCGCGCCGGCCAGGAGCAACGCGATGACGACGACGGCGGAACCGGCGGAGAGTCTCTTCACGCAGTTGTTATCAGCGCTTCGCGTCTCACTCATCTCGGCCCTCCTACCGTCGCCTCGCCTTCAGTATCAGGACTATTAAGCTGATCACTCTTCCCTCCCTTGAGTCCGAGCACCTACGCCCCGCCCTTCGCGCCCCGAGCCCGCGTAGTCGCGTCGGCATCTGCTTCTCTCAATGCAGCAGGCTAAGGCAGGCTGTCAGCCGGGCCGACTTCTCTCTCTCCCACTCGGCGACCCACACCTTGACCGTGCCGGCGATTTCGCGATTCTTCTGCCGGTCGGTCTTTTCATCCCGGCCGGTCGGCAGGCTCTGCGGGCCGTTGGCGCTCTCGCGCTTTATGATCCTGACTCCGGAATTCATGGCAGCTCCTTCACCGTTAGAGTTCTCGACCAAGCACGAGGCAACTGCCCTGCCACGCCGTTTCGCGTGACGGCCGATTACTTGAAGCTCGGTGTTGTGAGGCGAATGTGGGTGCGCGCGTTAATTAAGGTTCGGGCGCGTCGTGAAGGAACGAACCGGTCGTTCGTAATTTTACGAACGAATTTACGAAACCGGGAGCGCGATTCGTTCCCACAGCCTGAATTCAAACGATCAGAGCTTGGAATACCTGTTGCTTCAGGCTTCCCCCGAGGGAGGAACGAAACTCGCGCGTGACCGCCGCAGAGGATACGGATGGGCAAAGCAATGATGCGTTACGTGCGGCGCGCTCTTCCTTATTAAGATCGTAGCAACTAAGGAGCAACAGATGGGAAGCAGCAAGACAAAGTTTCAGTTAGTCGTACTCGCCTTCATCCTTTCTCTGGCGGGCGCCGCGTTCGCGCAGGACAACGCGACCGGTCTGCCGCAGACGCCGGACGCTGCCGCCAACACCCGCGCCGTCCCCGAAGGTCGGAAGTTGAAGGTCGGCGGCATCGTCGTCAAGCGCGACGCCGACACCTTCACGCTGCGCGAGCCGGACGGTGCCGAGACGGTCGTGGCCCTGACGGACAAGACCGGCGTCAAGACGGTGCGCAAGGGCCTGTTCCGCCGGGACAAGCCCTCCGGCGTGAGCTACATCCTGCGCGGCCTCCGGCTGGAGGTCGAGGGGACGGGCAACCAGGAGGGCCAACTGGTGGCGGACAAGGTGCGCTTCGACGAGGAGGACTTACGCACCGCGCAGGCGCTCGACGCCCGCGTCGAGCCGGTCGAGACGCTCGCCGTTTCGACGAGGGCGCTCGCGGAAGACAACCAGGTGCGCATCGGCGAGGCCGAGCAGAACGCGCAGAGGCTCGCGGGGCAGCTCGAAGAGTTAGGCGCGGTCGCCGCGTCCGCGGGCGACGCGGCCAAGCGGGCGCAGGCGAGCGCCGACCACGCGCAGGCGGACGCCGACACGGCCAACCGGCGGATCAACGGGCTCGACGATTACGAGGTGGTGCAGAGCGTGACGGTGCGCTTCAAGACCGGCAGCGCGGTGCTCTTGCCCGAGGCGAAGGCCGAGATAGACGAGGCGGCCGCCCGCGTGAAGAGCGAGAACCTCAAGGGCTGGATCGTCGAGGTGTTGGGCTACGCGGACTCGACCGGCAACACGGAGCGGAACCGCTCCCTGAGCGAGCGTCGGGCCGAGTCGGTCATCAACTACCTCGTGACGAAGTATGACCTGCCGCTGCGCCGACTGGTGCAGCCCTTCGGCTACGGCGACCAGAGCCCCGTGGCGACGAATGACACGAGCGAGGGGCGGGCGCAGAACCGCCGCGTGGAGATGAAGGTCATGGTCAACAAGGGGGCCTCTTCACAGGCGAGCCTGTAGGGAGACCTCGTGACACCTCGTCACCGCCGGCAATCAGAAGTTCGGCGGTGACGGGGTTGAAGGTTCTACGCCGACGCGCGGCAGGATGAACAGGCGCAGTAGCGACCCGAGAGTGACGGGAGGTGGAAGCGATGATGCGTGAGGTGAAGTCAGACCGGCCCGACGCAGAACTGGCGCGCCTGGCGGCGGGGGGCGATGCGGCGGCATTCGAGGAGATTCACAGTCGATACCGCAGGTACGTCTACGGCATCGCCCTGCGCATGACGGGCAACGAGGCCGACGCTGAAGACCTGACGCAGGAGGCTTTCGTCGCCGTCCTGCGGTGGGTCGGCCGCTTCCGCGGCGAGGCGTCGTTCACCACCTGGCTTTACCGGCTCGTAGTCAACCAGGTCAGGATGCACTTCCGCTACCGGAGGTCGAGGCCGGAAGAGCAGACGAGCGACGGGGAACTGCTCGAACGCCCGCCGGGCGCGGCGGGCCGCGCGGACTCGCGGCAGGTGATCGACAGGCTCGCCATCGAGAAGGCAATGCGGAGGCTCCCGCCGGGCTACCGGGCGGCGTTCATCCTGCACGACGTGGAAGGCCACGATCACGAGGAGGTCGCGCGGCTGATGGGCTGGAAGGCCGGCACCTCGAAGTCGCAGCTCCACAGGGCGCGGGTCGGCCTGCGGGAGAGGCTCTCGGCGCGAGCGCCCGCGCTTCAGAACTGAATACTCGCGCTCTCTGTCGGGCCGAAGAATTGAAGGGCACACGGCTCACGTCTCGAACGGGTGCGGGCCTCCTGAAGGTTGTCCAAGCTCCCGTGACGTTTGCGCACGTTCGAGACGTGAGCCGGGCGGATAACAAAAAGTCTTCATGACGGAGACGGCAAGGTGAGCGCCGCAGGGCGCAGTTGAAAGGAGCATTCTTATGAGATTCAGAAGGAAAACAATCAGGCGTAAAAGGATCACTCTCGCCCATATTAGTTTCATACTTACCTGCACCCTACTGATAACTACTTTAGAGACGTTCGCCTATCCGAACGCTCGACAACAGTCGGCGAACGACGCCTCCACGTCGGCCTCCCGGCAGCCGACGGTCGCGATTTTCAGATTCGCGTTGCAGTCGGAGACGACGGATGTGGCCGCGCCTTCTTCGCAGGTGTGTTCCCAATACACCAGCGACGCGAACGCGCGCGCAGGCTCCGCCGCGCCGGACAGACTGACGGTCGAGCCAAAAATTCTGGATGCAATCTCGAACGAGCTTCGGCAAGCGCTCTCGAAGAAGAAGGTGGCCGTCCTGCTCGACCCCGACCCCGACGCCATCCCGGTCGGGAGTACCGTCGTTTGCGGACGCATCTTCAAAGCACGTAAGGGCAGCGCGGCGGGGAGGATGTTCGGGCTGGGCCTCGGCGCGAGTCACCTCAACGCCCACATCGTCCTTCTCTCGAAGACCGAGGGCGGCTTCACCCCCACCGACTCGTTCGACCTCAAGCTGAAAGGCCGCAACCTCTTCCCGCCCGGCGCGAGCACCGCCGTAGTTCAGGCCACGATCATGGAGAAGCGCCAGAACCTTCAGGGGCTCGCCAGGAAGCTGGCGGACAAGGTCGCGAAGAGGCTGGACGGTGACATGAGACAGCCACGCCTCGCGGCACAAGATGCCCCGCGCCCGGCAAAGGAAGCGAGCAGATGAAGACGGTAAACGCGGCACGCATCCACGACGTGAGTGAGGAAGAATATGAGCACAGGTGCGAATCATTTTGAGCTGGTCGTCATCGGCAGCGGCCCCGCCGGTCAGAAGGGAGCCATCGCCGCGGCCAAGCTCGGCAGACGCGTGGCGATTGTTGACCGCCGCGAGAGGCTGGGCGGCATGGCCCTGCACATCGGCACCATCCCCAGCAAGACGCTCCGCGAAGCCGTGCTCTACCTGACCGGCTACCGCCAGCGGGCCTTCTACGGGCGCGACTACAAACTCAAAGAGGAGATCAGCAGCGCCGACCTGATGGAGCGCGTGAGCACGGTCGTCAACAGGGAGGCGGCCGTCATCAGGGAGCAACTCAAACGAAACGGCGTCCGTATGCTCGACGGCACCGCCCGCTTTACGAGCCCACACACCTTGGAGGTCGAAGGGCGACATGAGACGCAGACGGTGGAGGCCGACCACGTCCTGATCGCCAGCGGTTCGCGCGCGGCCCGCCCGTCCGTGATCCCCTTCGGCGAATGGGTGATAGACGCGGATCAGATCGGGCAGGGCGGCGACATCCCGCGCGACCTGATCGTGGTGGGCGCCGGCGTGATCGGACTGGAGTACGCCTCGATGGCGGCGGCGCTCGGCGTCAAAGTGACCATCATCGACCAGCGGCCTGCCCTGCTCGACTTCGTGGATCACGAGATCGTCGAAGCCCTGAGTTACCACATGCGGCGGCAGGAGGCCGTCTTCCGCCTGGGCGAGAAGGTCACCGAGGTCAGGGTCGGCGAGCGCGGGCAGGTGCAGGTCGGCTTAGAGAGCGGCAAGCGTCTGCACGCGGAGGGACTGCTCTACGCCGCCGGACGGCGGGCCAACACTGACATGCTTAACCTGTCGGCGGCCGGTCTTGCGGCGGACGCGCGGGGCCGGATGGAGGTCAACGAGCATTACCAGTCGGCCGTCGAACACATCTACGCGGCGGGCGACTGCATCGGCTTCCCGTCCCTGGCCGCCACGTCGATGGAGCAGGGGCGGCTGGCCGCACACCACATGTTCGGGCGGCCGGCGGCCGTTCGTCCGTCGCTCTTCCCTTACGGCATCTACACCATCCCGGAAATCTCGATGGTCGGCCGTACCGAGCAGGAGTTGACCCGCGACGGCACCCCTTACGAGGCCGGCGTGGCGAGGTACGAGGAGATAGCTAAGGGGCAGATCGTCGGGGACGAGACGGGGATGTTGAAGATTCTCTTCCACCCCGACACGCTGAAGGTGTTGGGCGTCCACGCCATCGGGGAGAACGCGACCGAGATCATTCACATCGGCCAGACGCTGCTGGCGCTGGGCGGCACGGTCGAGTTCTTCCGCGACAGCGTCTTCAACTACCCGACCTTCGCCGAGGCTTACAAGGTGGCCGCGCTCAACGGGCTGAATAAGCTCCGAGAGGGATTTATCTAATATAAAGAGGTGGCAGCAGCAACAACACATTTACCCGGGCCCAGGCTCCGCCCGCGAAAGAAGCGGGTTGAGGCCGAGAGTATTCTTGAGGCCGAGTTCGAGCGCGAGGCGCTGAGCACGGAGAGGCTGCGCCTGCTCGTCCTGACGGCGGTCGTCGTGTCGGGGCTGTTTCTGTCTCTGATTCCCTCCGTCCTCTCTTCCGAAGGCGTCGAGCAGATATTTCACGGCAACGTGCGGGCGTTCGTTTACTGGCGTTCCGCCATCCTGCTGTTGCTCGCCCTGTACCTGACGGCGGAGTGGCTCAGGCTCGGCCGACGCATCAAAACAGGGGGCAGAGTCCACGACATCTACCACTACGTCACCGCCTTCGTCGAGACGAGTTGCCCGACCGCCGAGATCATCGCGCTCGCGGCGTTCACGGACAATCCGGTCGCCGCGCTCTCCATCCCGGTCTTCGTCTATCCGCTGTTCATCGTGCTCTCGGCGCTGCGCCTGAACTTCAGGCTCTCGGTCTTCACGGGCGCCGTGGCCGCCGTCGAATACACGCTCGTCGGGCTGTACTACATCCGCGGGAGCGCCGACCGACTCGCCGCCCCGCTGGTCACGAGCGTACCCGTTCACGTCGTCAAAGGGCTGATCCTGCTCTCGCTCGGGTTCGTCACCGGCCTCGTCGCCTTGCAGATAAAGAGACGAATCCTCGACTCCTTCAAGCTCGCCGAGGAGCGCAACAACATCGTCAACACCTTCGGCCAGCACGTCTCGCCGATTGTCGTGGACAAACTGCTCGAAAGAGGCGCGGGCGTTCGCAGCGAGAAGAAACGCGTCTGCGTCATGTTCCTCGACATACGCAACTTCACCTCGTTCGCCGAGAAGCGTCACCCCGAGGAGGTCGTCGAATACCTCGAATCCCTCTTCGAGTTCATGATCGAGATCGTCAACAACCACCACGGCATCGTCAACAAGTTCCTCGGCGATGGGTTCATGGCCGTCTTCGGCGCGCCGCTCTCGGACGGGCGCGACTGCGCGAACGCGGTCGGGGCGGCGCGCGAGATTCTCTCGCGCGTCGAGGAAGAGGCCGCCGCCGGCACGATTCTGCCGACGCGCGTCGGCATCGGCATCCACGCGGGCGAGTCCCTGACCGGGAGCATCGGCTCGTCGGTGCGGAAGGAGTACACGGTCATCGGGGACGTGGTGAACACGGCTTCGCGGATCGAGCAGTTGAACAAGGAGTTCGGCTCGCAGCTTCTCATCTCCGAAGCGGTGTGGGAGGCCGCGCGCGGGGACGTGCCTGATGGCGTGCTCCCGATGGGGCACGTCGCGGTCAGGGGGCGCGAGGAGCCGATCAAGATTTACAGAGTGGCCTAGGCGCAATAACGGATGGTTTCAACCACGCCGTGTGCGGGCACGTCTCAGTTCCTATGAAACTCGTGCTTGTTGATCTTGAGCTTGCGGATTCTCGATTCGAGAGTCGTCACGGGCACGCCCAGGCGGACGGCGGCGCCCTGCGGCCCGGCGACGCGCCCCCGCGTCTCGCGCAGCACCGCCTCTATCTCCGCCCTCATCCCGGAAGATTTCTCAGGCGCGGCGGGTCGGGCACCCGGCTGTTGATACCCCGAAAGGAGCATGCCTGGCTCCAGGCGTAAGACCTCATTGTCGGCGAGGATCACGCAGCGCTCGATGACGTTCTGCAACTCGCGGATGTTCCCGGGCCACGAGTACGCCTGCATCGTCTCCAGCGAACTCCTCTCGACCTGACGGACGCGCTTCCCCGTCCGGGCCGCCAGCCGGGACGCGAAGTAATCGACGAGGACGGGGATGTCGTCCGCCCTCTCGCGCAGGGGCGGGACGCGGAGTGGGAAGACGCTCAGCCGGTAGTATAAATCCATTCGGAATCGCCCTTCGGCGACCTCGCGTTGCAGGTCTTTGTTCGTCGCGGCGATGACGCGCACGTCCGTCTTGATGGTCTTGTTGCCGCCGATGCGCTCGAACTCCTTCTCCTGAAGCACGCGCAGCAGCGCGACCTGCATCTCCGGGCTCAGCTCGCCGATCTCGTCGAGGAAGAGCGTCCCGCCGTTGGCCGCCTCGAACCTGCCGGCTCGCTGCTGCATCGCGCCGGTGAAGGCGCCCTTCTCGTGGCCGAACAGCTCGCTCGCGATCAACTCCTTCGGCAGCGCCGCGAGATTGACCTTGATGAGGGCGCGCCCCGCTCGCGGCGAGCGGCGGTGGATGGCGTGCGCGACCAGCTCCTTCCCCGTCCCGGTCTCGCCGTTGATGAGGACGGTCGTGTCCGTCGGGGCGACCTTTTCGATAGACGCGATCAACCGGCGCAGCGACGCGGAGGAGCCGACGATCTCCTCGTAGTTCGACCGCTGGACGATCTCGTCCTGGAGCATCAGGTTCTCGACTTGCAGTTGATCCTTCAGCCCCTTGATCTCCTCGTAGGCCAGCGCGTTGGCGACCGCGAGCGAGACCATGTCGGACACGCCGCGCAGCAACTGAACCTGCTCCGCGGTGTAGCTGCCTTTCTCTCTCGACAGGAACTCGATGCTCCCGAACGGCCCGCCCTGCTTGGCGAGCGGCATGCTGACGTAGCTGCGGAACCCGTGGTTCAGGCAGATGTCGTCGTGGAGGAAACGCCTCCGGCTCTCAAGGTCGGCACAGATGAAGGGCTGGCCCGACTTCATGGTCTCGCAGACGGGGTGCTCGCTCACAGGGAACTTGAGCGGGTCGTCAATCTCGGTCACGTACCGCTCCATGAGGCTTCCGGTTGACTCACCCACCCCGCGCTCGAAGCCTTCGATGTGGATGGACTGAACCCTCAACAACTCGCCTTCCAGTATTGCGATGCCGATGAGGTCGAAATTAACGACGGGCTTGAGCGTCGAGGTCAGGGCGGCCAGCACGTCCGACAGTTCGAGGTGCGCGCCGACGGCCTTCGCCACCTCAAGGATGATCCGGGTGTTGTTCTCTGTCATGTCGCCGCCTGGCTTCTCCGAGCTCATACCTGACTCCTACCAGTGAACGGGCATCTCCCTCTGGATGTCATGCAGTTCGCGCCTACAGATGACGCTGAAAGCTTTCAAGGGGTCGTCTCTCGTTTCGACCGCGGTCTTCAGGAGTTGTTCGGCGGACATGTTGGCGTCCCCGTACTGCAAGAATATTCGCTCGACGACGTTCTCCGCTTCCTTGATGACCTGGTCGCAGGCGAAAAGCCGGATGCGGCTCGCGACGGCGTAGAGTGAGACCATCCCTTCGAGTTCCTTGTCGTCGTCGTCGATGCGGTGCGTGGCCGAGGCGGCGTAAACCTTGGAGGCCCGCTCGATGAAATCGGAATAGGCGGCCTCACGCTTGGTGATCTCCCTCTGTAAGAGGTCGCGCCGGTGCCGGCTCCGCTCACCCACCCAGGTGCTCGTCAGCGACGCGAGGCCGCCGACGATGGCACCCATGACGGCCGCCATCCCGCTTGTTAATTCGCCGCCCATAATACCTCTTTTTTTCTCACGAACGTGATGCGTCGCCGGCGTTCGCCCCCACCTCCTCGTGTTCGGCCTCCGACTTGTCGGTGGCTACTTCCGAGGACTCCTCGATGGAGGACAGAGTGGCCTCCACTTCAGCCGCCGTGGCCTCGACTTCGGATGCCGTCGCCGCCTCCGGCGCGGCGGCTTCCGGCTCAGTTGATTCCGGCGCCTCTTCCTTCGCATCGCCCGCGGCCTCCCACTTAATCAGCTTGAGGTCGAGGACGAAGATCGAGTAGATGACCGGCACCAGCAGCAGCGTGATGAAGGTCGCGACCATCATCCCGCCCATCTGCGCGTAACACATCGGCTCCCACAGCGGCCCGCCGTGCATCGCCAGCGGGACGAGCGCAATCACCAGCGCGAGCACCGTGATCATCACGGGCCTCAGTCGCATGATGCCGGCGTCGAGCACCGCCTGCTTCAGCGGCTCGCCCTCCGCGTGCTTCTCTTCGATGAAGTCGAAGAGCACGATGATGTGGCTGACGATCAGCCCGACCAGGCTGATGATCCCCAGGAAGGCCATGAAGCCGAAGGGCGTGTCCATGACCCAGAGCGCGACCAGCCCCCCCACGACGCCGTACGGCACCGCCGCGAAGACGACGAACGGCTTGATGGCGTTCCGGAACTGGTAGACGAGGGTCAGGTAGATCGCGACCAGCGAGATGATCAGCACGACCGTCTGGTTCTTGAAACCCTTGACCTGCTCCTCCTCCGACCCGCCGATGTCCATGCGGTAGCCGGAGGGGAGTTGGGCGGCGAAGGCCGTCAACTGCGGGCGGGCGGCGCTCATGATTTCGGACGGCAGGTGGCCGGGTTCGGCCATGCAGGAGACCGTGATCGTGCGGTATTGATTGCGCCGGCGCACCTTCTCGGTCTGCATCCCGTACTCGACCGACGAGACCTGCCTGAGCGGCACCTTCTGCGCCCCCTGCAAGGAATAGACGTAGAGGTTCTGCACGTCGGCCAACTGCGCGCGCTCCTCCATCCGCATGCGCGCCACGATGGGAATCTGCTTGTCGCCTTCGCGCAGCACCGTCACCTGCCGGCCGTTGATCCCCGCGGCCGAAGAAGCGGCCACGTCGAGGTTGGTGATGCCCGCCACGTTCGCACGGTCGGAGTCGGTCTGGAGCTTGACGGCGAAGGTGTCCTCGCCCCAGTCGTCGCGGACGCGCTGCGCGTACGGGGTGGCGCGCAGGAACTCCTTCACCTTCTCCGCCTCCTGGCGGAGCGCCGTCATGTCGCCGCCGGAGATGCGGATTTCGACGGGCATCGTGATGGGCTTGCCCGTGTCGAGCTGCCGCACGTCTACGCGCGCGCCCGGCACCCGCTCGTCCAAAGCCTTCTGCAAGGGGCCGATCAGGTGGTTGGTGTCGTGCTTATCGTTGACCTCGATGATGACCTGCGCGTAGTTGAGCTGCTGCATCTCGGGCGAGACCGAGAACCAGAAGCGCGGGCCGCCGCCCCCGACGAAGGTGGTGAGGGACTTCAGGACTTCGCGCGGCTTGCCGCCTTCAGGGTGCTCCTTGCCATACTCTGCGGTCACCTCGCGCACCACCTCCTCGGCATGCCGCGCGGCCTCGTTGGTGGCCGAAAGCGGCGCGTCCTCCGGCAGCCACACGTCGAGGTAGGAGAGGTAAGAAAGGTCTTTCGGGAAGAAGTCCGTCTTGAGCCGGCTGCCGACCAGTAAGCCGCCCGCCAGGAGGACGAGCGAGCCGAGCAGCACCCGCCAGCGGTGGTTGATCGCCCACTCGCCGACCCTGTAATAGAAGGCCGGGAACCCTTTCTTGCGCCGCTCCTCCATCGACGGCTGGAGTTCGGGCTTCAGCAGAAAGTAGCCGAGGAAGGGGATGAAGATCATCGCTACGAACAGCGCCGCCACCAAAGAGCAGGTCAGCACGATGGGCAGGCTGTACAGAAATTCGCCCGTGCCCCCGGGCAGAGTCAGGAACGGCAGGTAGGCGACGATGTTGGTGATGGTGGCGAAGACGATCGCCGTCATCAGTTTTGTCGGCCCCACCCACGCGGCGGTGAGCGGCGGCAGACCCGCCCCCAGTTGGTTCTTGATCGCGTCGCCGGAGACCACCGGCACGTCCACCAGCAGCCCGAGGGCGATAATCAGCGTGGCGATGGAGACCTGCTGGAGGTCGATGCCCAGCGCGCGCGACATCCCGAAGGTGATGAAGAGCGTGATGGGGATCGCCAGCCCCATCAGCAGCGCCGAACGCCAGTCCCAGAAGCCGATGAGCGAGACGATCACCACCAGAGCTATCGCCTCGTAGAGGCTGTTCATGAACAGCTCGACGTTCTCCGTGACCTGCCGCGGCTGGTCGGAGGTGCGCGCCATGAGCAGGTCGTCGGGCAACTGCTTCCTGAGCTCGGCCAGCTTCCCGTCGATGTCTTTACCGAACTGGCCGATGTATCCGTTCGGGCGCATCTGGACGGCGACCGTGATGGCGCGGCTGCGCTGCCAGTTACCTTCGGCGTCGCGCCACTCGTAGAAGTTCAGGTACCTCGGCGGGCTGTCGTAGCCGCGCTCCACGTCCACCACGTCGCGCAGGTAGACGGGCGCCCCATGCTCCGTGCGGCCGATGGCTACGTCGCCGATCTCCTTCTCACTTTTGAACTCGCCGGAAGGGTCGATGGAAAAGTTCTTCCCCACGGCCTCCAGTTGGCCGCCGGCCGGCGTGATGTTGCGCGCGCCCAGAATGTCCGGCAGGTCTCCGGGCTTGAGGCCGTACGAGGCGATGCGCTCCTGAGAGTAGAGGAGAAAGACATCCTCGGACAGGATGCCCGAGCGCGAAACCTTCGTCGCCTGCGGGACGCTCTTGAGCCCCTTCTCGACGATGTCTGTGAAATCGTCCATCTGGCGGTAGCTGTACTTGTCGCCCGCGACCGCGCCGAGCTTCGCCCGCGCCTCCTGCGGGTCGCGGATCACCACGGGCGGCCAGCTGTCCGGGTGAAAGTCCGCGGCCTGCAAACGCTCGTTGATGAACTGCCGCGTGTAGCCGAGCAGTGCCTCGTCGCTCGCGTCGCTCGCGCCGTCCACGCCGACGAAGCCCGTCTCCGTGATGACGTGCAGGTCAGTCGCCACGCCCTTCTCTTTGAGGTAGTCGGCGAACATGTTGAGCGGGTCTTGCACGACCCGCGTGTTGATCGGGTTGGAGAGGGCGCTGACGACCGTGAAGCGCTTCCCCGCGCCGGCCGGCGCGTATTCCGCACGGTGTCGCGTGATCCCGTCGCCGACCTCCTTCGCCCGGAGGTCGATCTCCGCCTCGCTCACCTTCGGGCTGGCGACGGTGAGCATGAGGGCCGACGTGTCGCCGAAGTCCTTGATGAACTTCACGGGGCCGGCCCCGTCCGGCAGGTCTTTGATGGAGTCGAGCTTGAGCGCGATGTCGTCGAACTCCTTGGCGATCTGGCTTCCGGGGAAGTTCTCGTCCAGGTCTACGTAGACGACCGAGATGTTGGTGCGCGAGATGGAGCGTATCTTCTCCACGTTGGCGTTCTGCGCAATCTTCTCCTCGATCTTGCGGGTGACCAGTTGCTCGATCTTCTCCGCGCTTACACCGGGCCAGAGCGTGATGGCGACGGCCGTCTTGACCGGCGTGTCCGGGTCTTTGCGCTGCGGCATGCTCTTGTAGCTGTAGACGCCCCAGACGCAGACGGCGATCAGCATGACCCAGGTGATGTGCCGCTGCTCGACGAAAAAGCGGGAGATGTTACGCTTGCTCTTGATGCTCTCGTTGTCGCCGTGACCGTGTGACATAGTTCCTCCCGCAGATTCGGGTTCAAGCCGCTTCAAACTCCGCCCACCCGCCACAGGTGAGCCTGACGAGACGGCGTCAAGGGATGACCTTGACCTCCGCGCCGTCGGTGACGATGGTGCCGCCCGTGGTGATGACGCGCTCGCCCTGCTTCACCCCGGCTGTCACGGCCACCGTGTTGCCGTACGCCTCGCCCAGCTTCACGTCGCGCAGTCGCGCGACCTGCCGCCCGCCCTCCTCCGCCAGCACGAAGACGGCGTAGCCGTCGGGGCTGCCCTTCCCCTTCATCACCGCGTTCAAAGGCACGACCGGCTGCGCCGGCGCGCCCTCCTTGCTCGCCACCTTGAGCGAGACGATCATGTTCGGCCGCAGCTCGAAGCCCGGGTTCGGGATCGTCAGCTCGACGTTGAAGGAGCGGCTCTTGGGGTCGGCGGCGGGGAAGACCGCGGTGACCTGTCCGCGAAACTCCTTGCCGGGCAGCGACTCGGTCTCGACGCTCAGCGTCCTCCCCGGCTTCATCTCCGGCACGGCCACGTCCGCGACGCCGAAGACCGCCTTAACCGACGACGTGTCGGCGACGACGAATCCGGTCGTGCCGGGCGAGACCAACGTCCCGCGCTCGACCTTTTTTTCCAGCACGACCCCGCTGAGCGGCGCCCTGAGTGCAGTGTCCTGAAGGGGAATCGTCCTCTCGTGCACGACCGCCTCCGCTCCTCTCGACTGGGCCTCGACGACCCCGATCTGTGATTGCGCGGCGTCGGCCTTGGCCTGGAGCATGACGACCTGCGAGCGTGCGGCGGCGACCTTCGCGGCGGCCATGTCGTACTGCGCCTTCGCCGCGTCGTAGTTCGCCTTGGTCATGCTCTGGCTGGCGAACAGGTTCTGCGCGCGGTCGTAATCGAGCTTTGCCTTCTCGTAGCCGGCCTCGGCCTCGGCCAGTTGGGCCTTGCTCGACGCGACGCCGTTGAGCGCCTCCTGGTGTTGGGCCTTGCTCGCCTCCACGCCGGACTTGGCCTCGTCGGCTTGCGACACCGCCTCTTTGACTTTGACCTGATAGTCACTCTGGCGGACGCGCGCCAGCACCGCGCCGGCACTGATGCGGTCGCCTTCCTGTAGGTCGCGCGTTCTGCCGTCCACGCCGCGGACTCGCTGAAGCGCGTCAACGTAGCCGCCCACCTTGAAGGCCAGCTCAACCTGTGTGCGCGGGATGATGGTGGCCGAGTACCGCGCTTCGCTGCGCGCGGAGTTCATCTCGACCGCCGCGACCTTCACCGGCACCGGCACTTTTTCCGCCTGAGCGGACTGGCAGGCCGCCCCCAGCAGAGCCGTCAGGAGAAGGCTCCCGCCCAACGCGAACGCTTTGAAAGCTCTCTGTCTCATTTCTCCTCCCCAATAGCTTTTAGGTACTCGGCCCCGAACGTCCCGAAGGCCGGTTGAAGCAACTCCCCGCTCGCCCCTACTTACCCGGCTTAGGCGGATAGTGTTTGAAAAGCTTGATCATGGCCTTTTGCAGGTTCCTGTAGTTCTTGTCCGGGTCTTTCTTGAGGTCGATGGTCTTGACGGCGTCGCCGCGCCAGACCAGTTGCTTCTTCCCCGCGTCGTACATGTCTACGAGCAGTATCCCGACGGGGACGGTCGAAGTCTGACCGTGTACGGAACGGTCGCCCCACCCGTCCCATCCGCCGGGGCCGGCGCCCGTGCCCCACAGGTCGATGCTCTTTTCGAGGTTAATCACGACCTGGTAGCCGACGTACAGGTCGGCGTTCTCTTCGACCTTGATGAGACCTTTCAGTACGAGCTGTTCGTCGGCCGCCTGCTTGATGGCCCGGTCGATCAGCGGGTCGGGCACCGCGCCGCCCGGGATGTCAACCCACTTGTAGGTTCTGTATGACGCGAAGTTGGCGCTCCGGTCGTAGTTGTAATGAACATCCTGGCCGTAGGCGCACGCGGCCGCGAGCATGAAAGCCGCCAGGAACGTCACCCGCTTCACGAGTCTCATTTGAGTTCCCTTCCGTTTCATTTGTCCTCGCCGATTGCCTTTTCGTACTCGGCCCTGGCCGTCCAGAAGGCCAGCAGCGCCTGCTGGTATTGGTAGTCCGCGTCGGCCAGTGTGGCCTGCGTCTGCAACACGTCCGAGAGCAGCGCCGCCTGCACCTTGTACTTGCTGGTCGAGACGCGCATGTTCTCCCGCGCCGTCTCCTGCTTCAGTTGCGCGACGACTAGAGCCTGGCGGGTCTGCTGGAGCTTGCGGAACTTGTCGCCGACCTCGATCAGGACAAGGCTCTCGGCTTCGCGCAGGCCGTTCTGTGCCTGCTCGATGGCGCTCTCTTTCTCCGCGAGCTGATTCTTCTTTCTCCCCCAATCAAAGACCTCCCACTTCACCGCGACGCTCAGGCTGGCGGAGTTCTTCGGGATCGCCTCGTCGAAATTCCGGAACGACATGTAGATGAAGCCGAGGCTCACGTCGGGGATGTACTCCGACTTCTTGATGCGCCGGTCAACTTCGGCCTGCCTGACTTTCAGTTGCGCTTCCCGCAGCTCGGGCCGCTGGTCGAGCGCGCGACTTCTCGCGGCGGCGAGGTCGGCGTCGAAGCCGCCGGCGCCGGGAACGGCGGCCACCTTGAACTCGGCGCGCACGTCGCGCCCCAGCAGGTTGTTGAGCTGCTCCTTCTCGGTGGCGAGTTGATTCGTCAAGTTAAGCGCCTCGTACTCGGCCTTCGCCAGCCGCGTCTTGACCTCCAGGCTGTCGGCTTTCAGGGAGACCTGTTGGGCGACGTTATCGACCGTCACGCGATCCAGTTCGCGGTAGTACCTGATTGATTCCAGCAGACTGTCGAGGGCGCTCTGGCTTTGCAGAATGCCGTAGTAGGTCTGCTTGACTTGATTAACCGTGGTCTGCTGAGACTGGCGCAGTTTCTCGCCCTCCACGTCGCGCGCCAGCCCTGCCTGCTCGATCCCGAGGCGAATGCGGTGTTGCTGCGACAGCGGCTGGAGAATCTGCCCGGCGAAGATCGCCGTCGGCCTGCGCGCGGTGCCGATTGAGAAGAACGGGCCGACGCCGGGGACGACGTTCGTCTCGGAGTTGTCGGGGCCGGCGTCGTGCTTCACGAGCTGCTGTGACACGAGCGAGTACACGTACATCGAAGGCAGCCGTTGGGTGCGTGCCGCGGCCACGGCGTCCCCGGCCTGGCCGACTGACAGTTGTGCGTTCCTGACCTGGCGGTTCTCACGCAAGGCGAGGGAGACCGCCTCATCCAGCGTCAAGACTTCCCCCGAAGCGCCCGCCGCTTGCTGCGCCGGCGCGCTCAACGGGCACGCCGCGAGCACGATGAGCGCCAGTAGATAAACAATTCGATTATTCATTGCCTGATCCTTACAGCGTTCCCGCCGCGCACATTGAAAGTTCAATCCGAGCCCTGTCCTTCGGGCCAACCTCCGCTGCCGACGCGGGGTAAGGACAACCCGCGTGCCGGAAGAAGGCGCGACGGCGCGGACGCTAAACCGTTGGAGATGGAAGGCTATCGAAGAAGTGATGTTCAGGAGGCGCTATCGAAACTTCGTAACTTTCGTAAAATTACGAAGTCATGTCGTCACGTCGTCATTCAACGAACCGGTTCGTTGAATGACAAAGCGATTCGCTCCATCCCGCCTGAATTTAGTCGGTCAAATACGGGAATGGCTGTTGCTTCTATCAGACGGCGACGACGCCGAGGGGCGGTGCGCCGGGCTTCCTGCCCGGTCAAGTCGTCCGCCGCCGGGAAACGTCCCCGGCGGAGACCGGCAGATACTTGTCAGAGCCATGAGCGGGTCTATATCGAATTTCGACCCGGAAGGGAGTCCGGCTATGCACAGGAGGGCGCTCGCAATAATAGTTTCGGGTATGTTGTGGTCTTCGATGCTCGGCTACCAGCCGGCCGGTGCACAGGCGCAGGGAGCTACCCGGGCCGCCTCGGCGGTCAGGGCTGCGGTAGAGAAGTTAGGCGTCGGCTCTAAGGCACGCGTCGAGGTAAAGCTACGGGACGGCACTAAGTTGAAAGGCTCCGTCAGCTCAATCGGGGAGGACTCCTTCACCATCACAGACTCAAAGACCGGTGCGTCTAGGACTGTGGCGTACGCCGAGGTGGCACGGGTCAAGGAGCCGAACAGGGGCTTTTGGGCGCGGGCGTCGGTTCTCGCGGTAGCGGCCGTCGCCGTCACCGCCATGGCCGCGCTGGATGACGGCGGGGTCGGATATTGACCGGGCGCCGCGTCGCCGATAATTTCACGAACGAACTTCGTAAACCGCGGTCGTAACTCGCTTCGCCCCGCACCGATTCGAGCGATCACATACCGGAATGCCTGTTGCTCTGGTCGCGCCATATCAGCTTCAGCGTGTACCGGGTGGCGGCGACAGTTGACGGCTTACGCTGTGTCGTCGTTCAGGCCGAGGCCGACCTGGCCGCGCCGAGCAAGGGATGCGCCGGGGAAGCTCTGACGCGGGTCGAGGAGCGGTGCGAGTTGTTACAGACGCGGGTCGTCGAACTGAACCTCGTTCTCGGCGTGCAGGACGGCGTCCGGCAGCCCGCGGAGGCGGCGGCGAGTTAAGAGAAGGCCGAAGCCGGCTGCTTGTTAGTGCCGGTGCTTTAACGACGCGACGGGTGTGGCCGGCCGTCATGGTTGAATCCGAGTAGAGAGCTTCACGACCTGGCCCTGCCGAAAAACTCTCACGACGAGATTGTCTCCGGGTTTGAGCGCGCCGATGCTATTCAGGATCGGTTCGTAGTTGCCATCGTTCTCCGTGACCGGAATCCCGTTCACGTTGAGGACAACGTCTCCCCCGAGCAGCAGGTCTGCGCCTTCCACTTGCGCGCGCAGCGTCCCCGGCTGGAGGCCCAGGTTCGACGCGATTGAATCTCCGGCGATGCGCTGAATGAGCACGCCCGCCGGCTGCGGCAGGTTGATCGCCTTCGCCATGTCGCCGGTGACGAGCAGCCCGTCGATGCCCGACCAGAAAGGCCTCTGCTCCAGCAGGAGGCGCTTCGCGGTGTTCGAGGCCGTGGCGAAGGCGAGCCCCTCCGAGCCCCCCGACCGGCTCATGATGCTGCTCACGATGCCGACCACCTCGCCGCCCATCGTGAAGACGGGGCTGCCGGAGTTGCCGGAGTTGACCGCGGCGTCGGTCTGTAAGAACTCGACCCCCGTCAGGCTCTGCGCCTCCTTATTCAGTTGGCGCCGCCCGCTCACGTGCCCCGCGGAGAGCGTCTCGCCGATGCCGTAGGGGGCGCCGATGACGAATATCTGATCCCCGACTTCCACCTTGTCCGAGTCGCCCACGGGGACGGGCGTGGCGTTCGCCGGCGGGTGGTCGAGCTTCAGCAGGGCGACATCGGCGCGCACGTCGGAGCCGATCACGTGGGCTTCTATGACCTGGCCGTCGGGGAACTCGACCCACGCGACATCCGCCGTCTGCACGACGTGCGCGGCGGTCAGGACTTTGCCGTCCTTCGAGATGAGGACTCCGGAGCCGAGGCCGTCCACGACCGACATGACCTGTCCGGGCGCGGGCGCCGCCTCGACCTGCTTCGTCCTGACGATGACGACCGACTGCCTGACCTTGCTGAACGCCTCGCGGAGTTGCTGGCCGTGGCACGGCGTCCACACCGCGGTCAGTATCAGGAAAATCGGTAAGAGTGCTAAGCGAAATCTCATTGTCATGGTCAATAACTCCCGTGGCGATTAGACGACCGCGTAAGCCCGAACGCCGCGGCGCCCGCGGCTTTTCATAGCCGCGACATGCAACCGACGTTCCGGCGCAGAGTCCGTTATTTCAGGCGGCGGAGACGCGGGGTTCATGATTTCACGAACGGGATTCGTTATATGACGACGGGCGGACTACGTTCAGGAGGGTTCGGAATGCGCCGGGCCGAGGCGGCCTTCCTGCTCGATCCAGCGCGTGACGTATGAGGGCGTATTTTCGACGGCGACGTTCGCGGACTTCACGCCGCGCAGAAACATCATCCCGGCGCGATCCACTAAGGTGACGTTTGCCAGGTCGAGCGTGACTCGGTGGTTGTTCGCCCCTCGCACGGACAATGCCTTCTCGACCTCGGCGACGTACTCGCCGGTAAACTGCCCGTAAAGCCACACCGTGACGGATTCAGGCTTGTCTCGAACCGTCGTGATTATCTTCAACATGTCCTTCTAACCCCGTTGGGAACTTCCGCCGTAGTTGCGAGCATGCCGCGTGCCACCGCGTCTCGGCCCTTATTTGACTGTTACTCGTCGATCTTCGGCGCACGAATACCAAGCTCCGGCGTCGGGGCCGCCGCGTAACGAAAGCTTCGTAAATTCACGAATGAATTTTCGAATCACGCCCTCAACTCTCTTCGCCCCGCGTGAAGCGTGGGCATATCGGCCGTCGGAGGCGCTAAGCCTCACGTTCCGGGTCAGAGTCTGTTCGGGTGTGTTTCAACTTACGCAAAGAGCAGGTTGGAGGGGAGGAGAGCAGGCCATGGGAGCTCGAACCTCTTGCACAGTCTTGGGGGGAAGTGCCGGGTCAGAGAATTCAATATGTCCTTGCAGGATGTGGGCGGTCAGGAAGACCGTCTGTAACTCGGCAACAGGGCCGCTAATATTCTCACTTCTCCCTGCCCATCAGTGCGCGGCGGCGGCGCTACTTGACGCGGCTCTTCTTCCGGCGGAGGAAGTCTATCAGGACGAACTGCGTGAGGTTGCCGGGCGTCGCGAAGTATGCCTTGCCGTTGGTCATCGCCGACATCTGCTTGACGAACTCGACGAGGTAATAGTCCGAAGCGAGCATGAAGGTGTTGACCTGGATGCCGGCCTTGCGGCACGCCTGCACCTCGCGGAAGGTCGCGTCCATCACGACGGGGTCGCCGCCCATCGAGTTCTTGTAGAGGCGTCGGCCGCCGTGCAGCTCCCCGAACGGCTGGCGCTGGCGCCCGCGCCCTGACGCTCCCGCGGCTTCGCCTTCGAGGAAGCAGGCCGTGGGCTTGCCGTCGGTCACCATCACGATCTGCTTCATCTCCTTCCGCTGCGCCTGAAGCAGCCA